>ERZ833963.1270-NODE-1270-length-31263-cov-41.925372_pt1 | contig 31263 bp, 25 predicted proteins | sample MGYA00519693_ERZ833963 | MGnify/ENA primary metagenome ERZ833963 (study PRJEB31850, sample SAMEA3708748) | human gut metagenome | biome: human gut; feature: human-associated habitat; material: faeces | place: China | collected 2014 ... | reverse complement strand
TGCCTTCGCTGAAGTAGTACAGATACTTTTTGCTCATGCGTTGTTTACCTCCCATAGTTCACGGCCGTGCCGGAAGGGCCCGTCCGTCTCATCGTTTACCTTTGTCTCAATAGGCGATGAACATTGTTTCGTGAATGCTAAACTATTATACCAAAAAATCCAAGGGTTTCCACCATGCAAAATCCCGAATTTGTTTGGTGTTTTTTATGCAAATCACTTGAATTTTACCAAGTTTTCCGGTAATATAAAATGGGAGAAAGTTCGAGAGGTTTTTCTTTTTCTGACGCGATTTCTTCGTCTGTTGGATACAACTTTCTATCCCTGAAACTTCAAACATTCTTTTTGTCGGTACAAAGCTCCTGCTGCATCCGCATCCGGGTGCACCGGGCCGCATCGTCCCGCGGGAGCCGTACCGGAAGGGAGCTCCTGAACCATGGAAAATTGTGTTTCTTCCGCTGCACTGGATGCAGCGCGTACCCGTCTGGACGCCGCCGAGGCCGCCCGTGAAACGATCCTGCTGCAGCACATCGCCAACGGCGTGATCATCGACAGCCGCACCGTGCAGATCGCACCCGACGTGCAGATCGCACCGGGGGCCGTCATCCTGGCCGGCACCATCCTGCGGGGCCATACCATCATTGGGGCAGGCTGCATCATCGGCCCCAACACCCTCATCGAGGACAGCATCGTGGACGAGGGCACCACCGTCAACGCCAGCCAGGTCTACGGCAGCCACCTGGGCCCTCACAACAACATCGGCCCTTTCACCCATGTGCGGGTGAACACGGTCACCGATTACGGTGTGCATCTGGGTGCCTATGTGGAAACTAAGAATTCCAACTTTGCCCGCGGCAACACGGTGAGCCACCTGACCTACATCGGCGACAGCGACGTGGGCAAGTACTGCAACTTCGGCTGCGGCACCGTCACCTGCAACTACGACGGCAAGGACAAGTTCCGCACCACCATCGGGGACTACTGCTTCATCGGCTGCAACACCAACCTTGTGGCCCCGGTCAAGGTGGGCGACGGTGCCTACACTGCCGCCGGCAGCACCATCACTCAGGATGTGCCCGCACAGGCGCTGGGCATCGCCCGGGAGCGTCAGACCAATCTGGAGGGCTGGGCTGAACCGAAGATGGAAGCCTACATCGCCAAGAAGCAGAAGCTGGAAGCCGACCAAAATAAGTGATAATTTGATTTTCTTCTGGGAGGGCAACTCGTATGAAGTCTGAGACGTTCCGTAAGCAGGCCCTGAGCCTGATCATCTTTTTCGTGGCCGTCGCCGCTGTGTTCTTTGTGGCATCCCGCCTGCGCGGGGATCCTGCCGAGAAACAGGCGCAGACCATCCTGACCCAGCTGCTTTCCAGCTCCGATGCCGTGGAACCGGCGGCAGACGATTCCTACACCGCCAGCGAGCCGGGCCTTGTACAGGTGGATGACGGCGGCTTTGCGGCTTTCTATCAGGCACAGTTCGGGGATTGCATGACGCAGCAGTGTCTGGAAAAGCTCCTTGCGAATCGTCTGCCCACCCGCATTGCCTCGCTTTCCGGCCAGCCCGCGGGGCTCACCCTGCAAAAGCGCTCCGGTGCCGACCACTGCTATGATTTTTCCGCAGACCTGCAGGCCGCCGACGGAACCACCACGGCCAGCGTCACCGGCACCATCACCATGGTAAAAGAGGATGGCGCGTGGAAGGCCTCTGACCTCACGCTGAACCTGAAATAAGCATTTTCTGCCTCCGGCCCCTGTATGGTCGGGGGCATTTTCGGTTCTTTCACCCGGAATCCGTTTCTTTTTTCGCGCGCGTATGTTATACTGAATAGCTGTATCCCATTCTATTTTTCAGAGAAAAGGTTAAACAAACAACATGAACACAAACGATATCTGGCTGATCGCCGGCCTGGGCAACCCCGAGGCCAAATACGACGGCACACGCCACAACGCGGGCTTTGCCGCGCTGGACTACCTGTCCGGCAAATGGGGCATCAGCGTGAGCAAGACCAAATTCCAGGGCCTGTGGGGCCAGGGTGAAGTGGACAGCCACAAGGTGGTGCTGCTCAAGCCCCTGACCTACATGAACCTTTCCGGCGATTCCATCGCGCCGCTGGCGGGCTTTTTCAAGATCCCGGCCGACCATGTCATCGTCCTGTGCGACGACATCACCCAGAACCCCGGCAAGCTGCGCATCCGGCCTTCCGGCTCGGCAGGCGGCCACAACGGCCTGAAGAGCATCATCGCCCGGCTGGGCGGCGACGGCTTTCCCCGCATCCGCATCGGTGTGGGAGCCAAGCCCCGCCCGGACTACGACCTGGCGGATTGGGTGCTGGGCAAATTTCCGGCCGAGGACGCCAAGGCCATCACCGATCGCTACGCCGACCTTGAAGCCGCCGCAAAGCTTATCATGGACGGCAAGCTGGGGCTGGCACAGAGCAAGTACAACGGGTAAGAACCTCATTTAAACTGCCCTCCGCTTGCGCTCTGGGCATTTTCAGCTGAATTTTATTTTTATTGTTCGTGTTTGTCGCGGCCTGCGGGCCGCTCCAAACACATTTTCACCGAGTGGGGCAGCACTGGCGAACTGCATTTCTGTTCTTTGATGCATTTTGATGTCACGACCCCTCTCGTGAAAAAGCAGCAGAGAAAAGCCCGCAGGCTTTTCTCTGCTGCAAATAAAAATAATCATTCCTCTGCCATTGCCAAAGCGAATGCGGCGGCAATTTCAAATGGTCATCCCAACAGGAAAGGAGGTTTTTCCATGTACGAAGCCCTGTTGAAAGCGACCCAGGAATACCAGAAGATCGCGGCCAGCTTTGCAAAGCCCGGCCCGGCAGCGCTGTTCGGTCTGCCCCCGGCAGGCCGGGCCCTGCTGTATGCCGCTTTGCAGAAGGATCTGGGCCGGGTGCTCTGCATCGTGACCCCGGGCGAAGCCGAGGCCACCCACTTTGCGGATGACCTCAAGGCGCTGGGCCTTGCCGCGGCGGTGTTCCCGCCCCGGGACTTCATGCTGCGCCCGGTGGAGGGTGCCGGGCGCGAATACGAGTATCGCCGCCTTTCGGTGCTGGGTGCATTGGCGGGCGGGCGGCTGCAGGCCGTGTGCGTCCCTGCCGAAGCCCTGTTGCAGTACACGGTGCCCCGCGATGAATTCCTGAAAAACACCCTCACCCTCAAGCCCGGCATGGTGTACAACCGCGAAGCGCTGGTGGCCCGGCTGTTTGCCGCCGGGTATGTGCGCCGCAGTCAGGTAGACGGCCCCGGCCAGTTCAGCGTGCGCGGCGATATCGTGGACATCTATGCCCCGGATATGCGCCAGCCTGCCCGTGTGGAATACTGGGACGATGAGATCGACTCCATGGCCTCCTTTGACCTGCTGACCCAGCGGCGGGACGGCGCACTGGAAAAGATCTACCTTTCCCCTGCCCGCGAAGTGCTGTTCGGTAGCACCGAAGAGACTGCCGAGGCCCTGCGTGCCGCTGTGAAAAAGGCCCGCGGCAAACACCGCACCGCGCTGGAAAAGGCCACCGAAGCCGACCTGTCCCAGCTGGACTCCGGCCTGATGCCGGAAGCCATGGACAAGTATTACGGCATCCGCTACCCGGAACCGGCCACCCTGCTGGATCATCTGGACGCGCCCCTGTTCATTCTGGACGAGGTGGGCGGCATCCGGGATGCCCAGAAGGCCACCGAATTCCGCCGCAGCGAGGAGCTGACCGGCCTGCTGGAAGAGGGCGTGCTCTGCCCCGGGCTGGACGTGCTGTACCAGACCATGGACGATCTGGTCATCGCCGCCCAGAAGCAGAGCACCCTGCTGTGCGAGAACTTCCTGCGCGGCATGAACGAGTTCAAGCTCAAGGATCTCATCAACGCCGAGGCCTTTGCGGCCCCCAATTGGAACGGGGACCTTGCCTCCCTGCGGGAGGACCTGGACCCGCTCATTGCCCAAGGGTATGCCATCACCCTGTTTTCCGGCACCCCCAAGGGTGCCGCTGCCCTCACCCGGGACCTGGCTGACAAGGGCTACTCGGTGAGCATGAGCCGGGATGTGCGCCCCGCCAAGGGCATCGTACAGGTGCTGCCGGGCCATCTGACCGCCGGGTGCACCTTCCCGTTTGCTCACGCGGCCGTGCTCTCGTCCCGCCGCCATGGTCTGGACGAAGAGACCGCCGCCGAAACCAAAAAGCGCAAAAAGAACAAGAACGCCCTGTCCAGCCTTTCCGATATCAAGCCCGGCGACTATGTGGTGCACCAGAGCCACGGCATCGGCATGTATGCGGGCATCCAGCGGCTGGAAGTGCAGGGTGCCATCAAGGATTACCTCAAGGTGCAGTATTCCGGCTCGGACGTGCTGTACGTGCCCGTCACCCAGCTGGACCTGCTGAGCCGCTACACCGCCCCCGGCGACGAAGAAAAGGTCAAGTTGGCCAAGCTGGGCGGTGCCGAGTGGCAGCGCACCCGTGCCAAGGTCAAAAAGGCCACCGAGGAGATGGCGCAGGAGCTCATCGAGCTGTATGCCCGCCGTCGGCAGGCCACCGGCTACGCCTTCCCGCCCGACGGCGACTGGCAGCGGGACTTTGAGACCCGTTTCGACTACGACGAGACGGACGATCAGCTCAACGCCACCGCCGAGATCAAACAGGACATGGAAAAGGGGTACCCCATGGACCGGCTGCTCTGCGGCGACGTGGGCGTGGGCAAGACCGAAGTAGCCCTGCGGGCCGCCTTCAAGTGCGTGATGGGCGGTAAGCAGTGCGCCATTCTGGCCCCCACGACCCTGCTGGCCTGGCAGCACTACAACACCATCCTTTCCCGCATGGAGGCCTTCCCCGTGAAGGTGGAGATGATGTCCCGCTTCCGCACCGCCAAGCAGCAGAAGGAGACCCTCCGGGGCCTGCAGTCCGGCAGCGTGGATATCGTGGTGGGCACCCACCGGCTGCTGTCCAAGGACGTGAAGTTCCACGACCTGGGCCTTGTGATCATCGACGAGGAGCAGCGCTTCGGCGTCAAGCACAAGGAAAAGCTCAAGGAGAACTTCATCGGGGTGGACATGCTCACCCTGTCGGCCACCCCCATCCCCCGCACCCTGAACATGGCCATGAGCGGCATCCGGGACCTTTCCACCATCGAGCAGCCGCCCATTGAGCGCCAGCCCGTGGAGACCTTTGTGCTGGAGTACAACGACGTGATCCTGGCCGAGGCCATGAAGAAGGAGCTGGCCCGGGGCGGGCAGGTGTATTACCTGCACAACCGGGTGGACAACATCGAGGCCTGTGCCGCCCATGTGAGCCAGATGGTGCCCGGTGCCCGGGTGGGCATTGCCCACGGCAAGATGACCGAGGAGGAGCTGAACCCCGTGTGGCAGCACCTGCTGAACGGCGAGATCGACATTCTGGTGTGCACCACCCTGATCGAGACCGGCATCGACGTGCGCAACTGCAATACCCTCATCATTGAGGACGCCGACCGCATGGGTCTGGCTCAGCTGTACCAGATCCGGGGTCGGGTGGGCCGCAGCGGCCGCAAGGCCTACGCCTACTTCACCTTCCGGCGGGACAAGACCCTGACAGACATCGCCCAGAAGCGGCTGTCGGCCATCCGGGAGTTCACGGCCTTTGGTTCCGGCTTCCGCATCGCGATGCGCGATCTGCAGATCCGCGGTGCCGGCAGCCTGCTGGGCCACAGCCAGCACGGCCACATGGAGGCCGTGGGCTACGACCTCTACGTCAAGATGCTGGGGCAGGCCATCGCCCGCGCCAAGGGCGAGCCGGTGCAGCGCGACAAGAGCGAATGCCTGGTGGACCTGCGGGTGGACGCCTACATCCCGGAGAAATACATCGCCGACGGGCCGGGCCGCATCGAAGCCTACAAGCGCATTGCCGCCATCCAGACCCCGGAGGACGCCGCCGACGTGCTGGACGAGCTCATCGACCGCTACGGTGACCCGCCGCCCTCGGTGAGCGACCTGGTGAACGTTTCGCTGGTGCGGGTGCAGGCCACCGCCGTGGGCGTGTACGAGGTGACCCAGAAGAAGGACACCATCGTGCTGAATCTGGAACACCTGGATGTGCCCATGATCCGGGGCCTGCTGGTGGCCTTCAACGGCCGCGTCACCGCCGGTGCAGGCTCAAAGCCTTACCTTTCGGTCACCCTGCACCCCGACGAAAAGCCGCTGGAACTGCTGCAGAGCATCCTCAAGGCAATGGCGGAGATTTTAAAGCCCGCTGAATAACTCCTTCCGTCATTGCTTCGCAATGCCACCTCCCTCCCAGAGGGAGTTGTCGCGTCAGCGGCTGAGGGAGTTTTTTATACAATCACAACAACAGGAGCATTACACATGAAAAAGAAACTGCTTGCGCTGGTATGCGCACTCGTCATGATCTTCAGTCTGGCAAGCTGCGGCCTGTCCACCCCGGACACCGTGGGCAAGGTCGGCGACTTTGAAGTGTCCTCCGGCCTGTATCTGCTGGCCCAGTTCAGCGCCTACCAGCAGGCTGCCCAGCTGGCCGACAAGGACCAGGACACCACTGACGTCAAGGCCTTTTTGAAGGCCACTATCACCACCGATGCCGACAGCGGCGAGACCGCCGTGGTCCAGGACTATGTGGCCGACAAGACGCTGGAGACCCTGCGCACCTTTGCCGCCATCGACGCTCGCTTTGCCGAGCTGGGCGGGGAGCTGACCGCCGAACAGACCCAGGTTGCCGACAACTACGCCCAGCAGCTGATGGACCAGTACGGCAGCACCTACACCGCCAACGGCATCGGCCTGGAGACCCTCAAGGCCTTTGAGCGCATCCAGCTCAAGCACACCCTGCTGCTGACGCTGGTGTACGGCCCGGACGGCGAAAGCCCCGTGGATGACAGCGACCTGACCGAGCATCTGGACAGCCAGATGTACGAGCTGGCCTATGTGAACATCCCGCTGTACAACACCAGCACCTTTGTGTCCGCCTCCGATGACCAGAAGGCCCAGATGCTGCAGCTGGCCCAGGCGGCCGCCGCAAGCTGCAGCGAAACGCAGGACGGCTCGGTGTCCGAGCAGGTCAGTGCTCTGCATTCTGCCGCTTCTGCCGCCCTGCCGGACATCTACGCCGTGCTGGACTCCACCCCCGCCGAGGATGCTGCCAACGTGCAGACCGAACTGCTGACCGAAAGCGATCTGACCGGTTCCTTTACCCAGGACGGTGCCGCCGACGCCGTGCGCGGCCTTGTGTACGGCGAGGCCGCTGCCGTGCAGTACAATGCCGCTTCCATCATCCTGATGATGCGCATTGACCCGCTGCAGGTGTCCACGCTGGACGCCCTGCGCACCCAGATCCTGAGCGACATGAAGGGCGACGAGCTGGAAGATGCCCTCACCGCCTATGGCAGCACGCTGGAGAATAACCTCAGCACCTCTGCCATGAACAAGATGCCCGCCAGCAAGATCGTGAACCCGTCCTCTTCCAGCAACAGCTGATCTGCCCCCAAACGCACAAAGGCCCCGCTTCCACACCCGGAAGCGGGGCCTTTTTCGGCAGTATCTTTTGTTTGCGGGCGGCGGTTTATGCGCCGCGCTCCCGCTCATCCTTCAGGATGTCCCGCATGTGCTGCAGGGTGTCCACGGTGCGGCGCAGCTCTTCGTCCCCCAGCTCGGTGCGCAGGCGGGCATAGCAGCGCTTCATGAAATCGCGTTCCTCGGCCATCAGCTCCACAGCCTTGCTGGTCAGCTCCACATAGGTGCGGCCGGCCTCCCGGTCGGTGAGCCAGCGCACATAGCCCTGGTCCTGCAGCTTCTCGATGCCTTTGGACAGCTCGGTCACCTTCACGCCCATCTCGGCGGCAAGGTCGGCCAGATAGAGTTTCTCGTCCGGGTGGCTCTCCTGCCGCATCTTGATGTAGAACAGCACCAGATAATCCGTGCGCCGGATGGTGCTGAACACCCGGTCCACGTCAAAATTGTGCAAGAAGAACCATTCTTCCGGGTGCTTCTGCATGGCTTCCTGTTTCATGGCACAGCCCTCCTGTTATCGTGCATCCCGCGGGATGTAGTCGTGGGTGCCGCCCAGGCTCTTGTAGGCCGGACGGATGATCTTGTTGGCGCTGAGCAGCTCTTCGATGCGGTGGGCACTCCAGCCCATGATGCGGGCCACGGCAAACAGCGGGGTGTACAGCTCCATGGGGATGCCCAGCATATCGTACACAAAGCCGCTGTAGAAATCCACGTTGGGGCTGACGCCCTTGAAGATCTTCCGTTCTTCGGCGATGAGCTGCGGGGCCATGCGCTCGATCTTGGCGTACAGGGCCAGGTCCTTGTCCCGGCCCTTCTCGTGGGCCAGCTGCTCCACATAGCCCTTGAACACCACCTCACGGGGGTCGCTGAGGGAGTAGACCGCGTGGCCCATGCCGTAGATCAGGCCCTTGTGGTCAAAGGCCTCGCCGTGCAGCAGTTTTTTCAGGTAGGCTTCCAGCTCCTCGTCGTCCTCCTGGTCGTGCAGATTCTCGCGGATGTTCTGCATCATCTGCATCACCATCAGGTTGGCACCGCCGTGGCGCGGGCCCTTGAGGGAGCACAGCGCCGCCGCCATGGCCGAGTAGGTATCGGTGCCGGAGGAGGTGACCACGCGGGTGGTAAAGGTGGAGTTGTTGCCGCCGCCGTGCTCGGCGTGCAGCAGCAGTGCCACATCCAGCACACGGGCTTCCAGCGGGGTGTACTGCATGTCCGGCCGCAGCATCCGCAGGAAATTCTCGGCGGTGGACAGCTGCGGGTCGGGCCGATGGATGTACATGCTGCCGTCCTTCTCGTAGTGGTCGTAGGCGTGGTAGGCATACACGGCCAGCATGGGGAAGATGCTGGCCAGCTGGATGCTCTGGCGCAGCACGTTGGGGATGGACAGATCCGATGCCTTGGGGTCGTAGGAGGCCAGGGTCAGCACACTGCGGGCCATGGAATTCATGATGTCGTGGCTGGGGGCCTTCATGATCACGTCACGGGTAAAATTGGTGGGCATGGTACGGCACTCGCCCAGCACCCGGCAGAATTCTTCCAGCTTTTCCGGGGTGGGCAGCTCACCGAACAGCAGCAGATAGCCCGCCTCTTCAAAGGCAAAGCGGCCGCCGCGGCTGCCGTTGATCAGGTCCTTGACGTCGTAGCCGCGGTAGAGCAGCTGACCGTGGGCCGGGCGCTTGACGCCGTCCACATACTCAAAGGCGCGGATGTCCGAAATGTTGGTCAGGCCCGCCAGCACGCCCTTTCCGTTCTCGTCGCGCAGACCGGCCTTGACGCCATATTCCTGATACAGATCCTTGCTGATCTTATCATGCTGTGCACACAGCGGCTGCTGCTGGTCAAAATATCCCATCACGTTCTGCAGGTAGTCCATGGTGTGTTGCTCCTTTCCCCGGAGGCTGGCAGACGCAGCCGGTGCACCGGCCCGCGTTTCCAGCGGCATTTCATGTAAATTGAATACCCTTTCAGATTACAAAATGGATATTTCCATGTCAAGCAACCATTTGTAAACAAAAAACGAAATCTTGTCCGGTAAAAAAATCCCCGGTGCAGTTCTCTGTTTCCTGCACCGGGGATCTTGCTCATTTTTTCGCGGGATTTGTCACTCTTGCAAACTCGGCGGCCAGTGCCGCATTCACCGAGCGCACCGCGTTGGCGTCCGGCTTGACGGCGGCACGGTCGTAGGTGAACAGCCCATTCACCTCGTCCTCCACATCGGTGAGCTGGGTGTACACCAGCGCCGAAAGGCCTTTTTCCAGCTGGGGCAGCACAGTTTTCAGCTGCAGCTTCTTGTAGCGGGCAGTCAGCTCCTGCCGGTCTTTGGCGGTGCCGTAGCCGTAGGTCTTGTGGGGCGGCTCGTGGCCGGGCATGGGCCAGGCAATGCCGCCGTATTCGCTGAGGGCCACCGTGCGCTTCTGCGGGCGGATGCGCAGCGGATAGAAATAATTGTGCAGGGAGTGCACATCGCCCCCGCCCTGGTCGAACCAGCCGCTGGCCTCGTCCACCAGACGGGTGCCGTCCAGCGTCCGGAGGGCCTGCACGGCTTTTCCGGCATCGAACTGCCCCCACCCTTCGTTGAAGGGCACCCAGCAGGCAATGCAGGGGTGGCACCGCAGCGCCTGTACCGTGTCGGCCAGCTCGTGGGCATACTCCTCCCGGCCGGCCGGTTTTGCCCGGCTCAGCAGGCTGTAGACAGCCTTCCCGTCCGGGAAGCGACGCAGCAGCGGCTGCAGCACATTGGTCAGGTAGGTGACGAACCACAAATTATAGGCGCTGCCGCCGTTGACGATGTCCTGCCAGACGATCAGGCCCAGACGGTCGCAGTGGTAATACCAGCGCTGCGGCTCGATCTTGGCGTGCTTGCGCAGCAGGTTGAAGCCCAGCGCTTTCACCTCGCTGAGCTCCCGCTCCACGGCTGCGTCCGAGGGCGGCGTATACAGGCCCTCCGGCCAGTAGCCCTGATCCAGCAAACCGTTGAGCAGGATGGGCTTGTCGTTCAGGCAGAAGCGCAGCACCCCGTGGGCGTCCGGTGCACAGCTCCACTTGCGCAGGGCAAAGTAACTGTGCACCGTGTCGAACTCGGCTTCCTCCCCCTGGTTGGTGCCCACCGTCAGGTCGTAAAGGAAGGGCGTGTCCGGGCTCCATGGGAAGAAATGCTCTTCCGGGATGTTCAGGGTCACTTCGCCGTCCTGGTCGGCCTCGTCGCTGCCCCAGTCCTCGGCGATGGTCACGCCCCCAGCCCGCACCATGGCCCACAGGTTGACCGCACCGCCGGGCTTTGCCGTGTGCACCTGCACCGTCACCGTGCGGGCGTCGTAGTCCGGGGTGACGGTCAGGGTCTGGATGTAGTTGTCCGGCACCCGCTCCAGCCAGACGGTCTGCCAGATGCCGCTCTGGGCCGGGTAGAACATCCCGCCGGGTTTCAACGTCTGTTTGCCCCGGGCCTGGGTGCCGTGGCCGGTGGGGTCCTGCACGGCCACCCACAGGCTGTTGCGGCCGGTGCCGTTGAGCAGGTCGGTAATGTCCAGTGTGAAGGGCCAGTAGCCGCCCCGGTGGCCGCCTGCCAGATGCCCATTGACCTGCACGGCGCAGGCATAATCCACGGCCCCGAAGTGCAGCAGCACCCGGCCGCCCTCCCCCGCCGGCGGGGCGAACAGGCGGTGGTAGTGCAGCCACTGCCCCGGCTGCAGGGTGCGCCCCACCCCGGAGGCCGGGGCCTCCGGCGAATAGGGCACCAGAATGCTGCCCTGCCAGGCCGCAGGGTATTCGGCCGTCTGGGTGATGGCATACTGCCACGGGCCGTTCAGGATCTCACAGCTGTCCCGGCGCATGGCCGGGCGGGGATATTCTGCAAGGGGATGCATCCGCTCACCGCCTTTTGTTTGTTGGCTCCATTCTAGCACAGGGCGGGTGGTTTGTATAGCCGGGATGATTTAAAATCGAGGCCGCCGCGCCGCATACGCAAAAAGGCTGCCATGCCAAGCGGCACAGCAGCCTTATTTTGCAAGAATCCGAAAACCGGGGACCCAGAATTACTCGTCGTCCTCGTCCTCTTCTTCGTCGTCCTCATCATCGTCCGACTTCGGCTTGTAGAAGATGCCGCTCAGGAAGATGCTGATGAAGTACAGCAGCACCATGGGGCCTGCCACCATGCACTGGGACACGATGTCCGGCGGGGTGACCACAGCCGCGATGAAGAAGATGATCACGATGGCCACACCGCGCACCTGCTTGAGGAGCGTGGGGTTGATGATGCCCATCTTGGACAGGATGATGGTGATCAGGGGCATCTCAAACACACAGCCAAAGATGATGAACATGGTCAGGCACAGGTTCACATAGCTCTCGATACTGGTGGTGGTCTGGATGTACTCAGCACCCTCGATGCCAGTGCTGAGGAACCGCAGCATAAAGGGCATCATGAGCTTGTAAGCAAACAGCACGCCCACGCAGAACAGGATCAGGCCCAGCAGCATGACCAGCTTGAAAAAGGTGCTCTCGCTCTTTTTCAGGCCCGGCTTTGCAAAGGCGTAGATGTGGTAGAATGCCACCGGCACCGTGACCACCACGCCAGCCAGGATGGAGACCCGGAAATACTGCATCAGCTTTTCCTGGGGGGCAATGGACACGAACTGGTAGTAGTCCCGGCCCATTGCCGTCAGCACATCGATCAGGCGGTCGGCGTAGGCCAGCGAGACCACCACGCCTGCCACAAACACCACCGCGCAGATGATGAGCCGGTTCCGCAGTTCTTTCAGATGGCCGGTCAGCGTCATGCTGCCGTCATCTTCCATGACTTCGGCTTTCTTTTTGCGCTTAACGTTCGTAGCCACAATTACTCCTCGTCTTCGTCCTTCTTAGCGGCCTTCTTCTCAGCCTTCTCCTCGGAATCGTCGGACTCCTCCGGCTCCTCCATGCCCTTCTTGAAGCCGTTGATGGTCTTGCCGAACATCTTGCCCAGCTTCGGCAGGTTCTTGGGTCCAAAGATCAGCAGTGCAACAGCCAGGATGATCAGCAGTTCGTTGGTACCAATACGCATAATAAAAATCTCCTTTTTACTTTGCCGCGCCGCGTGGCGGGCTTATTGCTTATGTATGACAACCGCGGGCGCGGTGTATCCAAACTTAAACGGTGGTTTCCTCTGCCGGGGCAGCCTCGGCAGCTTCCGGGGCTGCTTCCGCAGCCGGAGCTTCGGGTGCGGGGGCGGTTTCTTCCTGCACAGGGGCAGTCTCAGGCTTCTCTTCGGCCGGAGCCTCAGCCTTTTCGGCGGCAGGCTCGGCGGCGGGGGCTGCATTCTCTTCCGGCAGCTCCTCCACCGGCTCTTCGGCAGTCAGGTCGGTGACCTCTTCCTCCGCAGCCTTCTTGGCGGCCTCTTCCTTGCTGGTCTTGCCGATGCCGGCAAAGCCCTTGGTCACGTCCTTCACGCTGTTGTCGATGTCCTTCTTGATATCGGTCAGCGGAGCGACAGCTTCCTTGAGGGGAGCCTGGATCTCGTTCAGCGGCTCCACCACGTTCTTCTGGATCTCTTCGGATGCAGCGCCGGTGTACTTCTTCAGCTCACGCAGCATCTTGCCGATCTTCTTTGCGTAGACGGGCAGCTGATCCGGGCCGATGAACACGAACGCCACGATGACGATCACGACAAGTTCCCAAAAACCAATTTTCATAATGATCCAATTCCTTTCCTGTGCCGGTGTGGGTGTGCAGCCCTGCTTGGTGCAAAAATGTGCCGCAGCCTTTTTGCCCGCTGCCTTTTTTGCCCAGACCTGCGTGGGTTCGGCGCCGTTTGCGCCTTTGCTGCCACACTTATACCGAAATTTGGTGGACTGAATATGAATTTATTATTAACATTTTGTGAACCAATCGGTCTGCGCACCGTTTTTGTAAACGAGCAGTAATTTAACTTACGAATATATCATTTAGGAAACCGCATTTTCTCTTGCTTTTTCGCAGCCTGCGTATTATAGTGGTCTGCAGAACGGCCCCGGCGGGCGAAATTTGCAGCAGCAGAAACGGAACGTGACTCGTATGATCAGTCTGATCCTTGCAGAAAAGATCTTCTCGCTTTTTCTGATGATGTTTATGGGCTATGCGGTGGTGCACTGGGGCCTGCTGCACGCCGAGGACAGCAAGACCCTCTCGCTGATCTCGCTGTACCTGATCTCGCCCTGTGTGATCATCTCGGCCTTTCAGGTACAGTACACCCCGGATGTGCTGCACGGGCTGCTGCTGGCGCTGGCGGCGGCGGTTCTGCTGCACGTCGGCATCATCGTGGTGGTGAACCTGCTGGGTCACGCACTGCATCTGGACGCCGTGGAAAAAGCCTCCATGATCTACTCCAACGCCGGCAACCTGATCATTCCCATCGTGACGGCGGTGCTGGGCAAGGAATGGGTGATCTACTCCAGTGCCTTTCTGTCGGTACAGCTGTTTTTGCTGTGGAGCCACGCCAAGAGCATGCTCTGCGGCGAAAAGAGCTTTGCGTTGAAAAAGGTGCTCACCAACATCAACATGATCGCCATTCTGGCGGGTGCCGCCCTGTTTCTGCTGCACATCCAGCTGCCGGCCGTCATCGAGGATTCGCTGGACATGGTGGGCAGTGCCATCGGCCCCATCTCCATGATCATCCTGGGCATGCTGATGGCGGGCATGAACTTCAAAAAGATCCTGGGCTACCGTCGGCTGTGGCTGGTCACGGCCCTGCGGCTGGTGGGCATCCCGCTGGCAGCTGTGGCCCTGCTCAAGCTCAGCGGCCTGGCCCATCTGGTGCCGGACGGCCAGACCATCCTGCTGGTGAGCCTGCTGGCCACCTGCACCCCCTCGGCTTCCACCATCACCCAGATGGCGCAGATCTACGGCAAGGATGCCGACTACGCCAGCGCCATCAATGTAGTGACCACCCTGTTGTGTATCTTCACCATGCCGCTGATGGTGGCCCTGTACCAGCTATAAGTCCCCGCCCTGTTATACAGAACGTCCCCGTGCTCCGAAGAGTACGGGGACGTTCTTTGTTTCTGCCGTCCGGCGGTTTATACGGTCAGGGTCCGGTCCTGTGCCGGGTCCCAGTACACCAGCTCCACCCGGCTGCCCTTCTCCAGAGGCTTGTGGGGCTTTTCGGCGCTCCAGCAGCGCTCCAGCAGACCGGCTGCGTCGGCATCCGGGCCGGACTTTTCCGTGCAGAGGGCCGTGCCCTGCCAGCCGTCCTCGGTGTACAGGCTCAGTGCCCCGGCGCTGCCTGCCAGAACAGCCTGCACGTCCCGGGTCATCTGCGCATAACCCTCCTCGGTGGCCGGGTACTCCCCATGCCACTTTTCAAAAAAGACGGAAAACTCGCCGCACAGTTCAATGAGCAGATCCTCCTCGCTGTGCGGGTTCTTCACCACAAAAGCGACATCCTCGTTTTCCATATAGTCAAAATCATCTTCCGCGCTGGTGTGCACGGTCACCTGCTGGCCGCTCAGCAGCATCAGCAGCTCCCCCTGCTTTTCGGTGGGGTCAAAATCGCCCTGCGGGCTGTTCCAATCGGTGATCATCGGTGTTCCTCCATTTATAAAGTGTGCGGGCGTTTTTTCCCGCCGAATGATCCGTTCAATCCTTTTCCCCACTGCCGCCTGCGGGCATTGCCGCTGCGGCGCGGGCTTTCAGCTCGTTTTTGGCACAGTAGAGCGCACGGTCGGCGCGGTCTTTCACCGTAACCACGTCCTCCCCGGAAAAAACAGCAGAGCCAAGGGAGAGCGTCGGCAAAAGGGTGATCTCTTTGCGCCGCTCTGCCAGCAGAGATTGCAGCGCCGCCGCGCAGCGGGCTTCATCTGCCGCATCCCTCAGCAGCACGCAGAACTCATCGCCGCCGATACGGTAACAGTACCCGCAGCGGGCATAGGCTTTTTTGATGCAGTCTGCGATCTCGGCAAGGCAGACATCTCCCTGCAAATGGCCGTAGCGGTCGTTGATCTGTTTGAAGCTGTCCACATCGAACACCACCAGCACCCCGCCGCTGCGGCGCATCTCGGCGGTGCGGTTCAGGTAGCTGTTCTGGTTCAAAAGTCCGGTCAGGGCGTCCAACTGGTTCCACATCTCGCTGCAATAGATATAATACAACACCGACAGCAGGGTGACGCACAGCCATGTGACGTGCAGCGATGGCAGCGCGATCTGGATCACGGTCTCCGCACCCAGAAACAGGGTCAGCGGGCAGATCAGCGTGCGGCTGCGGTTCTGAAAAGCCGCTGCCGTGTGCACCGTAGCCACCATAAGGTACAACATGGCGGCATAGTACATCGCCACATAAATATAGAAGTATTCTCCCCGGGCGTAGAGGTTCTCCCTGCTCACCGAGAATACCAGCCCATAGGGCAGTGTTGCCGCCAGAAAAAGCAGATACGCACCCTCGCAGCAGACCGCCGCCTTGAACCCGCGCCGGATAATGGATTTTTTGTCCAGCACATATACCAGACACAGTGCCACCGCCGGTGTCAGCCCAAAGCCCAGATAGTTGGACAAAATGTTCAGCCAGCGGCAGCCCGTCGGTGCGCCGTCCACCACGATGGTGATGACTTCCAGCACCGAGATGCACGCAATGAGCGCAAAAGCCAGAAGGAACCCGCGCTTCTGCTTTTTGTTCAAAGATTCGCTCAGCTTTGTAAGAAGGCTCATAAAGCCAAGCACAAAAAGATCAATGGTCGTTAAAATAAAAAAATAGCTATCCATTGCAATCGATACCGTTCTGTGAACTGACGCCCCGGACGGAGCAGATACAATATGATTGTATCACTCCGCAGCACTTTTCTCAACCGGGAGCTGTGTATTTTCGTTTTTTCTGGCAGTTTGCGTTTTTAATGCAAAAGCAACATCCGCAAACTGCATCCTGCAAATATGCTAGGTTGCCATTCCTCGTTTATCCTGCACCAGTTCCTCTACGTCCACATTGATGTTGCTATGTGTTACCGGTTTCTCAGAACCAACTGACATACCACCTCGATATGCTCGCTGTGCGGGAACATATCCACCGGGGTGCTGCTCTCCACGCGGTAACCCTTTTTCGTCAGCAGGGCGAGGTCACGGGCCAGCGTTTCCGGGTTGCAGCTGACGTAGACCACCCGCTTCGGGGCCATGCGGGCCACGCTGTCAAGTAACTGCGGGGTGGAACCTTCCCGCGGCGGGTCCATGAAGATCACGTCCGCACGCTCCCCGGCAGCGGCCGCTTCGCTGATCCAGCGGGTGGCGTCGGCGGCAAAGAAGCGGGCATTCTTCACGCCGTTGTGCTTTGCGTTGCCGATGGCATCCTGCACAGCGTCGCGGTTCAGCTCCACGCCCACCACCTGCTTTGCGTGGTCGGCTGCCGTCAGGCCGATGGTGCCGATGCCGCAGTAGGCGTCCAGCACCACTTCTTTCCCGGTGAGATGCGCCGCTTCCACAGCCAGACCGTACAGCACCTCGGTCTGGCTGTGGTTGATTTGGTAAAAGCTGCGGGGGCTGAGGGCATAGGTCTTGCCGCAGAGGGTATCCAGAATATAACCCTTGCCGTACAGCACCTTTTCCGCATCACCCAGCACAACGCTGGTCTTGCGGGGGTTCACGTTCTGCACCACGGTGGTCACGGTCACGCCCCGCTTCTCGGCTTCTGCCAGCAGGGCCTTGACAAAGTTCTTGGCTCCCGGCAGCACCGGCTGGGCCGTCACCAGTACTACCATCACCTGCCCGGTGGCCACGCCCCGGCGCAGCAGGCAGTGGCGCACAAGCCCGGTGCCCTTGTCCTCATTGTAGGGCTGGTAACGGCAGGCAATGGCCGCCGCCCGCACCGCCTCCATGGTCTTGTCCAGCACTTCGTCCTGCAGCAGGCAGCGTTCCACCGGCAGCACCTTGTGACTGTTCGCTGCGTAGATGCCGGAGGTGAGTTTTCCACCCCAGCCGGTGGTGAAGGTGGAGATCACCTTGTTGCGGTAATGATAAGGGTCCTCCATGCCCCGGATGGCGTTCACCGGGCCGTATTTGCCCAGCAGCTTTTTCACGGTGGCTTCCTTCTGCTTCAATTGTTCGGCATAGTCCAGCCCCAGCAGCGGGCAGCCGCCGCAGTTCTTGGCTCTCAGCTTGCAATCCATCTTTCTCTCTCCTTTTACCCGTAGGGGTCATACAGATCGTATTCTTCCGCTTCCAGGTGCTTTTCCTCCAGCACCTTCATGGCCTGTTCCAGTTCGCTCTGCCCGCAGCCGCTCTCACTGACCAGCGCCCGCACAGCTGCGGCAAGGTCCCCGCCAAAGAGGGTGTCCAGCCGCTGGCGCATGCTCCACACACCGTAGGCACGCTGGGTGACCGTGGCCGCATAAATGTTGTGGTTGCCCTGCTTTCCGCTTTTCACCCAGCCTTTTTCTTCCAGCCGGTACAAAAAGTTGAGCACCGTGGCCGGAGCCCAGCCTTTGCTGCGGAGTTTTTCGTCGATGTCCCGGCGGGTAGCCGGTTCCCGGCAGGCCCACACCGCCAGCATGACCTGCTCCTCTGCCGCCGACAGCGGCCGCAGCCGATCCGGCAGTCCGTACATCTGCGCAGCCCCTCCTTTCGCGTTTTTCTTTTACATTTGTCTCTGTTGTTCCATTATACCGGGTTTTGTCGGAAAAGGCAAGAGGCAGAAATCCCGATGAAATCAGGCTATTTCAGTCTGTTTTTACAGTTGTCTCTGTTTTTGTCTTTGCTCGGCGTACATTTGTGTGCTTTGTGCCTGCACAGGGGCTTTTCCGTCAGTATCTTTGTGCAAAGATGCTCTTGTTTTCGTGCCCGCAAAACCGGTATACTACGGCTACGGAAATGATCCAGAAAGCATCGCAAAACAGTCGATGCTTCGTGATACAGGAAAGGGAGAGTTCATTATGGCACGAGTATACAACTTCAGCGCAGGCCCCAGCATGCTGCCCGAGAAGGTCCTCCGGCAGGCACAGGCAGAGCTGCTGGAATACGGCGACAGCGGCCAGAGCGTGATGGAGATGAGCCACCGCAGCAAGTGGTTCGACGCCATCATCAAGGACACTGAGGCCACCCTGCGCCGCGTGATGAACATCCCCGACAACTACAAGGTGGGCTTCTTCCAGGGCGGTGCCACCCAGCAGTTTGCCATGGTGCCGCTGAACTTTATGACCACCGGCAAGGCGGACTACATCGTCACCGGCAACTTCTCCAACCTGGCTGCCAAGGAGGCCGCCAAGTTCGGCGAGGCCAACATCGTGGCCTCCAGCAAGGACAAGAACTTCACCTACATCCCGGATGTGAACGCCATCCCTTACAATAAGGATGCCAGCTATATCCACATCTGCCAGAACAACACCATCTTCGGCACCCAGTACGTCGAGGTGCCCCAGGTGGAGGGCGTGCCGCTGGTGGCGGACATGAGCTCCATGATCCTCTCGAAGCCCGTGGATGTGACCAAGTACGGCTGCATCTACTTCGGTGTGCAGAAGAACGTGGCCCCCGCCGGCATGGCCATTGCCATCGTCCGGGACGACCTGCTGGGCCATGCCGCCGACAATGTGCCCACCATGATGAACTACACCACCCTGCTGAACAAGGACAGCATGTACAACACCCCGCCGTGCTGGTGCATCTACATGACCGGTCTGGTGCTCAAGTATCTGGAAAACGACATCGGCGGTCTGGCCAACATGCAGAAGATCAACGAAGCCAAGGCCAAGGTGCTGTATGATTATCTGGACGGGCAGGAATTCTTCACGAACCCCGTGGAGCACCGTTACCGCAGCACCATGAACGTGACCTTCACCAGCCCCAACCCCGACCTGGACAAGAAGTTCTGCGCCGAGGCCGCCGAGGCCGGGTTCGTGAACCTGAAGGGCCACCGCCTGGTGGGCGGCATGCGCGCTTCCATCTACAACGCCATGCCAGCCGAGGGTGTGGACAAGCTGGTGGACTTCATGGAGAAGTTCCGCAAGGAGAACGCATAACAGAGGGGATTCAAGATATGTATACCATCAAGACTTTGAACGCCATCAGCCCGGTGGGCCTGGCTAAGCTGAACAAGAACCTGTTTGACGTGGCGGTGGACGCCGATGCCCCGGACGGCATTCTGGTGCGCAGCGCCGACCTGCTGAACACCACCTTCCACGACAATCTGCTGGCCATTGCCCGGGCCGGTGCCGGGGTCAACAACATCCCGCTGGACCGCTGCAGTGAGCAGGGCATCGTGGTGTTCAACACCCCCGGTGCCAACGCCAACGCCGTGGCTGAACTGGTGATCGGGATGCTGATCGCCGGCAGCCGCAATGTGGCCGACGCCGCCCAGTGGTGCCAGGGCCTTGCCGGAGACCCGGCCATGGCCAAGACCGTGGAAAAGGGCAAGAAGAAGTTCGTGGGCAACGAGATCAAGGGCAAGACGCTGGGCGTCATCGGTCTGGGTGCCATCGGCTCCCGCGTGGCCAACTGCGCCATCGAGCTGGGCATGGAAGTGTACGGCTACGACCCCTACATCTCCATTGAGGCAGCCTGGAACCTGAGCAGTCAGGTACACCACTGTGTGAACCTGAACGACATGCTGCCCCTGTGCGACTACATCACCATCCATGTGCCCTACCTGCCCACCACCAAGGACACCATCAATACACAGACCCTGGCCCTGTGCAAGGACGGGGTCAAGATCCTGAACTATGCCCGCGGTGAGCTGGTGAACACTGCCGCCCTGCTGGAGGCCATGGATACCGGCAAGGTGTCCGGCTACATGACCGACTTCCCGTCGGAAGCCATCCTGGGCAAGCCCGGCATCGTGTGCACCCCTCACCTGGGCGCTTCCACCCCGGAAGCCGAGGACAACTGCGCCGTGATGGCCGCGCAGGAGATCAGTGACTACCTGAAAAACGGCAACATCACCCACTCGGTGAACATGCCGGAGGTGCACCAGCCCCGTGCCGGCGGCAAGCGCATCTGCATCATCCACAAAAACGAGCCCGGCATGATCAGCCAGATCACCGCCCTGACCACCGAGGCCGGCCTGAACATCGAAAACATGGTGAACAAGAGCAAAAAGAATATGGCCTACACCATGCTGGACGCCACCGGTGCCGTGGATGCCCGCCTGAGCGAAAAGCTGAGCGCCATTCCCGCCGTGATCCGGGTCCGGATCCTGTAAATCCTCCCCTGCCAAAGGAGCCGCCGTGCAGCTGCACGGCGGCTCCTTTTTTCACAGCATGATGCCGTCCATCTGGGATTGCTCCGGGAAGGAGCGGCTGTATTTCCGCTTGGCGATCTCGATAAAAGACTGCACCTCCAGCCGGGGCGTGTGGCGCATGGCAGCGATCTCCACCGTCACCGGGGGGTAATCCAGCAAAGGCACCTTGGTGATGCCCGGGATCACTGCATCGTCCAGACAGGGCACGATGGACATGGCGGTGCCCATGGTGATCATGATCAAAGCCCCCTCAAAGCTGGGGGTGATCTTGCTGCAATCCACCCCCACCTGGGCCAGCTCCTCCAGGGAGGGGCCCTGGCAGGCAGAAAGGAAGCTGTCAAAGGCTCCGGAGGACACCACGCTCTGGCCCTTCAGGTCCGCCAGGTGCAGGGCCTTGCGGTCTGCCAGGGGGCAGTTGGGGTTCATGAGCACATAATAGGCCAGGGAGAACAGGGGCGTAAAGGAGACATCCCGGTCGCTGGAATGCTCAGTGGCGTAAAAAAAGCCGATATCCAGCTGGCCGGACCGCAGTTCCTCCAGAGGGCGGCGGTTGCTCTGGGGGATCACTTCCACCTGGGCATTGGGGTACTGCCGCTGGTACTCTGCCAGGATGCTGGCAAAGGTGCCGTAATCAAAGAGCTGCCGCAGCCCCACCACCAGATGGGACCGGTCTGCGGCCTGGATATCCTGGGCCTTTTTCAGGGCCTGGCGGCCAAAACTGGTCATCTGCACCATGTCCAGGTAAAAGGACTGGCCGGCGGCGGTGAGCTTGGTGCGCCGGGTGGTGCGGTCGAACAGGTGGAGCCCCGTCTCCTTTTCCAGGGTGTTGATCTGGTAGGTGACGGCAGGCTGGGTGGTGAACAGCCGCTGGGCCGCTGCGCTGAAATTCAGCTCCTCTGCTACGGCAATAAAGCACTCCAACTGGTAAATGGTCATAGAAACAGCTCCCCTCCCTGCAAAACTTGTACTTCTTTTATTATAGCGGATTTCTTTTCTGTGGTAAAGTGGCCATGGATTTATAAACGTTTTTGATAAATCCGGGATTTTTTTCAATTTTACAGCAGAGCGAAACTTTGCTATAATCATGTCAATGTTCAAAACATACGATGGAACAGAAGAAAACGAAGAAGAACCTATTAGAAGAACAAGAAGAAAGAAAGGCAAACTACTATGGCTAAGATCTCTCGCCGCAACTTTATGCGCGGTGCCGCTATGGGCACCATGGGCGCAGCTGCTGCCGGTCTGCTGACCGCTTGTGGCAACACCGCTTCCAGCACCACCAGTGCTCCTGCTTCCAGTGCTGCATCCTCTGAGGCAGCCTCCGCTGTTACCAAGCCCTCCAGCCCTGTGGACGGCAAGTACGTCACCAAGGCTATGGGCCACGAGAGCTGGGTCCATGTGGCCACCACCTTCTTTGAGGGCAAGATCACCGCTTGTGAGGTGCTGTCCCACGAGGAGACCATCGGCATCGGCAACTATGCCTGCTCCCGCATCCCCGCCGCCATCGTCGAGCACCAGAGCATCAACGTGCCCAACCTGCGTGGTTCCTCCATCACCTCCATGGCTGTGAAGGCTGCCGTGAAGGAGGCCATCGAGCTGGCTGGCTACAACGTGGACGACTTCTCCAAGGAAGTCACCCTGGAGACCTCCAACGAGGTCATCGAGGAAGAGGCTGATGTGGTCATCATGGGTGCCGGCACCTCCGGCCTGACCTGCGCCTGCCGCCTGCTGGAGGCTGGCTACAGCGTCATCCTGGTGGAGAAGCGGGATATCCCCGGCGGCTCCATGTCCATGACCTACGGCGGCGTGGCCACCGCAGGCTCCCAGCTGCAGTACAACTACGACGTGGACGGCAGCTTCCGCAGCTCTGCCATGGGCACCCTGGAAGGCATGATGAACTTCTGGCAGACCATGGAGCAGTACCACCGCACCGAGTTCTTCAACGGTGAGATGCCCTACATGACCAAGCAGTACACTGTTGCTGGCGATCTGGTGGACTGGATGTCCAGCATCGGCATCGGCTTCAACACCATGGGCAACTACGAGAGTGCTACCCAGTACGGTGCTTCTACCCCCTACCTGGCTCCCGGCTGCTACGAGGGCGGCGCAGGCTACGCTATGATGTTCATGGCACAGCGTGTGGAGAAGTACGAGAAGGGCAAGATCATCTACTCCACCAGCGTCACCGACCTGATCAAGGACGAAAGCGGCCGTGTGGTGGGCTTCCACGCTAAGGGCGACAACGGCGCAAGCTACACCCTCCGTGGTAAGGCTGTGTGCCTGGCATCCGGCGGCTTTGCCAAGAACCCCGAGATGCTGAAGAAGTACAACCCCGACTACGCCGACTTCTTCTTCAACTGCGCTTCCAGCATGACTGGTGAGGGCATCCAGATGGGTATCGACGCAGGCGGCTATGTGGAGTGCGAAAACCGCGCTCTGCCCGCCTTCCTGTCCAGCTACAAGAGCAAGTTCGAGCTGGCCTTTATCCACCAGTCTGCCCCTGGCATCATGGTCAACGTCCGTGGTGACAACATTGGCAACATCATCTCCGACAACCACTACACCATGGCTAAGGCTAAGCTGAACAAGGACAACGGCGACACCTTCTACTATGTGTTCGACGAGGCTTCTGCTGTGAAGCTCCGCGACAGCGAGTCCTACGGCTTCAACGGCTATGTGGCTATGTTCGAGAAGGGCGAGGCTGTCCACTACGACAGCGTGGAGAAGGCCTCTGAGGAGCTGAACCTGCCCAACCTGGCAGACTCCATCGAGGCCAACAACGCCGCTGCTCTGGCTGGTGAGCCCGACGAGTTCGGCCGCCGCAACTGCCCCTACATCGAGACCCGTGACGGCCTGTGGGCTATCCGTGTGGACCCCACCTTCTACCTGACCACCGCTGGTCTGGCCATCGACACCGATTGCCACGTGCTGAACGAGGAGAAGAAGGCCATCCCCGGCCTGTACGCTGCCGGCGACGTCTGCGGCTCCATCGAGGAGAAGGACGCCAAGCAGTACGGCATGGGCTTTGACGCCGCTCTGACCTACGGCTACATCATGGGCGAGACCCTGAAGAAGGAGATCTGATCTCCCCTTCCGGCCCCCTGACACAACGCAAGAAGGCTGCTGCACACACTGTGCAGCAGCCTTCTTTTTTGTTTGTTCTAAAAGGAGAGAGCTTATTCCAGGCCCTTCTGCTGGGCGTATTCTTCCAGCAGTTCCCGTTCCAGGAAGGGGGTCTTGACGCCCTGCCGATCCCGGTAGGTCTCGTGGCCCTTGCCGATGACAGCGATCAGGTCCCCCTCCTGGGCATGGTCCACGGCATAGTGCAGGGCATCCAGACGGTCGGGTATCTCCACGAACTTGGCATCCGGGTTGCCCTTGTTCATGCCCGTGCGGATATCGGCAATAATATCCTCCACCTTCTCAAAGCGGTTGTTGTCCTCGGTGAGGATGGAGAAATCGGCCATCTTGGCGCAGATCTCGCCCATGCCGTAGCGGCGCAGCTTGGAGCGGTTGCCGCCGCAGCCGAACACCACCACCAGACGGTGGGGGTTGTAGGCCCGCAGGGTGGTGAGCAGGCTCTCGGTGGACACCTCGTTGTGGGCGTAGTCCAGCAGGATGGTAAACTTTTTGCTGATGGGCACCAGCTCCACCCGGCCCTTGACCACGCAGCTGCCCAAGCCATCGTGGATGGCCTGATCCGGCAGGCCCAGCACCTTGCCCACCGCCAGAGCGGCCAGGGCGTTGTACACGCTGAACTCGCCGGGCATATTCACCTTCACGTCCATCTCGTCCTTGCCGGTGACGTGGAACTTCACACCCAGGAAATCGTGGGTGCGCAGCAGCTCGTAGCCGCTGGCGCGGTAATCGGCCTGCTCGCTGCGGCCATAGGTGACCAGCTTGCAGGTGTGTCCTTCCAGCAGGGCTTCGGTGTTCTCGTCGTCGATGTTCACCACACCCACATCACAGCGCTGGAACAGCTGACCCTTCCAGCTGCGGTATTCCTCAAAGGTCTTGTGCTCACCGGGGCCGATGTGGTCCGGCGAAAGGTTGGTGAACACGCCCACATCGTAGTGCACACCGGCCACGCGGTCCATCATCAGGCCCTGGCTGGACACCTCCATCAGGGCCGTGTCGCAGCCGGCATCCAGGAACTCCCGGAAGGTCTTTTGCAGCTCGTAGCTCTCCGGGGTGGTGTTGGCGGTGTCCTTGTGGCGGCCCATGTAGTAGATGCCGTTGGTGCCGATCATACCCACCTTGCGGCTGGCAGCTTCCAGCACGCTCTTGATCATGTGGGTGGTGGTGGTCTTGCCCTTGGTGCCGGTCACGCCGATCATGGTCATCTTGCGGGAGGGGTTGCCAAAGAGGTTGGCGCTCATCAGAGCCATGGCATAGCGGCTGCTTTCCACCTTCACCACGGTCACGCCCGGCACGGCGGTCAGGTCGATGTCGTGCTGAATGACCAGTGCGCTGACGCCCTTGGCGGCACAGTCGGCGGCAAACTCGTGGCTGTCGCGCTGGGTGCCCACGATGCACACGAACAGCAGGCCCGGGGCCGCCTTGCGGCTGTCATAAATGATGTCGTTGATCTCGGTCTCCGGGCTGCCCTGCACCAGCGTGTAAGGCACACCCTCCATCAGTTGTTCCAATTTCATACAGTCTACGCTCCTCCAAAACATTGATGTGGGGTCACATGGGGTTCTCGTCCTCGTTGGCGGTCATGCGGGCGGGGTCGGTCAATGCAGGCTCCTCCTGGGCGGTGTCCGCCGCCGGGGCGGCCTGCGGGGCCTCTTCGTCGGTCAGGCCTGCTGTCCGCAGTCTCCTCCGGCGTTTCCGGCTCCACCTTTTCCGGCACTACATAGCCGGAGGGCAGGACCGGGTCGCCCTGTGCAAAATAGATCTTGCGGGTGCTGCCGGCACTGACATGGCTGAAGTCCAGCCGCCCGGTGTCGGTGGCCGCGCAGCCCTTGCCGTCCTCGTTGTTCAGCATGTAGCGGGCGCGGTCCAGCTTATAATCCAGATCGTTCAGCGTCCCCAGCAGCACGCTGATGCGGTCCTGATACAAAAAGGCGATCTGCTCGGTGTCCGCAAATTCAATGCGGGTCACGTCGCTCCGCATGCCGTACTCGTCCAGCTTGGTCTGCAGGGTCGCCAGCGCGCTCATCTTTGCGTCGGTCTCGTCCACCACGCCGGATGCACTGCCGTCGGATGCGGCACTGGTGCTGGCCGTGCTGTCGGCCTCCGGTGCGGCAAAGCTCAGCTGCTCGCCCGGGGCGGCGGTGGTCGCTTCACCGCCGTACAGGGTGCACAGCCCGTCCGGCTGCGCGGGGTCTGCGGACAGGATCTTGAACTTGTCCGAAAGGGTCAGCCAGCTGCTGCCCGCCTGCACTGCATAGGTGGGGGTGGCTTCGGTCACCTGCACCACCACGGTGTTGGGGTAGTCGCGCACCACGCGGATGGATTCCAGCAGCGGATACTGGCGTTCCAGCTCTGCAGCCTTCGCACCGGAGTCAAAGCTGAAGATGTTTTCCTCCACCTGCACCCCCAGTGTCTGCAGGATGCTGTCGGCGGAGTACCCGGCGATCTCGGTCACCTGGGTGCCGTCCGCTGTCTGCACCTGAATGGCGCTGATGCGGAACAGCATGGTCACCGTGAGGTACATACCGATCCCGATGACGCACAGCAACAGCCCAAATGTTGCCAGACGGCGGAGCCTCCGCCGCCGACGGATGGCGGCACGGGTCAGGCGGCGCTTTTTGCGGCCTTCCCGGCGCTGTGCGTCCCGCTGCGGAGCGGGGCGCAGCTTCTGGTTTTTGTTGTAACCCTGTCCCTGCTGTTGCTGGCGGGCGGCAGACCGGCTGTTCTGCGCAGGCCGGCCGTTCCGGTTCGCAGGACGCTGGGCCGGGCGGCGGTTCTGTCCGCCGCTGCTGCGGGGCCGCTGCGCGGTGCTCCTCTGCCCGGCAGGGCGGCGGGCGGCGCTGCCGGTGTCCCGCACCGGGCGCGGCTGGGTGGGGAACTCGATGCTGTTGTCGGTCCGGGTGCGCCGCACTGTACCGTTGGCCGTGCGGGCCGGCGGGCGGCTCAGCGGCTCCCCGTTGAAGCCATAGCGGCTGGTATCGCTTGCCCCGTCGTTCGGGGGCGTGGTTCTCTGCGAAGACCCAGAGGAACGCAGCGAATCCCGGTTCTGGTCATAGGGACTCCCGTTATTGCCGTATTGCTGCATTGTCTGCACCTTCTTTCCGGTTTCTTTCTACGTTCAGGCCTTCTTCACAAGCTCCAGCAGGGCTGCTGCAATGCGGTCCAGGCTGTCGTCCACCGACAGGCTGCGGGCATTGCGGCCCATCTCGGCCAGCTTGCCGGGCTGGGTCAGCATCTCCGAGACGGTCTGCACCAGCTTTTCGCCGGTCAGGTCTTTTTCTTCGATGACCACAGCGGCCCCGGCCTTCTGCAGCTCCATGGCGTTGTAGTACTGGTGGTTCTCGGCCACATTGGGGCTGGGGATAAGCACGGCGGCACGGCCCACAGCCTCCAGCTCAGCCAGCGTCAGGGCACCGGCACGGCTGATGACCAGGTCTGCTGCTGCCAGCAGCTCCGGCATGTTGTTGATGTATTCCTTCACCACAAGGCTGTCGCCCTCAGCAAAGCCCTTCTGCTGTTCCAGGTCCTTGAACAGCTGCACACCGTACTGGCCGGTGGCGTGCAGGTGCAGCACCGGCTTGTGCTCGTGCTGCTCCCAGGCACACAGGTCACCCACCACTTCATTGACCCGGCGGGCACCCAGGCTGCCGCCGAAGGAAAGGATGACTGTGCGGTCCCCTGCCCCCAGCTGGGCGCGGATGGTGTCGCGGTTCTTTGCCTGGGTGAACACCTCCGGGCGCACCGGGTTGCCCACCACGATGGTCTTTTGCGGCGCACCCAGCTTTTCCACAGCGGCGGGCACCGCGGCAAACACGATGTCCACATCCGGGGCCAACAGCTTGTTGGTCACACCGGGGAAGGCGTTCTGCTCATGCAGCGCGGTGTGGATGCCCATCTTTGCGGCGCAGCGCACCACCGGGCCGGACACATAGCCGCCGCAGCCGATGACCAGGTCCGGCTGGACCTCCTTCATGATGGCCTTAGCCTTGGGGCCAGAGAGGGCCAGATTCCACAGGGTGACGATATTTCGTCTGATGTTGTGCAGCGACAGCTTGCGCTGAAAGCCGGTGATCTCGATGTGGTGGAAGGGGTAGCCCGCCTGGGTTACCAGACGGTACTCCATGCCCTCCTTGCGGCCGGCAAAGTGGATCTCGGCGGTGGGGTCTGCTTTTTTCAGGGCACCTGCAATGGCAAGTGCGGGGTTGATATGGCCGGCCGTACCGCCGGCAGCGATCAGAACACGCATGGTGATTCCTCCTGTTTGTCGTTACTGTTCTGCCCGGGCCGCCCGTGCGTCGGCCAGAACAATGGTCTTTTCTCTGCGGGCAGCCTCCTGCTCGGCCTTTGCGGCTTCATGCTGGGCGCGCAGCGCTTCCCGCTGCTGGGCCGCCCGCTCGCCGTTGCGGCCGATGTTCACCATCACGCCCATCTCGGCCAGCAGCAGGATCAGGCTGGTGCCGCCCGACGAGAAGAAGGGCAGGCTGATGCCGGTGTTGGGCAAGGTGTTGGTGACCACTGCGATGTTGCAGAACACCTGCCAGGCGATCTGTGCCATGATGCCGATGCCCACCATCGTGCAGTAGAGGTTTTCGGCCCGGTAGGCGATCCACAGCCCCTGCACGATGAACAGCACAAACAGCACGATGATGAGCACCGCGCCCACAAAGCCCAGCTCCTCACACACCACGCTGAAGATGAAGTCGTTGGTGCTCTCGGGCAGCCAGAGCTGTTTTTCCACGCTGTTGCCCAGCCCCAGGCCGGTCAGCCCGCCGGAACCGATGGCGTACAGGCTCTGCACGGTCTGGTCGGTCATCTTGCTCAGGTCCTGGGTCCAGCCGTCCAGACGGTCCTGCAGATACGGGATGGAGTCCACATGGGACAACAGCGTTTCCAGCATGAGGCCCGCCGTACCGGCGCCCACCCAGGTCAGGATGCCGCCGCTGCCGGACAGCAGCAGGATGGTGCCCACCACGGCCACCGTCAGCACGATGCCGGACATGTGTGGTTCCAGCGCCAGCAGCGCGATCACCGGGATCAGCGGCAGCACCGGGATCACCAGCTGCTTCCACACCCGGACATACAGCCACTCCCGGAAGTTCATGATCACCATTTTACCGGGGCTCAGCTTTTCCACCTGCGGTGCCTTGGCCGCGAGGCTGGAGCACAGCAGGATCATCTCAAATTTTGCCACCTCCGAGGACTGCAGCGTGAACCCGCCAAAGCGGATCCAGCGGCGGCACCCGTTCAGCGGGGCCATGGTCAGGGTGACCGCCAGCATAGCCAGCACGATGAGGTACCCCGGCACCACCATCCTGCGCAGGAAGCGGTGGTCCACATAGCTCATGGCGAACATGCAGCCCAGACCAATGAGCATGCACAGCGCCTGCTGTTTGATGTAATGGAAGCTGTCGCCCATGCGCAGATAACCGGTGGTGTAGCTGGCGCTGAACAGCATGACCAGACCAAACACCATGATCACCGCCAGCGTGGCCAGCCAGTTGATCAGCAGCCGCGACCACGGCCCCGGGTCCCGCTGAAACACCGAGACCGGTTCTTTTCTTTTTTTGCGGATGGTTGCCATCAGCTCGTTTTCTCCCCTTTTTGTCCAATATCCGGCCCTGTGCCCTCAGCGCACGAAGGCCAGGGCAAGCGCCAGGCCGCATACGCCGAGCGTACACAGCCAGTAAAATACCGTGACCGGGCCCGCGCCCCGGGCTTCCAGCCAGCGGTGCAGCGGAGCCGCCCGGAACAGCGGCCGCCCGGTGATGCGGTGGTACAGGATCTGCAAAAGCACCATGCCGCCCTCTGCCCAGAAGGGCAGAGCCAGCGGGATGCTCAACTCTGCATACCCGATGCACAGCGGCACGCAGCCCAGCACCCCGGCCAGATACAGGCAGCCGCAGCTGCCCGGGCGCAGCTTTGCGGGCGGAAAATTCCACAGCAGAAAGGCCAGCAGTGCCCCGGCCAGTGCTGCCGGCAGTACCGCCAGCGGGAACCAGCCCAGCCGTGTTTCCAGCATCATGAGGCCCAGCATGGCCGCAAAGGCCGTGCCGCACACGGTGCCGTCGGCTCCGTCGGCGGTGCGGGCACATTCTGCCAGCGCCACCAGCACAAGTCCCCACAGCACCGGGGCTGCGCCGCCCAGTTCCACATAGCCCGCACCGGGCAGCTGCAGGCCGGTGGGCAGGCAGCCGTTCACTGCCAGCAGCACCAGCACCGCTGCCGCAGCGGCGGCTTCCAGTGCAAGGCGGGGCAGACGCCGCAGGCCAAGCTGTGCGCGGCTGCGCAGGCGGGCGGCGTCATCCACCAGCCCGATGGCCCCGAAAGCCTGTGCACCGAACAGCGCGATCAGCAGCCGGGTCATCAGCTGGCTCTCGCTGCCCAGCAGCGTGGGCTGTGCGATGCAGGCCGCCGTCCAGCCCACGCCTACGGCAGCCAGTGTGCTCACCATCAGGCACAGGCCGCCCAGCGCGGGCACCCGGCTCTGCACCGGGGTCTGCGGCTCCTGCTGTTCCTGCGGCCGGAAGCGTTCCAGCTCCTGCAGCAGCGGTGCCATAAAATTGCCGAGCGCCGCCGTCAGCACAAAGCCCAGTGTTGACGCGACGATCAAGGCGAAACGAATCATTTCTCAGTCTCCAATTTTCGCCAGAATGTTATTCTCTGGCATCTTTCTGCTCTGCGTAGAAAATTTCCAGTGCCTTTTCCAGCGCCATGCCGCGGCTGGCTTTCACCAGCAGGGCGTCACCGGGCTGGATGCGGTTGAGCAGGGCATCCGCTGCCTCGCGGTAGTTGTTGGCGTGCAGGGTCTTCTGCCCCTTGGCGGCGGCCACCACGGCGGTGCGCTTGGCCTGTTCGCCATAGGTCACCAGACAGTACAGGTCGCTCTCGGCGGCCAGACGGCCCAGCTCCTCGTGGGCCTCGCGGCTCAGGTCGCCCAGCTCCAGCATATCGCCCAGCAGAGCAAAGCGGCGCTTGCAGGGGAACTCCTTGAACATGGCCAGAGCGGCCTTCATGCTGTCGGGGTTGGCGTTGTAGCAGTCCTCAATGACAGTCACGCCCTTGCTGTCCACCACCTTCTGGCGGCGGCCGGTCTGCTCAAAGGCGGCCAGGCCCTGGATCACCTTGCGGGGATCGCAGCCCAGACGGGTGGCGGCGCAGTAGGCCGCCAGCGCATTGGCCACATTGTGCTTGCCCATAGCCGGGATCTTGACCACAAAAGTGCCTTCCTCCTGATCCTCCAGCACAAAGCTCATGCCGTCCTTCTCCTGTCGGATGGACAGTGCGCACACATCGGCGCTCTCATCGGCCATGCTGAACCACACCGGCCGCACATGGGCGGGCAGCTTTGCCGCCCGCAGGAACTTGTCGTCGTAGTTCAGCACCAGCGGGGCACCCTCCGGCAGGCCGTTGCAGATCTCCAGCTTGGCCTTGCAGATGTTCTCCTGACTGCCCAGATTGCCGATGTGGGACACGCCGATGC
>ERZ833963.1263-NODE-1263-length-31355-cov-8.981374_pt1 | contig 31355 bp, 22 predicted proteins | sample MGYA00519693_ERZ833963 | MGnify/ENA primary metagenome ERZ833963 (study PRJEB31850, sample SAMEA3708748) | human gut metagenome | biome: human gut; feature: human-associated habitat; material: faeces | place: China | collected 2014 ... | reverse complement strand
CCAGCTTGCTGACTTCGTGAATAGTCATCATGGCAATCCCTCCTCCGTGTGAGTTTAGCATACACTATGACGTTACGGGAGAGTCAAGAAGAAAATGTGACATTTATGAAAACATCTATTTTAGTATCGTTTAATACAAAAATTGTGCAAATTCATCGTTTTCTTGCTTTCCTCGCCAGAATATGTTATCATAATAAACAACGCCGTCAAGTGTTGCAATAGGCCTTGGCAGTATGGCTGCGATAGATCGAACGCCCTGCCAAGCGGCAGGACATTTTTGTATATTAGCAGGTAAAAGATTATGCTTATGCGTATAAAATCGCCGAAAGATGCTCATCGATAAAGATATTACAGAGGTAAAGGCTGCGCGAAAAGAGCATCAGCCCAGTCTCCATTACAAAAATGAAAGAATGGCCATCGTCAAAGAAATACTTTTGAAGATTTGCACACCACTGGTTTGTGACACCGAAAGTATTTGAAAGACTAAGCCGAATAAAAGGCATATAGCTTATAATGATCAAATAATCATATTAATTCGACACACCATGGGGCGTTGTTGCAAGGAGGGAATCCATGAAATCAAATTTTGATTTTCTGAATCGATACTGGCCTGCATTGGCACAGATTGGCGCAACCGCAGAAACCTATGTCTATTCTGATCCCAATGCCTGTATCTATAAACTCGGAATGTTTGCCGAGCGCTTAGTGCAGGAGATCCTTGTCTTTGAGCACATTGCGGAGCCGGCTGTTGACAACACCCACGCAAATCGAATTCGCATTTTGAAGCGAGCCGGTTTATTGCCGCACGAAATTGACAACACGCTATATGTTCTTCGCAAGACAAGAAACACGGCAGTACATACAGGAACGGACTCCGTGGACGAAGCAAAGACATTACTATCCTTGACATACAATCTTGCTGTTTGGTTTATGGAAACCTATGGAGACTGGGGATATATTGCGCCTGAGTTCGTTATGCCGAGCGAGACCACGTACGAAGATTTGGAATCCGTTATTGCCGAGCAGGAAAGGAAAATCGAGGAATTGACGAAGCAACTGGCCGTGGTCAAGACCGCCGCTTCGGGCAAAACGCAGAAGGAACGCGCAAAGCGGTCGGAATCTGTCTCCGCTATGATGAATTGGAATGAGGCGCAGACCAGATGCTTGATTGACGAGCAGCTTCGTCTTTCTGGTTGGGAAGCTGATACACAGAACCTGCGCTACAGCAAAGGAACGCGTCCTGTAAAGGGGAGAAATATTGCCATCAGCGAATGGCCTACCAATTCGGCCTTTTACAAAAACGGGTATGCGGATTATGCATTCTTCGTTGGCGAGAAGCTCGTAGCATTGATGGATGCAAAAAAGATGTCGGAAGATGTGGCATCTACTATCGATGTGCAGGTAAAGGACTATGCTGCACATATTAAGCCGGAGGATATTCCACATACGGTTGGAAACTGGAATGGTTATCAGGTCCCCTTCCTCTTTGCTTCAAATGGCAGGGCGTATTTAGAGCAGCTGCGGACGAAGTCCGGTATTTGGTTTTTGGATGTCCGGGAACAGGAAAATCAACCGTATCCTATTCGGAACTGGTTTAGCCCAAGTGACCTGATGGAAAAACTTGGTCAGAATACAGTGGCGGCCAATCAAGCGCTGGCTGCAGCAGATAATTCGTTTATGACAGATCCTAATGGGTTGAATCTGCGCGACTACCAGATCAAGGCCATTGATAAGGCAACAGAGGCAATCGTTGACGGCAAGAGAACGGCCTTGCTTGCAATGGCCACCGGAACGGGCAAAACCCGCACTGTTCTGGGACTTATCTACAAGATGCTGGAATCCAAGCGTTTCCGTCGTATTCTTTTCCTTGTGGATCGAGTGTCCCTCGGTGAGCAGGCAATGGACACCTTCAAAGATGTCAAGCTGAAGGAACTGCTGACGCTGGACAAAATATATGAGATCAAAGCGATCGATGACAACATCATCAATCTGGAAACCAAGGTCAGCATTTCAACGGTGCAGGGGCTTTTGAAACGCACGATTCTGGCAGAAGAACCGGATTTGATGCCCGGTGCATTTGATTTGATTATTGTGGACGAAGCCCACCGAGGCTATATTCTTGACCGTGAAATGACGGAAGAAGAAATCCTCTACGATAATCAAGATGATTATATGAGCAAGTACAAGCAGGTTATCGAGTATTTCGATGCGGTGAAAGTTGCCTTGACTGCTACGCCCGCCCTGCACACGACCGAGATTTTCGGGGAGCCGGTCTATACCTACAGCTACCGTGAGGCGGTTATCGATGGCTGGCTGGTGGATCACGACCCTCCGTATCTGATTAATACGGATTTCATTGAAAATGACGCACAGTTCAAGAAGGGTGAAACCTTGGCACAATATGACCCCCAACACCAATGAACTTTTGAACGGTGCAGTTTTGGACGATGAAATGGATTTCGATGTGTCGGAGTTCAACCGCAAAATTGTTCTGCCGGATCATACCCGCAAGGTGCTGGAAGAAGTTTCGACCTACCTGAATCCGGAAAGTGGAGAAAAGACGCTGATTTTCGCAGTAAATGATGCACACGCTGACCGTATTGTGGATACGCTCCGAGAGATTTACAAGCCCTATGGCATTTCCAATGATGCCATTATGAAAATCACGGGCAAAACTGCCGGCGGCAACAAAAAGAAGATTTTGCAGGTGATCAAGCAGTTCAGGAACAACCAGTACCCCAACATTGCCGTAACAGTCGACCTGCTGACTACCGGAATCGATGTGCCGGCAATTTGCAATTTGGTGTTTATGCGCAAGATCAACAGCCGGATCCTCTTTGAGCAGATGCTGGGACGCGCTACTCGCCTTTGCCCGGAAATCGGAAAGACTCACTTCAATATCTTCGATGCAGTTCGCGTGTACGAGGACTTGGACGACACTTCCAATATGAAGTCAGTCTCCGTCAGCAAATCAATGGCTGAATTGTTGGAGGATTTGTTCCGTCCGGGTGAGGCCAGCAAGCAGCCTGTCAAAGATCGCATTTTGGCAAGATTGCAGCGTAAGAGCAACAATCTGACCGATGAGCAAAAGTATGATGTATCCGAGCGTTTAGGCGGAAAAACAATTCGGGAATATGCGAAGGAATTGAAAAGCTGTACAGAGGGAGCTTTTGTGCGACGCTGCCGGGAGGATAAGGATTTCCTGCTTTGGTTTGACAACCTGAAGGGCAAAAAGCGCGGACATTACTATTCCGAAAAGGAAGATACTCTTTTGGAAACGACCCGCGGCTATGGTGACACGGAAAAACCGCAGGATTATCTGGACTCTTTTGTGGCCTATGTTAATGAGAACAAAGACCGTATCGAAGCGATCCGCATAGCCTGCACCCGCCCCAGCGATATGACCCGGGCGCAGCTTCGGGAGTTAAAGCTGGAACTGGATAAGGAGAATTTCACCGAGAGCAGCTTGAATGAAGCGGCCAGTGCGGTGAGCAATGAACGGATCGTGGCAGACATTATTGCCTTTGTTCGTCGGGCTGTACTTAAAACGCCGCTTGTGAACCACGATGACCGCGTGAAAATGGCCTTTTCTAAACTGATTTCGGCGCATCACTTTAACAAAATGCAGCTGGATCTGCTGGAAAAGATCAAGGTATATATGCTTCACGAGAGCATCCTCAATACCGAGACCTTTGAGGCACCGGCGTTCAAGATGGATGGCGGTTTCGCACGCTTTAACAAGAAGTTTGGCGGGCAGCTTGCGGAGATCATCCGCGAGATCAACACTTATATTTACGAAGGAGCAGCTTAAATGAGCACGCAAGATATTGTACAGAAACTTTGGAACCTCTGCAATGTGCTGCGGGATGACGGTATTACTTATCACCAGTATGTGACAGAGCTGACCTACATTCTGTTTTTGAAAATGGCCGATGAGACCGGTGCAGATAAGGATATTCCCGAAGCATATCGTTGGGGCTCTTTGACCAGCCGTTCCGGCATTGACCTGAAAAAGCACTACTATACGCTGCTCAGCAAGCTGGGCGAAGAATCCGTTGGCCGCGTGGCACAGATTTACGCCAACGCATCCTCCAGCATCGAGGAGCCGAAAAATCTCGAAAAAATCATCACGGAGATCGATAAGCTGGACTGGTATGAGGCCAAAGAGGAAGGTCTGGGCGACCTGTATGAAGGACTCTTAGAGAAGAACGCCAACGAGAAGAAGTCCGGTGCCGGTCAGTACTTCACCCCTCGTGTGCTGATCGATGTGATGACGGAGCTCATCAAACCCCAGCTGGGCGACAAGTGCTTTGACCCGGCCTGCGGCACTTTTGGCTTTATGATTGCAGCCAACCGCTATGTCAATGCGAATAACGATATGTATGCACTCTCTGACCGTCAGGCAGATTTCCAGCAGAATAAAGCGTTCAACGGTGTGGAGCTGGTGCACGAAACCCATCGCTTGGCATTGATGAATGCCTATCTGCACAATATGAATGCCAATATCACATTGGGGGATTCTCTCGCACAAAGCGCCAAGGGATTGAAAGATTTTGATGTCATTCTGACCAATCCGCCCTTTGGCACGAAAAAGGGCGGTGAGCGTGCCACCAGAGATGATATTTCTTTCCAGACCTCCAACAAGCAGCTGAACTTCTTGCAGGTGATCTATCGCAGCCTGAAGGCGGATGGCAAGGCCCGCTGCGCTGTGGTGCTGCCGGATAATGTGTTGTTTGCTGCCGGAGACGGTGCCAGCGTGCGCCGGGAACTGATGAATTTCTGCAATCTGCATACCATTCTGCGTCTGCCCACAGGCATTTTCTATGCGCAGGGTGTCAAGACCAATGTGCTGTTCTTTACCCGCGGGACAACCGAGCAGGATAACACCACCGAGGTTGCATTCTACGATATGCGCACCAATATGGACAGCTTTGGTAAGACCCGGCAGCTGCGCAAGAGTGATTTCGACGAGTTTGTGGCAGGGTATGAAGACCCGTCCAAGCGCACCGGCGAGCGCTGGAGCAAATTCACTCGTGAGGAGATTGCCAAGAACCCGGACGATAGTCTTGACCTTGGCTTGATCCGCGACGACTCCATCGTGGATTATGACGATCTTCCTGACCCTGTAGAAAGCGGCGAGGAAGCGATTGCAAATTTAGAGGAAGCGGTCGATCTGCTGAAAAGTGTTGTGCGTGAGCTTCGTGCTCTGACGGAGGAAAAGTGATGGCAAGAGCAAAAAAAGAAGCCGCCCTCACACCCGAAGAGCGTTTACAGGCAGCTTTAGTGCCGGATTGGGAGTGGCCGTATAAATTGCCGGAGAATTGGTGTTGGTTGAAACTTGTTGAGTCATTTGACAATCATACAGATAGCAAGAAAAAAATTAAACAAAAAGATTATTTAGTGAAAGGGAAACTTGCTGTTGTTGATCAGGGTCAAGAGCTAATTGGTGGCTACACAAATGATGTGGAAAAGAGCTATTCAGGGGCGCTCCCGATAGTTATTTTTGGTGATCACACACGGTGCATCAAGTTTGTCGATTTTCCGTTTGCTCAAGGTGCTGATGGAGTAAAAGTGTTAAGACCAAAGCCGTTTTATTTGCCGAAAGCATTTTATTATGCACTCCAGTCTGTCAACATTCCCAATTTGGGGTATCGTAGACACTTTCCACTTTTTAACAAATTCTCAATTCCATTACCCCCGTTTACTGAGCAACAGCGCATTGTAGACCGCATCGAAAGCCTGTTTACCAAGCTGGACGAGGCCAAGGAAAAGGCACAGGCTGTGATGGATAGCTTTGAAACCCGCAAAGCCGCTATTCTCCACAAGGCCTTCACCGGTGAACTGACTGCGAAATGGCGGGAAGAGCACGGCGTGAGGATGGAGAGTTGGGAAGTACGGACTTTGGATTCGGTTTGTTCAAGTATTTTTGACGGAGATCATATGCCACCACCTAAGGCTGAATCAGGTATTCCTTTTTTGGTTATTTCGAATGTAAATACTGGGCATCTCACTTTTGAAAACACAAGATTTGTACCGCAAGAATACTATGACACCTTAAGCGATACACGAAAGCCTCAACTAGGAGATGTGCTGTACACATTAGTTGGCTCGTTTGGAATACCGGTGGTTGTTAATAGCAAAAGGCCATTTTGCTTTCAACGTCATATGGCGTTGCTTAGACCGATTGATGTGAGTCCGCAGTTTTTGTGGTATATATTGCAGACGCCAGAAATGTATGACAAGGCTTCATCAATAGCTACCGGGACTGCACAGTTGACGGTACCGATTAAGGGACTACGAGCAATGACAATTCCGCGTCCGAACATAGCCGAGCAGGTAGAAATTGTCCGCATTCTTGACGGCTTTTTTGCCAGAGAGCAGTCCGCTAAAGAAGCCGCCGAGGCAGTCTTTGACCAAATCGACCTGATGAAAAAATCCATTCTCGCCCGTGCCTTTCGCGGCGAACTGGGTACGAATGACCCAAGCGAGGAGAGCGCGGTGGAATTGCTGAGGCAAGTAATCGAACAAGAGGATGGAGATGTGATCAGGCCAAAGGCAAAAGCGAAGCGAATTGCAATTCCCGCAGAAATTAAGCCGTTGTTGTCAGGCGCTAATGAAGAAGCAATTGTCAAACTCCTATTAAATGCTGCGCCCCAATCTGTTTCTACACAGACAGTAATGTCCATTAGTAAGAAAAAATTTGAGCTTATGGACGCATTACGCAATCTGGAGAAAAAACAGATTGTGTCGAAAAGTGATTCTGGAGAATACTCACTAGTGAGGTAATATTATGCAAATCAAACGGCTTCAGATCGATGATTATCTTTGCTTGGTTGACTTTGATATAGTATTTGACACCGTATCGGGTGGTAGCTCAACAATTCTGATTGGAGAAAATGGCGCTGGAAAATTGACGATGATTGAGTGTATTCTGAACATTCTGATGTCTTTTGATTCTCCCGCAATAGAAAAGCAGATTGACTACAGCTATTCTATGGAGTACAACTATGCGCAAAAGGCGGTATGCATTGTCCAAAGCAATCATAATTATCGTATCACGGTAGATGATGCTTTCTGTGAGGGAGGCTATAAAAGGGTGCGCTCTTTTATCCAATCTCATTCTTTGTTCCCTCAGCGCATCATTGCGTTTTATTCTGGGGCCAACAATAAGCTCTTGCCTCAAATAGAACAAATTAATAAAAGCTATGTAAGGCAATGCAGAAATACACTTGTGCGCTTTCTTAAAGCAATGAATGATGAATCTGAAAGCTTCCTGCCGAACTTCCTCAAAAGAAAGTACAATTATTGTGATGAGGGAATGACTCCAATATATTTGGCTTCTATTCTTTGTGGTCAGGATTCTTTTGAGCAGAATTATCTTGTCAATGCGTGCAATTTCGGTGAAGTCCAATGTGTGGATATGGTCATTAATATTGATAAAGTTGAGGTTCTTTTTGGCAGAGGACGGTTCGAAGGAGATGTGCCCACGGGTCTGTACTATTTGACGGATTTCATTGACCATCGGTTTACGGATTTACTGCGAAGAGGATTACTATATTCGGCTATGGGAAAATCTTATTTCGAAATTAAAGGGATTGAAAAGCTAGGATTAGATTCTATTGCAATTTTAGAATTTTTTGAGAAACTATACTCTCTGTTTGATGCGAGATTTGAGGTGACCGTCACTCAAGGGAATTCTATAGTGAAATGCAGATCAATGAGCGAAGGGCAGCGCCAACTTATCAAAATCCTTGGTATGCTTGGTATTTGCAAGACGGAAGATTGTCTCGTTTTAATGGACGAACCAGATGCGTATATGAACCCACGCTGGAAGTATGACATCAAAAGCACAATGGATCGATCCTTGAAAGACGCCATAAACGCTCAGGCAATCATTGCAACACACGATCCATTGGTGATCAATGGCGTTCCTAAGGAGTTTATTAGGATATTTACCCAAAATAAAGAACTTGAATCATCCGCAGGATTTTTTGTCACAAGAGTTATCACTCCCGTCGAGGACACTGAGGGAATGGGAATCGACGGGTTGCTACAAAGTGAATATTATGGGTTGCAGACTTCTTACGACCAAAAATCGCATAAGAAATTCTTGCGCAGACAAGAATTATATCTAAAACTTATTGGCGGGAGTGCTACGGACGGAGAAAAAGCAGAGCTTCGTGAAATAACGAGAGATTTGGGATTGCTGCCGCTATCGTATAATTCAATTGATTTTCTATATGATGATTTTTTGACCGTATATAAGAAGTGCGATCTGTATAATCAAGAGTATCTTACCTACGATCAAGTGTTAGAGCGCAGAGGAAAAATTAAAGAAATTATAGAGGCGTTATACGAAGGGCAAGTATGAGATATATAAAGATAGAAGATCTTCTGGTATTCAGAAGCAGGTGGGGACAAGGTAATGAACTTTGGAAAAACAGTGTGCTCAAAAAGGATTTCAGAGATTTTTTTTACAATAAGTGCTGGTATACAGAGGTGCTACTTGTCGGGCAAGATGTGCATATTGACCACTTTCGACCCAAGGCAGCGGTAAAGCCTTTTGAGAATTTTAAATATAATCATTTAATTCAAGATAAGGGGTATTATTGGCTAGCAAATGATCCATCGAATTATAGGGCGTGCTGTATCTATGCTAATCGAAAAACAGGTAGTGGCGGTAAAGGAAACTATTTTCCTCTGGCAGATGATGGCGTATATCAATCGGAAAAAGATGAAAATAATGAGCATCCAATGCTGTTAGATCCATGCGTAGCAGAAGATGTTAAGTTGTTGTCTTTTCTGGGTAATCGCGTAGTTCCTGCAACAGACGATGAATTGGGCAAAGAAAGGGTTAGAGTTTCGGCATCTATTTACAATCTGACTGATGCTTACATAAGCAACGAAAGAGGGAAAATTTGGGCGAGCATCGAACAATTACTTGCAGAGTATGTCTCCGGAGATATTAGCAAGTCCAGCTGCATTCGCCAGCTAAGGGACGCTATATCGCCCAAAGCTCCCTTTTCAGCTTGTGCAATAGCTTGTGTTAATTCTCTTGCTCCAGACGAAATAAAGAGCGAGCTTGATTTGATACTCTAACTCTATGAAATGAGGGATGATAGTGCTGGATCAGACAAATGCAAATATTGAAAGACATATCAAAACCCACACAGAGCGTTCCGATGATGACCGTGCGGCAGTATCTGTTTTGGAGACATTTCTTCGTTCAAATGGGAGAATCAACACTTCTTTTGCATCAGATGATAAGTGGCCCAATCACGATGGCACTTTCGAGTTTGCTCCCGACCCTGACATTTCTAGGCGGCCCAAGCAGACTTTCTATGTCCAAATAAAGGGAACACGCAATTATACTGAGCACGAGGGTGTTATTAAGTACACGCTAAAAGATCTCGCTTTTCCTGCTTTTATATGTGACAGAGTATCCCTTGATCCGGGAATTCTGTTTGTGATTCTCAATCCCGCTGAACGCGGAGATGAGAGAGTTTTTTGGAAGTATATGTCGCCCAGCTTTCTTAACAGTATTGATTTTGCAAAAGACAGTATAACCGTCAGTTTTTCACCGGAAGAGGAAATCTTGAACAATGACGAAAGCGTTTTAGCTTTTTGCGAGAGGTTAGAAAAAATTGTCGAGCGGCATTCCTTTGTAAACCAATTGGAACGGCATAGTTATTCTTTTGAAGAAGCTAAGCGAATCGTTGAGACCTGTGATACGGAAATCACGGAAAGCATCGACAATTTAAGCATTCTAAATAAGAGCCGCGACAACATTTCACGGAGAATTCTGACGAGATTGAATGATCTATGCATTTCAGCTTTACTGTTGAATGCGATGAAAGACGGCTATCAAAGTCCCAACGTCGGCTTTGCGTGGGAATACTCACTCTTAAGGGCAAATACAAAGTACTTAGGGAATTTTTACCGAGGATTGCAATATATCGGACGCCGGATCCCCGAGGAAGGCCAAGCAGAGCGACTGATGCTGAAGTACTACAGCTTTATGTGGCAGATCCGTCAATCACTCTATGGGAACTACGGCATCATCGTGCTTCAGAACTTGGAAAAGTTCCAGGAATATACCGGAACCGATGAGCAGGATAAGCAATACTATGAGTTGGTGGCGAATGCTTTCTCAACCCCCAAAACCGAGCAGAAACATACCAGTAATACGAGGTTTTATATTCAGAAAAGGACGCCGTTTTATGTTGGCAAAGAGCGTTATTTTGAGGTAACACTGCAGCAAGCGGACATCTATGCGTCAAAGTATAACCGAATTACAGCATATACCAAACTTGACATTTCTACAGGCTATTCTGTACAAATCGACTATGTCCCATCATACATTAATCTCTGGGGTGTCAATACAGAAATTAAAATTATCACAGCTTGGCGTGTTTCGGTAGATCCCAAATGCTTGAACAAGCTTGGAAAGATACTTAATATGCGCCTTCAGCTTTCTTCAAAATATGGAGAATATGATGCACTGATGAGATTCCTAACAGAAACAGGTATGGATTTTCTGGAAATGATTGATCTTCGGGAGATACATTTCTCGCATCTTTTGGAGTCGGTTTACAATAAAACAAACACCTCTTATTTCAAAGATGTCTTACAGCAGCTGCGGGATAACTATTCTACAGGTTCAACACGCTTCGGACGATATACAGTTCGCTATCTGTTACTGAATCTGCGCGAAGATCTTTTGGAACGCGTTATGCCGTCTCAGTTTAATCCGCAATGGAAATGCAGGGATTTATACCTATCTAAAAAATGCTTTCCGTTTGAGCGTAACCCACTTGCTTCTGATTTAGCAGACAGTAAAACAAGTCAACTAAGTCAAGCCAAGTACTTAGCCAGAGTAGTTGAAAAAGAAAAGACTGAGATCGCTGTTCCATACTGGTCTATTGTAAAGTCTATGCAAGATACCGGCGAAATTTACTGCAATCTTGGTGGAGACTTAACCGAACAGGCAATCCAGAAATATAATGATTGCTTAGACGATTGGGAAAGACAGAAAGGGTATGAAATCATTTCGGATGGAAATGTTGCTTGTATTGCAGCATATGAAGCTTCGACGCTCTTTATTTTGAATAAACTACTGGAACTATCGCAGCTCCCAAATAAAGGCCAAAAAGAAGTTAATGAAAGATACTTGAGAGATTGCAATATTGCTTTTTCTGATCCTAAAAAAGAAGAAACTCTTAAATATGCTTTTGTAAACTCCCGCGTACTTCTTATTTACGGAGCTGCCGGTACCGGAAAAACGACCCTAATCGATATGATCTCGACAATGCTGTCTGGGCGTCGGAAATTGTTTCTTACCAAAACACATACGGCCTTGCAGAATCTGCAGAGGCGAATTAATAATCCGGGGGCTGACGCCAGTTTTGTAAGCATCAATAGTTTTACGAAGAGGGTAAACCTTCCTGATTATGATGTTATCTTTGTAGACGAATGCAGCACCATTGATAACCGTGCAATGAAGGTATTCCTCGAGAAAATGCGCCCGGATACATTCTTAGTACTTGCGGGAGACACCTATCAGATAGAATCTATTGATTTCGGTAATTGGTTTACTTATGCCAAGGATATTATTAAGACTAAAGGTTCGAATGTTGTACTCGTAAGCACTTGGAGAACAAAGGATCCCGGTTTAATTGAGCTTTGGAACGAGACTCGAAATAAGGGTGCGCTAATAACGGAAAAACTTGTTATCGACGGCCCATTTTCTGAAAATATTGGCGAAGGAGTGCTCAATTCCGAGATAATGGATGAGGTGATTTTATGCTTGAACTATGATGGAAAATTTGGCTTGAATAATATGAATAGCTATTTCCAAAATGCTAACACAGAAACGGCTGTTGTCTGGAGAGACTGGAAATATAAAGTTGGCGATCATATATTGTTCAATGACACGGACAGATTTTCTCTGCTTAAAAGGGCAAATTGTCCAAATAGAACTGTTCGACAGTAGAATCAGATTTACAGTAGATGTAGAGATCCCGTTAACAGAACAAGATTGCCAAAACGACGGCATAGAATTCATTGATATAATTGATGATGTGACCCGAATACGATTTGATGTATTTGATTTTGAAGAGGAAATGGCAGATGAAGATCGCAAAAAAACCATCGTACCGTTTCAACTTGCCTATGCGGTTTCAATTCATAAAGCGCAGGGCTTAGAATATAGGTCAGTTAAGGTTGTTATTCCGAGTAGCAACGCTGAAAAAATAACACACGGCATTTTCTATACAGCAATTACGCGTGCAAAAGAAAAGCTAAAAATCTACTGGAGTTCTGAAACGATGCAAGAAGTCGTCGCTGGATTTTCGATAGACACTTCAAGGCAAAAAAGTTTGGCAATTATTAAAGAGAAACTGAAGCAGGACAAGAATACTTAGAAATAGGGCACCGACCGCTTGGCCGGTGCCCTATTTATATATGAGACATCTATAAGTCAATAGCGATTATCAGCCGTCCTCCCATCATCGGGAGGGCGGCTTTTTTGCGTCTTGATAGAAAAATTGAGAAATTTCTCGAAACACCCTGCCAAACGGCACCCCTTATTCAGAGTAAGTAGAAGGATCTTTTGAAAAGTTGAGAGGATTTTTCAAATTACTTTGCCAAAATCTCAAAAAATTTCCCAATTGGTTAGTAGGAGGGGCACTTAAAAAATTTTTTTAAAACCCATTTGTTATTTGCCCGAAAAGTTCCCAGTTGATTAGTAGTAGGGTTCGCAGAAAAATTCTCAAAAGTTTTTTCGTTCAAATCCAAAAAAATTTCCCAGTTGGTTAGTAGAGAGGCTTTCAAAGGAAATTTTCAAAATTCCTTCGTACAAATCGAAAAATTTTTCCCAGTTGATTAGTGAGGGGGTTAAAAAACAGCCCTTCTCGCTGGCTACCTATTGAGGGGACTGTCTCCCTGTGCACCTTGAAAATTGAATCGCCGCCTCCAAAGGATATGCTTCCGGCAAGTGACGCCACGACTTCCCGATAATTCAGGGCTCCCGCAAAATCGAAGATTTTGTGGGAAGAGGAGCAGCAGTGAAACGAATAAGCTTTCGCACGAGTGCGGAAGCGAATGATATGGAACTTGCTGCGACGAGAGCGCGCCAAGGAAGCGATACGCCGTGGTGAGACTCCGGGGCAGGAACGATACAGATGAGCGGCAGCAAGCAAAAATTACCGCAGAAATGCGGCTTCAGAACAGACAAAGGAGGTTCAAACCTATGAAGAAAGGAGAGCTCAGAGAGCTTTATCAGATGATGTTTCCGGAATACCCGGACATCGTGACCGTCAAAGAGCTTCGGGAGATGCTGGGCATCAGCCGCAAGCTGGCCTACAAGCTGATCGACTATGGGTACATCCACGCCGTGAAGATCGGCACGACGCTGAAGATCCCGAAAATCAGCGTCATCAACTATGTGATGGAGAAGGAGGTGAAGAAAGTTGGATGAGATCAAGCGCCTGACGCCCGCCCAAAGGGCACGCTGCAACCGGCTGATCCGGAGGCTGTGCGCCAACTATGATGGCGGCAATTGCATGCCGCTGGACGACGGCGAGGGCTGTGTGTGCGTGCAGATGATTTCTTATTCGCTGCTGTGCAAGTACTTCCGGCGGGCGGTTCTGCCCGCCGACAAGGTACTCTGCGCCGATATTTACCGGCAGCGTACACGGACCTGCGAACGGTGTGGAAAGCCCTTTGCTCCCGGCAGCAACCGGCAGAAGTACTGCCCGGAATGCGGCCGCACCATCCGGCGCAAGCAGAAGGCGGACTCGGCCAGGCGGCGGCGCAGCGTAGAACATTAAGCACCGGGAAAGCCCTGATTTCCAAGGCTTTTGGGACAGCAGAGCGGGGGTGGGTGGTCGTTTCCATTCGCCCCCGCCAAAATCTACTTCTAACATTCTACAAAGGAGAAATTTCTATGGGTAACAAACTGAAAACCGTGGACGCAGAGACCTTGCTGTCCACGCCGATGAGCAAGACGATGTTCATCGTAGACGGCCTTATTTCGCAGGGTGTCAATGACATCAGCGGTGCCAGCAAGATCGGCAAAAGCTGGCTGATGCTGTGGCTGGGGTTGCAGGTGGCGCAGGGAAATTCCGTTTGGGGTTTACCCACGCTGCAATGCGATGTGCTCTATCTGAGCCTTGAGGACACCCAGCGGCGTATCAAAGACCGGCTCTACAACCTCACCGACAGCGCCCCGGACAACCTGTATTTTGCCGTGACCTCCGGGCTGATCGGCGGCGGGCTGGAGGAGCAGATCACGGATTTCCTGACCGAGCATCCCGCCACCAAGCTGGTCATCATTGACACGCTGCAAAAGGTGCGGGACTCCAAGGGCAGCGCCGGAAAAGCGGGAATGTACGGCAACGATTACGATGACATTTCCTCCATCAAGCGCATTGCCGACGGCTTCAACATCGCCATTTTGCTGGTGCATCACCTGCGAAAGCTGCAAGACAGCGACGATCCCTTTAACGATGTCAGCGGCTCCACCGGTATCATCGGCGCTGCGGACACCAACTTTATTCTGCGCCGCAAGCGCAGCGGAAACGCCGCTACGCTGCTAGTCAGTGGGCGGGATGTGGAATATCAGGAACTGACCTTGCAGTTTAATGACCTTGTCTGGGAGCTGGTGGAGCGCAAGAACAGCGAGGACATTTATAGGGCGGAACTGCCGAAATTTCTGTTTCGGGTGGTGGACTTTATGGAGTGCCGCACCGAATGGGTAGGCACGGCCACGGAGCTGCTGACCGAAATGAAGGAGCAGGAGGTCACGCCCAATATGGTCACAAAGTATCTCGGCCAGTTTGCCTATGAGGTGCTGGAGCCGCTGGGCATCGAGTATCGCACCAAGCGCACAGGCAAAAGCCGACTCATCAAATTTCTGCGCCGTGACGGCGATGACGCAAATGACGCCGGGATCGCTATATAAGGAAATCCCCGTCACAACCGTCATTGCCGTCACAAACCGAAGAAAGGGGGTGAACAAATGCGCAGCAAAAACTACGGAATCAATGTCCGTGTGACCGAGCAGGAGAAGCAGAAGCTGCTGGAAAATGCCCGGTTCTGTTCTCTGTCGCTGTCGGAATACTTGCGGCGGCTGGGGCTTGGAAAAGAGGTCAGAGCGGCCATCACGGAACGGAATTACCGCCTGTTTCGGATGCTGAACGGCCTGAAAGCGGAGCTCCCACAGCTTCATAAAGAGGAAATTCTGAGCAGGCTGGAAGCAATTTTGAATGAATTAAAGTAAGCAGGTACCACGCCTGCGCAGTCTAAGCGAGCAGACTGTTTTTACTCCTGTCGGAGCCAAACAGTGTATCCGCTTGCGATGCCTGCGTCATCTGAGCGAGCAGTGCGTTTTTACTCCCGGCAGGGGCCGGGACACAAAAACATTCGTTAGGGCGTGCCCTAAGACCCCGAAAGAAAAAACTATGAAAGTGAGGACAACACAATGAGAAAATCGGATTTTACTTTACCCTCGCTGGACGATCTGTTCTCCACGCAGGCGGAGCGGGACGATGCCAAGCTGGAGCGGGTGCGGAATATTCCACTGGCCGAGCTGCACCCGTTCAAGGGTCACCCCTTCAAGGTGCAGAACAACGAGGAAATGCAGCGGATGATCGAGAGCATCCGCAAGGTGGGAGCCATTACCCCGGCGCTGGCAAGGCCGCTGCCGGACGGCGGTTACGAGCTGATCTCCGGCCACCGGCGGCTGGCAGCGTGTCAGGTGCTGGGCGTCGAGACGATGCCCGTCATCGTCCGGGAGCTATCCGACGATGAAGCAGTGATCGCAATGGTGGACGCCAATTTGCAGCGGGAGGCCATCCTGCCCAGTGAAAAGGCATTTGCGTTTAAGATGAAGTTAGATGCCATAAAACATCAGGGCGTCGCTTCTGTGCAAGTTGCAGAGAAGTTGCTTAGCGTAGAAAAAGTGGCAGACGATGCAGGTGAGAGCAAAGACCAAGTGCGAAGATATATCCGCCTGACCTACCTGATCCCCGAGCTGCTTTCGATGGTGGACGACGGCAAGATCGCCTTCAACCCGGCGGTGGAGCTTTCTTACTTAGATTCTTACCAGCAGCGGGCGGTGCTTGACGCGATGGAGTTGAACGACTGCACCCCGTCCCACGCCCAGAGCATCCGCCTGAAAAAGCTGGCGCAGGAGGGCTTACTGGATGACCAGATAATCTACGCCGTGCTGGCGGAGACGAAGCCCAACCAGCAGGAGCAGCTGAAATTCAAGCGGGAGGAGCTGCGGAAATACTTCCCCTCCGGCTACACCGAGGAGCAGATGCGCCGGGACATCATCAAGGGGTTGGAACTGCTGAAGCGGCAGAGAGAACGGAACCGGGATGCCCGCTGATTCGTATTGATGCGGCTGTAATCAAACAAATCGCAGAATAGAGAGAACTCCAAACCGATGGTATACTGATGCTGTCGGTTTGAAGTTCTGTTCTGCAAATACAAAGGACAGGAGGAAATGAAATTGGTAGCAGGACATCTGACATTGAAAAACGGCAAGTATTATGCCGTGTTGAACTACAAAAACGCCGGAGGGCAGCGAAAAACGAAATGGATCTCGCTGGGGCTTTCCGAAAAGGGAAATAAGCGCAAAGCCGAGTCAGAACTGGCAAGGCTCCGAGCGGAATTTGAGCCGCCCAAAGAAGTGGGCGACCTGAGCAGTGATATGCTGTTCGCCGACTATCTGCTGGAATGGCTGGAGATCGCCAAGGGAAGGCTGGCCCACGCAACCTACGATGCCTATCAAGGACTGCTGAAAAGCACCATCGTCCCTTATTTTCGCAAGAAGAAATTGACACTGCGGGAACTGGAAGCCCGACATTTGCAGATGTTTTATTCTGAAATGCTCAGGCGGGTCACGCCCAATACCGTTATCCATTATCACGCCGTCATTCACTCGGCACTGAAATATGCAGTCAAGACCGATATGCTGATCCAGAATGTGGCGGACAAGGTGGACCGGCCCAGAAAGAACAGCTTTCAGCCGGTCTTTCTCTCGGCGGACGAGATGCAGAAGATGTTTGAAGCCCTTCGGGGAACCAAGCTGGAGCTGCCGGTGCTGGTGGCTGCCTTTTACGGACTTCGCCGTGGCGAGGTGGTGGGCTTGAAATGGGATGCCATCGACTTTGAGCAGGGCACCATTTCCGTAAAGCGCACCGTGACCTCAACGATCATCGACGGCAAGTATCAGGAGTTCGAGCAGCAATCCGCCAAGACCAAGTCCAGTCTGCGCACCCTGCCGCTCATCGGCAGCTTCCGGGAATACTTTATGCAGGTGAAAGAGGCGCAGGAGCTGAACAAGCAGGTCTGCGGCAACTGCTACAACTATGAATACGATGGCTTTGTATTCGTGGATGAGTTGGGCGAGCGGATGCGGGTGGAATACCTGACCAACGCATTTCCGAAATTTCTGGAGAGTCACGGTTTGCGCCGGATGCGCTTTCACGATCTGCGTCACAGCTGTGCCAGCTTGCTGCTGGCCAACGGCGTCCCCCTCAAACACATTCAGGAGTGGTTGGGGCACAGCGACTTTACCACCACGGCGAACATCTACGCCCACTTGGATTACAAGTCCAAGATCACTTCAGCGCAGGCGATGGAGACAGGGCTTGCTCTGCCGGAGGGCGGCGACTTCAGCAGCCGCTGGAGTTCGATCAGTGCCGGGGAGAACAGCTGATTTTCTCCCTTGAAAACCGAAAATCGTGCGGGCTTTGCCCTTTAGGCAAAAATTAAAAAGCCTGTAAACGGGCTTGTTTACAGGCTTTTTGTGGCGGAGAGTTAGGGATTCGAACCCTAGAGACCTTTCGGTCTACAGCATTTCGAGTGCTGCACCTTCGACCACTCGGACAACTCTCCGTGTCTATTTTCGTCCGGTTTTCTTTCCAGAAATTTGCTCAAAAATTCGTTGGAGAGAAAACAGGAGAGACGGCAAAAAATATTCGATTTTGAGATTTTCTGTGTTGAGGAATATCAAGGAGAATCAGGGGGACGAAATTCCCAGCTTCTGCCGAAATTTCGAGTCATGTCCGTTATGACCACTTTGATACGTCTCCATATATGTTAACTCGGGAAACCGAGATTAACGCAAATATTCGGTTGTATTAGAATTCCTGTTAGAACTCACGGTGTGCCTGCGGCGGGCAAACGCCCGAAACCCGCACGGTTAAAGGCTTTTCGGAAGACGGGCTTCCGTTAGGCTAAGGAGATTTCGAGTCAGGGCCGTTATGACCACTTCGATACCTGTCCGTATATTAAATTTTTATATGTTAAACCCACGATTTTGACAAAACTTGAAATTAAGGCAAAATTCAGGGCAAAACAAGTAAGTTTTTGCGAGATGCAAAATCTCAAAACCTGAGTAAAATCAAGGCTTTCAGTTGGTCGAAGTTCTCTTGGATGTATAACCTTTCGAGTCATGTCCGTTAAGACCACTTCGATACGTCTCCGTATATAATTGCTTTATAAGCACGATAAATATTATATGTATTTTATACGCCGTTGTCAAGGAAAATATTTAAAACGCAAAAAACAAATGTTACGCTTTATCGTAAGCGGCAGTTTTATTGTGGTTGCGTCTTCTTAAAAACCACAATATATATAGTCTGCCTTAAAAAAACAAAAAAAATATTTTAACTTTGAAAAAATTACTTGATTTTTGCTCCTTTTAGACTTATAATACAATCGTAGTGGTGCAAAGTGGTGTAAAAATCCACTAAAGTGTATTAAAGTGGAGCGAAAGAGGTGAAAATCATGCTTTTCGGAGGCTATCAGCATAATATAGATAAGAAGGGCAGGGTTTTCATTCCTTCAAAGCTTCGTGAAGAATTAGGGACAGGCTTTATGATTTGCCGCGGTATTTACGGTAAGCGCTGCCTTTGTGTTTATTCGGCAGAGGAGTGGGACAAGCTTGTTGCAAAAATAGGAACGCTGCCGAGCGCTAAGTCAAGCGCCGTTAAACGTTTCCTTTATGACGGAGCCTTTAGCATAGACTTTGATACACAGGGCAGAATACTTATTCCGCCGGTTTTGCGCGAATATGCTCAGCTTGAGGGCGAGGCTCACATAATAGGTATGGATACAAACCTTGAAATATGGAACACCGAGCTTTGGAACGCCGAAAATGCGGAATACACACCCGAATCCATTGCTTCAATTGTTGAGGAGCTTAATTTCTGATGCAATTTTCACACAAATCGGTTCTTTTAAACGAAACAATAGAAGTTTTAAACATAAAACCGAACGGCATTTATGCAGACGGTACTGCCGGCGGTGCAGGACATTCTTTGGAAATTGCAAAAAGGCTTACAGACGGCAGGCTTTACGCGCTTGACCGTGATCCCGACGCGGTGAAAACCGCCTCCGAGCGACTTAAAGGCTATAACGCCGAGGTTATTAAAAGTAATTTCAGCGAAATGCAGGAGGTTTTAAACAAACGCGGCGTAACGGGCGTGGACGGGATATTGCTTGATTTGGGGGTTTCCTCTTATCAGCTTGATAACGCCGAACGCGGATTTTCTTACAGGCAGAACGCTCCGCTTGATATGAGAATGAGCAAAAGCGGAATAAGCGCCGCGGATATTGTCAACACTTATTCAAAAGAAGAGCTTGTAAGAATATTAAGAGATTACGGCGAAGAAAAGTTTGCTTTTAAAATAGCGGACCGCATAATAAGCGAGCGTGAAAAAGCCCCCATTGATACAACGCTTAAATTGGCTGATATAATATCATCTGCCGTGCCTGCAAGGGCGCGCAGAGACGGGCACCCCGCAAGGAAAAGCTTTCAGGCAATAAGAATTGCGGTAAACGGCGAGCTTGATGAACTTGAAACAGCGCTTGATAAAGCGTTTGCGCTTTTAAATAAAGAGGGAAGGCTCGCGATTATCACCTTCCATTCGCTTGAAGACAGAATGGTAAAGCAAAAATTTAAAGAATATTGCACGGGCTGTATATGTCCGCCGGATTTTCCTGTTTGCGTTTGCGGCAGAAAGCCGCAGGGCAGGCTGTTAACAAAAAAGCCTATTGAACCTACGGCGGAAGAAATAAACGAAAATCAGCGCAGCAGAAGCGCAAAGCTGCGTGTAATCATAAAGAATGAATAAACGGGTTTTAAGCCCATAGCCTTAGAAAAGGAGAGCGGCTATGAACAACGTAAAATATTATAACGACAGTTTAGCATACGATTTTGAAATGTTTGCCCCTAAAACTGCCGAAACGCCGAAAACACGCGATAATATTGTGGTTATGCCCAAAATCGCCGAAAAGACGAGAAAGCGCCGCCGCGCCGCCGCGCGCCGGCTGGTTTCGCCTATGGGCCTTGTTATGACGGCTGTGTTTGTTTTGGCGGGACTTTGCGGCAATATAGCGCTCCGCCTTCAAATAAATGAGCTTAACAGCGAAATAAACGATGTGAAATCGGTTATAACCGAGCTTGAAAGTGAAAAAACAAGTCTTGAAATGGAAATGCAAAAGAAAATTTCTTATGCGAATCTTGAGCTTGAGGCGACACAGCTCGGTATGAGAAAAATGGAAAAGAGCGACGTTAAATATATAAGGGTAAATGATAAAGACAAGGCGGTAAAATCCGACGGGAGTACAGTGACCGCGGAGTAATAAATTGAAGGAACAATAATATAATTATCAGTGTAGAAGAAAATACGAGAGTTGTGTTACCGACTCTCGTATTTCGGATATTTTGAAGGGGGTTGCATAGCGTGACTGTAAAACCGGGTAAAACAATGGTTACAAGAATAATAGTAGTAATGGTCGCGCTTATACTTTCGCTTTCGCTTGTTTCCTCGGCAAGTCTTTTTAACATTATGGTAATAAAGGGCGAAAAGTATCAAAGCTATGCCTCCGAGCAGCAGCTTTACGACAGTCTTGTTACCGCGCCGCGCGGAGATATTTACGACAGAAATATGCAGATACTTGCAACAAGCTCGCCGGCTTGGACCGTTTACATAACACCGAACGGCATAAAAAGGCTTAAAAGCGCCGATAAAGCCGAAGAGGTTAAAAAAACGATAGCGTCGGGACTTTCGGAAATATTAGAGCTTGATTACGATACCGTTTACGGCTATACGGAAAAAAACTCTTATTATGTTATAGTTAAGAAAAAGGTTGAAAAAGCCGTTGCCGACAAAATAAGACAGTTTATACTTGACAATAAAAGCCTTGAACTTGTAAAATATATAGGGCTTGACGAAACCACAAAGCGCTATTATCCTAACGAGCATTTGGCTTCGGTTGTTTTGGGGTTTGTAGGCTCCGACGATCAGGGACTTGCAGGCATAGAAAGCTATTACGACAACGATCTTACAGGCATTGCGGGGCGCGTTGTGGCGGCTAAGAACGCCGCAGGCGCGGATATGCGTTTTTCTTATGAAAAGGTTGAAGAGGCGGTAAAGGGAAAATCCCTTGTGCTTACGCTTGATTCGTATGTGCAGTATACCGCCGAGAAATACCTTGAGGCGGCAATAGCCGAAAACAAAATTGCCGAACGCGGCGCGGCGGTTGTTATGAACGTTAATACCGGCGCGATACTGGCAATGGCGGTAAAGGGTGATTTTGACCCTAACGAGCCGTTTACGTTATCGGCAGAGGATCAGGCCAAGGTAGACGCCGCTGAGGGCGACGAGGAAAAATCCAAGCTTAAAAGCGAGCTTATGAACAGGCAGTGGCGTAATAAAGCGGTATCCGATACAATGGAGCCGGGCTCTGTATTTAAGGTCGTAACAGCTTCAATAGCGATTGAAGAAAATCTTATAAACAACAATTCCACATTTTTCTGCAACGGTCACGCAACTGTTGCGGGGCAGTCCTACCACTGCCATAAGGTGGGGGGACACGGCTCGCAGAATTTAATGCAGGCAATATCAAATTCCTGCAACCCTGCGTTTATAACAATAGGTCAGCTTGTAGGGGTAAGCACATTTTCAAAATATTTTAAGGCGTTCGGTCTTACCGAAAAAACCGGTATCGATCTGCCGGGCGAGGCAACCTCAACCTATCATAAAGAGGATAAAATGGGCCCTGTTGAATTGGCGTCCTCCTCGTTCGGGCAAACCTTTAACGTAACGCCTATGCAGTTAATATCAGCCGTATCCGCAGCGGTTAATGGCGGTTATCTGGTTCAGCCGCATTTGGTTGAAAAAAAGCTTGATTCTGACGGCAAGGTGGTTGAAACCTCGTCAACCTCTTATAAAAGACAGGTGGTATCCGCCTCAACCTCGGCTACAATGCGTACCCTTATGCAGTATGTTTCGGAAAACGGCGCAAAAAACGCGCTTGTTGCAGGGTACAATATAGGCGCTAAAACAGGTACCTCGCAAAAGGTTTCCAAAATATTGGCAACGGGCGATAAGGCTTTATATATAGGCTCGTGCGCTACGGTGGCGCCTATTGAAAATCCCGAAATTGCGGTTTATGTTATGCTTGACGAGCCTAAGGGCGATAAATATTACGGCGGTTTAATATCGGCGCCTGTAAATTCGCAGATTATGAGCGATATTCTGCCGTATCTCGGCTTTGAACCGAGCTATACCGACGAGGAGCTTAAAAAGCTTTCGCTTACCGTGCCCGATACCGAGGGTAACGAAATAGGCGAGGCTAAGGGTAAGGTGACCGCCGCAAAGCTTGAATACAAGGTCATAGGCTCCGGCGGTACGGTGCTGCGGCAATTGCCCGCCGCAGGCAGTAAGGTAATATCGGGCGGCATAGTAATACTTTACACGGAAGAGGGCGGTTCTCAAAAGGTTACGGTGCCCAATCTTACGGGACTTACCGCAACAGAGGTTAACACAGCCGCGGCAAACGCCGGTGTTAACGTAGAATTTTCGGGCAATTCTTCAGACGGGGCAATAAGGTCCTATAAGCAAAGCATAGGCGCCGGTGAAAGCGTTGATACCGGAACGGTTGTAACGGTTTATTTCGGCGATGAAAACGTTGTTGACGGATAAGGAAAGGTTATATATGAAGCTTAAAAATTTGATTGAATGCACGGGAGCAATATCCGAAACTGAAATTACTGGCATTACCTGCGACTCAAGGCAGGTAAAGGAAGGCTTTGCGTTTGTTTGTATTGTGGGGGCTAAATCGGACGGTCACGATTATGCACCTGCGGCAATCGACGCGGGCGCCGCGGTTATAGTAGCCGAACGTGATTTGGGGCTTTCAAATCAGCTTACGGTACCCGATACCCACGCCGCATACGCCGATATGTGCGCCAAATGGTTCGGCGAACCCGCAAAATCGCTTAAGTTGTTAGGCGTTACGGGAACAAACGGTAAAACCTCGGTTACCTATATGCTTAAAAAAATAATAGAAAAGGCAGGCTTTAAGGCAGGTCTTATAGGCACAATACAGAATATGATAGGCGACGAGATAATTGCTGCGCACAACACAACGCCTAATGCCTATGAGCTCAACTCGCTTTTTGCGCTTATGAAGGCTAAGGGCTGTACCTATGTTATAATGGAGGTATCGTCTCACGCGCTTGATCAGTCGCGTGTTTATAAGCTTGATTTTGAGGCGGCGATGTTCACTAATTTAACGCAGGATCACCTTGATTACCATATCACTATGGAAAACTACCTTAACGCAAAGAAAAAGCTGTTTAAAATGTGTAAGACGGCAATAATAAACAGCGATGATTCATATGCCCCTGAGCTTATGAAGGACCTTGACTGCCGTATGGTTACATACTCTACGGGCAACGATTCAACATACAGCGCAAAGGGTATAAATTACCACCCTGCAAGCGTTGACTATGAATTTGTGAGCGACAGCACAATAGAGCATATTCACGTTAACACAGGCGGTAAATTTACGGTTTACAATTCGCTTTGTGCGGCTTGTTGTGCGGACGTTATCGGTATTCCGGTATCTGTTGCGGCGGCGGCGCTGTCAGAGCTTAACGGCGTAAAGGGCAGGGCAGAGGTAGTACCGACAGGCAGGGACTTTACCGTTATAATAGATTACGCCCACACGCCGGACGGTCTTAAAAATATTCTTTCCACATTCCGCGAATGTAAGAAAAACCGCCTTATAGTTGTGTTCGGCTGCGGCGGCGACAGGGATAAAACAAAACGCCCGATAATGGGTAATATAGCCGTTCGCTATTCCGATTTTGCCGTGGTTACAAGCGATAATCCGCGCACCGAGGAACCCGGCGCTGTAATTAAGGATATATTAACGGGTATGAAGGGGACTGCAACGCCTTATAAGGTGATTGAAAACCGTATCGAGGCTATAAAATATGCGATATCGATTGCAACCAAGGACGATATAATTGTTTTGGCCGGTAAAGGGCACGAAACATACCAGATACTTAAAACAGGCACCATACACCTTGACGAGCGCGAGGTTGTTGCCGAAGCTTTAAGGGAGCTTAAATAAAAAAGGGGAACGGAGAGATAATATGAAGGATTTTACACCCGTTATAGCCGCGGCAGCCGCTTTTGCCGTAACTGCGCTTTTGGGATATATTGTAATTCCTTATTTAAGAAAGCTGCATTTTGGGCAGACTATATTGGAGATCGGTCCTAAATGGCATAAGGATAAGCAGGGAACGCCTACGATGGGCGGCTTTATGATAATTGCGGGCGTGCTTTTGTCGCTCTGTATTGCCTATGCCTATTCGGCTGCCGCAGGCGGCCGCTTTGCCCTTGAAATGCACGACGGATACCGCCTTTCGGTTTTCCTTGCCGGAATTTTAATGGCGCTTTTAATGGCGGCTATCGGGTTTATGGACGACTATATAAAGGTTGTTAAAAAACGCAATTTGGGGCTTACCGCAAGGCAAAAAACCTTTTTGCAGCTGCTTGTTTCGGCGGTATATCTTGCAACGCTTTGTATTTCGGGTATGAAAACCACAACTATTCCGTTTGTGGGCGACGTTGATATAACACGCGGCGCAGGTCTTCTGTTTTGGCCTGTTGCGCTTATGTTTATTTACGGCTTTACAAACGCCGTTAATTTGACCGACGGTATCGACGGGCTTGCTTCATCTGTAACGCTTGTGGTTGCGTGCGCGTTTATGATGGGATCGGGCTTTGTTTACAATATGAGCATAAACGCTATGTCTGCGGCGCTCGCGGGAGCGTGCGTGGGCTTTATTGTGTGGAACGCAAAGCCGGCGCGCGTGTTTATGGGAGATACCGGTTCAATGTTTTTGGGCGGTATGGTTGTTGCAGTGTCCTTCGGAATCGGAAGACCCGTATTACTTATTTTTGCCGGTATAACGTATTTTCTTGAGGCGCTTTCGGATATAATACAGGTAGCGTATTATAAAAAAACAAAAAAACGTATTTTCAAAATGGCACCGCTTCATCATCACTTTGAGATGTGCGGCTGGTCGGAACAGAAGATCGTTCTTGTGTTTTCGCTTGTTACAGCGGTCGGCTGCGTGATTGCGGTATTGCCGCTTATATTCGGTTGGTAAATTAAATTGGAGGGAAAAAGCATGGCAAAAAGGAAAAAGTCGGAGCCGCTTTCGGGAAGACTTGATATAACCTTTTTATCGCTTGTTTTAATATTGCTTACAATAGGTCTTGTTATGCTTTTTTCCGCAAGCTATGCGTTTTCATATGAGCATTACGGCAACAGCTATAAATTTATAATCCGTCAGGCGCTTTTTGCCACGGTGGGCGTTGCCGTAATGCTTGTTGTTTCAAAAATAGACTATCATTTTTGGCGCAAATTCGCATGGGTGCTGTATGTTGTTTCTATCGGCTTGCTTGCGGTGGTTAAAATACTGCCGCCTATGCTTGAGGGTAAGGACGTTAAGCGCTGGATCGTTATAGGTCCTATTAACTTTCAGCCCTCGGAAATTGCGAAATTTGCGGTAATACTGCTGTTTTCCTCTCTTATAGCGGCTAACTATAAGCAAATGAAAAGCTTTAAGTTTGTTGCGTTTTTGGTGCTGCTGCTTGCACTTCCGTGCGGGCTTGTGGTTATAGAGCCCCACCTTTCCGCAACGGTACTTATATTTGCAATAGGCATAGTTTTGCTGATTGTGGGAGGACTGCAAAAGCGGTATATATTAGGCGGCATTGCCGTAGGCCTGGGCGGCGGCGTGCTTGCTATCGCAACGGGAATTATAGGCTACGGCTCAGACCGAATAAAATATTGGCTTGACCCGTGGGCAGACGCAAAAAATAAGGGCTTTCAAACCATACAGTCGCTTTTGGCAATAGGTTCGGGCGGTATACTCGGACGGGGAATAGGCCAGTCAAGGCAAAAATATTTGTGGCTGCCCGAACCCCATAACGATTTTATTTTTGCAATCGTGTGCGAGGAGCTGGGGCTTGTGGGCGCGGTTGTTATAATTCTTATTTTCTGCTTGCTTGTGTGGCGCGGCTTTACAATAGCTATGCGCGCTAAGGATAAATTCGGTTCCCTTTTGGCAATAGGTCTTACCTTTCAGGTGGGGCTTCAGGCAATGCTTAATATTTGGGTTGTTACAAACACAATACCTAACACGGGAATAAGTCTTCCGTTTTTCAGCTACGGCGGCACATCGCTTTTAATACTTCTTGCAGAAATGGGTATTGTGCTTTCCGTATCGCGCGGTGCGGCAATAGAAAAAACTTAAAGAGGGCGGCTATATGAAAATACTTTTCGCGGGCGGCGGTACCGCCGGACATATAAATCCTGCGCTTGCTGTTGCGGGGTACATAAAGGAAAAACACCCCGACGCCGAAATTTCCTATATAGGAACGGCGGATAAGCTTGAAGCAAAATTGGTTCCCGAAAAGGGATACGACTTTCACACCATAAACGTGGCGGGCTTTCAGCGTAAACTTTCGCTTAAAAATATTGCGCGAAATATAAACGCGGTGGGGAAAGCCGTTTCCTCTTCTCTGGATTCAAAAAAAATATTAAAGGAAATAAACCCCGATATTGTTGTGGGTACGGGCGGATATGTAAGCGGACCTGTTTTGCGCGAAGCGCACAAGCTCGGTTTTAAAACCGCAATACACGAGCAAAACGCATTCCCCGGCGTTACCACAAAAATGCTTGCAAACAGGGTGGACAGGGTTATGCTTGCCATGCCCGAAGCAAAAAAATACTTAAAGCTTAAAAACGAACCGGTTATAACGGGCAACCCCGTGCGCGGTGAGCTTATGCGCATAACAAGGGAAGAGGCGCGCGCAAAATTAGGACTTGACAGCCGCCCGCTTATACTTTCGTTCGGCGGCTCGCTCGGCGCAAGGCGTATTAACGAGGCGGTAAGCGAGCTTATAAAAAGCCATAACGGTACGGAAAAGTTTTACCATATACACGCTGCCGGAAAAAGCGGATATGAGGCTATGATAAACGCGCTTTCCGATACAAAGCTTTCAAGTCTTACCGATATACGCGAATATATTTCGGATATGGACGTTTGTATGGCGGCGGCGGATCTTGTTATATGCAGAGCGGGGGCAATAACCTTAAGCGAGCTTTGCTGTCTTGGCAAGCCGTCGGTGCTTATTCCGTCTCCCTATGTTGCGGAAAATCACCAATTTCACAATGCAATGACCCTTAAAAACGCAGGCGCGGCGGAGGTGCTTGAGGAAAAAGATCTGAGCGGAGAAAGCCTGATAAGAACAGTTGATAATATTATAGAAAATAAACCGTTGCTTATGAAAATGAGCGCAAACGCAAAAAAGCACGCAATAACCGACGCAAATAAACGAATTTACGAGGTTTTAATGCAGCTTTACACAAGACCGTGACATTTTCGGCGCACCGGCATAGTATGGACTGTAAAAGTTCTGCTGTGAAAGGGTGCGTTAAATGTCTGAGCTTGTTATAAACGGCGGCAAAAAACTATCGGGCGAAATTTGCGTACAGGGGGCGAAAAACAGCGTTTTGCCTGTGCTTGCGGCAACGGTGCTGTGCGGCGGCGAGTGCGTGATACATAACTGTCCGCAGCTTTCGGACGTTGAAACGTCACTCAAAATACTCGCGCACTTAGGCTGCGGCTGTAAAAAAGACGGCGATACCGTGGCTGTAAACGCGAGGGATATTTCGGATTACTCTATACCCGATACCCTTATGCGTGAAATGCGCTCTTCGGTGGTGTTTTTGGGCGCGGTTATCGGAAGAACGGGAAAAGCGGTTATAAGCAGTCCGGGCGGCTGCGAGCTGGGTCCTAGGCCGATCGACCTGCATTTATCCTCCCTTAATAAAATGGGTGTAACGGTAAAGGAAGAACACGGCTATTTGAACTGCACCGCCGAAAACGGTCTTCACGGTGCGGAAATAACACTTAATTTCCCAAGCGTAGGCGCTACCGAAAACATTATTTTAGCCGCGGTTTTGGCAGAGGGCGATACCGTAATACACGGCGCGGCAAAGGAACCCGAAATAAGCGACCTTGCCGATTTTTTAAACAGCGCCGGCGCCAGAATTAACGGCTGCGGTTCGGATACCGTAAGAATACGCGGCGTAAAAACGCTCGGCGGAGCAGAGCATTCCATAATACCCGACCGCATCGTTGCGGCAACCTATATGGCGTGCGCGGCGGTTACGGGCGGCAATATAACCCTTAAAAACGTAATGCCGCCGCATATGGCGTCTATACTGTGGCTTTTTAACGAAAGCGGCTGTAAGGTTAATATCAACGGCAAAAGCATAAATTTGCTGTCTCCGCAAAGGCTGCTGCGCGTGCCTACGGTAAGAAGCCTTGTTTATCCCGGATTTCCTACGGACGCCGGTCCGATAGCGGCGGCTCTGCTTTGTAAGGCGGACGGAACCTCGGTTTTTGTTGAAAATATATTTGAAAACCGTTTTCGGTATGTCGACGAGCTTAAACGCTTCGGCGCTAAAATTAAAACCGAGGGTAAAATAGCGGTGATAGAGGGCGTGACCGAGCTTTCCGCGGCAGACTGCAAGTCAACGGATCTTCGCGGCGGCGCGGCGCTTGTGATTGCGGCGCTTGCGGCAAACGGTAAATCAAAAATAGGCGAGATACAGCATATAGAGCGCGGGTATGAGGATATAACCGAAAATTTAAGGCTGATAGGCGCGGATATATCAAAGGAATAGGCGGGAGTGAAGGAACTTGAAAAACGAAACGGTAAACGATGAGTTTACGCGCAAAAGAAAGGCGCGGCAGCGCAAAATCAGAAAAAGGCGCATAAAAATTTTTATAGGCTTTTTGGTTGTTGCTTTGTTAATAACGGGCACGGCTCTGTCGCTTACCGTGCTTTTTCCGATAGACAGCATTACCGTAACGGGCAGTGAAAAATACACCGCCGAGGAAATACTTTCCGCGGCAGGCATAAAAAAAGGCGATAACCTTTTTACCGCTAAAGCGGACGCCGGCGCCATGGCAAAAAAGCTGCCGTATGTGCAAAGCGTGCAAACGGTAAGAAAATTGCCCGGCAGCCTTACGCTAAAGGTAAAGGACGCGGCGGAATACGCCTGTTATAATTCGGACGGCAAATACTTTACCGTAAGCAGGAGCCTGCACGTGCTTAACCGCTGTGACGAGCCGCCCGAAAATATGCTTTTGATACTTGCAGGCAATGTAAGCTGTAAGGTAGGGGAAGACGTACAGTACGGCGACAATAAAGCCGGCGGACTTATTGAGCAGATTGAAAAATCGGCAGAGAAATACTCTCTTACGCTTAACCGCATAGATATTACCGACGAGCTTGCAATTTCGGTTAAAACCGAGGGACGCTTCGTTGTGAATTTCGGTACATCTAACGGACTTGACGGAAAATTTGCGCATTTGGCAAGTATGATAAAGAATATCGACGCGCAAAAAACAGGAACAGTTAATCTCAGTATGTGGTCTTCCTCCAATACCGAGGGCACATTCGTTGAAGGAACGGCGGAATAGGCAGTTTTGGCATATAATTGCCGTTTTTTTACTCCTATTTTCGTCATAATAAAAAAAATTACAGAAATGTAATAAAAAGTGTTGAAATTCAAAAAGATATATGGTATTATCATATTACGTGAAGTTATATAATATAGATTTACATAAATACGGAGGAATTCAAAATGCCATTTGAAGTAGCAGAAGATCAGGCAAATGTTGTGCAAATTAAGGTTGTCGGCGTAGGCGGCGGCGGCGGTAACGCAGTTAACCGCATGGTAGACGCAGGCGTTCGCGGCGTTGAGTTTATCGCAGTTAATACCGATAAGGCCGCTTTAATACAGTCTAAAGCTAACCAAAAAATACAAATAGGCGATAAAACCACATCGGGTATGGGCGCCGGCGGCAATCCCGATAACGGCAGAGCAGCCGCTGAGGAATCGCGCGATGAAATAGCCGCTGCTATCCGTAGTGCCGATATGATATTCATTACCGCAGGTATGGGCGGCGGCACGGGTACGGGCGCGGCTCCGATAGTAGCCTCTATTGCAAAGGAGCTTGGTATTCTTACGGTAGGTATTGTTACAAAGCCGTTTGCATTCGAGGGCAAAAAGCGTATGACGCAGGCAGAATCCGGTATTGCGGCTCTGCGCGAGCAGGTAGACAGCCTTGTTGTTATTCCGAACGAACGCTTAAAGTTTGTTTCAGAGCAAAAGATTACCTTTAAAAACGCTTTTGATATTGCCGACGATGTTCTTCGTCAGGGCGTTCAGAGCATTTCCGAGCTTATTAACGTTACCGCGCTTGTTAACCTTGACTTTGCAGACGTTAAATCCATTATGGCAGACGCAGGCTATGCTCATATGGGCGTGGGCGTTGCAACCGGACGCGATAAGGCAGAGCAGGCGGCACGTACCGCTATCAGCAGTCCGCTTATCGAAACCTCTATGGAAAATGCGCGCGGCGTTATTATCAGCATTACAGGTTCTTCGGATATCGGGCTTGAAGAGGTTGAGCTTGCCTCCTCGATTATTTCGGATATGGCTCATCCGGACGCAACCATTATCTGGGGCGCTCAGCTTGACGATACCCTTGAGGACACTATCCGCGTAACGGTTGTTGCTACGGGTCTCGGCGATGACAAGAAGGAAGAAAAGAATAACGATTTAGCTTCTATCCTCGGAAATACTGCCGATGACGACGAGAGCTACAGCGATGTTATCAACTTCTTTAAGAAAGACTGATAAATTTTAAATTCAAAAACCGCTTTGCTTTGCAGGGCGGTTTTAAGTTTTTTAAAAAGGGGAAAACGGAATTATACCGAACTTTATTTTTTTGTCATTCTGAGTGCAAAGCACGAAAGAATCCGTAATTCCCCTTTAAAAGAAAAACGGATTGCCACGGGGCTAAAGCCCCTCACAATGACGAGGAGGGGCGAAACGGATTGCCGCACGCCTTGCGGCGGTCTCGCCTGCCGGCTCGGTCGGTGCTT
>ERZ833963.1257-NODE-1257-length-31469-cov-31.146050_pt1 | contig 31469 bp, 32 predicted proteins | sample MGYA00519693_ERZ833963 | MGnify/ENA primary metagenome ERZ833963 (study PRJEB31850, sample SAMEA3708748) | human gut metagenome | biome: human gut; feature: human-associated habitat; material: faeces | place: China | collected 2014 ... | reverse complement strand
CGACTAAAACGCCAGCTCTCGCATAACGAGAACTGGCGTTCTTTGACAGACTGAGGGTCCGGTTCCCTTGGGAACCGGACCCTGCCCTGTTTTTTGACGCCTCACCTACTCGCCAAGGCTGCGGGAGAACCCCCCATCCTCACAGGATGGAGAGCTGTCCCGGATCCTCGTCAGCCCCTGGGCCACCCCAGATCCCTAGGCAGCCCCAGAATGTAGTCGGCGCTGACGTGGTAGTACCGGCACAGCTTCTCCAGCTTTTCGATGCCCATTTCGCTGGTGCCGTCCCTCCAGCGGCGGATCTGCTTGGTGCTGACGCCGATGACCTTCGCCAGATCCTGCACCTTGGTGTCGCTGTCCTCAATAATGGCGTCAATATTTGGATACTGCTTCATGTATGCTCTCCTCGTGGTCTATTGTCTATGCTTCATCGGCGATTTTTGTCGAATTATGTCGAAAATTTTACACGCAAAATGGCACGTTCGTCTTGACTTTGGACATATATGTCATTTATAATATGTAAAGACATATATGTCCCACATTTATTTGTTCGTTCTGTCCTCATCACCGTCATTGTTTGACATTCTCCACGCAATATGACTGGAAATTTCAGGACAGTTGCTCTGTTTCGACGTTCTTCATGAGCAAAAGATGCTTTAATAGTCCTGCACCCGCCAAGTGCTCCAAGCTATCTCCGGGAGGAACCCCCTATGACCGTAAAAAAACTCTTACAGCTCCTTAGCACCATTCTGGTGGCGCTGGTAGTCCTTTTGGCCGTGGCGCTGGTCGGCGTCCGACTGGCCGGCATCCGCACCTTCACCGTTCTGTCCGGCTCCATGGAACCCACCTACCATGTGGGCTCCCTCATCTACGTAAAAAAGGTGGACCCCACCACCATCCGGCCGGGGCAGGTCATCACCTTCATGCTGGATGAGAACACCGTGGCCACCCACCGGGTGGTGGAGGTGGTCCCCGACGAGGACGATCCCTCCACGCTCCGCTTCCGCACCAAGGGCGACGCCAACGACGCCGAGGACGGCAGCCTCGTCCACTATAAAAACGTCATCGGCACCCCGGTGTTCACCATCCCCAAGCTGGGCTACGTAGCCAATTACATCCAGCATCCCCCCGGCCTGTACGTGGCCATCTCCGCCGGGGCCGTCCTGCTGCTGCTGACCTTCCTGCCGGACCTGCTCTCCGGCGGCTCCGACAAGGGGCAGGGCAAGCACATCCGTCAGGACAGTCAAAAGGCGTAGATCCGTCGGTCCTGCCGCAAGGCTCACCATATCATTTGTTATCATTTTATGCAGGAGGAAAAACCATGAAAGCAAGGAACCGCATCAAACCCCTGTTGACCCTGTGCTGCGCCCTGCTGCTGGTAGCCGCCGGTGTGTTCGGCACGCTGGCCTACCTCACCGGCACAGACACGGTCAACAACACCTTCACCGTCGGCAACGTGAAGATCACGCTGGACGAGGCCAAGGTGACCACCGACGGAACGCCTGTGGTGGGCGCTGACCGGGTGAAGACCAACGAGTACCATCTGCTCCCCGGCCACACCTACACCAAGGATCCCACCGTCACCGTCAAGACCGGCAGCGACGCAAGCTACGTCCGCATGAAGGTCACCTTCAACAACGCCAAGGCCATCATCGCCCTGTGTACTGACCCCGAGTTTGCCGAGGATGGCCCCACCGGCACGGAGAACGCCTATCCCCTGATCCGCATGGTGAAATTCGTGGAAGCCAACGCCGCTAAGTGGGACGGCATCATCCCCGATAACATGATGGACACCGAGGAAATGTTGGCCAATGCCAAGTACTTCGCCTACGATGCAAAAGCCGACACTCTGACCTACTATTTCTATTACAACGAGACCGTTGCCGCTCCCACCGCTGATGTGGCTCTGCCCATTCTGTTCAACGAAGTGACCCTGCCCGAGTGGGTCACCAACGACCAGCTGGCCACTCTGGAGAATTTCCAGATCACCGTGGTGGCCGAGGCCATTCAGGCCGACGGCTTCGCCGATGCCGGCGCCGCTTGGGCCGCCTTCAACGGCTGATTTCCCCCCCCGGTTTCGACGGCACATGGGCTGCGCCCCACGCCGCAGAAATAGATGTTATAGTTTGTAAGAAAGGAAGAATCAAGTATGAAGAAAAAAACTCTGGCACTGGTTCTGGCTCTGACCCTGTTGGTGGCCGGTGTCGTCGGCGGCACGCTGGCTTGGCTGACCGATCGGACCGCCGAGGTGAAGAACACCTTCACCGTGGGCGATATCAACATCGGCCTCACCGAGACCACCACAGACTACAAGATGGTTCCCGGCAACACCATCGCCAAGGACCCCACCGTCACCGTCAAGGCCAATTCCGAAGCCTGCTGGCTGTTCGTGAAGGTCACGAAGTCCGAGAATCTGGACACCTTCATCACCTATGCCATTGCTGAGGGCTGGACCGCTCTGCCTGGCGTGGATGGCGTTTACTACCGTGAGGTTCCCGCCTCCGCCGCCGACCAGACCTTCTCTGTGCTGGCAGACAATGCCGTCACTGTGAACAGCGATGTTACCAAGGAAATGCTCACGGCTAAGGATTTCGCCAATCCCACCCTGACCTTTAAGGCCTACGCCGTGCAGAAGGACAATGTTGCCTCTGCCTCCGATGCTTGGGCCAAGGTCAACCCCTAACCAAGTGATCCCTTGCACATTCTGATACCCAAAAAATCAAACAAAAAGGAGAGCAATTACATGAAAAAGAAGATCACTGCCCTGTTCCTGTGCGTGGCGCTGGCCGCCATCGCCATCGTCGGTGCCTCTCTGGCCTACTTCACCGACACCGACAACAAGACCAACACATTCACCGTCGGCGGCGTAAAAATCGACCTGATTGAGCAGCAGAGTAATGAGGACCATACCGGCTTTGTTCCTTATACGGGCGATAAGGTTCTCATGCCCATCGTCGGCTCCGCTCAGGGCGAAAAATACCCCAACGGCCAGCCCAAGGCTGCGAACTACATCGACAAGGTCGTAACGATTCAGAATACCGGCAAGTCTGCCGCTTGGATTCGTGCTTACTATGCGGTTCCCTCCGATCTGGATGACGGCTATGAGACCTTCAACGCCGGTGCGAACATCCTGCACGGCAACTTCGGCAACAAGATCGTTGACGGCACTGTCTACACCACCTTCGGTGCGGAGTGGAACTGGATGCATGACGGCAAGTGGAACTACTTCGAGACCACCATGGACGGCGTCAACTACAACGTCTACTTCGCTGACTACTACCAGCCTGTTGCGGCCAATGAGACCACCGAGCAGCTCATTTGCGGCGTGTATCTGGACAAGAACGTGGATATGAAGGACGGCAAGTACATCGATACGCGTTACCCCGACGCCGACCTCTCTATCCTGGAAGGCACGGTCAAGTATCCCGTATTTGCGGTTGCTGTGCAGGCTGACGGCTTTGACACTGCCGCAGCTGCTATGGATGCCGCCTTCGGCGCCAACTACAATCCTTGGGGCGGTACCGCCACCAACTGGCAGTAATTCCCCCCCAACAGGAAGCAGATCGGCTTCCCTGACTCTACTATCTCCTCCCTATTTTTTTGCGGCACGGGTCCTGTGACCCGACCAACCCCGACACGCCTGTTACCAGCGGGTCGTGTCGGGTGGCAGAAAGCCCCCCTATAGGCTCCCTGCCGCCCCGGTGAACCTGTTACCAGCGGGAACACCGGCGGCCGTGGCCTCTTAGAGGCCCGGCCAAACCAGTGCAGCTGTTACCGCAGCTGCACCGGTTTGACCGTTGCGGTCAACCACCTTCTCTGTCCTCCCTATGGAGGCTGACCATAGACAGGAAAGGAGCAACCACATGAAACGAAAGCTGTTATTACTGTCGGTGCTGGCCATCTGCGTGGCCACGCTGGCAGCCGGAACGCTGGCGTATTTCAGCGCCGACGGAACGGCACGCAATGTCATCACCACCGGCAATGTCTCCATTGCTGTGGAGGAGTGGGCGGATGCGGATAAGACCCAGCCCTTCGAGGATCTTACCGGCATCATGCCCGGCACCACCGTCACCAAAATTGCCGAGGTCCGCAACACCGGCGAGGCCGATGCATGGATCCGTGTCCGCCTCACCGGCGACATCCGCCTCACCGGTGACGGCACGCCGGACCCTTCGCTGGTAAAGCCTGACCTCAACACCACCGACTGGACGCTGGGTCCCGACGGCTACCTCTACTGCAACAAGGCCATCCGCCCCGGCGAGACCACCGCCCCTCTGTTTACCTGCGTCACCTTTGACGCCGGTATGGGCAACGAGTATCAGGATGCCACCGCCACAGTCCATGTGGCCGCCGAGGCTGTCCAGACTGCCAACAACGGCGTCACCGCTCTGGAGGCGCTGGGCTGGCCAACGCAGGGTTAAGGAGGTGCGGTACATGAAAAAAATGCAGCATATGAAGAGAAAAGCCCTTGTGGCGCTGGTGCTGTCCGTCACCATGCTGCTGACCCTGATGCCCGGTCTGGTCTTTGGTGTCTCCGACGATCAGGGTGACCCGGACACCGTCAGCTCCTCCATCGACTACCCCACCGTGAATTTCACCGACGTGGCCCCCTTCCTGCCCCCGGTCAGCGGCACTGCCCCCCGGCGCTCCCCGGCCCGTGACGCCGGTGATGCCGATCCCAGCAGCGATAACGGCAATAACGGCATGGTGGTCAACAAGACCTCCGTTTATAACGAGGAGACCGGCACCTATGACATCACGCTGGAGGCCTACGCCACCGGCAGCAAGGTCATCAGCACCGTCACCAGCGACGTCCCCACGGACATCGTTCTGGTCCTGGATCAGTCCGGCTCTATGGGGGATAACTTCTCCACCACAACGTCGGACTCCTGGGTCTCCTACGGCAAGCGTACCAACGACGCAAACTATAATAACCGCATGGACAGCAGCAACAAGAGCAAGAACCGCAACCTTTACTACAAGCTGTCCGACGGCGGTTATGCAGAGGTCCGTATGGACCGCTCCGAAGCCGGAACCGTCAAAAAGTACACGGAGTATAGCGGAAACAACTACAGCTGTAATCACAGCAGTGATACCCTCTATACAGAAGTAAACGGTCAGTATGTAAAAGTATCTGTTTCCAGCGAATATGATTACACTTCCGCAGTGTATATCTATACCTACACTTATACCGCCCCCGACAACTCACCGGTCACGGAAACAAGCCGTGGTCCGTTCGGCGATCCCCCCTTCCCCATCTACAAGGAGGAAACCGTCACCGAGTATGCATATACCTATTCCTACACCGTCAACGGGACCCGCACGGACATCGGCACCTCCACCGGAGCGGACACGGTATTTGAAACCGAGCTCTATCAGAAGATTCCCTCCGGCACCAAAATCACCCGTCTGGAAGCCCTGAAAAATGCCGCCGCCACCTTTGCAAATTCCGTGGAGGAGAAGGCCAAGGGCGCTGACGGTGTCCTCGGCACCGAGGACGACATCTCCCACCGCATCGCCGTGGTGGGCTTCGCCAGCAAGTCCGACTACGGCGACAACACGGAGCTGCTGTCCATCGCCGGAAGCAACAGCGGCAACGTGGGTGTGGCCTATCACAACATCACCGACCAGAACCTCAAGGACGTTCTTCAGAACGTGGACACCTCCGCCGGTCAGACCATGGTCTCCAACGCCATCGGCGCTCTGGCCGCCAGCGGCGCCACCCAAACGGATCTGGGTCTGGACATGGCCCAGCGCATCCTCTCCGCCAACCCCGTGCAGCCTAACGAAAAGCGCAACCGTGTGGTCATCGTCTTTACGGACGGCGCCCCCACCAGCTTCAACGGCTTTGAGAAGGATGTCGCCGACAACGCCATTACCCATGCCGGCTCCATCAAGACCGCCGGAGCCACCGTCTACACCATCGGCATCTTCTCCGGAGCCAACGCCACCAGTGCCGGCACCGAGCCAAGCGGCGACCTCGATCAGAACAGCAGTTCCCTGAACAGCGCCTGCAACTGGTTCATGCAGCAGGTGTCCTCCAACAACGGCACGCCCCGTACCCCCAGCTACTACCTGTCTGCGGCGGACACCGGTTCCCTCAGCAACATCTTCCAGCAGATCTCCGACAACATCGAGAGCGGCGGCTCCTCCTCCACCCTGACGGAGGAATCCGTGGTCCGGGATATCATCTCCCCCCAGTTCACCCTTCCTGCCGGAGCCACCGCCTCTGATATCACGCTGGAGACCTACGCCTGCACCGGTAAGGACGGCGACACCTACACATGGCGCCAAAACGACACTGCCATGGGCGCCACTGCCACGATAGACGGCAATAACGTCAGCGTCACAGGCTTTAACTTCTCCGATAACTACGTGGGCACCGTTACGAATAACGGCATCGTCACCTACCGGGGCCATAAGCTGGTCATCCGCTTCAGCGTCAAGCCTCAGCCCGGCTTTCTGGGCGGCAACAATGTCCCCACCAACGCCGGGGCCGGCGTCTATGAAAGCAAAGACTCCGAGACTCCCGTCCGGGAGTTCCCCCAGCCCACGGTAAACGTCCCCATCCAGCCCGTCACCGTTGCAGCGCAGGACTATAACGTCTATCTGCTGGGCGGTCTCACTGCCAGCCAGCTGCAAAGCGGCTCCACCGTACAGGTAGGCAGCGTTAAGCTGGATCTGACCAAGGCCACCGACCCCGACCACCCCTACGGCTTGGAGCCGTGGCAGACCGCCTACGTGGATATCACCGTCTCCCTCACAGGCCCGGACGGCACCCCCGTCACTGACCTGACTCAGCTGCGGAAGGACACCTCCTACGCCGTCTCCGTCACGGTATCCCCCAAAACGGAGCCGCAGGCGGATTCCAGCGGCACACCGGCCAGCGAGCAAGCGGGCAGCGCCACCGGCAAGGTCAACGTCTTTAAGCCGACGCTCACCTACGAGGACGGCACCGTCTACTACGGCGACACCTTCGATAGGGCCACGCTGCCCGGTTACCGCACCTCCACCCGCTGGTTCCACGATACCACCGAGGATACCACCGTATCCATGACCGGCACTGCCCCGGCGCTGACCTACGGCTACACCTACGACACCACCCTTCTGACGGACATCGTGAACACCAAGCAGGACATCCCCGTGAAGGCCACCATCTCCATCGGTGACACCAACATCACCGCCGATACCACCTTCCTGCACACGAGCTGCGCCGGAGAGACCTGGAGCCACACCAGCGGCGACCCCGCCTTCCTGCTCCACGTCAGGACCTGCGCCCTGACCGTCGCCAAGACCGGCGGCGCTGACGGTGAGCCCTATGTGTTCAACGTCTACCGTAACGGCAACCCCTACACCCAAGTCACGGTGGTGGGCAGCAGCAGTGTCTCCCTCTATGAGCTTCCGGTGGGCAAATACACCATTGCGGAGGACACCGGCTGGAGCTGGCGCTATGACGCCGCCTACGACCCCGATAAGCCGGACGGCTGCACCCTCACCGCCGGCCACAATAGCGGCAGCATCACCTGCACCAACACCCTGAAGAATGACCGCTGGCTCAACGGCTTCAGTGATGTCATCGCCAACATCTTCGGGATCCGACACTGAGAAAGGAGGAACTGTTTGTGGCACGCAGAAAATATCCTTCGCCCCGGAAGCCGGGAGCGCTGCTTCTGACGCTGGTTCTGCTGGCGCTGGCCCTCACCGGCGCCACGCTGGCGTATCTCATCACCCATACGGACCCCGTCCCCAACCGGTTCACTCCCGCCCATGTGTCCTGCACCGTCAAGGAGGAGTTTGACGGCACGACCAAGAAGAACGTCAACGTCACCAACACCGGTGACATTGACGCCTACCTCCGGGTGAAGCTGGTGACCTACCGGGTCAATGACGACGGCCAACACATCGGCGGCACGGCAGCCATCCCCGCCTTCACCCCCGGCGACGGCTGGGTAAAGTATGGCGACTATTACTACTACACCTACCCCGTGGCCCCCGGTCAGCAGCCCGAAACCCCGCTCATTGATAGCCTGACCCTCACCGGCAGCTACAGCGATGCCGACGGCGGCAAGCAGGCGCTGGAGATCATGGCGGAGGCGATCCAGAGCGCCCCGACAGACGCCTTGGGTCAGGCTTGGGGCGTCACCATCACGCCGGGCCATGTGGCCCAGTATCAGTAAGGAGGGGACGGCATGAAACGAAAAAACATCTGTTCTCTGGCGTTGACGCTGCTGATGCTCCTGTCCTGTCTCTGCGCCGCCTATGCGGACACCGGCTCCGTCACCTATGACGGCAACGCCCAGAGCTTCGTGTTCCTTCCCGGCAGTGACTACTCCCCCTCCGACCTGTTCCCGGACTTTAAGGGCGTCATGCCCGGCGACCGGTTGACCCAGACCCTGCGTCTGCGAAACGACAGCGACCATCGGGTGCGGCTGTACCTGCGCTCTCTGGGGTCCGAGTCCGGTTCCGAGGAATTTCTCTCCCAGATGACCCTGACGGTGCAGGCTCCCACCTCCACCCTTTTCGATGCCCCTGCCCACGAGACGGCACAGCTGACGGATTGGACGGAGCTGGGGACCATCGCCCCCGGCGGCGATCTGGAACTCACCGTGACCCTGAACGTCCCCCTGACCATGGGCAACGATTTCCAGTCCGCTATTGGCTATCTGGACTGGCAGTTCAAGGCCCAGGAGCTGGAGGACCCCACGCCCCCCACCGGCGACACCTACGCTCCCACCCTGTGGCCGCTGATGGCCACGCTCTCCATGGGCGGCATCGCCTTCCTCCTGAGCCGCAGAAAGCACCGGGAGGAGCCGTAATTTCCCGCATGAAAAGAGACTGCCGAACCCCTTCGGCAGTCTCTTTTTCTGTCTATCTCCCTGTCAGGGGCATGGGAAAGCCCAGCCACGGGGCCTCCTTGGGCGGCAGTTTGGAAAACCGCATGGCCGCCCCGGTCTGTGGATGGGCGAACTCCAGCCGCCACGACCACAGGGCGATGCTTTCCCCTTCCTCTCCCCCGCCGTATTTCCGGTCCCCCACCAGTGGAAACCCACGGGAGGCAAACTGCACCCGAATTTGATGGGTCCGCCCGGTGTGCAGCCGGATACGCACCAGTGACAGCCCCTCCCGGCTCCCCAGCACCCCATAGGACAGCTCCGCCGGGCGCACATCCTTCCCCGGCTCCGCCGCCACATAGGTGCGCCGCCGGATGGGATCCCGCCCCAGCAGGTCCGTCATCACGCCCCCCTCCGGCACGCCGTGGACCACCGCCAGATACTCCTTGCCGAAGGTGCGGCTGCGAATCTGCTCCGACAGCAGGGACGCCGCCTTGGCCGACCGGGCGTAGACCATCAGCCCGCTGACGGCGGCGTCCAGCCGGTGTACCGTGCGGATGCAGGGGGTCCCCAGCTCCTGCCGCAGCAGCTGGGGCATCCCGCCGGGCTCGTCGGTGCTCAGCACCCCGGCAGGCTTCACCGCCACCACGATGCGTGGGTCTGCGTAAACGATCTCCATGGGGCATCTCTCCCTTACCATTCATCTTCTATCCCCTATCCTACCACATCCCGTCTCCGCTTGCAAGAAAGCCCTTTCCATCTGCCGTCAGGCGTGCTATAATGGCACCAAACCATCAGAATACAGGAGGGGATTGCCGTGAAAAAGACCGTTTTGAGGAAATATGCCCAGCTCATCGCCGCCTCCGGCGTCAATGTGCAGCCGGGTCAGGAGGTATTCATCGCCGCCGATCTGGATCAGCCGGAGTTTGTGAAGATGCTGGTGGAGGAATGCTATAAGCGCAAGGCCAAGAAGGTGGTGGTGGACTGGAGCTATCAGCCCCTGCAAAAGCTCCACTACCGCTATCGGACCCTGACCACCCTCTCCAAGCTTGATAACTACGAGGAGGCCCGCTGGCAGCACTATGTGGATACCATCCCCTGCCGCATCTACCTGCTCAGCGAGGATCCCGACGGTCTGAAGGGCATCAATCAGGAGAAGATGGCCAAGAGCCAGCAGCGGCTGTACCCCGTCATCAAGAAGTACCGGGATCAGATCGAGAACAAGTACCAGTGGTGCATCGCCGCCGTCCCCGGCGCCGCATGGGCTAAAAAGCTGTTCCCGGAGCTGCGGACCAGTCAGGCCATTGAGAAGCTGTGGGAGGCCATTCTCTCCACCAGCCGGGTGGACGAGGACCCCGTGGCGGCGTGGGAGGCCCACAACAAGGACCTCCACGACCGGTGCCAGTACCTCAGCGGTCTGGGCATCCGGGAGCTGCGCTACAAGAGCGCCAACGGCACGGACTTCACCGTGGGCATGATCCCGGAGGCGCAGTTCTGCGGCGGCGGCGAGACCAGCCTGCAGGGCATCTTCTTCAATCCCAATATCCCCACGGAGGAGTGCTTCATCTCCCCCATGAAGGGTGTGGCCGAGGGCATTGTCTACGCCACCAAGCCCCTGAGCTATCAGGGGCAGCTCATCGACGGTTTCTGGATCCGCTTCCACGAGGGTAAGGCGGTGGAGTGGCACGCCGAGGTCAACAACGACCTGCTGACCAAGCTCATCACCATGGACGAGGGCAGCTGCTATCTGGGCGAGTGCGCTCTGGTCCCCTTCGACTCCCCCATCAATCAAACGGGCCTGCTGTTTTATAACACCCTCTTTGATGAAAACGCCTGCTGCCATCTGGCGCTGGGCATGGGCTTTGCCGATACCATCCGGGACTTCCAGAACAAGACGCTGGAGGAGTGCCGGGCGCTGGGCGTCAACGACTCCATGATCCACGAGGACTTCATGATCGGCTCGGCGGACCTCTCCATCGACGCCGTGTGCGACGGCGGCAAGGTGGTCCCCATCTTCCGCAATGGTACATGGGCTTTTTGACCGCCACCTTTTTCAGAGACTGTACCCTGTTTTTGCAAAGAAGGATCAGGAGAAAGCAAATGGATGATGCGTTCATCCAATCATTGCAGATAACCCAAGGGAGGGAGGAGCGCTGCTCCTCCCTCCCTTGGGTTTGCTTTTCGTTTTTTATGCTGCTTTTTCTCTTCCACGAAATTTTTTCTCCGAACGGAGGATTTTCCACCGCAGAAAAAAATCCTCCGTGGGAAAATGGCTCACCGGCGGGACAAATTTTCTATGTGGAACAAGTCCCGGTTTGGGAGACGGCGGCGTGTCCCATGGGACAAAAACGGTATTCCTTCGGACGTCAGGTCCCGGTCCGATATGGGGCGAGTGGACGTCCAAAAAATGTCCAAGCTCTCAGCGCTGATACTCAAATTCCAGATCGTACATGGAGACGATATCCCCGTCCTGGATCCCCATCTGCTCCAGCTGATCGAACAGACCCGACTGGCGCAGAACCTTATCGAAGTACATCCGGCTCTCATAGTCGGAAAAATTGATGTTGCCCATGAGCCGCTGGAGCCACGGCCCCTCCACCAGCCAGGTGTGGTCATCCCGGTGGATATCCAGCGGGGCGGTGGTATCCACCTCCGGCGGGCGGGGTACATACTCCGGCTCATAGACCGTCACCGGCGGCAGCTCCGCCAAGCGGCGGGCGATAGCCTGCACCAGCTCACGGGTTCCCTGATGGGTGGCGGCGGACATGGCCATGAACTCATAGCCCGCCTCCTGCACATGGCAGCGGAAGGCTTCCAGCTGCTCAGGGTCCGCCAGCAGGTCCGTTTTGTTGGCCACCACGATCTGGGGCCGCTGAGCCAGCTCCGGGCTGTACTGCCTCAGCTCGGCATTGATGGCGTCAAAGTCCGCTATGGGGTCCCGGCCCTCGCTGCCGGAGACATCCACCAGATGCACCAGCAGGCGGCAGCGGTCGATGTGCCGCAGGAAGTCGTGGCCCAGCCCGGCTCCCTCGCTGGCCCCCTCAATGATGCCGGGGATATCCGCCATAACGAAGGACACTCCTTCATCCACATACACCACGCCCAGATTGGGGTAAAGGGTGGTGAAGTGGTAGTTGGCGATCTTGGGATGGGCCTTGCTGACCACGCTCAGAAGGGTGCTTTTGCCCACGTTGGGAAAGCCCACCAGACCCACGTCCGCCAGCAGCTTCAGCTCCAGCACCACGTCGTGGCTCTCGCCAGGAAGGCCCGCCTTGGCGAAGCGGGGTACCTGCCGGGTGGGGGTGGCGAAGTGCTGGTTGCCCCAGCCGCCCCGTCCGCCCTTGCAAAGAACGAAGGGCTCGCTGTCGGACATATCCTTGATGATCTCGCCGGTCTCGGCATCCCGGATGAGAGTCCCTCTGGGGACCCGGATGGTGAGACTCTCTCCGTCCTTGCCGCTTTTGCGGCCGCCCTGCCCATCTACGCCGGGAGAAGCCACATATTTGCGCTTGTAGCGGAAGTCCATCAGCGTGGACATATTGTCATCCACCTGCACGATGATGCTGCCGCCGTCGCCGCCGTCGCCGCCGTCGGGGCCGCCGGCGGCCACGTATTTCTCCCGGTGGAAGGCCACGGCTCCGTTGCCGCCGTTGCCGGCCCGGACGGTGATGCGGGCTTTATCGATGAATCCATTTGCCATAATGCTACCTCGTTTATCTGAAAATGTGTATTTTACTCCAGTATGTCCTATTTTAGCGGAAAAACGCCCCACCGTCAAGGGCGGGGCGCAGGAGAAAACAGGTGCGGCCTGCGGGGAAAACTCTTGCAGATACACGGAAAAGGAGGACAGGCGTTTGCCTGTCCTCCTTTTGAAGTCAGAAGCTAACTCCGGCAGGCCGTCAGCGGGGCTCATCAGAGAAGCGGATGACGTCATTGGGGGTGCAGCCGATAATGCAGCAGAGCTTTTCCAGCGTGACCATGGTGATGTTGCGGCCCTTTTTCAAAGCGTCCAGCGTCTTGTTATCCACGCCGCTCTTCAGCAGCTGGTACTGGGAGACGCCACGGCGCTGCATAGTTTCCCACAGGGGGCTGTAATCAAACATCACGGTCACCACCTTTCTTCTCAAATCATTATAGAAAGAAAAGCAGAAAAACCATATTGTGGATATAGCCACAATATGGTAGAATAGAAAAGGGTGAGTATTTTGGCTGATTATAAAGAGATGTATTCGACCATGATGCGGGCAGCTGAACAAGCGATCCATATTCTGATCGCCGCACAGCAGGCGTGTGAAGAAGCCTATTTGCAGGAAGATGCTCCCCATATATTTATCTTGGAAAGTGAATCCGATAACGCAAAACAGGAATAAGGAGGACAGGCGTTTGCCTGTCCTCCTTATTCCTGTTTTATCACGCTCATGCCAAGGGCGTTACTCCAGTGCGTCACGGCTCTCGAACACATCACGGATAGAGCCGCTGCGGTCGATCTCCGGCTCCGGCTGGGGCTGCTTGCTCATTTGCAGCTCCTGCCACTTGGCCTTGTCGATGAGCAGCTGGCGGGGCTTGGAACCCTCGAAGGGGCCGACGATGCCCCGCTCCTCCATCTGATCCACCAGACGGGCGGCACGGGAATAGCCCAGCTTCAGGCGGCGCTGGAGCATGGAGACGGAGGCCTGTCCCGTTTCCAGAACCACCTCCACGGCGGCGGGCAGCAGTTCGTCGCCGTCCTCCTGTGCCTCGGCGGGTTCGGCAGAGGTCTTTCCTCCCCCGCCCTTTTCCTTCTCCTTCACCGCCTGCTCAATTTTGTCCATGACCTCACGGGAGTACTCCGCCTCGCCGGTGGTCTTGACGAAGCCCACCACCCGCTCGATCTCCTCCGGAGTGATGAAGCAGCCCTGCACACGGGTGGGCTTTCCGGCCCCCAGCGGGGCATAGAGCATATCGCCCTTGCCCACCAGCTTTTCTGCGCCGGTGGTATCCAGAATGATGCGGGACTCCAGTGAGGAGGCCACGGCGAAGGCGATGCGGCTGGGGATATTGGCCTTCATCAGGCCGGTGATGACGTCGGAGGAGGGACGCTGGGTGGCGATGACCAGATGCATCCCGGCGGCACGGCCCATCTGGGCCACCCGGCAGATGGACTCCTCCACCTCCTTGGCAGCCACCAGCATCAGGTCCGCCAGCTCGTCGATGACCACCACCACCGTGGGCATGGTCTTGAGCTCCTCATCCTGTCGGGCCAGCGCATTATAACCCGCCAGATCCTTGACCCCGTGTTCGGAGAACAGCTTATAGCGCTTCATCATCTCGAACACCGCCCATTGCAGGGCCCCGGCGGCCTTTTTGGGGTCCGTCACCACGGGGATCAGCAGATGGGGGATGCCGTTATAGGGGGCCAGCTCCACCATTTTGGGGTCCACCATGATGAAGCGGACCTCCTCCGGCGTGGACTTATAGAGGATGCTGACGATGAGGGAGTTGGTACACACGGACTTACCGGAGCCGGTGGTGCCGGCGATGAGCACATGAGGAAGCTTGCCGATATCCCCCACGATGCAGCTGCCGCCGATGTCCTTGCCCACGGCGAAGGCCACCGGGGACTTATGCTCCGTGAAGGTGCGGGACTCCACCACGTCCCGGATGCGGACGGGGGTGACGGCCCGGTTGGGGACCTCGATGCCCACCACGGAAATTTTATTGGGGATGGGGGCGATGCGAACGCCGCTGGCCCCCAATGCCAACGCAATATCATCAGAGAGGTTGGTGATCTTGGACAGCTTCACCCCCTGCTCCAGCGTAAATTCATAGCGGGTAACGCTGGGGCCGTGAACCACGGCACCGGGGTGGGCGTCCACGCCGAAGCTCTGAAGGGTCTGTGCCAAGCGCTGGGAGTTGCTCCGCAGCTCAGCCCCCACCTCTGTATAGTTGTCGGCGGTATTCTCATCCAGAAGCGTGATGGGGGGATACTGGTACGCCTCCTCCGGCTGGGCCAGCTCCTGCTCCACCGCAGCGGTCACCTCCTCGGTGGCGTCCTGCACCTCCTGCGCCGTGACGGAAGGCTTGGCCGCTTCACGGGGCTTAGCCACAGGGGCGGGGGCAGCAGACGCTGCCGGTGGGGAGGTAACGGGAGCGGCGGGGGCCACGGGGGCGGCTTCCTCCGCAGGCTCCCCCCGCAGCACCTGATCCGGGGTGCGGACGGTGCTGCTCTTACGGGAGAAGAAGGGCTTCTTCTCCTTAGGGGCAAAGGTGGGTTCCTCCGGCTGGGGCTGCGGCTCCGGCTGTTTGGCGGGAGGCTCGTCGTCCAGGGGGATATCGATGGCGGCACGGCGGCGGGGCCGCTTCTCCGCCGGTTTCTCCTTCTCACGAACGGGGGGTGCTTCCTCCGGGATGTCCTCCCGCTCCGCCTCCCGACGCTCCTGCGCCCGGCGAACGGCATCCTTGGGGGAGATGTGCAGCGCCAGGCACAGGGCCACCAGCAGCATGAGGAGGAACAGGATCAGAGACAGCACCTTGCCGAATACGGCGGAGAAGCCCACCGCCAAACCGCCGGACAGGGCGCCGCCGCTTTGCAGGGACCGGCCGGAGAGCCACAGCTCCCGCAGGCCGGTGAGGCCCGGCTCATAGGAGCGGGCGCACAGCAGCAGGTGCAGGCCGCAGCCGGTGAGCACCGGCACCAGCAGTGTACATACGGAGCGCAGGGTGGCAGGACGGTCCCGGTGGGTCAGCAGCAGGAGGCCCGTCAGCAGCAGGGCCGGGGCAGACAGCCAGTAGCCGTAACCCAGCAGCCCCTTCAGCAGGCCGCCGAAGAAGGTGATGAACAGGGCCTCCTCCTGAAAATAGGACACGACGGCGCACAGGGCCAGCAGCAGGCAGACACCGCCGGCGATCTCCCGGCCGTAGGTAGGGGCAGGAGGGGGCGGCGTGCGGGTATTCTTTTTTGCGGGTTGCGAGGTTTTCTTCTTTTTGGGTGCAGCAGCCATGCGGACTTCCTTTCGTGCAAGAGAACGGGTGTTACTTGACGGCGTTCAGAATGAGGGTAGCCAGACCGGCGGCCCAGCAATAGTAGGCGAAGGCACCGAAGCGGCCCTTGTCAGCGATCATCTTCAGCAGGCGGATGCACAGGTAGCCGGAGACGGCAGCCACCACCACGCCCGCCAGATACACCGGCAGTTGGCTCCAGTCCACGCCGCCGGTGAGGGCATCCTTCAGACTGAGGATGTTGGCACCCAGCACAGCGGGGATGGACAGCAGGAAGGAAAAGCGCACGGCAAACCTCCGCTCGAAGCCCACGAAGCAGCCGGTGGTGATGGTCATGCCGGAGCGGGAGATGCCGGGGACCGTGGCGATGGCCTGACTGATGCCCACCACCAGCACATCCAGCACCGTGGCGCTGCGGGCATCCTTGCGGCCCTTGCGGACCCGGTCGCTGAAAAACAGCAGGAAGCCGGTGACGATCAGGGCGGCGCCGATGAATACCATACTGCTCTTCAGGCCCTCCACCGTGTCCTTGATGGGCAGGATGGCAAACAGGGGCAGCGTACCCAGAATGATCAGCAGGATCAGGCGGCGGGCCGGGGGTACCGGCGTAGGGGTGCTGTGGTGGACCAGATCACCGATGCCGCAGAAAAATTCCCGCACCATATCGCAGATGTCCTGCCAATAGGCAACGAACACCGCCACCAGTGTGCCCAGATGCAGCAGTACGTCGTAGAAGGCGGGGACCTCGGCGTTGATGTGCAGCAGATTCTGGGCGATGGCCAGATGGCCAGAGCTGGAGATGGGCAGAAATTCCGCCACGCCCTGGATCAAGCCCAGAAGAATAGATTGCAGAAAGGTCATAGGTTTTCTCCTTATTTGAAGTTCTATCAGGGGGTATGGCCCCGTATTGTTGGAAGGGGTACGTTTTATCATACCACAGGCGGACAAAAAATACCACCCCTTTTCCTCGACAATCTGCGGATGCCGCAGGAGCCATTCTTATCAAAGGAAAGAAGGCCCACCGGATGGCGGGCCTTCTTCACCGTGTGCGGTACACAGGGTCAGAATGTGACGGACTGAAGCTCTTTCAGGCACTTCTGACACACGTTCTTCCCCCGAAACTCCGATACGCCCCGGCTGCTGTTGCAGAAAATGCAGTTGGGCCGGAATTTTCGCAGGACAATGGATGCGCCGTCCACATAGATCTCCAGCGGATCACGCTCGGAAATATCCAGCGTGCGCCGCAGCTCTACGGGCAGGACGATGCGTCCCAACTCATCCACCCTTCTGACGATACCGGTTGCTTTCACAGTGATCTCCCCTTCTTTGCCCCTCAATTTTAGCGTCTACGTGGGATTCGTTTATATTATGCCGTAAATTTACACATTTGTCAACCAAATGATAAAATCTGTCTGGATAGATGTAATAAAATATGTCGGTGCGGCGTATACATCCATGAGGTGACAAGGATGGCGATGGCGTGGATCTGGACGGGAATGGCTGTGGTCAGCGTGGTGTGCGGCGCCGTATACGGGCGCATGGAGGCCGTCAGTGCGGCGGCGCTGGAGGGGGCCGGGCAGGCGGTCCGGCTGTGCCTCTCCATGGCGGGGATGCTGTGCCTGTGGACGGGGCTTATGGAGGTCATGGACCGGTGCGGGCTGTCCCGGCGGCTGGGACGGCTGTTCCGTCCGGTGCTGCGGCGGCTGCTGCCCCAGGCCAGCCGGGATCCGGAGACGCTGGCAGCGGTGACGGCCAATGTGTCGGCCAATCTGCTGGGGCTGGGCAACGCCGCCACGCCCATGGGTATCCGGGCGGCCTGCCGTATGGCACGGGGGACGGAGGGCGTGGCCAGTGACGAGCTGTGCCGGCTGGTGGTGCTGAACACCGCCTCCATCCAGCTGCTGCCCACCACGGTGGCCAGCATCCGGGCCGTCTGCGGCAGCGCTGCACCGCTGGATATCCTGCCGGCGGTGTGGGTCAGCTCTCTGCTGTCGGTAGCGGCGGGGCTGGCGGCGGCAAGGCTGCTGGAGCGGCTGGGAAGGCGGCGGACATGACGGACTGGGTGATCCCCTGTCTGCTGGCGGGGGTGGCGGCGGCAGCCATGGGGCGGAGGACCGATGTCTACGGCGCCCTCACCGACGGGGCGGCGGAGGGGCTGCGGGTGCTGGGGCGCATCCTGCCGGCGCTGGTGGTACTGCTGTCGGCGGTGCAGATGTTCCGGGCCTCCGGAGCCATGGAGCTGCTGACGGGGCTGCTGTCACCGGTGCTGGAAGGGCTGGGCATCCCGCCGGAGACGGCGGTGCTGCTGTTGGTGCGGCCCGTCAGCGGCTCCGGGGCGCTGGCGGTGGGCAGCCAGCTGATGGAGCAGTACGGGCCGGACTCCTACATCGGGCGGGTGACGGCGGTGATGCTGGGATGCTCGGAGACGACGTTTTATACCGTGGCGGTCTACTACGGCGCTGCGGGCATCCGCCGCACCCGCCACACCATTCCGGCGGCGCTGGCGGCGGATGCGGCGGCCTTCGTTGCCGCCGCATGGGCGGTGCGGGTGTTCTTTCCGTAAGGCCGGCTCTCCCGGTGGTGGGGCAGACAAAAGGAGGCTGGGGACTCGTAGTCCCCAGCCTCCTTTTGTATCTCGATCGTTTTTCAGGGCTTATCTGCCGATGGGCAGTTAGCGGTGCAGCGCTTCCACAGGCCACGCAGCACCAGATCCTCGTCATAGGTAACCTCCCGGCGGCGCAGGGGTGCCACAAAGCGGCCCAGACCGTCGGTGAACACCAACGTACAGGGATAGCCCAGCGGGAACACCCCTGTATTAGTCAACGGGGCGGCCAGTGCCGACAGCAGAATGGAAAGTCTCGGATACCGTGGGTGCAGCCACCGGCAGCACAGGCCCGCCGCTGCGCCGCAGGCAATGCCCTTGCTCAGCACCGTCACAATGGCCCCTCCCGGATCTGCCGCCAGAAAGAGGCCGGCATCCCCCGACAGAAGCACCACGGCCCCGAATACCAGCCCCAGCCAGCAGCCCATGCCCCAGCCGTACAGGGCGGCGCCCAGCACGATGAGAATCAGAACCAGTGAGATGGAAAAGGGGCCGAGACGAATGGCACTGCCCGCAAACTGGAGCACCACAACGATGGCGGCAAGGAGTCCGCCTCCTGCGAGATACTGCGTCGTTTTTTCATATGACTTTCCTCTGCTGCCGCTCCGCCGGAGCGGATGCGGCGCATTTCTTTTTGATTTTTATAGGTTGGGTCAGCGGGTCACTGGGCCGCTGCGGGGAAGGTGATCCGGATGACAGTCCCCTCACCGGGCTTGCTGGTGAGGCGGATGTCGCCGTGGTGATACTGCACGGCGTGCTTCACGATGGAGAGGCCCAGCCCCGTGCCGCCGGAGGCCTTGGAGTGGCTCTTATCCACCCGGTAGAACCGCTCGAACACCCGGCTCTGGTGCTCCGGGGCGATGCCGATGCCGGTATCCGACACCGTGACGGAGGAGATCCCGTTCTCCGAGGACACCTGCACCTTCACGGTGCCATCCGGGACATTATACTTGATGGCGTTGTCGCAGAGGTTGAAGATCACCTCATACAGCAGCCGCCGCACGCCGATGACCGGGGCGTGGCCGCCGTCCACCGACAGGGACACCTGCTGCTTGGCAGCGGCATCCTGCAGGTTGGTCACGGCCTCCTGACTTAGGGTCAGCAGGTCCACCGTCTCCGTGGGCATGGCATCCCCCTCGTCCAGCTGGGACAGGCGGATGATATCCTCCACCAGTGTTACCATGCGGGAGGCCTCGTCGTGGATATGGCCCACAAAGCGGGGCATATCCTCCGGCTTCACCATGCCGCTCTGAATCAGCTCGGCGCTGCCCACGATGCCCTGCAGGGGGGTCTTCAGTTCGTGGGAGACGTTGGCGGTGAACTCCCGGCGGTTGCGCTCGGCGTACTCCTGCTCTGTCACGTCGAAGGCCAGCAGCACTGTACCCACCGTCTCGCCGTCGGATTGGATGCGGCTCATATCCAGCTGATACTCCCGGCCATTGCGCTGGCAGCGCAGCTGGCTGTGGCCCTTCTCCCGGGCTGTCTCCATCGCAAGGCACAACTCATGGCTGCGGTCCACCGTCAGGAAGTCACGGCCCACACAGCCCTCGTCCGCCTGAAAGAGCTTACAGGCGGCGTGGTTGATGCTGAGCACCGTCCCCTTCTCGTCCAGCAGCACCAGACCCTCCTGCATACTGCCGGTGATCTGGGTGAACTCGTCGGTCTTTTGCCGCAGGCTCCGCAGTTGGGCGTCGATCTCCTTGTGCTGGTAGTTGATGCGGCTCAGAAGAGGAGCCAGCTCCTCGTAGGCGTCGTTTTCCAGCGGATGCTCCAAGTCCAGCCGGTTCAAGGGATCCACGATGCGGCGGGACAGGCGCCCGGCCATGAGTCCGGCGAAGATCAACGCCGCCACCAGCACCACCAGCATGGGCTGGATCATTCCCAGCGCCAGCATCCCGGCGGTGGCACGGCTGACGGAGATACGCAGCACCGTGCCGTCCGTCAGGCGGCGAGCCACGTACAGGGTCTGCTGCAAAAGGGTATCAGAGTAGCGGCTACTTTCGCCGCTGCCGTTTTCCAGCGCCTCCTGCACCTCCTGACGGCCGGCGTGGTTCTCCATGGAGGCCACGTCCGTCACCTGCGTATCATACAGCACCCGGCCGTCGGAGGCGATCCACGTCAAGCGGAACCGCTCCGCCGGAAGGCGCTCCAGATAGGCCGTACCGCCGTTTTCCACGCCGCTGACGGCGAGGCTCAATTCATCCTGTAATTGCTGCTCCTGCACACCGCCGAAGTAGCTGTACAGGCAGCCGGTCATGATGACCATGCCCGCCGCCAGCACTACGCCCGCCACCAGCAGAATGGAACGGAAAATTTTTCTTGTCATGCGCCTACCTCCAGCCGGTATCCCACATTCCGCACGGTCTGGATCATGCTGCCGCAGCTGCCCAGCTTCTGGCGCAGGGTGCGGATGTGCATATCCACCGTCCGGGTCTCGCCGCAGTAATCCATGCCCCAGATCTCGTTGAACAGCTGGTCCCGTGTGAAGGCCATGCCCGGATGGGACAGAAACAGCCGCAGCAGCTCAAACTCCTTATAGGTCAGCGTCACTCGCTGACCCTCCACCGTGACGATGCGCTCCTCCGGGTGCAGTACGATGCCCCCGGCCCGCAGCACCGGCTCCTGCTCCGTCCGGCAGCGCCGCAGCACCGCCTTGACGCAGGACACCAGCTCCATGACGCCGAAGGGCTTGGCCAGATAATAGTCCGCCCCCAGATCCAGCCCCTGTATCTTGTCATACTCTGCGCCCTTGGCGGTAGCCATCACTACCGGGATGCGGCGCAGGGCCGCCGAGGCCCGCATCCGGCGCAGCAGCTCCATGCCGTCCACGCCGGGCAGCATCACATCCAGCACCACCAGCTCCGGCTGCTCCTTCGTCTGGAGGGCCTGCCAGAAGGCGGCACCGTCGGCAAAGCCACAGGCCTCGAAGCCGGTGGAACGCAGGGCGTATACTTCGATATCCCGGATACTGGCATCGTCCTCTACGCACCAGATCATGCTATCCCTCCTTGTGCGTACCGGTGACGGAGAAAATCACCCACTGGGCGACGTTCACCGCATGGTCCCCGATGCGCTCAAAATATTTGGCAATCATCAGCAGGTCCACCGCCCGCTCCCCCTCACCGGGGTCTGTGGTCATGCGGCGGATCAGCGTATGCTTCACCCTGTCGAACCAGTCATCCACAATATCGTCCTCTGCGATGACTTTTTCCGCCAACATTGTATCATGTTTCACGTAGGCGTCAACACTTTCCGTCACCATTTTTATGGTGGAAGCGGCCATATCCCGCAGCAGCTCCTCCCCCTCGTTGACCTGACCGCTGATGACGATCTCGGCAATATCCTCCGCCTGATCCCCGATGCGCTCCAGATCCGTGATCATTTTCAGGGCCGCCGATATCTGCCGCAGATCCCGTGCCACCGGCTGCTGCTGCAAAAGCAGCTTCAGGCACAGGGACTCGATGTCCCGCTCCTTGCGGTCGATCTCCGTATCCAGCGGGGCCACCTGACGGGCCAGACTGCCGTCTCCCAGCGATTTAGCCGCCAGAGCGATGCTCTCCTCGCACAGTGCGCCCATTTCAATGAGCTCCCGCTCCAGCTGGGCCAGCTGTTCATCAAACCGGCTTCTCATTATCCGAACCTCCCCGTGATGTAGTCCTCTGTCCGCTTCTCCGCCGGGGCGGAGAACACCTGCTCCGTGGCGCCGTACTCCACCAGCTCACCCAGCAGGAAGAAGGCCGTGCGGTCAGAGATACGCACCGCCTGCTGCATATTGTGGGTGACGATGACGATGGTATAGCGCTCCTTCAGTTCCATGGTCAGCTCCTCGATGCGGGAGGTGGAGATGGGGTCCAGTGCGCTGGTGGGCTCGTCCATCAGCAGCACCGCCGGCTCCACCGCCAGCGCCCGTGCGATACACAGGCGCTGCTGCTGGCCGCCGGAGAGGCCCAGCGCATTCTTCTTCAGCCGGTCCTTTACCTCGTCCCAGATGGCGGCGCCCCGCAGGGAGCGCTCCACCAGCTCGTCCAGCTTGGTCTTGCTGCGGATGCCGTGGGTCCGGGGGCCGTAGGCGATGTTGTCGTAGATGCTCATGGGGAAGGGATTGGGCTTTTGAAACACCATGCCGATCTCACGGCGCAGGCGGCACACGTCCGTTCCCGGCACATAGATATCCTCGCCCCGATAGCGGACCTCGCCGGTGATCTTCACCCCCGGCACCAGATCGTTCATGCGGTTCAGGGTTTTCAGAAATGTGGACTTGCCGCAGCCGGAGGGGCCGATAAAGGCGGTGATGCTCTTCTCCGGGATGTCCATGGAGACGCTGTGCAGCGCCTGATGAGCGCCGTACCACAGGTCCAGATCCTTCACTTGCAAAATAGAGTCCATTGTCGTTCACTTCCTTTTCAGCTTCCGCCCGATGATCCCGGCGGTGAGGTTGATGAGCAGGGTCAGCACCATGAGGATGGTGGCGATGGAGAAGGCCAGCGCCGTCTCGCCGCCCTCGGTGGCGTAGACGTACAGAGCCACCGTCAGGGTGGCGGAGGAGGTGTGCAGGGAGTCGAAGAGACTCACCAGCGCCATGCCGAAGCCTGCCGTATACAGCAGGGCGGCGCTCTCCCCCACGATGCGGCCGATGGCCAGAATACAGCCGGTGACGATGCCGTCCACCGCTCCCGGCAGCACCACCGTGCGGACCATGTGCCATTTGCCGGCACCCAGCGCCAGCGCCCCCTCCCGGTAGGACTGGGGGACGGTTTTCAGGCTCTCCTGCGTGGTGCGGATGATGGTGGGCAGGATCATCATCACCAGCGTCAGGCTACCCGCCAGAATTCCCGCCTGAAGGCCCAGCTTCTGCACGAACAGCATCATGCCCACCAGTCCGAAGATGATGGAGGGAATACCCGTCAGGGTCTCGGCAGCGAACTCGATGATGCGGACCAGCCGCCCGCTGGCGGCATACTCCGTCAGGTAGATGGCGGCACCCACGCCCAGCGGCAGCACCACCACCATGGCCACAAGAATGATATACAGCGTATTCAATAGGTTGGGCAGGATGCCCACGGTATTGCGGATATAACTGGTCTGGCCGGAGATCAGCTGCCAGCTGAGGCCCGGCACGCCACGATAAAAGATATAGCCGATGAGAAAGATCAGCAGGGCGCAGGTCAGTCCGGCGCACAGCCACACCAGCCCCCGCATCCCGCCGTTATACAGTCTCCGGCGAAGCGACCATTGCTGCTTCATGGTTCAGTCCTCCTTCCTGCGTTTGATGCAGACATTCAGCAGGACGTTAATGAGCATGATGAACAGAAACAGCACCAGCCCGATGGAAAACAGCGCCTGCTGATACAGGCTCCCCACGGCGGCATCGGACATTCCGGAGATGATGCCGGTGGTGAGGAAGCGCACCGAGGTGAAAAGCCCCGGCATATTGGCCACGTTGCCGGCCACCATGATGATGGCCATGGCCTCTCCGATGGCACGGCCTACGCCCAGCACCACCGCCGCCGCCACGCCGCTGCGGGCGGCGGGCAGGCTCACCCGGAAGTAGGTCTCCGTCTCCGTGGCGCCCAGTGCCAGACTGGCCTCCTCATACTCCCTCGGCACGGCCTGAAGGGCCGTCTCCGCCACGTTGATGATGGAGGGCAGCACCATGACCGTCAGCACCAGAATGGCCGCCAGCAGGCAGGCCCCGGAGCCAAGCCCGAAGGCACGACGGATGGCGGGAACCAGCACGATCATACCCACCAGACCGTACACCACCGACGGGATGCCTGCCAGCAGCTGCACCGCCGTGCGGATCACCGCCGCCAGACGGGGCGGGGCCGCTTTGGCCAGAAAAATGGCGGTCATCAGGCCCACCGGCACCCCCAGCAGCAGCGCTCCCGCCGTGCCGTAGACAGAGGTGAGGATGAAGGGCAGAATGCCGAATTGCGGGCCGGTGGTGGCGTTGGTAGGCGCCCACACCTTGCCGAAGAGGAATTTGGTCAGTCCGATCTCCCGGATAGCCGGCAGACCGGAGATCACCAGATACACGCTGATGCACAGCACGAAGCCCACCGCCACGATGCCGCACAGCAGGAAGATCAGGTGGATGGCCTGCTCCATGGCCCTGCGGGTGCGGAGGCTTTTGCCTGCTGTCCGCTTCATAGAGTTCTCCTTTCCCGATAACGGGGAAGCCCCCTCACCCGCCGCAGCAGATGAGGGCCTCCCGATTCGTTTTTACTTGGCGGTAGGCACGGCACCCGCATTCTGAATGAGGGAAGCAGCATCCTTGGAGGTGGCGAAGACAAAGAAGGCCTGCGCCGCCGGGGACAGGGTCGTGCCGTCCTTGGTCACCAGCACAAAGGGCCGCTGAATGGCGTAGCTGCCGTCCAGCACAGCGGCCTCGGTGCAGGCCACACCGCCTACGGTGACGGCCTTCACGGTGTCCTTGCTCTCCACAGCGGAGAGGGAGGCATAGCCGATGGCGTTGGGGTTGCCGGCCACGGCCTCGATGACGCCGCCGGTAGAGGTCAGCTCCTGATCCAGCTTGCAGGAGTCCTTGGTTCCGGTGATGGACTCGAAGCCGTCACGGGTACCGCTGCCGGACTCACGGCCGATGCAGGAGATGGCGCCGGGGTCGCCGCCCACCTGACTCCAGTCGGTGATCTCACCGGTGAAGATCTTGGCGATCTGCTCCACGGTCAGGTCCGTGACCTTGCTCTGGGCATTGACAATGACGGCGATGCCGTCCAGTGCGATGACCGTCTCGGTCAGGCCGTCGGCCTTCTCCTCGTCCTTCAGGCTGCGGGAGGCCAGGCCGATGTCCGCCGTGCCGTTCTTCACGGCCTCAATGCCGGAGCCGGAGCCGGTGGGATCATAGGTGACGGTGACGTTCTTGTGGTCCGTCATGAACTGCTCCCGCAGGGCGCCGATGACCTTGTCCATGGAGGTGGAGCCGTTGGTGGCCACGGAACCGCTGAGTTCGGTGGTCTGATTATTGTTAGGGGTGTTGTTGTCGTTGGTGTGGTCCTTGTTTTTGCTGCCGCAGCCGGCCAGAAGGGCCATGACCATAACGGCGGCCAGCAGGATACTGATGATCTTTTTCATATGAAGATCTCCTTTCGTTTTTCATGTTTGGACTTGCTTTCTTGCTACAGTCCCCATGATAAAGGGGCGGTGTAAAGGGCAAAAGTCTCCTCGTGTAAAGTCCATGTAAAAAAGCGGCCGGGGGATTTTTTCAACAAAAAGAAGGAGCGCCGGAAAAGGCAAAGGCTTTTCCGGCGCTCCTTCCAACGAAAGGACACCTAATGGTATATAATTTATAGTCGATCAGGCCCGGCGCACGGCGGGGACGGCATGACGGGGCAGCAGGGTGATGCCCTTCTTCTCCGCCAGCTGCCACAGCTGCGGTACCAGCAGGCTCAGCAGGATCAGGGCGATGCCGCACATTCCCATGACGCTGATGTGCTCCCGCAGCACGGCGGCACCCAGCAGGGTGGCGCAGGCGGGGCTCAGAGCGCAGAACAAGCCTGCACGCTGGGCGGTGGTGTGGCTCTGGGCCACAGGCTGGAGGGTGAAGCCAAAGCCGGTGCAGATGACGGCAAGGCCGGCGATCATCAGCCACTGGGTACCGGACTGGGGCAGGTGGGGTGCCTCGAACACGAAGGAGGACACCAGCGCCAGCAGGCCCAGCGTACCCACCTGAACGATGCCCAGGGTCAGGGGATCGTCCTCGTGGGAGAAGCGGTCGGTGGTGATGATGGCTGCGGCGTACAGCACGGCGGCCATGACCGCCAGCACCATACCGGGGGTGAAGCCGCCGGACTGGCCGGTCAGCAGTGCCACGCCGCCGATGGCCACCAGTGCGCTGACGGCGGTGACGGCCTTGGGCAGCTTATGCCGCAGCACGGCCTCCGCCATGGGTACCAGAATGATGGCGGTATTCTCCAGCAGGGAGACGGTGGAGGAGGGGGTGCTCTTGAGCCCCGTCAGCTCCGTGGAGAGCATCAGGAAGAACAGAGCGCCCATGATGGCGCCACGCACCAGCGTATGGCGCTTGATGTGGCGCAGGCGCTTGAAAAACACCACCGCCAGCAGCACAAAGGCCATCAAAAACCGGGCCGCCAGCAGGTTGAAGATCCCCATGCCGTTCATGGCGATCTTGCTGAACAGAAGGGACGTAGCCCGTGCTGCGATAACTGCCGCCAAAAGGATCTCCGCTTTTTTCTGAGTCATGATGCCTGTTCCTCCGAAGGTTTCTGTCCGTTCTTGATCGGGGGGTTTCTCTCCTACCCTTGACAGAGTATAGCACTTGGTGTATCCTTGCGTAAAGCGATACTATTTCAAATTTTGTTTGACAAAATGTCAAAGAAGGGGCGAAATTTCATGGACACCGAAAAATGCCGGGTTTTGCTCACTGTACTCCATGAGAGAAGTCTGTCCGCTGCCGCCGAGGCGCTGGGCTACACCCCCTCCGGTGTCAGCCGGTTGGTGGACAGTCTGGAGCGGGAGACGGGCTTTCCCCTGCTGCACCGGGGGCGGGGCGGGGTATCCGCCACACGGGCCTGTCAGGAGCTGCTGCCGCTGATGCGGCGAATGGCGGAGCTGGACGAGCAGTACCAGCAGCTGGCCCACCGGATCCAGGGGCTGGATGTGGGCCGGGTGGTGGCCGGCACCAATTACGCCGCCTTCTACCCGTGGCTGTCAGAGGTCATTGCCGGGTTCCATCACGCTTATCCCGGCATCCGGGTGGAGCTGCGGGAGGGCAGCTCTACCCAGCTGGGCGAGCTGGTGGATCACCGGCGGGCGGACTTCTGTCTCATCAGCCAGCGGCCGGGGCGGCACGAATGGGTGCCTCTGAAGGACGACCAGCTGATGGCCATTCTCCCCCCGACCCACCCGCTGGTGGAGGCGGACCGCTTCCCCGTGGAGCGGCTGCGGCAGGAGCCCTTCATCGAGTTTCTGCCGGGGCAGGAGACAGATAACTCCCGGATGCTCCAGCAGCTGCAGATCCGGCCCAAGATCCGCTTCGCCACCAGCGACAGCCGGGCCGTCATTGCCATGGTGCGGGCGGGGCTGGGCATCACCTTATTGAATGACATCCTCACCGCCGATCTGGCGGACGGGGTGGCGGTGCTGCCGCTGGACCCGCCCCAGTCGGTACATCTGGGCATCGCCCTGCCGGAGGAGGAGCACGTCTCCCCCGCCGCCAAGCGGTTCATCACCTATGCTCTGGACCGGCTGCCGGAGCTGGATGTCCTATAGGTACTTCGATACCAGACAGGGCGTCCAAAAGTGACAAAAATGTTAGTCAGTTATACAAACCAGCCATTTTTGTGTACATTTTCTGTGAAAAGCCTGAAAATCCCCTTCTTTCAGTGGATTTTCAGGCTCTTTTGCCGCCGGTCTGCGGCAGACGTTGATTTTTCTTAGTACAGCCGGACGGACATTCCTCATAAACCGACTGCTTCTCCCGTTGACATTCCCGCCGGAACGTGGTATAGTACCGCTTACGCCCAGAGAAGGGCGGTATATACCTCGGTAAAAAGGTTCCCTAAAAAACCTATTATTCACAAAAATTTCACATTTTTCAGGGAGCATTTGTTTTGGTATGTGCATGGAGGGAAGGGAAGCCGTCCATGTACCTGTCTGGATGAAAAAAGGAGTAAAACAATTCTATGTGGGATCTGTCTTTCAGCGCACTGAACGAGGACAGCGGCTTTTGGCCCCGTCTGCAGCGCCGCTGCTATGGGGGCTTCCGCCGTCTGTCCGGCCTAAGCCAGCGATTTTGGCTCAGCCGTGCCTATTTTCCGTTTTTGCTGTGGGTGGCGCTGGGCTTCGCCGCTCTGCGTCAGCCGGTCTATGGGGCCATGGCCCTGCTGGGGATCTGTATTTGGTTGCTGGTGTTCTGCCGGGATCTGCTGGCGTCGGTGACGCCGTTCCTGCTGGTATTTCTGCTGTCGACCCAGCGATATGAAAGTCTGGGGGATTTCCTCCCCTGCGCTGTGCTGGCGGCGCCGTTCTTTGCGGCGCTGATCTGGCACCTGATGGTCTGGCCCGTCACCTTCCGGGTGGGACGCAGCGCCACGGGGCTGCTGCTGGTGTCGGCGGCCACCCTGTTGGGGGGCTGCGGGATCCTGTCCATGCATCAGCTGCTTCAGCCGCTGAGCTTGTACTACGTCGGATGTCTCGGCGGCGGGATGCTGGTTTTCTATGTGCTGCTGCGGTCCTGCCTGACCTATTCCAAGGGCTACGACCTGCACCGGCGGTTCGCCGCCATCTTCTGCGTGCTGGGTGTGTGCATGGCGTGTCTGGTGATGCTGGATTACGCCGTGCGGTGGCAGGAATTTCTGCAGGTACATACCACCCTCTATCTCAAGTACCGCAACTTTGCCACGGCGCTGCTGCTGACTACCCTGCCCATGTCCTTTTATCTGTCGCTGAAAAAGCCCGCCCATCTGCTGGGGGTGGCGGTGCAGGCGGCAGGGTTGGCCCTTACCGGCAGCCGCAGCGCTCTGCTGTTCGGTGTGGCGCTGCTGGGACTGGGCTTCGTATATCTGGTGCGGTGGGGTCTCATTCCCCGGAAGGCCGTGCTGCCTCTGTGCGTGGCCGGTGCGGTGCTGGCGGTGCTGGTGGGCCCGGAGCTGCTGTCGCTGATGATGGACAGCCGCATGGAGGACGGTCATCTGTTCCATCAGGGGGACTCCGTCCGGGTGCAGCTGTTCCTGCGGGGCATCACGGACTTCCTGCACAACCCCGTGTTTGGCATCGGCCTCATCAGCCAGCGCAACAGCGACCTCTTCACCGGCGTGGAGGGGAGCATGGTGTTCTACCACAACAGCATCGCCCAGATCATGGGCAGCATGGGTCTGGTGGGCATTGCCGCCTACGGCGTGCTGATGCGGGATCGTATCGCCCTGCTGCGGGCCGGAAAAACGCCCTTTGTCCGGGCGCTGGCTCTGAGCTATCTGGGGATGCTGCTGATCTCCCTGACCAACCCCGGCGAGTTCTGCCCCTTCCCCAATGCAGCGCTGATGGTGATGGTCTTTACTCTGGCGGAGGAGGCCACCGGCGACGTGGCCGTCCCCGTGGGGGAGATGCTGGGGTTTCGGCCTGCACGGCGGATATATCTGCCCCAGAAATAACGCTTTTCTTTCCCGGAACCGGACTTCCCCCGGTTCCGGGAATTTTTTTGGCACGGGACGAAGCAAGCTGCATAGGATAGGAAAAAAGGAGGTCTTTGCCTATGCAGTCAGCACAGCCAACACCTGTGGACGTTTTCCTCAGGACCCACCCGGACCGGGGCGGCCTGCGCGTGCAGGTCACCTGCGGCGGCGGGCGCTTCCCCGTGGCCGGGGCGCAGGTGGTCATCAGCCGGGCCTTCGGCACGGAGGAACACATATTTTACCGGGGCGTCACCGACGGCTCCGGTATCCTATCCGGCATCCGCCTGCCCGCCCCGCCCTTCGCCTGGTCTCAAGCCTCGGACACCGCCGCCCTCAGCGGGCTGGACTATCAGGTGTCGGTACAGCATCCCATGTTCCAGCCGGTGGCTGGCCGGACGGCGACGGTATTCGACGGAGTGGAGACCATCCTGCCGGTGATGCTGGAGCCAGTGGTGTGAGAAAGGAGCGTGCATGATGCCCTATCCCTATCCCGTGGTGCCGGAGACCATCACGGTGCATCTGGGGGCGCCGGGGGAGTCCGCCCGGAACGTGGTGGTGCCCTTCGCCCAGTACATCAAGAACGTGGCCTCCCACGAAATTTATCCTACCTGGCCGGAGAGTGCCATCCGAGCCAACATTCTGGCCCAGATCTCCTACGCCCTGAACCGGGTGTACACGGAGTATTACCGGGCCAGAGGGTACGACTTCGACATCACCTCCACCACCCGGTACGATCAGGCCTATGTGGAGGACGGCGACATATTCGAGAATATCAGCCGCATCGTGGACGATATTTTCAACAACTACATCGTGCGGCAGGGCAGCGTGGAGCCGCTGTTCGCCCAGTTCTGCGACGGGGTGCGGACCCGGTGCGGTGGCCTGTCCCAATGGGGCAGCGTGGATCTGGCGGAGGAGGGCATGACGCCCTACGAAATTTTGCAGTACTACTACGGTGGCGACATCAATCTGGTGATGAATGCGCCGGTAGGCGGGAACGTGGCCTCCTATCCGGGGCGGCCCCTGCGGCGGGGCGACGCCGGCAACGACGTGCAGACCCTGAAGCGGCAGCTCAACCGCATCGGGAAGAACTACCCCGCCATCCCGGCGCTGGACGACAGCTTCGTCTTTGACGAGGACATGGAGGAGGCGGTGCGGGTCTTTCAGCAGATCTTCAATCTGGCGCAGGACGGCATCGTGGGCAAGGCCACATGGTACAAGATCAAGCAGATCTACAACGGCGTCAAGCAGCTGTCGGAGCTCAGCAGCGAGGGACTCACCATCCCCGAGGTGCAGCGGCGGTACGCCGAGGATCTGCGGCTGGGAGACAGCGGCATCGACGTGCGGACGGTGCGGTTCTATCTGGCGTTTCTGGGGTACTTTCTGCCGGAACTGCCCATGATCTCTCTGTCCGACGACTTCGATCAGGAGCTGCTGGATGCGGTGTACACCTTCCAGCGGGTCTACGGTCTGCCAGTGGACGGCGTGGTGGACCGGGAGACGTGGAACGCCCTGCAAACGGCCTATCGGAAGGTGCTGGCGGAACTGCCGGAGGATTACCGGCAGTTCGCCGGGGAGGTCTATCCGGGGCGGTTTCTGGTGCGGGGCGACCGGGGCGAACAGGTGGCCCTGATGCAGGAGCGGCTCAACCAGATCAGCCGGGAGGACGAGACTCTGCCCAGTCTGGTGGTGGACGGTATCTTCGGCCCCGCCACTCAGCAGGCGGTGCTGACCCTCCAGCGGCAGCTGGGCTTCGACCCCACCGGGGCCGTGGGGCCGGTGCTGTGGGCGCAGATCATTACGCAGGGCGAGGAGTACTGAAAAATGGGAGGAAGGGGCAAAGCCCCTTCCTCCCATTTTTCTCAGTCTGTCAAAGAACGCCAGTTCTCGTTATGCGAGAGCTGGCGTTTTAGT
>ERZ833963.1255-NODE-1255-length-31513-cov-3.259044_pt1 | contig 31513 bp, 27 predicted proteins | sample MGYA00519693_ERZ833963 | MGnify/ENA primary metagenome ERZ833963 (study PRJEB31850, sample SAMEA3708748) | human gut metagenome | biome: human gut; feature: human-associated habitat; material: faeces | place: China | collected 2014 ... | reverse complement strand
AACTGGACCGAAAAAATAGCGAACCGATGCCCTCAAATGAACGCCGGACGCGACATAGGAAAGTGCCTACTCCCAGCCCTTCCATACATCCGGCTGGTAGCCCACGGTCGCCTGGCGGCCGTTACGGACGATGGGTTCACGCAGCACCTGTTGGTTCTCAAGCAGCTTCTCAAACTTCTGGCTCTCAGCCAGATAGGTGATAAGCGCGACCGTATCCTGGTCCTTTGCATCACGGTCCAGCACGCCATCGATACCGCCCACGCAACGCATGACGCTCTCAAGCTCGCCCTTGCTCATCCCCTTCTCTTTAAGGTCGATAAACTGGAACTTGATACGGCGCTCTTTAAAGTAGCGTTGGGCCTTCTTGGTATCGAAGCTCTTCTTGGTGCCGAAGATCTGGATATTCATATGCATCCTCCTAGCGGGTTACGTCAAAGTGTACCAACAAAAAAGACTCCGGAACCCCAAAGGACCATCCTCGCGATGCGCGGCAATGGACGCTTGTGGAGCTCCGGAGTCATAGGGACGAGGAAATCGTCCTAAATCAAGACCGTAAGAAGACGGCCTTTACGCGATCAAGAAGGAAATCAGGAACGCGATGTCAACCAGCCAGGTAAGCGGCTTGACCTTGGAGGCGTTGCCGGTGCAGACGGCCATAAGGGTGTAGGTGATGAAGCCCAGGCCAATACCGGTAGCGATGGAGTAGGTCAGCGGAATGCCGATGATGGTCATGAAGGCGGGGATGCCGTCCAGCGGGTTGCTGAAGTCGATGTCGCTCACAACGTTCATCATGAGGAAGCCGACCATAACCAGGGCGCCGCAGGTAGCGGGAGCCGCGATCATGGAGACCAGCGGGGAGAAGAACGCGGCGAGCAGGAAGATGACGCCGGTGACAACAGAGGTGAGACCGGTACGGCCGCCGTCGGCAGCGCCAGAGGCGGACTCGACAAAGGTGGTGCAGGAGGAAGCGCCAAACAGGCCGCCCACAGAAGCGGCGAGGGAGTCGACGATCAGAATCTTGCGGATGTCCTTGACGTTGCCGTCCTCATCCAGGAAGTCGCCCTGCTTACCAACGGCAACGGCGGTGCCCATGGTGTCGAAGAAGTCGGACAGCATGATGGAGAAGACAAAGACCAGCAGCGTGGGGTTGACGAAGACCTTGACGATGGCCATGCCGGAGCCGTCGGCAGCGGTCTGGAACGGAGCCATGAAGGTCGTGAAATCGGGCAGCTGGACAATGCCGGTAGGCATAGGGGTCACGCCCAGGGGTACGCCGGCGACGGCGGCGATGATGATGCCCCACAGGATGTAGCCCTTGATCTTGAAGACGTACAGGGCAAAAGTCACCACAACGGAGATGATGCCCACCAGGAACACGGGGTTGTACACGGATCCGAAGGTGATGAGGGTGGAATCGTCATTGACCACGATGCCGCCATTGATAAGGCCAAGCAGCGCGATGAAGATGCCCAGGCCGACCGCGATGGCGTGGCGCAGGGAGACGGGCACGGCCTCCATAATGGCCTCGCGCAAACCGCACAGAACCAACGCCAGGATGATAAGACCCTCGAGGAAGATGACCGCCATGGCGACCTTCCAGTCACCGCCGGCGGCAGCGGTGAGCGAGAACGCGACGACCGCGTTGATGCCCATGCCGGATGCGCAGGCAAGCGGACGGTTCGCGAACAGGCCCATGAGGATGGTCATGATGCCGGCAGCGAAGCAGGTGGAGGTGACGGCGGCGCCCACCGGAATGCCGGCGGCAGACAGAAGCGCCGGGTTGACGGCGATGATGTAGGCCATCGCCAGGAACGTGGTGATGCCAGCGCGCACCTCGGTGCCGACGGTCGAGCCACGCTCGCCGATCTTGAAGAAGTTGTTCATTCTCTACCCTTCCTTGATGAACAAAAACTTCACAACCATACCACACTATTCAGGTACCTGCAGGTTTTTCCCGTTTCACGCTCCTTCGAGTTGGCAACATTTTGCAATCCAGCGCATGAATTGCCCGCCAACCGTCCCATTTGTGAGCATATGGACGAGATTATTCTTCTTACCGTTCCGCCCTTAAAACCCTCCGCCCCTTATCGCGCGCGGCAGGACGCATGCAAAAAGGCGCGGCACCTGCCACGTGGGCTGGCGCCGCGCCTTTGGCGTGCAAAGTACAGGATCGAGAATAGCCGCTGCCGAGTATCTACGCTCTCGGCGGACAGGGCCAAAGATTAGGCGGCAAGACCCAGGGCGGGAGCGATGGCGAAGAAATACGCCAGAACCAGCACGCCCAGGACGATGCGGTAGACGCCGAACGCCTTGAAATCATGACGTCGGACAAAGCCCATGAGCCACTTGATGGCAAGCAGCGAGACCACAAAGGCGACCGCGCAGCCAACGCCCAGAATCGCGAGCTCGGGTGTGCCGAACGCGCCGCCCTTGATAAAGAACTTCACCAGCTTGAGGGCGCTGGCGCCGAACATGACGGGGATCGCCAGGAAGAACGTGAACTTAGATGCCAACGAACGGGTGCAGCCCAAAAGCAGGCCGCCGATGATGGTGGAACCAGAGCGCGAGGGGCCGGGAATGAGCGACAGCACCTGGAAGCAGCCAATGCCCAGGGCGGTCTTCCAGGAAAGCTCGTCCAACGACGCGATGGCGCCAAAGTCAGAATCGCCGTCATATGCCGAGCCGGCAGCACCACCGGCAGCGGAAGACGCGACGGGAGACGCAGCGAAGTGGGCGCCGGCGGGACGCGATCCGGGAAGCGCACCGGCGGCGGAAAGCTCGCTGCGGCGCCGAGCGCGCCAGCTCTCGATCACGATGAAGGCGATACCGTAGACAATCAACGCGGCGGCAACCACCACGGAGCTGTAAAGGTGCTCCTCCATAAAGTCATCCAGCGGGATTCCGATAACCGCGGCGGGGATGCAGCCCAACACGATCTTGCCCCACAGACTCCAAGTGGCGCGCCTTCCGTCTTTTCCCTTTTTGGGCGAGAACGGGTTGAGCTCATGGAAGAACAACAGGCAGACGGCAAGAATCGCACCAAGCTGGATGACCACCAAAAACATGTTCCAGAATTCTTCGGTCACGTTGAGCTTGATAAACTCGTCCACCAAGATCATGTGACCGGTGGAAGAAATGGGCAGCCATTCGGTGATGCCCTCAACCAGGCCCAGGAACGCGGCCTTGAGAAGTTCGATGATGTCCAAGAAAGACCTCCCTTACGACGTCGTCGCACTATTATCGCGCTGTGGCGGACACCGCAAGAAAAAAGCGCTTTCATTCACAGAATAATAAGGTCGGATTGTTCCCACTTAGGGTATATGTTTAGCGAAGTAAAGCGGACGGCATGACGGGTGGCACGAGCCCGTCCCCGGATAGGAGGTCCTCATGAACGAAGGCTATTCCAAGATTTTCGTTTCGCTCGACGGCACCGAACAGCAGGATTTTGTCCTCGCGCGCGCCATCAAGGTCGCTGCGAACAACAATGCCAAATTGATTATCGGTCACGTTATCGACTCCACCGCGCTCGAGAGCGCCGGCGCGTACCCCGTCGACCTGGTCAACGGCCTTGAAACCGCTTTTAGGAACTCCATTGCCGCGCAGGTGGAAGAGGCAAAGGCCAATCCGGACATCCCCGAGGTCGAGGTTGTTATCCGTGCCGGGCGCATTCGCGAGACCCTGAAGGACGAGATGCTCGACGTCATCCAGCCCGACCTGGTACTCTGCGGCGCACGTGGTCTATCTTCCATCAAGTACGCGCTGCTGGGCTCCATCTCCACGTTCCTGCTGCGCAACACCGATTGCGACATCCTTGTTGTGAAGTAGCACTTGGATAAGAACGGCTATGAGCGGGCGCCCCGCTCTCCCGTGCAAACGTCCTCGCCCCGTTGGGGCTGCGGATTGTTTTCACGGGAGAGCGGGGCGCCCCTCTTGTCTCGATCTTGTGCCCGACGCTACGCTTCTGCAAACTTGGAAAGCAGGAACTCCTTGAAGTTCGGCATATCGAACGCAATCTTTCCGCGCCCGCGCGTGCCTATGATTCCCTGTTCCACCAGCCTTGCACGGTACTGGGAAGCGTAATTGCTGGCAACCCCCATGCGCTGCGCTATATCTGCCACCAAGCTCACATCTTGGTCCTCAAGCATCGCCCTAAGGAACGCAAGGTCGCCGTCCGATAGTTCATAAAACGTTGGCTCTAGCACGCGCTGACCAAGGTCGCCTTGCGCCAACGCCACGCCTCGTTGCACGTCTTTGGCGGTAATTTCGCATGAACCAAGGGATACATCCCACGATCTGTACCCCACAAGCTGCATCATAAAGGGGACGCCGCTTAGGCGGTGCTGGACCGAACGGCGAAGAAAGGAAACCGTTTGGTTTCTTAAAAGTGCGGAAACCTGATGGGGAAGCCCCGCCATGAGCAATCCGACGCGCTTGCCCTCGCGAACAAAAAGCTGGTATGTCGCGGCAAAGGAAATCATCTCATCAAGAGACGCGGACACCTCGTCCACGGTAATCAAAAGCCCTATGCCATATTGATCGAGCCCTTTAAACAAAGCGTTCATGCGAGAACGCCAATTGAGCTGCTCGCGAGGGGCGGACTCCCACTCGAGGCCAAAGAGCTGCGCGACGGTCAATCCTTTAAGTTTTGGGCTGTCCGTCGTATCGATATAGGCGGCGGCAGCCTCCTTGGTACGCTCGTAAATGTCCTCCAGCATACCCGGTGCCGCGACAACACTTACCGAGATCCAGCCATGCTCAAGCGCTTCATCGGCGAGATACGAAAGAAGCGCTGTTTTTCCCGTACCTCTTGCTCCTATGAATATGGTGGCCAAATTGGGGTCGCCCGGGCCGCGGTCAAGAGCACGGACGATGTCTTCGATAACGTATGTACGCCCAGCCATATAGGGCGGCACGATTCCAAACGTTGGTGTAAACGGGTTATTAAACGCTGCCATGAAGGAGGAGCGCCGACCTCTCTGGCAAACAATCCGCAGCCCACCGGGCGAGAACGTTTGCCAGAGAGGGCGGCGCCCCTCCCCATTCAACGCGAGCGCTATTCAAAGTAATGGAAGCGATTGGTAGAGAACGACAAGATCACCGTAAAGCCCTCGCCCGCAACCGAATCGGCGTCAATCCCCACGCCCATTTTGTCGCACAGACGTTTGACCAGGTACAGCCCTATACCGGTCGAGCGCTTGCCAGAACGGCCCGCCGCGCCGGTGAAGCCCTTCTCGAACACCCTCGGCAAGTCCGCAGCGCTGACCCCGCAGCCGTTATCGCGAATAGAAAGCTCGACGCGCTCCGTTGCCAGCCCCTCGTCGCGCAAACATGCGCTGAACTCGATAGAGGCGCCCTCATCGCGGGCGTACTTAACCGAGTTCTGGATGATCTGCCCAAAGATGAAGAGCATCCACTTCTCATCGGTAAACACCTGGTAGTCGAGATTGCGGCGAAACGGCGCGACCCGGGCGGAGATGAGCATGCGCGAGTTGGCGCGCAAGGCGGCGGACACCAGCTCCTTGAGGTTGTACTCGCGGATAAGGTAGTCGCGCTCGACCGCCTCGGAACGTGCGTAGAACAAGGCCTGCTCCACATAGCCCTCCATGCGGTCGAGCTCCTCGTCCAGCGCCCGGACACGCGAGAAGAGCACTTCTTCATCGATAGGGTCCTCGCCCACCGCGGAAAGCTCGTCCTCTATGTTCTCGATCATAAGGTGCGCCGCGGCGAGGGGCGATTTCGCCTCATGGACCCAAGTTTCAACATATTCGCGGTAATCGTTGGTCTGGCGGCGATACCCCGCCACCTCGTCGTTCGCCGCTTTGGAAACGGCGCAAAGGGCGTCATAGGCAAGCTGGCCCTCGATGAAATCCGGACGGTCGATGAGCTCGCTTGCCCACAGGGCATGACCCTGCTGGCCCGCAAGGCTGTCGAGCTCGCAGGCAAATGCGCGCTTGCGAAGGTAGTCGACGACCAGCAGCAACACCGAAGAACCCATGAGCACGCAGGCGACCAGCGAAAGCAGGGGCGCGCCGGTGCCGGAAACCTCGAGCACCATGCACGTCAGCAAGCTCGCCACGCAGAGAATGGCCGCCGTGGGCCAAGCGGAACGCAGATATGACCCAAACGTCATAGCTCCCCCTAAACCGAATAGCCGCGGCCGCGATGCGTGGTGAGATAGCCCTTGACGCCGATCTTCTCGAGCGTGCCGCGCAGACGGTTGATGTTGACGGTAAGCGTGTTATCGTCCACAAACGCATCTGAATCCCATAGATCGCGCATGAGGGCCTCGCGCGACACGATGGTGCCCGCCTTGGAGACCAGCAGCGTTAAGATGCGCATCTCATTTTTGGTGAGCTCCACCTGGCGGCCGTTGGCGTATGCCAGCGAACGCGCAGGATCGATCTCGACACCGTTATGGCGCAGCAGCTGCGTCTCGGACGAACCCGCGACGCGACGCAGCAGCGCCTCGATGCGCGCCACCAGGACGCGAGCGCTATAGGGCTTGGGTACAAAGTCGTCCGCGCCCATGTTCATGCTCATGACCTCGTCTATCTCCGTCACGCGCGAAGTGAGGACCATGATGGGAACGCTTGAAACCGCGCGCAGCTCGCGGCAGATGAACTGGCCGTCCGTGCCGGGCAGGGTGAGATCGAGCAACACCAGGTCCGGCGAAGCGGCGAGCACCTCGTCGACCACGGTATCGAACCGCTCGCACCAGCGCGTCTCATACCCGTTGCGCTCAAGCACCTGCAAAAGCTCGCCACGGATGGAAGCATCGTCCTCAACCACGTAGATAAGCGCCACAACGCCCTCCTCTCCCCGCCGCCCAAGAAAGCAGCTGTTATCGACAACATCAACCCGAGGCACGCACCCGCCGGCGCGGCGCCCTTAGGAGAACAGCTTTGCCACGCCATCGCGCAGGAAGCGGACAAGATTCGCGTCATCAGACTGATCTTCATCCACCTCGCGCGCGGGAACCACTCCATGCTCATCGGAGACCAAGAATATAGGGGTGGACGAGGAATGGACGTCTTTCAAGAACGCGTCGCCGGAGCCTACATGCTCAACCGCGATACCGCGTGTGGCGGCCAGCTGCTCCACCAGCGACAAGCTGCCGCACACATGCTCGCCCGCGGCGACCAGCAGGCGCCCGTCGCGCATGCAGCAGAGCACCTCTGGCGCGACGCCCGCCTCCGCCTCTTCCAGGCGGGCTGCCTCTGCGCGAGCGGCAAGAGCGGCTGACGCAGTATCAACCAGGGGCTCATAGGCCCCCACCGTCATGGCGGCGTTGCCGTTGACATCGATCACCAACATGAGCACGCCGTTGTGCTCCACGTAGGAACCCTCGGTCAGCGACCATTCCACATGCTGCTTGGCCCACGAGAGCATGTTATGGGTAAGCGGCTCGCCCATGACAACGCGTTGAGACAGGGCGCGGATGTGCCTGTTGAGCAGCGGGACGCGCTTCTTCGACATGCGCCAACGGCATACCAGGGCGGGCGCGTCCAGATTGAACGGCTGGTTGCCGCGCTCTTGGTTGGCACAGAACTCCTCATACGCGCGCTGCTCATCCGGGTTATCGAACAGCTCCGTCAACGCCTGGTCGCTCACGGCTCTCCTTTCAAAAAGGGCCCCCGAAATCTCGGGAGCCCGTATTGTCCTTATGGATCGTCAGGTTAACCCGCATGGGTTATACCCGCTACCCGCATGCTTTTAGTGACGGAAGTGACGGGTGCCGGTAAAGACCATGGCGATACCGTGGTCATCGCACGCCTGGATGGACTCGTCGTCACGCACCGATCCGCCGGGCTGGATGATGGCGGTCACGCCATGCGCGGCAAGCACGTCGACGTTGTCGCGGAACGGGAAGAACGCATCGCTGGCGCAGGCAAAGCCGCCCGCCTCGACGCCCATGCGCTCACAGGCCTCCTCGGCGCGCTGGCAGGCCAGCAGTGCGGAGTCAACGCGGTTGGGCTGGCCGGGACCCATGCCAATGCCGGCGCGATCCTTAGCGATGAGGATGGCGTTGCTCTTGACGGTCTTGCAAACCTTCCAGGCAAAGATGAGGTCTTCCATCTCTGCATCCGTGGGCTTGCGGGTAGTGGGGAACGTGAAAGTCGAAGGATCCTCGTCCACCGTATCCACGCACTGAACCAGCATGCCGCCATCGACGGTACGGGCTTCAAGCTGGGCGTGCCCGTCAGCGCCGCCGGTGGCAAGCACGCGCAGGTTGGTGCGCTTGGACAGGCGCTCGAGCGCCTCGGGGCTGAAGGACGGGGCGATGAGAACCTCGACAAACTGCTTGTTGACGTCTGCGAAATGCTCCACCAGGCTCAGGGGCACCTCGCGGTTGGCGGCGATGATGCCGCCAAAGGCGCTCTTAGGATCGCAAGCGAAGGCGCGGTCATACGCCTCGGTCACGTCCTCGCCCGTTGCGGAGCCGCAGGGATTCTGATGCTTCAGGATGATGACCGCGGGCTCCTCGAACTCGCGAACGGCGTTCCAGGCGGCGTCGGCATCCAGGAAGTTGTTGTAGGACAACGGCTTGCCCTGGATCTGCTCGGCACCAACCAGAGGGCTTGCGGACGAGGCGAAATTGCCAAAGCTATCGGCGAAGCGATAGACCGCGGCGGTCTGATGCGGATTCTCGCCATAGCGCAGGTCCTGGGCCTTCTCAAGGTGCAAGTCAAAGGCCGCCGGAGGCACAAACGCGGGGGCGGTGGTGCCGGCAGCGCCCGCGTCCTCGTTCGCCAGGTAGGTATTGAGCCAGGTAGAGATAGCCGTATCGTAAGAAGCGGTGCGGGTGTAGACCTTGGCAGCCAAATGGCGACGGGTGCCAAGCGTGGTGCAACCGGCATGCACGGACATTTCGTCCAAAATACGGGCATAGTCATCAGGGTCGCAGACCACGGTGACGGAATCGTTGTTCTTGGCAGCGGAACGCAGCATGGAGGGACCGCCGATATCGATGTGCTCGATGGCGTCCACAAAGGTGACGTCCGGGGAGGCGACGGTCTTCTCGAACTCGTAGAGGTTGACGCAGACCAGGTCGATCATCTGGATACCGTGCTCAGCGGCCTCCGCCATGTGCTGCTCGGAGTCGCGACGGCACAGCAAGCCGCCATGCACCTTGGGGTGCAACGTCTTGACGCGCCCGTCCATCATCTCGGGGAAGCCCGTGAACTCCTCGATGGGGATCACCGGAACGCCGGCCTCTTCCAGCACGCGCGCGGTACCGCCCGTCGAGATGATCTCAACACCGTAGTCGCTTACCAGCGACTGAGCGAACTCGACGACACCCGTCTTGTCGGTCACCGAGATCAGCGCGCGCGAGATCTTCTTGTCTGTGCCCATGCAGCACTCCTCCTTCGTGGATGCGAGCGTCCCGCCATGCAAGGGGGACGGCCTCTCTCTTCGTCCTACTAATGTAGCGCAACCCGCCGCCCGCGTTGTGCATGGCACGGGGTGATTTTGAAGAAAATGCCAAGACAACGTGACGGTTCCGCGAAGAATTCGCGGGGGACCTGTGGTGACATAGGGAGACCATATTTGAATCCCTCCCGCGTGGTAGAAACCTTAGTGAAGAAGGAGGCACGAATGGTTTCACGCGTCATCTATAGGCCGTTTGAGAAGGACGATTTTAGCGCCCTTGCCTCAATCCTGAAGGACACCTGGCATACCTACGTGCCCAACCAGGAATACAACGCCCTGGAAGCCGCGTGCGACCTGGTCCATTCCCTTGAGATTTCCAGCTTTTCGCAGGTTGTATTAGTGGACGATGTTCCCTGCGGCATCGTGCTGGCACGCGCCGAAGGCGACCGACTCCCCCATGCCAAAGAATGTCATGCCGCTATGGACGCGTTCCTGGAGCGCATGCATAAGCTGGAGCCCAAGGCTACGGACGAGTACCTCTCCTTCTTGGAAGCAGAGCAGCGCGTCAACAGCCGTCTACTTGAGCAAAGCGGCCTTGCCCGCGCAAGCCAGATCACCCTGCTTGCCGTGAGCGGCACCGCCCGCGGGCTTGGAATTGGCAGCGTCCTGCTAGATGCGGCGACCTCCTATGTCACCTCTCGCGGTGCGAAGGGCCTGTACCTTTACACCGACACCGATTGCTCGTGGAAGTTTTACGAGCGCCGCGGCCTTAAGCGCGCCGCAATGTACCGGGCAAATCGCGAAGAGCGCCATGTGCTCCCCCGCGAGATGTACCTGTACGGAATGGATCTCTCCGCCTAAGATCGCTAACCGGCGCCTTGAGGGCAGCTTGGCGCCTAGTCTCGTACGCGATCGATACGACGAGGACAAGCATACGCGGAACGCATCCGCACAAGAAAGGGCTCCCTTATCAGGAGCCCTTCTTTTTTCATGCGACCGCAACCGTCCGTCACCGTGCGCCGCATCGCAAGCCTGAACACGGAGCTGGCAGCGCCCTAAAACGTTCCGCCGCCGCCTCCGCCAACGCCTCCTCCGCCGCCACCGGAGAAACCTCCGCCAAAGCCGCCCGACGAGCTATTTGCGCTCGCCGCCAGCGCCGCGGCGGAGATGGCTCCGTAGGTAGAAGACAGGTCGCGCGTGGGCGAGCCAAGGCTACCGTGGGGATAGCACCACCAGTACACGGGATAGTAGAAGCCGCCCAGCTCGTCTTGGCGCATATCCCGCGGGACCGCGTCCGCAAGGTCGCGAAGCACCTTATCGGATACGCCCAGGGCAACCGCCATGACCAGCAGCTTGTTCCACAAGATAAGGTCTTGCGGCACCGCCTCGCCCAGACGGGTGAAATCTTCCAGCCAGCGCTTGAGCGCCAGGCACCGGGCGCGCAGCTCCACGTCCTCGCGGGTATAGCGCGGAGCCGTGGCGGCCACCGCCGCGGCGGCAATAGCCATGGCGCACGTAGCGAGCAGCGCCAGGACGCTCGTCTCGAGCTCGATGGTTGCGAATAGAGACGCCACGCCTATCACGACGGCGAGGACAACGACCGTCAACCCAAACGCATGCGAGCTGTCACGCAAGAGGCCGCGCATCTCGATAGCCGCGCCAACGGAAGCCTTGAAGCCGTCCAAACGCTCGCCATAGGCGTCGGAATCCTCGTCCGCGTTCGCGCAAACCCCATCGAAACGCACCTCTTCGCCATTCTGGGCGCCCGGGCCAAAGTACAAATCGAGTGCATCGCGGTCGATGGGGTCGGTTGCACGGGCGCGGTCGACAAGGCGGATACTGTAGGAATCCTCGTCCTTGGAGCCAAACAGCCCGCGCTTCTGCCGCGTTTGGCACACCAACTCGATCACGCGCTCGTCCGTAAGCTTCATAAGGGTCGCCACAAATGCAGCGTCGCCTACATCGCCGTCGCACATGAAAGCAGAAATTACCGCAGGATGATCATCGCTGGGAACATCGCGATAATACGTATCCTGAAACATCGGCTTGGGGCTCTTGAACACGGTGAGGCGCAAGCCCACGGCGGCAACAAGCAAAACCGCGGCCGAACCCACGCTCAGCACCGTCGCCGCCGCAACTATGCGGCGAGCCTCCTCGCGACGCGCGTTGGCCTCTTCCGCCCATGCGGCTTCCTCGTCCAAGATGGTCTCAAGACGCGCGGACGAGGACGCCTGAAGATCGGGCACCCAAGACACGGGGAACACCAGACGCGCCTCGGCGTACTCGCCCGAATCGACGCGCGGCACGGTAAAGCGGGCGACCGGCTCACCCATATCGCCAACCTGAACCGTTGCGTCCAAGGGCCCGTGACCCCACGCGCGCACGCCAAGATCAGAAAGCTTGTCAGAAGACCAGTCCTTGCTCTCTACGCTGCCATCGCTCCCGTAGATGTCATGGGCCTCGCCCGAGAAACCAAGGGTGAGCGTCACGTCATGGGAAGGCTCGGTCCAGCCGTCACCCACAAACTTCCAATACAGCTCCGCGGTATCGGACCACGCCATGACGGCGCCGTTGATGATGTAGGACACCATGAAGCTTCCCTGCTCGCCGGATTCATGGGGCGAGAAGACCTTGATGGTAACCCGGTCTCCATCGTTCTCCACGGTGTAGACACCCGTGTCGCCATTGTTTGCCGAGTCCACAAGCTGGTAGTTCACCTGCTGATCGTTCTCAGTCGCCCTAACGCTGACCTGCTCAAGAGAGGTTGGATGGCCCTGCTGGTTCTCGCCTAACGCGATGGTCCAAAACACACCGTTCACATCATCGTCGAAGTCGAACGTACGCGACTCCGAGACAAGCATGCACCCGTCTTCCAATACGGTGGCGAAGATGTTGACGGAATGCATGTCGAAGCCGTCTGCCCGCGCGACAACGGGGGCTGAGAACAGACAGGACAACGCGAGCGCAGCGGTCGCGGCGACGACGGCGAGCGCGTTGGAGATACGGATGCGCATGGACGACCCTTCCACTCCGCGGGTAAATTTGGCACCAATTGTACCCACACCCTCGCCATAATGCGTTCACGCTCCGCGCGAATTGCACCCGCGGAAGATAACCGACCGTCCGCACGGAGCGCTATACTTACATGCAGCGCGCGAGGGGGCGCGCCACCTATTTTGCACAGGTACACCAAGCAGAAAGAGGGAATGCACTATGGCCATCAATTCCGCCGTCGCCCAGGCCCTGGAGGAACAGATCAACGCCGAGCTCTACTCGTCCTATCTGTACCTCACGTTTGCCGATTACTATGAGGACCGCGGTCTTAAGGGTTTTGCCAACTGGTACATGATCCAGGTTAAGGAGGAGGCCGACCACGCACTGGCCATCCGCCGCTACCTGCTGGACAACGACTACAAGCCCACCATGGAGGCCATTGCCAAGCCCGATAAGGTGTTTGAGAACGACCTTGAGCCGCTTGAGGCTGGCCTTGCCCATGAGGAGTACGTCACCAGCCTCATTCACCACTGCTACGAGGTCGCCCATGAGGTGCACGACATCCGTGCCATGCAGATGCTCGATTGGTTTGTTAAGGAGCAGGGCGAGGAGGAAGCAAACGCGCGCGACATGGTCACCAACATGAAGCTCTTTGGCTCCGATCCCAAGGGCCTGTTTGACCTTGACCGCGAGTACCAGGCACGCGTCTACACCGCCCAGACCGCTTTGCCCATGTAGACCAGCCGCGGCTTTTACGCAGCTTTTGCCCGCAGCCCTTTCAAAGCGCATCCCCCCCGGGTGCGCTTTTTCATACTCGTCCGGCGCCGCGCTATACTCTTGCCCATGAACAGTAACGCCCAACATACCAACGCAGGTACGGCACAAGCCGCCGCCCACCCGGTGGTGGGGCGCTTTGCCCCCTCTCCATCTGGCAGGATGCACCTTGGAAACGTGTATTCCGCGCTGGTTGCCTGGCTATCCGTACGCAGCCAAAACGGACGCATGGTGCTGCGTATTGAAGATTTGGACGAGCGCTGCCGCAGGGGCAAATTCGATGAACAGCTTATCGCCGATCTGAGGTGGCTTGGTCTTGATTGGGACGAGGGCCCCTACTATCAAAGCGACCGGCTGGACCTATACCGCGACGCCGTTCGCGCCCTTGCAAGCCAGGACTTGGTATACCCATGCTTCTGCACGCGCGCAGAGTTGCACGCCGCCAGCGCCCCCCATGCCAGCGACGGCACCCCTCTGTATCCCGGCACCTGCCGCAACCTAGACGCAGGCGAGGTCGCCAGGCGGCGCGCGCTCAAGGCCCCGGCCCTCCGCCTGAAGGTGCCCGACGAGGCGGACCCAGCAGGAATCATCACATTTAACGATCGCACGTATGGAACGGTGTCCGAATGCCTCGCCGCCGACTGCGGTGACTTCTTAATCCAGCGAAGCGACGGGGTGTTCGCCTACCAACTTGTTGTCACCGTCGACGACGAGCATATGGGCGTAACCGAGGTCGTGCGGGGGCGCGACCTTCTGGGGTCGTCCGCGCGCCAGATATACCTTCAGAACCTTTTGGGCTACAACCATCCCAGCTATGCGCACGTTCCCCTGCTCGCAGCTCCCGATGGCCGCCGTCTCTCCAAACGTGATAGAGACTGCGATATGGGAGAACTTATGGCGTGCTTCGGTACGCCCGAGAAGCTCCTTGGCCACCTGTCCCATATCGCCGGCATCGCGCCCGATTCCTCGCCCAGATCCGTCGACCAGCTTGTCGATTTATTCTGCTGGCGCGCCATCAGCATCCATAGCGCCGACATTGTTATTGGCGAATAGCCCTGTAGGCGGCCCCCATAAGCAATGCGACCCTCATTCAGCCGCCACCATGCCCCAGCACCTATTTCAATGTTAAACGTGAATGCATATGAAAAAAGCCTCCCGAAGGAGGCTCGAAGATCAACTGGTGCGGCGTACAGGATTCGAACCTGTGACGTTCTGATTCGTAGTCAGACCCTCTATCCAGCTGAGGTAACGCCGCAACGCAAGGAATATAATGTCACTCCCCCTAGATAACGTCAAGCATAAATATCAACTTTTTTGAACTTCCCTTGCTCGAGATACAGTTTCGCGAGGTCATCGTCCATATTTACACAATTACGAATCGCCCATGAAAACCCAAGCGGCCACAATCATTGTTCCCAACGTAGGAAAATGGGAACATACAGAGCCGAATAGCGCGATCTTTGAGGAGTGATTTAACGTGTCGCATCATACCGACCAAAATGAAGGCAATCCCATCCTCAGCGACCTTGGTGCCACCGAGTTCTTCCTTTCGCTCGCCTCTATGCAACTAGTCGACGCCCTTACGGTATCGATGCGCGCCATCTCCGAGAAAGAGGACCCCAGCGGCTTTGAGCTGTATACAAAGCGGCTTATAAGCCATATCGACCTCGAAAAGCTTCGCGAGATCTCGACCGTGGGCTCGGTCTCCCTCGCCCGTATAGAACTCATGGATGCGTTCTATATCAACTATGATCGTGAAGCCGTCTCGCCCCATGACGCCAGGCTGCTTTATGCGCTTGAATCCATCCTGAATCGCCTGTCGAAGATTGCCGACACCATCACGGGCGAAGACCTCCCCCCACGCGCCGACGGCGTCGAGCGAATCTGCGCCAACCTTGATATCGAGCAATTCCGCATCATCACCGGCTACGTTGATCGCCTCATGGAGAAATCCATCGAACCCAACCCCTGGGCATCGCCCGGCACCATTGCCTGCACGCCCGGCGGAGAGTGGGATATCCGTAGCCGCTTCGCGTCCCTTGTCGAGCATCTCTCGCTGGTCACCCGTCTTGACTACACATACCGCGTCGATGCGAAAAACGGCGTGATGGCCGTCAATTTCCTCGCCCCTCAGCCCGAAGACCTCCCCGCTGAAGAAGCGTTTAGCGGCACGCCCAAATCAACGGTGGTATGGAAGGAGATTTTGGACACGGACCGCGAGGCCCTCGCCCTTGAACACGGCTTTCGCATGGCGCTCGTCCTTGCCGGAGCCTGCTTCGCATCCGGCCTGGGCATCCATACGTGCTACGTTCAAATGGACAACCAGGCAAAACCCAACCATTCCAGGTTTATGAGATACGAGCGAGAAGACTATCTCGCCCGCCTTGTCCCCCTTGCGCGCACACTCGCAGGGACGTCCTTGCGCGATGGCCGGTGCACCACCGAACTCGCTCCGCTGTGCATCGATCAGCCCATGCCCCAATTGGGTTCCACCGTTCGCGACGCCCAACCAAAGGATGACCCGCGCGACCTCCCCGAATGCCTGCGCCGTCTGCTCATGGCGGACAAGGCTTCCGAACTCGAAGTAATGGAGGATGAGGATAGCCCGTACAACATCCGCATCAAGGAACTGAGAGAGCATTTCGAAAGCGATCCCTCCGAGTCCGCGGAAGGCCTTATCAAACTCACCGAGGAAATATCCGCCGCATGTGTGGTCGCGGAGCTTCAGTCAAGTGGAGCCGTGCAGACCCAATTTTGCGAGAATCACTTGGGTAGGCTTTTGCTCCCCCTTTTCGAAGATGACCCAACAACCCGCATCTTGCGAGCGCCCGATGCGTTGTTCTTCGCGGAGAGCGACCTGGCGACCATGTATCTCAAGTCCGGCAACTACGCTCGAGCCCTAGACGAGCTGCATAGGCTTCTCGACGTTTCCGTCACATCGACCCAGGCGCACCTTCTTCTTATCAGCGCGCTCAGTCGCCTTGAGAGATTCGATGAGATAACCGAGGTCGTCAAACACGGCCTGCGATGCGCTTATGACCGCGAGACCATAAGCTACTATTTCTACCGCGTCGCGTTCGCCTACTGGCAACTCGGCCGCATCGATGTAGCGCTCGCATGCTATAGCCTGGTCCCGCGCGGCGAACAGGTCAGCGAGGTTGCAGATGAAGAGCTTCGTGCCCTTTGTCAAAAAGAAGGGCTTTCCGGTAGGCTCGACTTTTCGCAGGCCGTCGAAGTTGCCCGCGCAGAAGGGATTCCCGTTCCTCCAACCGAGGAATTCTCAAACCGCATCGCCGACCTCGCCGTGCTTCTTGTCGACAACGGCTTCTTCTTCCTCGCCATTCGCTGCGTCTATTGCATGTGGAGAACGATGGGACGCGACGAACTTGGAGCCATCAACCGCTCTTTGCAGCCCGGCATCGCGCACCTTGAATACGGAACGTACTAGCAAAAACCGATGCAACAGGATTGAATTGGGCTGAAGTTTTGAAGACTTGCTGAGCATGTCTTGTGCAAAGTACCGCTAATAGGTTATTATTCACTAGCTGATACGGAGAGCTGACCGAGAGGCCGAAGGTGCTCGCCTGCTAAGCGAGTATTCCCCAAAAGGGAATCTGGGGTTCGAATCCCCAGCTCTCCGCCAGTATGATTTGATTAAGGGTCCCAATCGGGACCCTTTTTCTTTATCGATGCTTTTAGATACGCGCCCTCACTTTACCGTTAAAACCGGAATGTCCGCCGAGCGCAGAACGCCGTAGCTCACGCTTCCGAGCATGCCTCGCAAAGCCCCCAGCCCGCGACGACCCATCACGATGAGGTCGCAGCGATGATCCATCGCATAGTTGGTAATCCCCTCGACGGGAGAACCTGCAAGCCTGGTCTCAATGACCAGCTTCGCGTGTATGCCCTGCATATCCTTCCCCAAAAGCCCGGCCACATCATCATGAAGTTCACGATCGGACCGCTCGGCGATATGCGACAAGAGGGCCTCGTAATTCTCATAACTCACCGGGGACGTATCGAAGGCAACCGCCGCTGAAAGCGCGGAAGGGGGCATGATGTCATTTGAGACAACCGTGACCACCCGAATCGTCGCTTCTGGATCATCGCCAACCAAGTCAATCGCCAGATGCAGAGCAGCCGCGGCATGTTCCGACTCATCGTAGGGAACCAACACGTTCTTGAACAACATAAGGGCTCCTATCCTCGCCAGCTACAGACGCGGCCATCCAGCCGGCCGCTGTTGCTAACGTACCCTTTGCTTGTTGGGCGAATACCAAAATGCCCTCACCGTGCACATATTTCCGCCCAGCGGCATCCACGCAATCCGCCAGATTACGTAATCGGCTACAAGCGCTCCGTCATCTTGCTCACAAGAGGCGTTGGCACCAGACAAGCAAGGTTCTTGCAGGCATAGTTGTTCATAATGGGAAACATCCCCATACGAAACGCCAAATTCTTCTTCATGGGCTTCAAGGCCCTTTCATAGCATTCAAGCGCCGATGAAGCCACCAGGGAATCGTCTTCGAATGCAGCCGCCACGGCCTTCCCCGCCATAATGCCCGAATTTAGCGCAAAGGATATCCCCTCGCCGGACGTGCACGACAAAAAGCCGCCGCCCTCTCCGGCTAGAAGAACCCTCCCCTTTCCCGCGACCAGGTCTGCGGGACGGCGAAGGTGCGCGGCGATCCACGTCTCGCGCTTCACCGACTCGCCAAACGGGTAGATGTCGCGCAACCTATCAAGCACATCCTCATGTTTGCGCTCAACGTCTCTCGATCCAGGGTAGAAAATCGAGCCAATAATCGCCACATCGCCCTTCGGCATGATGTAGCCGATACCGTAGTCGCGATCAAATTCCTTTGAGTAGATGCAATCGAAATACGGCTCGATAGCCCCGCGCTCGATGCTCACGTACTCCTGCACCGTGATGTAGCGGTCAAAGGGACGCAGCCCGAGCCTCTCCCTTACCGTGGCGCGCGGTCCATCCGCCGCGATGAGATACGAGCAGTCCACACTCGCTTCCGCGCGAGATCCGTCTGCGCGGAGGCCCTTCAAAAGCACCCTCGCCTTCACAGGGCTTTGCCAAAGGTCCGCCAAGCGCACCCCGCAGGCAACGTGCACGTTGGCGGGCAGGAAACTGAGAAGCCACTCGTCGAACATTCCTCTGTCAACATTCAGAAAGCGTACCTGCGTAGGTTTTTTTACCTCGCGATCAATGTGGTAGTAGCGAAAATCAATCCACTTGGGATCGAGAATCATCTCCTCGGGAACCGCCCCGTAGGGTTCAAGCGCTCGCCTGGAGTAGAGGTTCAGCATGCCTCCGCAGCTTTTCTCGCGCGGAAGGGAGGACGCCTCCACAAGCAAGACGCTTCGCGCAGTGCGGGCGCTTTCGACGGCGGCCATGATCCCCGCAGGACCCGCCCCAACCACCACAACGTCATACGATGCAGCAATTCCGTCCATCTCAACCGCACGGTACCGATTCGTCCATCTGCGAGCCATGAAAGCGCCTCCACTCATACCAACTTGTCCGCGTGACAGTATACCGTTGGACCCCTATCGCACGATATCGCTTTCAATCACCTCATAGGGAACATCTAGGCTGCGCATGAGCGCCCGGATCCTCATGCCGCAGTCATACCCCATGTACTCGATGCGCAGAAGCTCAGGCAGCTGCTCGGGAATATCCAGGTGGAAGTACCGCATCAGCGCGTCGACCGCGTCAGCGCCAGCATACGTCTCCACCCTATGCGGACTTTCTTCAAAGCACCACTCGGTCAGGGGGCCGGCGCTCTCTTGCATGATGTCCATGCATCCGTCCGCTGTAATAGCGCACTCGACCCTCAGGTCCTCCTCGTCCTGCTCACTTTGAAAAAGAACCGCCGCCCCGCTCCGCACATCCTTACAACCTTCGATCAATTCAAACCCGCAATCGTCCATCTCCGCTCCCTTCTCTTCCGCTTTCACCATGCTGTTATAGTACCATAAAAACAGAACGTATGTTCGTATCTTTTTACATCCAGTGCTTTTTTGAGCAAGCGCCCCCTTTCCGCAGGTCGTCCGTTTCACAGGCAGATTTAATATGTAAAGGATGTGGAGAAGCGGCTTAGTATACTGGGCTCGCTTATGTTCCACACCCCTACCAGAGGAGGATTTATGGGGCTGCTCTACACGGCAGGCGATATGTCCTATTGGGCCATTTGGCTCTTCATCCTGTTTGCCCTCATGGCGTTCAATGAGCTCGGTCGCTCCAAACCCTGGGCCGGCATCACCCTGTTTGGCATCGTTCCGCTGGTGCTGACCATCTTTGTATGGCCCACCACCGCCGCCCCCGGCAACGAATACGGCACCGGCACCTGGTTCAACTGGGTCAAGACCTACTCCGCGCTCGCGGGCTGCCTGGGCTTCATGGCACTGCGCTTTGTCAGCTGGACCGGCAAGGACGGCCAGACCCATCACCTCTATGAAAAGAAGTGGGCCCTGTGCTTTCCGCCTCTCATCCTCGCCATCAACATCGCCGAGGCGGTGCTACGCGATTTCCAGGTCTTCAGCTTTGGCCTGTGGGGAGGCGGCACCGTCGAGAACCTGTGGACCATCTCCGGCCCCTGGAACATCATGAACGGCATCGCGGGCATCCTCAACATCATCACTATCTGCGGCTGGCTTGGCATCTTTGTCTCTCGCGACAAAACCCGTGACATGATCTGGCCCGATATGATCTGGCCTTGGATCATCGCCTACGACCTGTGGAACTTCGCCTACACCTACAACTGCATCTCCGACCATTCCGCTTACTGCGGCCTGGCCCTTCTGCTCTCTTGCACCATCCCCACGTTCTTCATCAAGCGCGGTGCCTGGCTGCAGCACCGTGCCCAAACCCTTGGCCTGTGGATCATGTTCATCATGACGGTACCGCAGTTCGCTGACCGAATCGCCCCTATCCCAACCACGCACAACCCCACCGCGTTCTTTATCGTCAGCGCCGTCGCCCTGGCATTCAACGCGGGCGTCGCGGTCTACCAGCTCCTCCAAATCAAGCGCAGGAGCCTTAACCCCCTGCACGATGAAATCTACACCCACACTCGCCCCTACAAGGCCGTGGTGGACGAGAACCGCTAGCGTATACCCCTTGCTTGTTCAACCTGCTCGTCCAGCGACAAGTGCAAAAGACGTGAGCCGCATCGGCTGAAAGCGTCCTTATAATATGGGCACCCCGTTTGAATGCGGGGTGCCCATTGTTGTTTTCTCGTCCCGAAAGAGAGCCATGCATACGCCCGAGAACATGAAGACCCATCGGGTCGATGGCCACACCAGCAGGCTTTCCCTCGAAAGCCGCCGGCTCACCGGACAGGCAGGGCAGATCGCCCAGGCCGCTCGCGCGCTCTACGAAAAAAAGGGCGTGGCAAAAACCACCGTCAAAGACATCGCCGCCGAAGCCGGCGTAACGCGCGAGCTGGTCTACTACTACTTTCATGGCAAAAAGGAGATCACTCGCGCCGTGCTCGATGACTACATCGAGGATCTGGTCGAAAGCGCCATGGTATGGAATGAGAACCGGGAATTCGGCAAGACCCGCCAGTCCCTGCGCGCCTGCGTGCAGGCGTTTCGCCGCTCGCTCTACGACGCTGCCGGCAACGAGCGCCCCATGATTCGCGTTATAGAAGAGCTTGGCGTTCGCGACGCCTTTGACGTGCGCGCGGTCAGAGAGACCGTCAACGCCCTGGACGCGTGCGTTGCGAGTGAATACGCGCAGTTCCACAAGGTTGAAATCGAGATGGTCTACGAGATGTTCTGCGTGGTCATCTTCGGCATGGTTGGCTTGGTCAAGCTCAATCCGGCTATCACGGACGAGGAACTCATGAAGGTGGTCGAGCAGACGCTCCACCTTGATATGGAACCCATCCATCAAGACCGTCCACTTTAAAGGCGGCGTCTCAACCGTTCGCCGAATGCACGCCCCTTTGCTTTGAGGTGCGAGCGCGCCATCCAGCACATCATGCGCAGCGAATTCGAGGTGTCGCGCATACGGTCCAAAGCACAGTGCCCGGCATCCAAGATGGATGAAAGCGCCACTCACACCATCGAGCCGTCGTCAACACGGCGCTTTTAATATTCGGTGACCGGGCCCGTGAACCATTGTCTCGCATAACGCATCAATTCCATCGATTTACTTGGATATTTTACGAGGGAATTTTACCGTTCAGGTATTTATTTATCGAAAATTGACACTTTTGTAAGGTAAAGTAGATTAATACTCACTTTTACTATTGAATCAAAGTAGCTAATGATTGGATACCCCGTCTCATATCGGGTAATTATATGCATCCTTGCAAGGCTGGCTTCCACTCATCGACACGCCCGTTGCTTCTGCCGAACATCCGCGTTACGGTGCGGTCGATAGCGATCGATAGGTCGCGGAACACCTTGGTCCGGTATGGCACCGGATCTCGCAAGAAAGGATGGACCGACCATGTCTACCGTAAAACGCAGGGCGACATTAGCCGTTTTCGCCGGGCTATGCGGGGCGCTGACACTTGGAGGAGCCAGCGCATACGCAAGCGATATCGATGGACACTGGAATCAAGCGGGCCTTCAAGAATGGATCGACTACGGCATCTATAAAGGCTACGACAACGGTTCCGGATACGGCCCCTACAACACCACTACCCGCGCCGAGCTCGTTGCCTTCCTCGACCGCATCATGGAATACAAGCTCACGTCAGACAATACGTATCCCGATGTTGAGAAGGATTGGTACACCGACGTCTTGCTCCGCGGCGTAGCCGCCGGCGTGATCTGCGGCGACGACGCAGGCACCATGCGCCCCAACGATCCCGTCACCAGGCAGGAAGCGGCAGTAGTCCTCGCGCGCGTTCTCGGATTGGACAACGTAGACGTTCCCGAGTCCTCGTTTACCGACCGCGACCTTGTGCAAGACTGGGCAAAACCCAGCGTGGACGCCATGAAGGACGCTGGTTATATCAACGGCTATCCCGACGGCTCGTTCCGTCCCAACAACTACATAGAGCGCGGCGAGCTTGTGTCCATGCTGGACAACATGTTCTCCGATCTATACCGCAAAGCGGGAACCTATTCTGACAAGACCACCGCGTCCGCAGTGATCACTACCTCCAACGTTACGTTAAAAGACGAGGTTGTCCAGGGAGACCTCGTTATCGCCGAAGGCGTTGGCGAGGGTAGCGTGACTCTTGAAAACGTCACCGTCCGCGGCAGGCTGATCGTACGCGGAGGCGGCGCTGACTCCATAGCGATCAAGGGCGACTCCCATATCGATGAAGCCATCGTCGATCGCCAGAAGGATCCCGTTCTCATCTCGGTAGACAAAAACGCCAAAGTCGATAGCCTTTCCGCCGTCGATGACTGCGCATCCGTTATTGTCCGCGGCGACATCCCCCTTGTGACCATAGCCGCCAAAGATGCAAAGGTGTCCCTCTCGGGTTCGCATAACGATCTTGCGATCACCGGCGAGAACGCCTCGGTCACCCTTGAAAAGGGCTCTGCGACCAAGCGGGCGACCGTCTTTGGTAAGGGCGGCACCCTTGCAGGGGCAGGCAAGCTCGACAAGGTGGTCGTATACGAAGAAGGCGGCCTTGACGTAAAGGTCTCGGGAACGTACGTCAACAACAATTCCACTGGCACCGTCACCGTTGGGACGAACAAACTCGCCGCGGGCAGCATCTCCACCCCTGAAGCCGTCAAGATGACCTTCGAGAACACCACTCAGGGTGACGATGAGTTCGACGCGATCTCCCTTACGGCGTCCCGAACCTTCGAAGCCGTTGTTCCCGTTGGCACAGACAGCGTCGACGAGCTGGCGAAGAAAATCGAAGCCGGCAAGGTGCAATGGTCGCTCAGCCGCGATCACGGCATCCGCGATGAGAAGGACTTCCCCAACCAGTGCCTGGGCGGAGCCCTCGAGGAGTGGAAGACCGTTGCGACCAAGGCCCAAGACACCACCTCGTTCTTCGACAACATCAAGACCACCGCGGTCGAAATCAACGGCAAGCCCGCACTCAAGGTGCAGTTCTCCAACAAGATGCTCTACGGCATCGATGGCATCGATGGCCGCTCGCGCGGTATCGTCCGCAGCGCCATGCTTGACTACACCGGCTCTTTCGACCTCACCTGCACGGTGGACGGCAACGAAGTTGGCAGCACGTCCGTAGACGTTCGCCCCTACGACACGTACCGCACGCAAGAAGAGATCGACGCCGAGCTCCCCAAGCTGGTTGACCAGGCTAAGAAGAACGGCCTGTATGCTAAGGTCGAACAGATTGGCACCTCTGCGCAGGGACGCCCCATCAACGCGCTCTTTGTCGCCAAAACCGCAGGAGATCTCGACAAGTACCTCGCGCTTGCCGAGCAGATGGAAACCGACCCCGCCGCGCTGCAGAAGAAGGTCGAGAACGGATCGCTCGACTACAAGGTCCCGGTTATGTACAGCAACATCCACTCCGACGAGATCGTCGGCTCGGATGGCGTAATGGAGTTTGCGCGCGAACTGGTTAAAAACAAACCCATCGACTACCGCACCGTTGAAAGCCTGACCAAAAAGGGCGAAAAGACGCTTGAAAAGGAGAAGAACGAGCGCGGCGTCGCGTGGTCCGAGCTTATCAAGGACGACGTCACCGGCGTTGGATACATCCGCGGCGAGGGCAAGGGATCCGGAGATGCCGCGGCAGACATGACCGAGCGCGAATTCAAGGGATACTACAACATGGACGAGCGCTCACTCGACGTGAACGCCCTTATGGATGACGTGTTCTTCATCATGGTGCCCACCGAGAACCCCGACGGTCGCTTCAACAACCTGCGCACCGGCGGAAACGGCCTCGACCTCAATCGCGATAACACCTATCAAACCCAGCCCGAAACCCAGGCCATGACCCAGCTCATCGCCACCTGGAACCCCATCTCACTGCATGAGATCCACGGCTACTACAATCAGTACCAGGTCGAGCCCTGCTCGCCCATGCACGATCCCAACAACGAGTACGACTTGTTCATCGATACCGCCCTTGAGCAGGGCGAGGCATTCGCGGCAGCCTCGATCTCCAACAACGAATCCATCAACAGCGCCCAGATGCCCATGCGCGACTACCTCAAGCGCACGGATGACGGAAGCTATAAGTGGGTTCCGTTCGACGACATGTCTTCCAGCTACACCCCGCAGTACGCAATGCTGCACGGCACCAACGCCTACACCGTCGAGCTGCCCTACGGCACCGGCGACGCCGTTGAGGCGATCAAGTACGGCTTTGTTGGAAATGCGCAATTTGTCGCTCAAAATAAGGACCGCATGTTCCTCAACCAGCTTGAACGCTATGAGCGCGGCATCAAGAATATCGATGCGGACGAGATTCGCCCCTACTACGTCAACCAGTACGATAAGGCTGGAGCCGAAGCCGACATCTTCCGCCCCCGCTACGAGGAAAACAACAACTTCTTCCCCGAGTACTACGTGATCCCCACCGGCGCGGGCATCCAGCAAGATCGAGCCGCCGTCGAGGAGATGGTCGAGTACCTGCTGCGCAACGACGTCAAGGTCCATCAGCTCTCCACCGACTTCAAGCTGGGCGATAAGACCTACGCAAAGGGCGACCTCGTTGTCGACATGCACCAGGCAAAGCGCAACATGGCCAATGCGGCGCTCTATCAGAACCTCGTTCTCAGCGGCTGGGACGAGCTCTACTCCGAGCCCGTCACGAATTTCCCCGACCAGCGCGGCTTCGACATGGACACCATCAAGACCCCCGGCGCCTTCGATGGCGCAAAGCTCGAGCAGGTGACCAAGCCCATCAAGCTTAAAACCTCGGTCGACGGACAGGGCAACGCCGTTCGCATCGAGAACAGCGGCGTTGAGGCGATCCGCGCCGTCAACAAGCTCCTGGCATCCGGCGCCCACGTCGGCATGATCACCGAGGGCGAGTTTACGGGCGATTACGTGGTCTCCGCCTCCGACTTCAACAAGGTCGCCGATAACTACGTGCTCGATGCGCACAAGACCGCAGAGGCACCCGTCGCCAAGCTTATCAAGAATGGCATCAAGATCTTTGTCCCCGGCGCCGACAACGGCATCCTGACCGATACCGCGGGCAACCCCATCGGCATCAACGGCTACTACAACCGCCTGAATACCGACTACAACTGGGACATCTTCGCTCTAAGCCAGCAGATGGGCTTCACCATTGTCGATAGCCCTGAAAAAGCCGACGTGATTGTTGGCAACCAATGGCTCTCCGACGCCGACATCAAGGCGATTCAGGCTGGCAAGCCCTATGTTGGCTGCACCCTCGGCGCCCTTGAGTCCGTTGCCCAGATGGGCCTTGGCCTCGAGTACAACGATGAGTCCGGCATGATGTTCGACGCGTTGACCACCGTAACGTTCGACACCCCCAGCCTCACCACGGCGACCTATGCCGGCGAGGGCGACAACCTGGTCTACGGCTACGGCGGTGCCTTCATCACCAAGGTCCCCGAGGGCGCGAAGATCATCATGAAGACCACGTCCGACCAGCCCATCGAGGGCTTCATGAGCGAGAGCCATATCGCAAAGTACAAGAATTCCATTCAGGCGTTTGAGTACAACGCAAACGGCTACAATATGACCGTCTTTGCCAACAGCCTCACCAACAAGGCGCATCAGCAGGATGACTATCGCTTCCTTACCGGCGCCCTCTACAGCAAGATGCTGGGCAAGGACTTTAAGCTCTAGCCCTATCGTTGCGTTTCGCGACCCACGGCTTCGCCGCTCGATTCACGCGTCCCGTCTCCCCATAGCGAGGCGGGACGCCTTTCTCATAGAGCCCGAACGCACGCGATGGGCCTGCAAGAGCGATTCCGCTACGACGGCATTCGATTGAAGGGCCCACACCATGCCAACCGTATTCGACCTGCACTGCGACACCGCCGACCGCCTTGCCTGGCAAAGTCTGGAGCCGCAGATAAAAGAAACGTGCGGCATGGACTTCTATGGCCCCAACGACCAGAGCGATCCTGCAGGCTACCGCGATCTGGCGCGAAACCACTGCCACGTTTCCCTGGAGGGCATCGGCGACACGCCGTGGGCGCAATGCTTCGCATGCTTCATCCCCGATGAGCTCTCCCGCTCCGACTCGCTTCTGTTCTTCCACCATGTCGAACGCTATCTCGATAATCAAATCGCAAAGAACGCCGACCGCATAGGGCAGGCGGGCAGCGGCGCGGACATTGAGCGCATCCTGCAGTCCGGTCGCGTAGCCGCCGTGCGGACCATCGAAAACGCCCGGTTCTTCGCGCTTGACCCCTCGTACGTGGACGAGGCGGCGCGGCGCGGCATCCTCATGGCATCGCTCAGCTGGAATGCAGCAGGCCCCCTTGCCAGCGGACATGACACCGCGGAAGGCCTCACGCCCGCCGGCATCGCCGCGCTGAAACGCATGGAGTCCGCGCGCGTGGCAATCGACGTCTCGCACCTGAACGATCGATGCTTCGACGAGGTCGCGTCCGCCACAAGCGCCCCGCTGGTCGCAAGCCACTCAAACAGCCGTGCCGTCTGCAACGTTCCACGCAACCTTACGGACGTTCAGTTCGACTGCATCCGCGAGCGCGGCGGCTTGGTTGGCCTCAACTTCTGCTGCGACTTCCTCCGCGAGGACGGTTCGCCCGGCTTCGACGACATCTCCCGTCACATCGACCGCTGGCTGGAGCGCGATGGGGAGGACGTCGTCGCACTGGGAAGCGATTTCGATGGCTGCGACACACCTCGCTGCATAGCGACTGCAGCGGACATGTCAGCTTTCCAGAACCTGCTGCAGGCGCGCTTTGGCGAAACCATCACCACCAAGCTCTGCGGCCTCAACGCCCTGCGATTCTTCAGCACAGCCTGATCTCCGTCCATCCTAAACACCGCTTCGGCCTTTCGGAGGAATTACATCGTTCCTTACCCATATTTGTTGAAATCAATCGTGGTATAATTAGGCCACACTTTTGAAAGGGGCACATAATGACTGTCACAGTTCCTGTTCGAGACATGAAGGACACCTCCGCATTCACGGACCTCGTAGAACGTGAGCGAAACGTCACCGTAACGAAAAACGGGTATGACGTATTTCACTGCCTTTCTTCTAATGAGTGGGCGATACAGCGTGATGAAATTGCAAAAGCCAAACTTCTTTCCCGTATTCTGCTCGCAGAGCGCGAAATTGAGACGGGTGACTATGATGACTACGACGCCTTCGTAGCGGAGGTCAGGGCCGAATATGGACTATAGAATAACGATTACCCATGAAGCGAAGCGGGAATATAGAGACATCGTGTCCTACCTTACCGACGTCCTTAAGAATCCTCAGGCTGCGCGCCATTTCATGGTTGAATTTTCAGCAAAGATAGACATGGTTCAAAAACACCCAGAAGCGTTCGGCCTATGCCATCTACCCGAACTCTCAGCAAGGGGCTATCGTTCAGCTTCGGTCATGCGATACATATTCCTATACAAGATCCTTGATGACAGGATTGTAGTTGCCCATATCTTCCACCAATCGCAAGACTACGCGCGGCTAATATAACCCCTATTCGAGACGTGACATCCTGCCCAATTTCAACAATAGCATAGCAGAAGCGCCATCGCCGCCAAGAGCGCCTTGCTTATAATAAAGCCCGCCGGAGTGTTCCAGCGGGCTTTTTCAATTGTTACTCCTGAAGACTTTTGATTGCACGGGCAACGTTTCCCTCTTGGGCATAAATTGATTCCCGACACTCCTGGAGGCTTTTACCTGACACACTCATGCATATTGCGGTCTTAACATCCCACCCCGTTTCCTCAAGAAGCGCTTCCGCTCGTTCAGGGCTGCACCCACTCGCCAGCGTAACGATACGACAAGCACGTGCCACCAGTTTTTCATTCGTAGGTTGGACATCAACCATAAGGTTCCTATATACCTTGCCGTGTTTAACCATCAGCTCAGTAGAAATCATGTTCAAAATCATCTTTTGAGCCGTACCGGCTTTCATGCGGGTAGAGCCCATGATGCACTCTGGACCCGTCACACATTCAATGGGACAATCAGCATACTCAGACAGCCCCGCATCTGACACACAACTTATCGAGCCAGTCAACGCACCAGTCGACCTTGCGAAGCTCAGCGCTCCAATCACATATGGAGTTCTCCCGCTTGCAGCGAGGCCAATCACAACGTCTACTTCGCTAACACCACGTTTCCGCAAGTCATTCGCGCCTTCCTCAAGACAGTCCTCCGCCCCCTCTTTAGAGGTGGTCAAGGCTTCCACGCCACCGGCAATCACACCCTGGACCAAGCTAGAATCAACTCCATACGTTGGAGGACACTCACTCGCATCGAGAACACCCAGACGACCAGATGTCCCTGCGCCAATATAAAAAATCCGTCCTCCGCGTTTCATCCTCATCGATGCCATGTCCACAAGACGCGCGATATCGGGTAAGATCGCACTCACTGCCTCCGCCACGCGCTGATCCTCTTTATTGATGGCCTTAAGGGCTTCAAGTGTCCCCATCTCATCAATGTGTTCAGTAGATTCGCAAAGAGACTCTGTAGACAGCACTTCCAAGTCGGACGCCTTCATTTTTCCTCCTAAATGAGAGAGCCTGCTTTCAAACCCCCTCCCATTGGAACACTCTAGGTCAGTCTCTCAGCAGACCTACCTTCAATCGCCTGTACGTATCGACTCGTAATCACCTCAGGACGAGTGATTGAAGTCCCCACGACCACAGAAAGAGCGCCGGCGTTCAAAAGCTCGATTGCATCCTGTTCGCACGCCACTTTTCCTTCGGCGATTACCGGAACATCACATTTCTCGACCATCTCTCGAACAAGGTCAACATTTGCACACGTCACCTCTGCGCTTTCTGCCGTATATCCAGAAAGCGTGGAGGAAAGAAGATCAAATCCCATCGAGTTCGCTCTTATCGCTTCATCCATGGTTGAAATCTCTCCCATGATGAGCACATCCGGGTATTCTATGCGAATACTCTCGACAATGCTGCCCACCTCCTCACCTCCAGGACGCGGTCTAGGCGTTGCATCGAGAGCTATGATGTCGATGCCTACATCGAGGATCTCTTTTGCACTCTCAAATGTCGGAGTGATATAGACGTCATAATCGTCATTAAACTTTTTATTGATTCCAATAATTGGCAGGTCAACACGTTTCTTAATCGCTGCAATATTGTCCGCCCCAGTCGCACGTATGCCCGCAGCCCCTCCCTCGTAGGCAGCACGTGCAAATGCCGCCATAATTTCGGGTCCGTACATAGGCCATCCAACTCGTGCTTGACACGACACGATAAGCTTTCCACGCAGCTCCTCAAGCAGAATCCTGCCCCTCCTAGTCGTCTCAGCCATTAGAACAGTCCAATCGCCTTACCGCAAATACCCAGAGCGAAGCTCAAGATGATGCACAAATACATGCCCTTTTTATTCTTGACCATGATTCCGTAGAAACCCATAACCAGCAGCAGAGGCAGCATGCTCGGGACCAGAGAATCGAGAATCGCCTGAGGAGCGATCTCCGCGCCACCAAACGAGAATGTCAAAGGAATCGATAGCTTAACGAAGCTCGTAATCATTGCAGATACGGCCATCATGCCAACAATCGTGGCTCCCTCAACGAAACGGTCGAGCAGGCTACTGCTCTTCATGCGAACGACAAGCTTGGTTCCCCACTCGTATCCGTACCGTACAAACAGCCAACGAGAAACAATGTTCAGTGCAACATTGGGAACGATGAATACGATAGGACCAAGGGCGTTGCCCTCCAGAGCCAGGGATGCGCCAATCGCCGCAAAGATCGACATGAACATTGCCTTGAAAACAGAGTCGCCAATGCTCGAAAGAGGACCCATAAGCGCGGTCTTGGTAGAAGAAATGACTTCTTCGGTAATAGGCTTGCCCAACGCTTTCTGCTCCTCCAGGGCGAGAGCAACACCAAGCACGGCATTCATCGCTGCCTTAAAATCCTCTGGATCGGGATAGAGAACCCGGAGCGCGGGAATCATTGCGTAGCAAAAGCCCAGAGATTCATAGCGTTCGTAATTGATTGACGTCATAAAGAAGAACGAACGGATGAACGTTTTCTTAAGAATCTTCATGTCCAACAAACGGGGAGCTTCATTCGCCTCTTCGTCCTCGGCATCATCTTCGAATTCGTCATCGAAGCCGTCGGAGGACGCCTTTGGAGCCATAACGGCATTAAGAGCAAACACAATGCCAACTGCGGCAACAGATACAGCAAGAACGGGAAGCTGAAGCCATGCAGCGAATACGAATCCAATGAGGAAAAATGGCCAGTAGCGCTTAAAGTTCATCATCTTTAGCAGCATCGCCATACCAACGGCAGGCAAAATACCAGAAGCGACCTTCAAGCCATCCGTCAGAACATCCGGCATAGCAGTAACGAGAGAGTTTACCCATTCGCTACCAAAGAAAACAGCCAAAAACGTGGTAACGAAAAAGATAACGAGAAAGACCAGCAATCCCATGAGGTGCGTTTTTTCGACCTTCTTGTAGTCTCCAGCAAGAAGGTATTTATCCGCGCCGTGCACCAAAATGATGTTGACATTCCATGCCATCATTATCATCAACTGCGCAAGAACACCAATGGGCAGAGCAAGAGCGATTCCCACCTCAGGATTCCCACCGCTTGTAATAGCGAATACCGTTGACAGAATGCCAGCAATCTGGGCATTCGGAGGGACGCTGCCACCAATGGGCAAAACTCCCATGTACATCAAACTCTACAGTACCTCCAACAAAGAGACCTGTAGGAAAATCGCCCATGATAAGGCCGATAAGAGGCCCAGCGAAGACTGGACGAGAAATCATCCAGTAACCGTATCCGTAGTTTTCAGTGATAAGCAGCGCTATGAACAGGCTAAGAGGCAATGCCATCATCAATTCCATTGCGACCCTCTCCCTTCACTCTAGTTAAACCTGAACTTAACCCAACAAATCCATCAGTTTTTCTTCGGAATCTGTCGGAGTGGTACGTACTTCCAGCTTCACCCCCTTGTCATCAAGGGCCTTGAAAACTCGCTCCATATCATCGTCGACATACACCGTCTTCGAAACTTGCCGACGCCCCTCTTTAAAATAGATGCCACCCACATTGATGCTGGCTATCTCCGCCCCCCTATCTATCATGTTTAGATAGACGCAAGGATGCCCAACCACAATGAAAAACTTTTTCTTTGGATACTTGGCAAGCAGCTGGACAGCTCGATCCTCATCGACAACAAAGCACTTAAGCGAAGCTGGACACGCCATCTTCAGCAGCGAGACTTGGAATTCATCTTTTGAAACCTCGTTATCAACCACCATCACCGCATCACTTT
>ERZ833963.1249-NODE-1249-length-31554-cov-3.366297_pt1 | contig 31554 bp, 23 predicted proteins | sample MGYA00519693_ERZ833963 | MGnify/ENA primary metagenome ERZ833963 (study PRJEB31850, sample SAMEA3708748) | human gut metagenome | biome: human gut; feature: human-associated habitat; material: faeces | place: China | collected 2014 ... | reverse complement strand
TGAATACCTAATTTTTTCTTTACCAGCGGTAACACATCCTCACTATTATCAGCCATGTACAATAATGCACCTTGACCAAAATTAGGAGTTGCAGCAAAAATATAAGTGAAACCACCTTCTTTACCTACGGCTTGAACTGCATTTTGAATTTTAGTAATAATCGGCGCTAATAAATCTTCCTGAGTCTTAGCCATTTGTTCTTGAGCTAATTGTTGAAAGTTTTGAATTCTCTCTGCCAATCCTTGAATTTCTTGTTCTTTAGCTGTACGGCTTAATTCAGTCAGTGTTTTAGCATTGGCCTGATATTCTTGCATCAATTTTTGATAATTCTCGTGCATTGCAGTCAATTCTTTTCTAATCTCTTGCTCCTTAGCTGCTAAATCATCCTGTGCCTTTTTAAACTCCGGCATACTTGTCATCACCTTTTGAACATCAAGATGACCTAACTTAATTGGTTTTGCAGTTTGAGCAGAAGTAGCAAAAGCAGCAAACATAAATGCTACTAAAGCAAATAATTTCAACGTATTCTTCATAATGTTTGTCTTTAAAATGATCTACAAAAGTAATAAAATAAAATTCCTTTTCCTAGCCTACATACATAATGTATGCAAAGAAGCTCAAAATTATTTAGAGATTCAGTGATTTACGATTATGCGATTGTATTAAATCACGAAACCCGCAATCACTAAATCACTCCATTTCTAAAATTCTTGTCCTAACACAAAGTGGAATTGTGAACCACCAGCACCACTACGTCCCGGCACATCGTCAAATCCATACCCCCAGTCAATACCGAGCAAACCAAACATCGGGAGGAATACACGCAAACCGACGCCGGCAGAACGGTACAAATTGAAGGGTTCAAAATCTTTCAACTCGTACCAAGAGTTACCTGCTTCCAAGAATCCTAAAGCATAAATCGTTGCTGATTGTGCCAAAGAAATCGGGTAACGCAACTCCATCGTGAACTTGGAATACAAGCTTGCATCTGAAGATTTCGGGGCAATAAAAGATGAACCGGCATTAGTCAATGATCCGTTTTCATAACCGCGCAATCCCACGTATTCTCTACCATACAGGCTATATCCTGACATTCCGTCACCACCCATCTCGAATCCCTCGAACGGAGATTTTTTGTTCTTATCATAGTAACCCAAGTACCCGTACTGTGCCGAAGCATACAACACTAACGGACGTTTCTCACTACGAGTCAACGGCATGAAAATCTTTCCGCTGAATTTCCACTTATGATATTCGATCCATCTATACTTCACTTGATCCTTCTCTGCCTCGAAATGACGGTTTGAGAACAAGGAATACGGCGGGGTCAATGTCAATGAGAATGTGAATTCACTACCCATTCTTGTAAACAGCGGGTTGTCAATAGAACTTCTCTTGATAACCGTTGCGATAGACAAGTTATTAGAGTTACCATCACTGAAGATATAATACGGCCAATTCTTCAACTGATAACGCTGGAACGAAATCTCATTATACATCGTAAACCAGTTATCCGGCCAGTTAATTCGTCGTCCTAATCCCACGCTAAGACCGTAAGTCAACATTAACTGACGAGAGTCGTACATCTGAGAAGTATTACTCATATAATAAGAGTTCCGGTAACTACTGGAATATCCCGTTTGCCGAGAGAAATACAATGATACACTCAATGAATTCGGCTTTCTTCCACCTAACCAAGGTTCACGGAAAGACAAACTGAAAGAAGTATAGTATTTACCATTCGTCTGAGCCTTCAAACTAAACGTCTGACCATCTCCCTGCGGCAGAGGCCGGTAAGAATCCCAATTAAATATATTACGAATAGAGAAGTTCGTGAAGGTCAATCCCACAGAACCAATGATCATACCGGCTCCCCAACCTCCGGAAAGTTCGATTTTATCATTCGCTTTTTCAACTAAACCAAATACGACATCAGCCGTTCCTGCCTCTGCATTCACATTTGCCAAATCGGGTTTAATCTGCTCCGGGTCAAAATGTCCCATATTCGCCAACTCTCTGGCACTTCGTATAATATCCTCACGACTGAACAATTCTCCCGGGTAAACATATAGTTCCCGACGAATTACATGCTCGTGCGTTCGATTATTTCCTTTGATGATTACTTTGTTAATCGTCGCTTGAGGACCTTCAACCACCCGGACTTCCAAGTTAATGGAGTCCTCTCCGGATATAGTCTCCACCGGAACCAACCGGGAGAACAGGTAACCATTATTCTGATATAGATTAGAAACAGCATCATCATCAGATGTCATTCGTTCCTCAAGATATTTACTGTTATAAACATCACCTTTCTTGATATTCAACACATCACTCAAAACATCTGAACCATAAATGGTGTTACCCACCCATGTAATATTATTGAAATAGTATTTGTTTCCTTCTTGTACATCAATATAAATTTTTACCCGCTTAGGTGAAATCTGTACCACGCTATCCGAAAGGATCACAGCATCCCGGAAACCTTTCTCGTTATACTTATCAACAAGAAGGAATTTATCTTCATCGTAATTTTTTTCTATATAATTAGCCGACTTGAAGAAATTACGAAGAGATTTCTCTTTCGTCTTCTTCATGGCACCTTTCAGACGACCATCTTTCATTAACTTATTTCCGGTAATGATAATCTCGTCAATCTTGATCTTATTATGTTTCTCCACGATAGCATCCAAGATCACGAAATTACTATGGTCCGGATCATCACGTTGAATAATCCTGATATTCGTGTTATAATATCCCTTTTCTTTCAGATACTTCTCGATCTGCATCTTTAGATTTGACTTCATCAAATCTGTCACCTGGGCACCCGGTAACAAATTCATCTTTTCTTTGATTTTATTCTCCTCTGCTTTTTTCAGCCCGACATAATTAATCTTGGAAAGTTTATGACGCTCCTTTATATATAAAGCCAAATAAACTTTATCCCCTTCGATCTTATCTATGGCAATAGATACATCTGAAAAGATTCCATGCCCATACAATCTCTTAATTGCACGAGTGATTGTTTCTCCGGGAATCTGTACCGCCATCCCGATTGACAATCCAGCCATCTGTGCCAAATAATCCTCATCATAATTCTCCCCTCCCCCAACAGCTCGCACTCCAGCTAGTTCGTAAGTTTTAGGCGAAGAATAAAAAATATCATATTGTTGTGTCGTATCTGCGACTTGGGCCTTTGCCCCATAAACACACAGTATAAAGATTAATAAAAGCGTTATTTTTCCTGTCATCTGAGTCACTTTTTTAGTTGCTCTCCGGTTAACCCGAATCGTCTTTCTCTTTTTTGAAAATTACGAATGGCCAAATATAAGTCTTCTTTTTCAAAATCGGGCCAAAATTTATCAAGAAAATATAGTTCAGTATACGCTAATTGCCATAAAAGGAAATTACTAAGCCTACATTCACCACTTGTTCGGATCAATAAATCGGGATCAGGGATTCCCGACGTCGTCAGGTAAGTGGAAAAATCTGCGTCTGTAAATGCCTCAACATCTTCTATTTTGCCATCCCGCACATCTTGAACTATCCGCTTGGCCGCTGTCAAAATCTCCCATCTTGCCCCATAACTTAATGCCAACACTAGAGTTAACCCGGTATTAGATGCCGTTCTCGTTATTAATCCCTGTAACTTGTTATATACCTCTTCCGGCAAATCCGACAAATTCCCGATAGCCTTCACCCGGACTTGTTTTCTCATCAAATTATCAGTTTCAGCCAAAATAGCATCCACCATCAAACCCATCAACACATCTATCTCTTTCTTCGGACGATTCCAGTTCTCTATCGAAAAAGCATATAAAGTCAAATACTTCACCTCAATCTCCCCAGCAGCCTCCATTGCTGTTCTTACCGCATCTACTCCTTTTTTATGACCTTCCCATCTCTCCAAACCGTGACTTTTGGCCCACCTTCCGTTTCCATCCATAATAATTGCCACGTGTTCCGGTATATTCTCTTTATCCATAATTAATTGAAAATTGAAAATTGAAAATTGAAAATTACTTTTCACTCTCCAATAAAATTAACCCTATTATTTAAAATTGTTTCAACTTTTATCTTTCTTGTTTCTCTTGTCCTCGCCCCAATTCAATTTATTCCGTAACGTGTCGTAATAACTATGATCAGGCATTTTCACAACATTCATTTTAAAATCGCCCGAAGATATAAATAATTCGTGATTATCCGACATTCTTTGCATACGAGAATCAGCACTCAACATGAAGTCTCCTGAACGACTCTCAACTTTTAAACGGATTTGCACATTACCAGGCAAAATCAAGGGACGCATATTCAAATTATGCGGGCTTACCGGAGTTATGATCAAGTTATCGCAACCCAAAGCCACGATCGGCCCCCCGCAACTTAACGAGTAGGCAGTAGACCCGGTAGGCGTGGCCACGATCACGCCATCAGCCCAGTATGTGGTGAGATATTCTTCCTCGATATAAGCATGAACCTTCAACAAAGAGGAACGTTCTGTCTTCAATACACTTATCTCATTCAATGCATAATTAAATTCAGCAAAAGGATTATCTTTCATCTCGAATTTCACCAACGCACGCTGTTCCACGTCAAAGTCTCCGGCACATAACCAATGAATAGCCTGAGGAATCTCTTCTTGAGCTATATTAGCCAAAAAACCCAACCGCCCGCTATTGATGCCCAACACAGGAACACCATGATTTTTCACTCGCATCGCAGAATCAAGAAATGTCCCGTCTCCTCCCACGCTGAACAAAACATCCGTATCCCGATCAACATCCTCCTCATAAAACGCTTGAAACACATCAGAAATACCACATTTTTCCCTCAAAAAATCATAGAAAGGTTTATAACAAGTCAAACAAACCCCTCGCTCATTCAGATCACGCAACATTTGTTTGAAATAAGGATAAAACTCTTCATGAATCACCCGTCCGTAAATCGCAACTTTACTTATTTTTGAACACATCTATTTATTTTAGATTCAATTAATTTAAAACTTCCTACATTTCCATAAACTTCAACAACTGCCCGTAACGATCTTTCATCTCTTCATTCATCTCTTCACCGGAAACAAAAGTATTTTTGATCACATAACGATAACGAATAAAAGTATCCAGAATCGGTTCTATCCGGGCCGTATTCACTTTAAGAGTAATCGCCACTTTATTAGAATCCGGCATACACGTAACATAGCAACTCAACACCTTCGCCTCGTTATACTCCACGATTTGGGCGACCTCGGCCAAAGAATAATCAATTTTATTTACTTCCAACACGATAATTCCGCCAGGATCGTCTATACACAAAAGTTTATCAATATTATGCAAGATGTCTGTTAACAAAATAGCTCCCTGATATACCTCTTTTCGGTTCAAAACCGGTACCACCGACAAAAGCCGTGAAGAGGCAACCCCGATAACATCATACATATGTACATCTTCGTAAACGAAAGTCATTTCCCTGGGTATATCCAACTTACCGATCGGATCATGAATACTCCCGTGCGCATACATGATTTCATCAGATAACAACCCCACGTACGTTTCTCCATCCAAGACAGGCAAATGAGACACCCGAAACAAGTCCATCCACCCCAATGCCTGGGCACAAGTATCATCCTTCTTCAATACCGGTACAACATTTGATAGTAAACTTGATGCGATCATATTTATTTCATTTCTCGCCCTAAAGATACATTATTTTCCCCAGTAAATTCCACCCTTAAAATAATTTTCAATTTTCAATATCACCGTTTTCAATTATTTCTATATTTGCCACGTAAATTTAAAAACAGTGAACATCATGTTACCAAAATTTCTTATTGCAGACAATTCCCAGGAAGCACCAGATCTAGTATATGTTGTGCACACGGAAAAGCCTCAATGTATTATTCAATGTGACATGGATGGCTTTTACAGCAACCAGAAAATTTACTGGATTGACGAAGAGCCTCTCTGCACAGACGACATTGAATCTCTCATGGAAGAAGCGGAAGAATTTTTCGAAACCGAATTAGAGAATCAAGAAGAATTATATGACGAAGAAGAAGACAATTAATTGTCTTCTTTCTCGTATAAATAACAAGCTAACAAGTTACAAGTTCACGATAAACACCCATAACCCTCAGAGTCAGAGACTCACCCGGCAGCCTGCAACGCAAAAGACAAATTTTGCTTTCTGCACAATAATTCGTAACTTGCAAAACTATTTACGTACTTACAAACCTGAAATTATGTACACGAAAAGTGATCTCAAACAATTTAAACGCAGGGGAATAAAACCCGAGCAAATTGAAAACCAGCTTGAAAATTTCAAGCAGGGGTTTGATTTTGTACAGATTCGGGATGCGGCAACAATAAACAACGGAATCTACGGTTTGAATGACGAACAAGCCGATGAATTCATCCGCATCTTCGAGGAAAGAATGAATTCGTTGAAAATCGTGAAAATGGTTCCGGCCTCCGGTTCCGCATCACGCATGTTCAAAACGCTAAATACGTTTTTCAACACGTACACGGGTAGCGATGAAGACTATTTGAAATTCCGGCAAGACAAGGAACCCGGAAGTATATTCTCGTTCTTCGAGAAATTGAAAGAATTTCCATTCTACCCACACCTAAAAGAGGCTCTTTACAAAGATCGCCTTGATTTAGACAAATTACTCTGGAAGAATCAACTCATTGAAATTCTAGAATACATCCTTACCCCCAAGGGGCTTAATTACAATGCCACACCCAAGGGATTAATTGATTTCCATATTTACAGGGACCATATCCGCACGGCTGTAGAAGAACACTTGGTAGAAGCGGCACTCTACGCCAACGACGGTAAGGAAGCTCATATTCATTTCACGGTATCAGAAGAACATATAGGCAAATTCAAAGCCCTCATGAAATCTGTTCTCAAAAAATACCAGAAAGAATTCAACTTGAAATACGACATTACGTATTCTGTCCAGTCGCCAGCAACAGATACTGTGAGTCTTGATACGGAAGGTAATCTCGTGAGAGACAACGAGGGAAACATCGTGTTCCGCCCCGGTGGTCATGGTGCATTGATTCACAACCTCAATGACCTGAAAGAAGACCTAATCTTCATCAAAAACATTGACAACGTGGCACCCGATCGTAGCAAGGCAGACACAGTAAAATACAAGAAAATCCTTGCCGGAGTTTTGTTAAAAACACAGAACCAGATTTTCAATTACATGAAAATCTTAAGCAAGAAAAACAGTATTACAGACGAAAATTTGAATGAAATCGAGCAATATATCTACGACCACCTCGGTTATAAACCCAAAGAGGGATTAGTTCATACTGACCGTAAGGAAAGAGTCGCTTATTTAAAACAATTACTTGATCGACCATTGCGTGTATGCGGAATGGTGAAAAATGAAGGAGAACCGGGTGGAGGACCGTTCTGGGTTGAAGACCACGAACATGCAACACGCTTGATGATCGTGGAGAGCGCTCAAGTCAACCTGAAAGATCGAAATCAGAAAAAAATATTCACCCAATCAACCCACTTTAATCCCGTGGACATCGTATGTAGTACCTATAACTATAAAGGTAAGAAATATGACTTGACCAAATACATCGATAACACACAGGGATTCATCACCAGCAAATCACTAGGCGGGAAAGATATTAAAGTTCAAGAACTACCCGGATTGTGGAATGGTGCCATGGCCAACTGGAACACGATATTCGTGGAAGTTCCGCTATCCACCTTCACCCCGGTAAAAACTGTCTTTGACTTGTTGCGTTTTGAACACCGTAACGTGTTTAAAGTAGAATAAATGAATTTAGATTTATGATTTATGATTTCAGGTGATTCATAAATCGTAAATCAAAAATGTTGATTCGTGAAAGGAAATCTAAAATTTAAAATCAAGAAATTAATTTATTGTTCATGGAGAAGAAAAAGAACTACTTACTATTAGTACTTAGAGGATGTGCCATGGGTGCCGCAGACGTAATCCCGGGTGTTTCAGGAGGTACTATTGCATTTATCACGGGTATCTATGAAGAGTTGATCGAGTCGATTCGATCAATAAACCTGAAAGCATTACGTTTGTTGGGAACCTTCCAGTTAAAAGAGTTTTGGAAACACATTAACGGAAACTTTTTAATTTCTGTCGTTGCAGGTATTGCCATATCCATATTTTCACTGGCAAAATTGATGAAATACTTGCTAGAAACCCACCCGTTATACATTTGGTCCTTTTTCTTTGGTCTCATCATTATTTCTGCCCTCATGGTTTCAAGAGAAATAAAAAAATGGGATATACTAACCATCACCTCGTTAATCGTTGGCGCCATCATCGCGTACACGATCACGGTTCTCTCCCCAACCAGTACTCCGAATGACTGGTGGTTTATTCTCCTTTCCGGGGCTATCGCCATTTGCGCCATGATCCTACCGGGAATATCCGGTGCCTTCATTCTGTTACTTTTAGGGAAATACGAATACATCATTACCGCCGTCAGCGAATTCAACATTCCCGTTCTACTTACCTTCTTAGTTGGAGCTGTGGCTGGTATAGTCGCTTTCTCACACTTGCTATCCTGGTTATTGAAAAACTATCATGGAATGACAGTAGCCCTATTAACAGGATTCATGGTCGGATCACTCAACAAAATCTGGCCCTGGAAAATTACAGATACAGAACTGGTTAACGGGATTGCTTTTGATGTTGAAAAAAACGTTCTCCCCAATACCTTCAAGCAAGTTAACGGGAGCGATCCTCTTGTATGGCAGGCAATCCTCATGTGTATCATTGGTATTTTACTCATATGGGGTATTGAAAAACTAGCCGTAGTACTAAAAAAATAGTTCATCAAGGGTTTATAAAGTTCGTCAGGTTCATAAAGTGACCGTGTCTTTATCTGTCGTAAAACAACTGTAGATGAAATAAATACTCCATAGGAAATTATGCCTCCCGAACTTTTTAAACCTTATAAACCTTACAAACCTTATAAACTCCCATGCAACTTTTCGGATTACTCGGTTTTCCTTTGGGACATTCATTTTCAAAGACTTACTTCACTGAGAAGTTCAAGGCAGAAAAAATAGATGCAGAATTTGTGAACTTCGAATCTGATAATATTGAACAGACACTACAAGTCATTAAAACAACCCCCTCGCTAAAAGGATTTGCCGTCACGATCCCTTACAAGGAGAAGATCATTCCCTATTTAGACCATATCAGCGAGGATGCCAGAAAAATCGGAGCCGTTAATTCCGTGAAAGTAGAACACACGATTTCCGGTTCCATCCTAACCGGATACAACACTGACATCTTAGGTTTCAGAGAATCTTTATTAGAATTTATCCAGACACCGCCTACACAAGCTTTACTTTTAGGCACTGGCGGAGCGTCCAAAGCCGTCCGGAATGCACTTACCTCTTTGGGAATAGAAGTATTCACGGTTAGCCGTACCCCCCATTCTTCCTCTGAAATCTCCTACAACCAAGTTGCCCGTTACCTACCCAACACTCCTTTAATTATTAACGCCACCCCCGTGGGGATGTGGCCGCATATAACCGATTGTCCGGACATTCCTTATCATCTTCTCTCCTCAAATCATTATCTTTTCGACCTTATTTATAATCCGGAAATAACCGAATTCATGCACCGTGGAGAACAGCAAGGGGCACGAATAAAAAACGGCTTACAGATGCTCTATCTGCAAGCCGATTATTCGTGGAAACTCTGGACTACTTAATAGTTCAGAGTATTATTTTAAGAAATAAGCTACTTGTTTTGCCTGAGTTCCTTCACATACTTTGACAGGAGTCATCGGCACGTCATTGTAAGGAATGAATTCCATGACTTGTAACAAAGCATATTGTTCATCTTCACTACAATAAGCCTCCAAGCTTAAATTAGATTGTCCGGAACGGGTCAATGATTGTAAATCATCATACCTATTTTGCTCCAAAATATCATACAATCGTGAGGACTGATTTGCAGCCACATACACTTTATGTTTCTTCAACACCTTTCCTGTTGGTTTGTAAACGTAACGCTCTTTCTTTACCAAAAATGCCACGACTCCCCATGCTGCAACACCTAAACCGATCATAATAACAACAGAAGAAAGCGTATCACTCTGAGCCGTGTTAATATAATTCGCACCATACCAAAGGATTGCAGCACCCAAGATCAACAATGCCAAAGGCTTTATAGGAGATTTTTTCTTTTTTTCTATTTTATCTTTATCTACATTCAAGAGAACATCATCGATATATTCAAATTTACTATCACTCATGACTTTATAATTTTTGTATAATTAAATAGTTTATTTTTTCCACATATTCATGCGTATGTTCTTGTTCCCGAATACAATTCAGTCAAGACATAACTCTACCCGCTAATAATTAACGAGCAGCGTTTTTACAAATAAACCAAAAATCATACAATGATTTCGCGCAACGCAAAGACATAGTATCCAACGTCCTGCTTTAACGCAAAAGAGTCGAGATAATCGTTTTCAATATACCTAAAATAAGGAGTAAAAACCCTTTTATATTCTTCTAAATAAACAGAAATATTATTTTTTTGCAAATAACGAAAAGTCGGTTGCACATTTGTTACATCCTGAACCGTGTTGACCGGTAATGCATTTCCGTTCATCGCCGTCAGCATGGCTAACCGTTCAAAATCATCCTTCTCATGTGAAACAAGTCGCTCTTGCCCCGTTGCCTTTGCTAAATAACGAGTAGAATCTATCCCTTGTCCAAGATAGATTACTGCCACCAAAAGCAACACGCAATATTTCACAAAAACTTTCATTCGATATACCTACAATAATACATGGCAAAGGTAAATATTTTTTCGAATATATGCTAGTTTTATTCATTCTTTCCCTGCATCAACATTCTCAATGAACTCACAGGAATTGTCAGTTTCACATTCATCTGCTGGCTATAAGGCGGCTGATTAGAATAAAATATCGCACGTATACTAGACACCATCGCCACCATGTTTCCACAATCATCCATGATCGGTCCCCCACTTGACCCCTTGGCGTAATCAACCGTAAGTTCCATCCGGCGTGCAAAGGGATCTTTAGCGTCAGAAGTCGTTGTTCGCATAACCACCCCGTTCGTGTATGCATACGGATATCCTTCCGGATGACTTAACAAATGTACCCCTGTCCCCGCCGGGAGGTCATTTCCCAATGGTATCGGGGTAAGCATATCTCCCCGTGTATCAATCTTGAAGAAAGTCACATCTGCAGCTTTATTAAAACTCAAGATCTCGGTAATCGGGTATACTCTCCCCTCTTCCGTGGCAACAAACATAATACTATCCCGTGGATTCAACTTAGCTGTTGAGTCCAGAAATTCCCAAAACACATGGTAATTCGAGACACAAATCCCGTCGTTCGATAACACGACTGCCGTTGCCCAGCCTGTCACTCCTTCCGGATGCATCATCGCACGATGATACTTGTTGACAGTCAACACGCTGCCCCTTCTCTTCTCGATCATATCTTGTGGGCTCAATTTTTTCTTCTCTACCCGTTGAGATTCCAACCGGACTGGAGTACTCTCTTTTACCTGCTGAGCCTGCTGCCGTAACACATGCACCCCACGGAATAACGTTTTTACCTCATCCCGTTTCAAAGAATCCAACAGATCTGCCTCCATGTGCGTATAATCACGATACACAACCTCTTTTTCGTTTTTTTGTCCTTGACACGCTACGGTACCGAATACGACCAAATACAAACCGATACTCAAGAATTTGCGCCAATAATTTATCATCTTCATACTAATCTATTTTAATTCAATAATCTTCGTTTCGTGTACATGACATTTCAAATTCTCAAAAGAGGTATTACATCTTATTAAAAAAGTGTAATTCCCGAACAATTTAAAACATCCTCTTACTGATTTCCCCCTAGTCCTCAAACATTTGCTCCAAAGCCTTCTCCAACTCTTCACCCCTCAAATCTATACCCACGATCTTTCCCTTCGGATCAAGCAAAAAATTACTAGGAATAGCCACCACACCATATAATTTTGAGGCATCGACCTTCACTCCATTCATCCCAGCCAACTGCTCCCAAGGCATCCCATCCTTCTCCACTGCCCTCAACCATGCTTTTTCAGAACCATCCAGAGAATACCCTATTACCGTAAACCCTTTATCTTTAAAACGATTATACACTTCCAGCACATTCACATTTTCCTTACGACAAGGTCCACACCACGACGCCCAAAAATCCAGTAACACGTACTGCCCCCGGAAAGAACTCAACGAAACGTCTCTTCCATTTATATTTTTAGCTGTAAAATCTGGAGCAATACCTCCCATCTCCACCGAGACCGTCTCTTCCAAGAGTTTCCTATATCTCTGCCCTAATTCAGAATTTTTCACCTCCTCATCCAACATTTCAAACAAGGGAATAATCTTTGACTTTTCTCGGGCTATATTATACGTTCTTCCCAACCAATCTAAGGCAACAAGTGATCCCGGATGCTGGTCAAAAAAACGCTTTTCCACCTCGTAGAGCCTGCCTTCCATCAAAGTATTCTCCCTATTTAAACTGATAAAAGCCACGTCATCACGATTACGGTACGCTTCACCATATCTTTTTCGGTATCCATCCAACCAATCTCGATAAAAGCTGATACTATCCGTATATACCTGTAAATCAACATTTGATGGTGTTCCGCTTACTCTAGCCCCTCTCAACGTCTTTTCAGCCAACACTTGTATATCTCCCTCTTCAAGAAATACAAACATAGCATCATCCATGAACCGAACTGCATCCTCAAAGAAAGTTGGATTCTTTTGATCCATACGCACCAATGCCCGTTGTGGGTAAGGTATCCGTCCCTTCAATTCAAATTTCCCATTCATATAAATCGCCGAATCCACCCGAATGCTATCACTCCCATCTTTATAAAACACGAACAATTTATTTTGCGGATTAGTTTCCATCATCACGGTCAAAGTATATTTCCCCTTCCATCCTCCTCGTTGGCATCCCCCAATCCCAAGGCATAAAACCACAACTAACTGTATATAAATAAATTTCATTATCAATTAACTTTTGCAACAAAAATAAAATCATAATCCTCTCAACTTTTTTAATATCTTCTCGAATTTCGGATCCGAAGGCTTTGGTAACTTTAATTCTGCGATTCGCCCCTCCTTGTCCAGCAATATCATACGCGGAAGGGCTGCAATTTCAAAAGCACGCATAAAATTCTCGTTACCCACTATCCACCATTGCAATTCCAGTCTCTCCCGCAAAAAGCCCAGCTCAAAACGCCAGCGCCTTTCTTGAGCATCACTGGAAATACTCACGAATACAATATTTTTATCCTTATATTTTTCTTCCAACTTTTTCAAATTCGGGAACTCTTGTTTACAGGGCTGACACCATGAGGCCCACACGTCGATCACCACGTATTTCCCTTTGAACTGCTCCAACGACATTTTTTCCCCGTCGACATCCTTAAAGACGAATTTCGGACACACATCTCCTTTTTTCAAAACCTTTATATTTCCATCTTTCCCGGCCCAACTAAACAAAGGCAAGCACAATAAAAATGTAATGAATAACTTATTCATACCTATTTCAATTTTACAAACCCGTGATGTTTATAAACCTGTTTCCAAGTTCATAAACATCACAAGTTACATGAATAAATTAGAACTTTTTAATCTCTTTTGCAAAATATTTCAGTCCATCCTGTAACACGACATTTTTCACTTCGGGTGATAACTTCAAGGACAAATCAATTAATTTCTTTTTCTGTTGATCATCCCATTTTCCTTTTAGGAAAGTGATTGGACGGAAATATAAATAATTCAACTTCTCCTCTTTCATCGTGGGGAAAATCTTCATAAAAGCAGCAAATGCTACATCTGCATCATACGAAAACATTCCTTTCAACAAGGCAACATAATCATACAAATAATCCTTACCTGGTAAATTACAAGCTTTTAAATTCTTCTCGACCACCTCCACATCCGCTATATCTATTGTTTTATTCCTTCCTCGGATCATATCCTCTAATTGATTCTCAAACATCGAAGTTAATTTTGCATTCACAGGCTCGACCCCCACACCTTTACGGAAATTATCCACATGACGCAACAAGTAGTTGATATTTTCGGATCCCACGGGGGATATTTTCGGATTCTCGTAAAGAAACCAATACGTTGCGTAAGATTTTTGACTATCACTCAAATTCTTCATTAAATCAGTTGTAACCACTTTTGCTTTATCATACTGTTTGGTTGCCTCTAACGCTTTCAAATAAGAAAGTACAAAACGAGTCATTCGATTCCCAACTGCATACATGGAATCCATTTTCACCGTAGAGCTCTCTCCCAAAGCTAATTTTACTTTATAAATAAACTCTCCTCCCATTGGAGTCATTCCCACGATCGAATTAATTAAATCCCCATCTGCATTCAACAATAAAAACGTGGGATAAGCATCCACCTTGTACTTTTTCGCAAGCTCCGGCCCTTCTCCCTCTTCCATATCATATTTCACACACACGAAAAGTTCGTTCAAAAAATCACCCACTTCCTTTTGGGGTAAAACCTCTTTTGCCATAATCTTACATGGGCCACACCATGAAGTATAGCAATCAATAAACACTAACTTTTTCTCACTCTTTGCCAGCTCCAGCGCTTTCGTCAGGGACAATTCCTGAAATTTTGTTTGAGCATATAAAGAAGTTATAAATAGGGAGCTAACAATGAATAATATTATTTTTTTCATACACTATAAAATTACAGAGATATAATCATTCAAAAAACAAGAGGTAAACATTACCTCCTGTCCATCATAATCTTTCATTAATATGCAGTTTGTCTCATCCGTAACTCTGCACGATAAAACCGAGGGTCAAAAACAGAAATCTCCTCATTCGGAACGATCTCAAAATACAAGCAAAAATTTTGCCTTTCCCCTGCTGTATTCGGATCATACGTCATTATAATCGGTATATACACGCTGGAAGAATCCGGATGAATGACACAATATTTTTGCATTTCAGGATCATCAAAAGCAACAAAATTTATCCCTTCTACAGCAACGGCCGTTGAATCATTAACATAACTCACACTATCCACATGTGAAAGAGTACTTTGTTTCAAAGAAAAATAACGATCCTTCGTACTTTTTTGCCCATAAACCATTAATCTAAAATAAAGCGTATCTCTTAACTTCGTGGAAGACACAATCGTCATGGAATCCCGCCCATCTATTCCCTCTCCAAAATATGGATTAGAATCATATGGCCCAATTTGATCATAATAAAAACACAGCCCATCTCCACCCCTATAAAAATTAGGTTTTTCTTCAGTACAAGCACTCCATAACCCCATAGTGCATAATATAATTAACAATACTCTTTTCATACTCTTACACTTTATTATTTAACATCTGCATATTCGGCTTCAGGCAATGGCATGATATATTGATCCTCTGAGCTAGTGGTGATAGCCCCATACATATTTTTCACATTATTACGTTTATATGTGAAAAAATTTTGTCCTTCAGCAACATATTCCCGAATACTTTCCAATATCACCCGTTCTTGACGATCATCTTCAGTCAATGGCTTATAAGTAATCCCTCGGGCATTGCAATATTCTTCATAAGCGGCATTAGCCTCTGTTAATGTCCCACACTCCATTATAATGAAATACATTTCCGGCAAACGAATAATCGGGAAATTATGCGGAGCTGATGTATTATTGGTTGTAAAGTCATTATATTTAGTTATATAATACTTTCCATCTGTCACCCAAACGGAATGTCCGGTTTGCCAATCACCAACCCATTCCCACTTTCCACTGATATTCCACCAATTCTTATACCGCAAATCATTTTTATAATCTTCTCCGTATAAATTTATTATAAAATCCTCTTTATTGTAACATACCTTTCTAGAAAAAGGATCTGAAAAGGAATTTACATCATACGTCTCGTTCTTTATTCCAAACAGATGCTCTGAATAATGAGTTTTATCCGTCACCGTATAATCACTCATATTATCATTAGGAGTTGTCAACCGAACTTTTGAAGTTCCATCTTCATTTTTGGCTTCTTTCACTAATTTCGCATAACGTAAAGCCTTCTCTTTATCCCCTCTCCACAAAGCAGCCCTAGCTTGTAATGCTAATACAGCGTAGTAATTACAACGACTTTTTCTATAGGGCCATATATTCGATGTCGAATTTGTTGCTTCAAATGTCTGTGTCAATACGGGCTCAACCGTCTGCAAAAACATCTCCGCACTGTCTAAATCCATTTGAACATAATCCATAAATTGATTGAATGTATGATACGTATAGTCCTCCACATCATTCACCCGCACGTAAGGTACGTATGTTTTTGATGCATCTGCCGCAGATGGAACCGGTCCATAGAGTCGTAATATATCCAAATGGCAACATGCCCGCAAAGCGTATGCCTCTCCTCGACAAATCTTGTATATGTTCGGAGTCAACTTTTCTACATTTTTAGCCATCTCGCTAAGCATTGAATTCAAATTGGCGATTACCTTGTAGAGTCCGGTAAAACACCATTCATTAACATTATTCTGGCTATCCGATTGTTCATAAGTATGAATTGAAAAATAGTAATCATCACCTTTCATTTCCGGATCGCAATAATAAGTATTTGCCATATACTCAACAAACGAAGATCCTCCGAAATAACTGATAGGTGCATAGATTGACATTGCCGTATAATAAGCTCCATTTAGACCTTGCGTTATCCCCACGTCTGTTTTAAACAATGTTTCTGCAGCAACTGTCGTTTCCGGTTGGATCGTCAGCCAATCTTCACAAGCACTACATGCCAGTAGCACGCTTAAACCTAATATATATATTTTTTTCTTCATATCACGAAAACTTAGAATGTACAAGAAATGGAAAAATTAGGATTTATGGAGAAAGGATAAGATGTTCCTCTTTCTCTTTCAATGGTTGAAAAATAGAAAATATCTGATAAATCAGCCGAAATGGCTAAACTTTCCAAACCAATAACTTTTTTCAACCATTCCTTCGGGAACGAGTAATGAATATTTACATTATTACAACTAAAAACATTATCTTTATGAACAAAATCACTACAAACCCTCGTTGCAATATCACGTGAAGTCGTTCCCCATTGATTTTTATAACGAGCCTGATCCCCGATATGTCTCCATCCATATTTTAAAAGCCGTCGATCAAGATTCGAAGACAAACTAACATTTTCACCCCTATTCAATTCAGTATAATTTATTTGTTTTCCGCCCCATTTCACTCCGAATCCAACAATTACACTCAACCCCTTCCATGTAAAAGAAGTATTAAATGTACTATTCACTTTCGGCTGGCTATCACCCAAATAAACCAAATCATCAGGATTTTGTTCCAATGTTGTCGTTACCCCATCTGCCTTCAAAAAAACACGTTGTCCGGAAGTCGGGTCAATACCCACGGAACGTAATCCATAAATAGCATCCATAGATTTACCCTCCTGATATTTAATCGCATCTGTAGCAGTACCCATCTCCCTAAACTGACCTTTTATCGCTTCTTTAAATCCTTCGGAGAGTTCTACAATCGTATTTCTAAGACGAGTAATGTTAGCATTCAGATTCCATCTAATCCCTTTTGCCTCACTATTCAACAAAACGAAGTTCAAATACCATTCAAATCCTTCATTCCGAATTTTCCCAATATTACCTCTCACGGCATTGAACCCATGAGAAATGGGTAAATTCATATCCGTCAATGTATTATTTGTCAAGAAATTATAGTAGTTAAATTGAATGGATATCCGATCATTAAATAAACCTAAATCAACACCAACATTATGTTGTATTGTGTTTTGTTGTTTTAGGTTCGGATTAGCAAAACCATTCAATGTCCAACAAAGTCCTCCCAAATAAAGATCTTGCGAATTACGATTAAAAACCTCCATATAATCTTGAGGAGCTAAAGATGAATTTCCCACAACACCAAAGGAATAACGTAAACGCAATTCATTGATAAATGGAAGATTGTTCTGAATGAAAGATTCATTATTCATCAACCAACCACCACCAATAGAATAATAAGGAGAAAATCGACTATTTTCGCCAAAAGAAGATGCACCATTATAAGTAATAGATCCATCCACGAAATAACGTTGATCATAATAGTAGTTTGCGATATAGGAAAAACTTGCCCGACGAGTCACGCTCTTATCACCAAAAACATGACCATTTTCGGGATAGGCCAAGGACATCCCCGGATGATCAATATTATCAGCCATAAAGCCACGGGCCGTCCAATTAGCATTATCTTCTGTTGACTCCGATAATTCTGTACTAAATCCCGTAGAGAACATATGTTTATCTTTAAACGTGTTTGTATAATACAACGTACCACGCACTTGCCACTCTATATTTTCACGTTCACCTCTCGTAAAAGAACCTTTCTGCTCTAATTCTGTCACGGTATTAAAATTTTTGTGACTCGGCGGATAATAGGAATCCCCCTTCGTTTCTTTCCGAGAGATACCGAAAGATACCTCCGTGTAAAATCTTTCTGTAAAATTATATTTTAATCGAGTGTTACTACGAGTACTATAATATTTTGTTTTTGCCCAGACACCAACACTCTTGTCATATAACGGATTATCAATAGGATAGTTAAATCCTCCATTAGGATGATAATAATATTCAACAGGCTCCCCATCTTCATCATATGGTTTCCAGTAACGGTTCATATTCACATAATTCGAAAATTGTCCATAAGGAGAATCTTGATTACTATTTACCCCTATCGACAAAGATTGCCAAATATTCCATTTATCCTTACGGTTTCCCAAGCTCATGGTACCATTGAAATTATTACGCTCAGAATCTTTCATAGCTCCACGAGTCGATTGATAATTCAAATCCAAAGAATAATTCCATGATTCCTGTCCTCCACTAACTTGTAATATATGATTTTGCCCAACCCCTGTACGAGTCGGAACCTTTAGCCAATTATAATTCAACCCATTAGCGATATTAGTTTCTATTTCATCATATAATTCTTTATATAAATCGCTCTCCCAAAGACCATACTCTTTCTCTAATTCAAATTTCTCTGAGGCTGACATCAAATTATCATAAGTACCAAGAGATGGAATTTGAACATTTACACGTCCTTGGTACATAATCCTCAAATTCCCAGCTGTATAACGATTCGTTGTAATCACGATCACGCCATTAGCACCTCTGGACCCATACATTGATGTTGCGCTGGCATCTTTTAAAATCGTAATATTCTCAATTTCATTCTCATTCATATCCATGACACGTTCCAGATCAACCTCAAAACCATCCATGATAAATAAAGGACGATTGTAATCCGGACGTCCACTTTCTTGTGATTTCAATTCCTCTGCTGTCAACATCGTTGAAACACCACGCAAACGAATCTCTGGTAATGTATTCGGATCCGATCCCATTTTATTATTCTGCACAATCCGTAAACTTGGATCAATATTAGCTAATGTCTGAAGGACATTACGAGAATAGTTTGCCTTAATATCATCTTTGGTTACCGCCACAACAGCCCCTGTAAAACTCTCTTTCGGTTTATTGAAAATACCTGTCACAACCACCTCTTCCACCTGTTGGAAATCCTCCTCCATCACGATCTGCAGCGTATCTGTTTTTTCCGTAAAAGCAATTTTCTGTTTTTTATATCCCACGAAAGAAAACTCCACCTCCCCTTTCGTCACAGGTAAATCTATCGCAAACCATCCTTGAGCATTGGTTGCCGTTCCCAAGCTCACCCCCACCATTCTTACCGTCACCCCTGGTAGCGGTTCTTTTTTCTTATCACGAACCCACCCTTTTAATCGCACGGATTTCTTTTCTTCTTTCACCTCCTGGGGTTGAATCACGATCACATGATCTTCAATCTGGTAAACGAACCCCGTGTTTCGAAGGACTTCATCCAGAATCTCTTGGATAGTAGCCTCATGTACGTTTATTGATTTTACCCGGATATTCCTCACGTCATCCATATTATAGATAAACGTGAACTCACTACTTTTCCGGATAGTCGAAAAAACATCCGTCAACGCAACATTTTCCAATGCCAGAGTAAACCTTGCATTCTGTGAATAACTTGCTGCTGATACCGAAACAGACAACAAGAAAAAAAAGCACAAAAATTTCATAACCAACAATGTTTTTCGCAGCCTTATTTTCATAAGACCACCAGAATTACATTTTTTTTTCATAACTTTGTTCTTGAGTTTTACATTGAATTAAATATTGAATGTATTCGGACAGATAGCATGGGGGTGCTGTCTGTCTTTTTTTATTCATACACGTTTATAGTTCTATCTTTTATTTCAAATTTTACACGTTTAGTTTGTTCTATTCTTCTCAGGATCTCGTTTATATCCCCATAACGTCTAATCTCGACAGAGAATTTCATCTCTTTCAACGCTGGGTTCATATAAAAAACATTCACGTTATACCAGCGGGCCATATCATCCAGAATTGTCTCCAAATCAACATCTTCAAAATAAAAAATCCCCTCTTTCCATAACACATAATTACGGGCATCTACCTGTTTCACTCTAAACTCGTCATCAGACCATATTGCTTGCTGGTTAGGCGATAAAATAACCTGTTCATTACCTTTTTTCAACTGCACCTTTCCTTCGACCAACGTGGCCACCACCTCTTCTTGATAAGCCGAAACATTAAAACTTGTTCCCAAGACCCGAATATCAACCCCATTCACGGTTACAATAAAAGGTTTTTCCTTATTCTTTGCCACTTCAAAATAAACCTCTCCCTCCATCTCAACTTTTCTCTCCTTACCCGTGAAAGCCACCGGATAACGCAACCTCGACTCCGCATTCAACCACACCCGAGTTCCATCTGCCAATTCCAACGAAAATTCACCTCCTCGCGGCACGATCAACGTATTATACTTTACTTCTGTCGATTGTCCGGCTAAAGAATCCTTCCCCGAATACTTTACCCTATTATCTGATGTCAAAATTCGGGTTCCCCCCTCCTCTTCTAATTGTAAGCTTATTTCTGGCCTCAAATCCACCTTTTTTCCATTAGCAAGTACAAGCTGCGCTTTCATGCTACCATGTTCAATTTGGGCAACAGTACCATTCTCCACCTCCTGCTTTTCTTCATTTACAAGCCAAAAAATTCCAATGCTCACGAATAACACGATAACCGCCACATACTTACTCCACGTAATCCACCGGTCAGTCTTCCGAACCGTATGAGATTTCACTGTCCCCCATCGGGATTCCATTAACTGCCTCCCCCGCTCCTGATCCTTCCAAGCCTCGTTCCCAGTCTTTAATGATTCTAAAATATTCGCATATTCCCCCCGGTGTCGTTCGTCCTCATCCAACCAACGGGCCAACACGACCCGATCCTTGTCATCAATCGTTCCGATCAACTCTTCGGCAATAAGCCGGGCAATATCCAAACGTTTTTTTAGTAAATCCATACTTTTACATTTGTAATTTTATCATAGAGATTACTTCAAATGAAAAGTGGGTAGGTCAAACTAGAAAAAAAATTCAAAAAAAGAAAAGATTTAACATTTACTCCCCTAACAGGAATATCAAAATCACAAAGTAATTTTGGGATAGGGTCCCCCTTAATGTCTCGTAAGCAGACTTTTTCAAACACTTCACCGTGTTCACGGAAATACCTAATTCTTCCGCAACCTCAGGGTTCGTTTTCCCTTCCAAATTCAAAAGGATCACGTTACGAGTCTGTGGTGGCAACTGGTCAATAGCAACATATAACATTCGCATGGTCTCCTGCCGGGTAACCTCCTGCAAGAAATCGTAATCATCCACGTTGCCCTCATCCAATTGCGCAAAATAATTTTCCTTCACCCGTTGATGCTTACAATGATTCCAGTACAAATGACGCGCAACCGTGTATAAAAAAGCTTTCCCGTAATCAACAGAAACAATCTCATCCCGCCGTTCATAAACCCGGATAAAAGTCTCTTGTGCTAAATCTGCCGCTAATTCATCATCCCCCGTGTAGCGTTTCATGAAAGCGTACACGGATGGAAAATTCTCCCGAAAGAATACTTCAAAGTCTTTATTGGTCTGAATAATAGCACTCATAGTGCTACAAAAATAAAGATTTATTCTGTTATCCCCAAATTGTTATATACTCATATAAATATTGATATTATTTCAATTTCAACTTTCCTCGTTACTAGCTCCTTGCCCTTTAGATAAATTTCCGGTCTAATAACTTTTACACCCTAATATACTCTAGCATTCAATAAACATATCCTGGGGAGATTGGTTGGTAAATTTTTTCCAACATTTTAATCACCCCAGGAATACTTCTTGATACAAATTGCATTTACCGACTCGTCATCACGACACGGATATACTCAAATTATTTAACGTCCTCTCCTTCTCAACCAAATAACCATAGCTAAAATTAGTATCAGACAAGGGAAAAGCCATTGAAATGACATAGTTATTAGTCCCATGTCACCTTCCTCCACAAGCAAATTATTATCTGTAAATGCAGGTCTACGCACATCAATAGGAACTTCCCCGTCCGATAACCAAAAAAACAAACTTTGAATAAGGGTAAAATTTGAAGCACGCACCCCTCTTCGACTAGTACTTAATTCTCCATTTGCAATACAATCTGCATCACCCAATATTGTTATCTTTTGTTCTTTTTCTCCCATTTTTCGGGTCAAAGCCAAACCTGTCACATATTTCTTTTGAATCTCACCACTACCATTATCAAGTGTAGCTCTTTGGTCCTCATTCATAAAATCAGTAGTTTGTAACTCATTCCAAGCAAGCGTATCGGTAGCAAGAATTTCTGTAACGTTAAATCCTTTATCAAGCGTATACTCTAACCCAACCGCATCAGGCATTGAAATGACCGAACCAAAATAACGTAATCCCGCTAATTGATACAAATTATCAATATTTTTAATATCTGCCGTAGGACGAGATTGTGTTAAATTAGAATACTCTCCAGAATTTGCCAAAATCCCTGGGACAAATTTCACTCCAAAACGCTCAATGAGAGAGTTTGCAACATCACGTCTCTTAGGCTCTGTCGCAATTACCAAATTATCTCCACGCTCAATATACTGATCCAAATTACGACGTTCGTTCTCGGTCAACTCCTGTTGAGGATCTGCAATCACTAATATTTTAATATCATCAGGTATAGGTTTATCCAAAATTACTTCTGCAACATCAAAACCTTGATTTATTAAGGCCGGACGAAATGTTTTATAATTAACAAAGGCAGAATAACTTCGGTTATCATCCTCTTTGATTGATCGTTCCCCGTGCCCCGACAAGAAACCGACAATCGGTAATCTCATCGTAATCCGCTTAAATGCTGCAGTTATTTCAGCCTCTGATGGTAATTTTTCGAAATCATTATAAATTCTAAGAAACGTTCTCTCACCGTTATCTCGAACCAATTCTCGTACGAAGGTTTTCCCCTCGCTAGAAAGATCCACCAATTTATCAACTTCACCCGGCTTTAAAAAGAGTCTGGAATTTACTTTATGAAGCTCCATAAGCCGCTCTGCACGCTGTTGCATCGACATATTGGGAAACCGATATTCCAAACTCGGACTGTATATTGAATCATAATAATATACATACTTAAGTTTAATTTCCGGCTTGAAACGTAAGTAATGACTAAAACGAGCCATATCATTATTCACAAAACGCGGGAATGCTATGGGATGATTCGTCTCATCAAACAAATTTACATAAGTTGTAATCGTCAAACCACCTTCCATTTTTGCAATTACATCCTGACTATTAGGCGTTAATGTATTAGCTTTAGTCGTCGTGGCATCATAGTAACATTTCATTACCGGACGAGACGTAATGTATCCTAAAATAATCGTAATTGAAAAAATCAACAAATATTTACTCATAGAATGAATCCATCGAGCTTTTTGTCGACAGGCTTGCAGACGAACTATCGTTAAAGAAAGAAATAACAGAATTACAATCAAGAAGTAAATCAAATCTTCACTCCCGATAAAACCGTATAAAAACGAAACAGAACGACCGGATATAGAAAACCAATAAGTTATATCTCTGACAAATTCAATATCTTGCCACATCACCTTTACATAATTCAACGCCGTAAGGATCACCAGAGTTCCAATTGCTGCAACAACTTGATAAGAAGTCAAGCTTGACATGAACAAGCCTATCGCCGCATAAGTACATATCAACAAGTACAATCCCAGTAAAGCAGTTAACAACCAACGCCATTCCACATTCTCAATCACACAACAACCAAATCCCACGTATATACCGATAATACAAATCAATAAAGAAGCATACACCACCATAGACAGGTATTTCCCTAAAATAATCTGCGTATTGGTGATCGGGGACGAGTAAAGTAAGTTTATTGATCCACTACTCAACTCTCGACTCATCAATCCCATCGTTAATAAAGGAATATACAGATAAAGATAATTCTGTACCTCGAATAAAAGCCCTCCCGACGGATTGGCAAATATGGCTTGCGTCAACATTGGTGTACGATACCCCAACAACATCTGCGTCACACGTAACTCCAAGGCAGAGGTAAATAATAAACTCACTTGAAATATAAAAACAATGATAATAAGCCAAGCTATTGGTGAATAAAATAATGTCTGCAATTCGGCTTTTGCTACCTCGTAAATTTTCCTCATGATTTCTACTCAATTATTTTTTTGACAATTCTGCAAATACCTCGTTTAACGAGCTCTTCTCAATATTAATCTCCGTCAGTCTCCATCCTCGGTTCACGCATGTTTCCACAATTTGCTCCATCGCATCTGTCGAGCGATCAAAAAACAGACGATACCGTGGCCCTCCCAACTCTTCAACCTTAATTACCCCCGGAAGTTTTAGAAGTTCATTTCTCGTTGGCATTGCCATTAAAATCGCAATTGCGGAATTAGGAGCCAGGTAATTATCAAACTCATCAACCGTTCCGGCAAATACGACACGTCCCTGTTCGATCATCCGGATATCATCACATAAGGCCTGTACCTCCGAAAGGATATGAGTTGATAACATCACCGTCCGTTCCTCCGCAATTTCTTTCACCAATCGACGTATTTCAAGAATTTGATTAGGATCAAGCCCGTTTGTCGGTTCGTCCAACACGACAAAATCGGGATTATGTATAATCGCCTGTGCAATTCCTACTCTCTGGCGATACCCTCCTGATAGATTTCTTATTACACGTTTCTTAAAATGAGAAATCGCACAACGTTCCATCACTTTATCCACCGCCTTCTGAACCTCTTTTCTTGGAATATCTCGCAATCCGGCACAATAAGAAAGATATTCATTTACGGTCAACTCCATTTGCACAGGCGGATTTTGAGGCAGGAAACCAATATATCGTTTGGCTTTCACCGCATTCTCCGTCATTGAAATTCCTTTAATCCAAACATTTCCTTCCGTCGGTCTCAACACCCCGCACATGATGTTCATAATCGTTGACTTCCCCGCCCCGTTAGAACCGAGTAACCCGAAAATTCCCTTTCCTGGTATTTCAAAATTGATATCTTTAATAGCCCATTGCACGCTATAGCGATGTGACAAATTCTCAATTTTCAAAACTACATTTTCCATAATTCATTACATATCAATACAACATATATAAATACAAGCCCCTACCCGATCTGTAATTCATACAAATCAGACTCGAACAAACTAGACTCGTGATAAAAAATTTTGTTACTCGCCGTAACTCGACAAATCGTTACTTATTTTCTGCAAATCAATTTGGTAGTTTGTCTTAAAAAACTCAATAACCAAATTATATTTCTCGCGTATCTTCCCTTGGGTATCTTTACTGGGATGTAAAAAACCCGATGGACCATCAGAAATCCATTCTTCATACGAATGATCTACAATTGCATCAATATATGAAAACCAATCTCTCTGTGGAGTACTCGAATTATCCCAATTAATAAACCCATAACGGTATATATACGGTTTATTATTCACGTTCGAAAATATCGTGTAATTTCCAATCGCAGCGAATTCTGCTGTAACCGGAATGTCTAAATAATCTAAGAATACCCGGTGTAATACCCTCTTGAATTCATACTTATCCGCTTTTGTCATTTCATCAATCCGACTACTGCCATAAGTGACCAAAATATAATCAACCCCTCTACAAACTAAATAATTATTATTCAAAAGTTCCACCGGAGATCCATACCCGCTTTTTGCTGAATACAAACTATCAACCAAGAAAACCTTAAGCGGTAATTGTTGTCTCAAAAACTCTTCGGGATAATAATCCAACCATAATTCTTGAAGCAATTTTACCTGTTTCCCAACCCAAGCTTCATCCGAAGGTACATCAAAAAGCCCGGCTGCCGTACTATCTTTTTCGGGAAAGTAAGTCCCGTTCACATACTCATCCGTATTATAATAAATATCCTTTGGATTATATTTGTAAAGGAACAACGTATTGTATTTTTTAAACATCTCCAGAATATCCTTGTCATAATCATGATCTCCTTGCGGCAAATCATATTCACTATAAACTTTTTCATTTTCCATTGATGCATGTAAAGCTCCTTCTTTATAGCATCCGGATAATCCCAACACGAGGGACAATATCAGTGACCAGAATCTTATTTTTTTCATAATTCATCCAATTATTAAATATGACCTATCATCTCAAGGATTTGCCTCCAAATTGTAATTTTTATCGAGAACAGAGCGCGGAATCGGAAGTACGTAACGATCACTCCCTTGCGGTAACACATAAGTAGCAGGAATCTCTGATTCACTCCCTTGATACACGTGTGTTATTTCCGGCATCCCGTACCTTCTTAAATCAAACCAACGATGATCTTCAAAAGCGAGTTCACGCCGACGTTCTTCCTTGTAAAACGTTAATAAATCATCTCCTGAATAATCAACATCTTTATATTCCACGTTACGAGTATCATAACGGGAAGAACGTAAAAAATTAAGATCAGTCAAAGCACTTACACGCAAACGTTCCTCTCCATTTTGAAGATAACGGCGCATGTTCGCCTCCGCCCTGTTCAAATAAAGTTCGGCCACGCGCATTCCTTTAATCGGGTAATTCGTCTCTGCGGTATATTCTCTTCGTATACCATATTTGATTTTAAACTCCATCAATGGAGATGAAAAATCCCTCATGTACTCGTAATAAAAACGCAAACGTAAATCTCCTCTGTTGTTCACGTTACTTTCTGTGAAATCATACAATTGTACAAGTTCGGGAGAAGGAACAAACGTAAATCCAGATTGAGCAAAATCATACTCGTAACTATTTCCGTACCCCAGCCAAATCACCTCATCACTCTCTCTTCCATAAACATTTTTAGCAGGATTGTAAGCTAACCCCCAAGTCTGATAAGGAGCATTTGCCATATCGAATAAACTGGAATTCTTTGCTAACCCCATAGATGCATATTTCTCTGCCTCCTCCCATTTTTCCATATAGAGATATAATCTTGACAATAATGTATAGCAAAACATTTCCGATGCCTTAAACTTACTATTTTCTCCTCCATACTCACGTAAAAGTGGTAGTGCCTCTAACAGATCCGTCTCAATACATGAATACACTTTGGCGATGGAAGCTCGCTTGGGATATTCATCCGAAACTTCCGATGTCATGATTAAGGGAACACCAGGAACTTTTTCAATATCAATTCCCGGAGCATTATAAGGCTTTGCAAAAAGATTCACTAACATAAAGTAAAAATAACCCCTCATCGCTAAACTTTGCCCTTTGACATTTGCTTTCTGTCCTTCACTACCCGTCACCTCGTCTAACATATCAAGAACAACATTACACCCCTTTATACAACGATAGTAATGATCATAAGTATCAGCTCCCTGTACACTACTATTTTCTAGCTGCTCGAACATATCAAATTGCCAAGCGTACACCGGCCAATATCGTTTATAATACTGTTGCACCATTTGATCTTTGGAGTAAACACAAGTAACATCATCCGTCATCATATCGAGATATAAATGAAAAACATTCTCACTATGCCCCGCAGAATATACTTCCCCCATGAGTAACTGTTGTAAATCATCCGCAGAACTGGGCCTCATTTCATTTTGACTGACTTCCTCCAAAAAATCTCCACATCCGCATATCCCGACTAAACAAATTAAAAAACATATATTCTTACCCATTCGTTTCATATTCATATGCTATTAAAAAGTGACATTTAAACGTATTGAATAAATTCTCGACAAAGGTTGACCTCCCGTTGCAACTTCCGGGTCTACCCCTTTGTAGTCCTTACTTACAATTATAAACGGATTACTCATAGAGCCAGAAATCGATGCTCCTTTCAAAGCTATACGTTTCACAAATTCTTGCGGTAAATTATAAGTTAATGTTAAATTATTACATCTCAAGAAAGAGGCATTAACCACCCGGACATCCGAATAATCATACATCTCATACACGTTACTATTAAGATAACCAGAAGGGAAACCGATATTAACATTTCCTGTTCCCGCTGAAGGGATAGACGGAATATTCGTATACTTCTCATCTCCCGGATTCCTCCATCGTTTCACGAACTCTTTTGAATAATTGTCATAAGCACTCGGGAGCGAATAAGGAAAATTTTTACTTTGGAACAAAGGATGCAAAAAACGCTTTCCCCCGATACTCAAGGTGAAACCACTACTCAACGATAAATTTTTATACCTGAAAGACATAGATAAACCACCTGTAAAATCAGGTTCCATCTTTCCCATATACTTCATGTATTCCGTTGCATCATTTACCCCGATACCCTCCGGATTATTCTGTTTATTCGGAATATCAAATATAGGTGTTCCATCTACAGGATCAAGTCCCTTTAACTCGAAAGCCCAGAAAGCAGAAACCGGATAACCACTCTTGTTCAATTGCCCACTAACAGCCGATAACCACGAATTATCCGGCAGTATAGTACTTTTAACCTTATTCCGGTTCTTAGATGTGTTCACTGAAATATTCCAAACGAAATCTTTCAGTCGGATCAACGTTGTACTCAAATTCAACTCGATTCCTTCATTTTTCATCGTTCCCCCGTTAATAGGCATCTCTTCAATCCCGTAACTAACCGGAACACTCTTATAAATAATCAAATCTTCAGCTCGTTTCATGTAATACTCAACGGATAACATAATCCGATTCTTAAACAACCCCATATCCGCTCCCAAATTAATAGTTTTCGTCTTTTCCCAGCGGAGATCAGCATAGGGTAATGATTTTATTTCTAACTCATACTCACCCGTCACGTTATTCACCACGTTGGTTGGAAGTTTGGCAATAAGATCCGGTCCAAAATTTTCAGCAACATTTCCCTGCCACCCATAAGAAACACGTATATTCAATTCACTGAACACCTTCTGATTTTGCATCCATGACTCATTATGCACATTCCAACGTCCACCTAGTGACCATACCGGAAGGAATTTAGACTTACTATCCTGTCCGAATCTATTGGAGGCATCCGAACGCACACTAGCCGTAAACACGTAACGTTCATCAAATGAATACGTCATACTACCATAAAAAGACAAGAAATTAGAAGTCCTATCCACTATCTCGGTTTTAATCTTCTGATAAATGGGATTCGCACCCGAAGAAATCAACTGAGGGGGCAAGGTCACATTTTTCCCTCTATTAGGAAAATAGCCATACGTCACCGCTGACACCTGCTTGTTTATCGTACTACGACTCTCTTGTCCAACGACAAAACCAATTCTATGCTTACCAAATAACTGATTGTACGACAAACTATTCCGCCACGTGAATGAAGAACTTCTTGCTTCCGTGTTATTCAATTCACCGCCATGAGGCAATTGCGAACGTTCATAAACAGGGTCTCCCTTCAAATATTGTCCGAACTCATACCCCCGAATAGCCGTGATATAATAACTATATTCTGACGCATACGACTCTCCCACCGTATTATTTGACCCAAAACTAGCCAAGGATTCGAATCGTACCCCCGGAAGAATGTCATAATCAAAATTCGCCGTCATATTAAAAGTCCGCCTGTCATTGGTATTCCCCGTTTCCGCCAGTTCATGCAGGATATTGAACTTGTATCCATCCGCCCGATCATAGAAAAACAACTCTCCATCTTCATCAAAACAAGGAATAGCCCGGCTCGTGGACAATGCATAAGAATAGGGATTGGCAATATAAAATCCATCGGTTACACCGTAGTTGGCATTCAACCCAAATCCAACCCTGATTTTTTTGCTCAAATGAGCATCCATCCGAAAAGAAGCTCCCAATTGTTCTGATTCATTTCCCTTCGCCGCCCCCTTATTTTGTACATAATTCAAAGAACTGTAATAAGTCACTTTGTCGCTACCACCTGAAACACTATGACTATGACTTAACTGAGTTTGATACAAAATATCCATCCAATCTGTATTCATTTCTTCAAGCTCCTTTACTGCCGCATTAAACTCATCATATGTGATTTCCTTATTCATATATCTTTCCATCTCTCTCTCATACCCCACGGAAGTTGTCGGAATTTTACCCAATAAACGTTTTTCATAAACCTCTCGAGAGAAATCAATTCTTTCTTTTGAATTCATCAAATTCATCTTCTTATAATTTAACTTCTCAGTGATGGTTAAACCTCCCGAATAAGTAACAGACAATCGTCCGTTTTTACCTCGTTTCGTGTTTATCACGATCACACCGTTAGCAGCCTTCACCCCGTATAACACAGTAGCAGAAGCATCCTTCAACACGGTAATATCCTCAATATCATTAGGATTCAGCCAAGCGATACTATTACCCACAAAGTTACTGATCATATCAAAATTATCTCCCAAGTCATTCAGAGCCTGCGCATCGAAAGGAAGTGGATCCTCTTGAATAATACCATCAACCACCCAAACCGGTTCTTGATTACCAAGTAAAGTCGAAGTTCCTCGTACACGTACTTTCTGACGTGTCCCCACCAAACCTCCCGTATTCATCACCACCACTCCGGGAAGTTTTCCCTGTAACATTTGTTCTATACTATTAGTTCCATCGAAAAACATATCTTCTCGTTTAACCGTATTCGTTGAGCCAACCATATCCGTCTTCCGAATTCTTTGGTAACCAGTAACAACAACCTCATCCACAGTCTCCGAAACCTCGCTCAAGACCACGTTAATCGTATCTTTCCCTGTATACGCAACTTCACGTGTTTCCATTCCGACAAAAGAAAATATCAAAGATAAATTTTTGGGAGGATTAGGAATTATCATTGAGAACTCTCCCTTCGTATTCGTAGCCACCCCAAGAGTCACCCCCTTCACCATAACCGTCACTCCGGGCAAAGGTGTTTTTTTCGTGTCACAAACCTGACCTCTCACCCGTATGGTTCGTACACTATCCTTTTCCACTTTTACCACGGGAGTGATCAAAATATAATCATCCACGAATTTATAGGTCATCCCGCTCCGAACAAGAATCTGTTCCAATATCACG
>ERZ833963.1243-NODE-1243-length-31683-cov-6.754395_pt1 | contig 31683 bp, 27 predicted proteins | sample MGYA00519693_ERZ833963 | MGnify/ENA primary metagenome ERZ833963 (study PRJEB31850, sample SAMEA3708748) | human gut metagenome | biome: human gut; feature: human-associated habitat; material: faeces | place: China | collected 2014 ... | reverse complement strand
AATTGTAACCGACGGTAATTGTTTTACATCTTGAGAATCTACTTATATTTGTACTTAATTGTATGAACTTAAGTAGATTCTTTTGTTTTGCAAAAAATAATTTAAGATTAATTTAAAAGAAAAGTTTTAAATATTAAGCTATAATAGGAATAAAAATGCTTTTTATTTAATTAATAAATAATAGAAGCAAAAGATAAAAGATTAATCTAATGGGGGGAGGTTATGGATAATTTAATACTAGTAAAACCAACAATCGACTTAAAAGAAAAGGCATTAGAGTATAAAAAAGAGCATTTTGATAATGGGGAAGAAATAATAAATGGAAGTGCATTATTAGATAAACTTGATTATGAAGATTGGATAAAACATATCGAAAAAAGTTCTAATCCAGAGACTGTAGATGAAAATTGGGTAGAGGCAAGTACATTTTTCGTTATAAGAGAAACTGACCAAAGAATTATAGGTATGGTAGATATACGACACCGCATCAACAAATTTTTAGCTCTTTTCGGAGGTCATATAGGATATAGCGTTAGACCATCAGAAAGAAAAAAAGGATATGGAACAAAAATATTAGAAATGGCACTTAAATATGCAAAAACGATAAACATTCAAAGAGTTATGTTAGCTTGTTATAAGGAGAATGAAGGCTCGAGAAAGATTATTGTAAAATGTGGAGGAAAGCTAGCAGGAGAATATACTTATATAGATAATAAGATAATACAAATTTACTGGATCGACAATTAAAAAAATTAAAGAAAAGAATTGTACTGAATAAAATCCGTGATAAAATAGAGTATTGATAATAGTAAAAATAATTTTTGGGAGAAATATATGACAAAAAAGAAATCTTATTTAAAGAAGATTGTAATTTGTTTATTGACATTGATATTAGTATGTTCGGCTGGATTTTATATCTATGCATCAGATTATTATCATGCAAAAGACTACGAAGTTTCAAATGTTGATATTAAACAACAAGACAATTATACAGTATATGGAGATACCAATAGCAAAACAGGATTTATATTTTATCCTGGAGGGAAGGTAGAGGCAAAATCATACGAGCCAATACTTACAAGTCTTTCAGAAAAAGGTATTTGTGTAGTACTTGTGGAGATGCCATTTAACTTAGCAGTTATTAATTCTAATGCGGCGGATAAAGTGATGTCTAAATTTAATAACATCGAAAACTGGTACATTGGAGGACATTCACTAGGAGGTGCAATGGCGGCATCATATGCAGCTAAACATCAAGATAACTTAAAAGGCGTTGTTTTATTAGCAGCTTATCCAACAAAGGAACTAGATATTCCTGTTTTATCAATTTACGGAAGTGAAGATGGAGTTTTAAATAGAGAAAAATATAAAGATTCTATAGGAATGGCAAAAAATCTTTCAGAAATTATAATAGACGGTGGAAATCACGCTCAATTCGGAAACTATGGAGAGCAATCAGGCGATAATAAATCAAAGATTTCTAGTGAAAAACAATGGAATCAAACTACAAATGAAATACTAAACTTTATAAAATAACATTAACCCCTTATTTTAAATAAAAATAAGGGGCTTTTTAGTTTAGAATATAAAACAATACTTTTGGAAAATACTAAAAGAAAAAACAAAGGGAGGGTTTTATGGAACTATTATATGCAATTATAGCGATGCTTTTGGCAATAACCATATCGGATATATTATATGAAATACTCGAAAAAGTACCGTTGATTTTTATTCAGATATTTATGGGATGTATTATTTCTTTTCTACCATTTTTTAAAGAATTTGAGCTAGAACCTGAACTGTTTATGATAATCGTCATAAAACCGCTTATATTCAGTGAGGCGCAACATGTATCTAAGGATGAGCTAAAAAAACATAAAAATGAAATATTTTCTTTATCATTTACACTAGTAATTATAACGATTTTAGTTACTGGAGTATTTATGAAGATTATAATTCACTCAATTCCACTGACAATTATATTTATACTAGCAGCTATGACTATCCCAACAAACGTAAACTTTGTAAAATCAATAAGTTCTAGATTTAAATTTCCAAAAGGTATACTAGCAATATTGGAAGGAGAGTCGTTGTTTAATGATTCTATCGCAATAGTAATGTTTGATTTTGTACTTGCAGCTAGCCTAACAGGAAAGTTTTCGCTTAGTGAGTATGTATCAGAATTTTTATTTATAATAATTGGGGGAATAGTAGTCGGTTTTGTGTTAGGAGTTATTATAGTTCAACTTAGAATTTATATAACTAGAAAAGATTTTGAAAATCCACCAATGATGGTTATCATACAGTTGATAACACCTTTTATTGTATATATTATTGCAGAAGATTATGCTCATGTTTCTGGGATATTAGCAGTAATTGTAGCTGGAATGGTACATATAGTAGAACAACATTTATTAAATCTCAAATCTACCAAGTTACAAGTTATATCAAATATTACATGGGATGTGGTTGAATATGTTTTAGAGGGATTAGTAAGTGTAATCCTAGGAATATCAATCCCATCAATCATCAAAGGGATAATGAAAGAAAATAAATCTATGTTTTGGGAGTTAATCTTAATAGCAATATTACTTTATTTTATCGTAATAGGTCTTAGATATGTATGGATTATGATTAATCCTAAAACATTTAAGTTGGAAAAAGAAAACTTAAGTAAACACTTATACAGAAGTATTTTTGCTCTTAGTGGAGTTCATGGGACAATAACTTTGGCGACAGCATTATCAATACCTGACAAAATTCCAGGAGATGTTTTATCAAAAAACGATTTAATATTTATAGCAACAATAGTAATTCTAATAAGTTTAATTGTGCCAGCAATATTTTTCCCTTTAGTTTTAAATAAAAAAGAAGAAGATAAAAGCAAATATGATTTTGAAAGTGCACGACTTAATATAATAACTTATACAATTTCACAATTAGAATTGCTTATGAATGACACCAATTACAAAAGCCTTGGAGTTGTACTTAGAACATTGAGAGGGCAAATGAGCATACTAAAAGAAGAAAGCTCACCTAGACCAGAAAAAAATAAAATACAAGAAATATTTAATTTCACTACAGAAATGGAGATTAATATTGTCGATGAGATAGTGCGAGAAGGAAAAGTATCAAAAGAAGTCGGCGAATTTTATAAATTATATAGTAAATACAACAAGAAAAGATTGAGCTCATTTATTGCAGAGATTAAGATATGGCTTATTAAAAAGAAATTAAAAAGATTATACAAAAAAAGTAACTATAACTCTACAGAGTACTTTAATGAGTTTATGAAACAATTTGATTTTATTAAAGAAACTGTCTGTGAGAGAATATTACAATATTTAAATAAAAATATAAACAACGAAGAATATTATGATATGTCGTTTATGATAGAGTACTATGAAAGAAAAATGGGAAAAGACAACCATAACTACGATTTTAAAGGCGATTATAAAGAAATAAGAACTTACTACTCAAAAGCATTTTCGATAGAACTTACGCTTATTCAAGATTATCTAGAAGGAAATATGATTTCTGCAAAAGTTGCAAGTGAATTGAGAGAACAAGTTTCTTATGATGAAATGATTTATATAAATAAATAGATTATAAATAATTGGAAATATGTTAGAATGTATAAAAATTAAATTTTTTAATTAAAACACAATAATATACAGACATAATATAGGGGGAATATTTACAATGCAGATTAAAAAGACAATATGTCCATATGACTGTCCAACGTCGTGTGGCTTAATTGTAGAAACAGATGGCAAAAAGATAATAAATGTTAAGGGAGATAAAAATCATCCAGCGACACAAGGTGTAATTTGTAGAAAGATGAGAAATTATGAAGAATCTATTCATTCAAATGATAGAATCCTAACGCCGTTAAAAAGAACCGGAAAAAAGGGACAAGGCGAGTTTAAAGAAATAACATGGGAAGAAGCATTAACAGAAATAACTAACAAGTGGAAAGAAATCATAGATAAAGATGGACCAAGTGCAATTTTACCAGTTTATTATTCTGGAGTTATGAGTGTAATTCATAGAAATTGTGGAGATGCATTATTTAATAAAATGGGTGCATGTTCTCTGATAAAAACATTATGTTCATCAGCAAAAGTGGCGGGATATAACTCTGTTATGGGTAATACTGGTGCATTAGATCCAAGAGAATTAAAAGATAGTGACTACTATATAGTTTGGGGAAGCAACATGAAGGCAACGCGTATTCAAGCATTGCCAGACATTATTAATGCGAGAAAATTAGGCAAAAAGGTCGTTCTTATAGAAACTTATTCAAAACCAATGCAAGGCTACTGCGATCAAGTCATATTAATAAAACCGGGGACAGATGGGGCATTGGCACTTTCTATGATGAACGTCATGGTTAAGGAAAATCTACAAGATGAACAATTTTTATTGGAAAAAGCAGAAGGATACGAAGAATTTAAAGAAACATTAAAACAATATACACCAGAGTGGGCAGAGGGTATAACTGGTATTCCAAAGGATATAATTATAAATTTAGCAAGAGAATATGCAAGTGCAAAATCACCAGCCATTATTCTTGGAAGTGGAAACTCTAGATATACAAATGGGGGAATGACAGTTAGACTTATAACAATATTATCAATCTTTACAGGAGCTATAAAATATCCTGGTGGAGGTATATGTGGGACATCACCGACATCTTCATCATATATAGATACAGATATAGTTGCTCGCCCAGATTTTAGAGAAAATAATGCGAGGATGGTAAATCTAAATCAAGTTTCATCAGCCTTAGTAGACGAAAAAAATCCAATAAAAAGTGTATTTGTATATGCATCAAATCCAGTAGGCTCTATCAGTAATCAAAATAAAATGATTAGAGGACTTATGAGAGATGATTTATTTACAGTAGTACATGAAAGGTTTATAACTGATACAGCAAAATATGCAGATATAATATTACCAGCTACTTTTTCTGTTGAACAAGATGATGTATATACTTCTTATGGATATTGTACTGTAGCAACTGCAAAGAAGATTATACAACCGCCGTCTCAGTGCAAAAGTAACTGGGAAACTTTCAGTTTACTTGCAAAATACATGGGTTATAAAGACGATTATTTTTATAAAACAGAAAGAGAAATTTTTGATGAATTAATTCAAAAATCATTAGAAAAAGTAGACGACTTAGATAAGACTCAAAAAGATATTTTAAGAAGCGGAGGAGCAGTTTCAACTCCATTTGAAAACCGTTTAGATATAAAAAATAAATCAGGCAAAATAAAAATTATAAATGACGAAATGGAAGAAAGAATTCCACGATATATAGAAAATATAGGACAAGAATATCCACTAAATTTAGTCGCTGTTCCAAGCTGTGAAACATTAAACTCTATATTTTTAGAAAAAGATAAAGTGATAAAACAAAGGGGAAAAATAAAAGTTAAGATAAATTCTAAAAATGCACTAGAGAGAAATATACAAGATGGGGATGAAATAATTTGTTTCAATAATCTAGGTGAAGTTGGATTCATTGCAGAAGTAACTGATACAGTAGCGATAAATACTGTCATAGCAGAAGGTGTGTATAATATGGATTTTGCGATAAATGGCAAATTAGTAAATGCACTTCATGATGATAGATTATCAGATATTGGAGAAGCTACAACATTAAATTCAAACACTGTAGAAATAAAAAAGTCAGAAAAACTAGTATATCAATAAAAAATGCATTAAAATAATTAGAGAGAATAACAAAATAAAAAATTAACTAGAAGGGGAAATATTATGTATAGTATAGGCGTAGATGTTGGAGGAACAGGAATAAAAATAGGAGTAGTAAACGAACTAGGCGATATTCTTTATAGAAGTACATGTGAGACAGATGTAAAAGGTGGATTTAATAAAATTATTGCAGACATTAAATTTGCAATTGAAAATATAATAAACGAAAATCATATAGAACATGGGCAAATTAAATCTATAGGATTTGGAATACCTGGTTATATAGACAGACATGGTAAGGCGAATTGTGTAAATTTAAATTGGAAAAAAGTCGACTTTATACAACAATTAAAAGAAAGTTTTCCACAATTTGATGTTTTTGCTGACAATGATGCTACTGTTGCAGGTCTAGCAGAAAGTAAGTTTGGAAGTACAAAAGATACAGACACATCAGTTGTTCTTACGTTGGGAACTGGAGTAGGTGGAGCAATTATTATAAATGGAAGACCGTTTAGTGGTGTTCATGGTGTTGGTTCTGAAATAGGGCATATGATTATTGGAGATGGATGGTATAAATGCAACTGTGGAAATGAAGGTTGCTTTGAAAGTTACTGCTCAGCTACAGCAATTATAAAATATGCTCAAAAACTTCTGGAAGAAGGATATAAAAGTTCAATACTAGCTATGTGTGAAAATAATTTATCTAATATAAATGCAAAGATGATTTTTGATGCATATGCACAAAATGACGAAGTAGCAATATTAGTTATAAATAGATTCAAAAGCTATCTAGCTAAAGGAATAGCAAATATAGTAAATACTCTAGATCCAGGAATAATCGCAATAGGTGGAGGCGTATCTAAATCAGAAGATATTATCTTAGATGGATTAAAAGATATGGTAAGGGGGCATCTTGTTTATAAAGAAGAGGAGTTTGCAGATATTGTAATAGCTACTTTAGGCAATGATGCTGGAATAATTGGAGCTGCAATATTAGGGCAATAAAATAAAAATAAGTCCGAGTTATTTTATAATTTCTCGGACTTACTTTATATTAAAATAAAATTTTCTATCTAAATCCAAAGAATCCATAGTTAAATCTATTAAAATTTCTTCAATTGCAGTTAGAGTAGCAACTATGAAAATCATAAATATATATGTTTTACAGTCTAGAAAATAATTTAAAATAGGATAAATAAAAATCAATATACCGGTCAATTTATTCATATAAGTATGAACCATTCCAAATTCTTTAAAACGAAAAAATACTATAAAAATACAACCTATTTTTATAAAAAAGATTACAACAAACCATAAAATCATAAATAAATTTAAACCCATAGTAGGTACGAATCTAAATAAAATAACAAAAATCATAATCATATCAGGTATACTATCCAATTTTGCCCCAAGTTTACTTGTTGCATTAAATTTTCGGGCGATAAACCCATCTAATACATCTAAAATTCCGCAAATTATATAAATAAATATAAATAATAATTTTTTAGGATTTAAATAAATTAAAAATAGGGAAAAAATATTCTAAATGATGAGAGAATATTAGGGATAAATTTCATGAAATCACATCTTTCTAAAATTAAATTATATCTATAAGTATAGCAATACCAACCGTTTTATTCATTTATTATAAAAAATAAAAATAAATTAGGAAAAAGTGATTGACAGATTAAGACAGACTTACTATAATTTAAATCAAGATAATGATAATTAATATCAAATATAAATAATTCACAATAAAGATTAATAATCAAAGGAAGGTGGAAATTTAAAATGAGTAAAATAGCAGTAGTATATTGGAGTGGAACAGGAAACACAGAAGCAATGGCTAATTTAATAGCTGATGGTATAAAAGAAGCAGGCGCTGAAGTTGAAGTAGCTACAAGTGATTGCTTTGGAATAGATGATGTAGATAATTATGAAAAAATAGTATTAGGTTGCCCATCAATGGGAGATGAAGAATTAGAGGATTCAGAATTTGAACCAATGTATTCATCAATAAAACCAAAATTAAATGGTAAAAAAGTAGCATTATTCGGATCTTATGGATGGGGAGAATGTGACTGGATGAGAGATTGGGAAGCTGATGCTAAAGCATCTGGTGCAGTTTTAATGTCAGAAGAAGGATTAACAGTTAATGAAACACCAGAAGGAGACGCTTGTGACGAGTGTAAAGCTTATGGTAAAAAAATAGCACAAGCATAATAAAAATATAAAACCCTAAATATATTCAAAAAAGAGAGTAGATGTAAGAATAGAAATATTTTTAATACATATAGTATTTTATAAATACTACTAATATATGTTTAATATGTAAATATAGTTTATATTGTTTTAAAACCGAAAAATAAAATTTAAAAAGTTAAAAATAAAAATTAAAAATAAAAGTTAAAAAATAAAAAAGTAAATAAAAGTGTTCAAAAAATAAAACTTTAGAGAGATTTAAGCCATATCGAGGGAGGATAAAAAATAGGCAACTATTTTTTAAACCTCCCTTTTCCTCTTTAAAATGTTTTTATTGACATATATTTACAATAATACTACCATCAAATTATAAATAAAAATATATGTCTTCGGGGCAGGGTGAAATTCCCTACCGGCGGTAAAGCCCGCGAACTATTTTTATAGTTGATTTGGTGAAATTCCAAAGCCGACAGTAAAGTCTGGATGAGAGAAGAATGTTTTAGAATTTAGGTAATATGTAGCTCGGAGATATTTTCTTCGAGCTTTTTTAATCCGAAGATATAAGAAATTTGGAGGCATAGTAAATGACGAAGTATTATATTGGATTTGATTGTGGAACTCAAAGTACAAAGACAGCTTTGTATAGGGATGATATGGTTTGTATGGCAAAAACACAAATAGCAACTAATTTAAAATGTCCAAAACCAGAGTGGCTTGAAATGGATGTCGATGATTATTTAGATGGTGTAATTGAAGGTATAAAATACTGTATTGAAGCTAGTAGTATAGATCCCAAAGACATAAGAGCTATTTGTGGAGATGGTGTAATCTGTGGGATTGTAGGTGTAGATAAAAATTTAAACCCTATAACTCCATACATAAATTATCTAGATTCTAGAACAAAAGAAGATGCAAAATGGTTAAATGAAAATGTAGAAAATATATGGGCAAGTGAAAGTGGAAATGCGTATGTAGATTCGTTTTATCCACCATTATTTGCGCGTTGGTTTTTAAAAAATATAGAAGGGTTCAGAGAAAATGGTGCAAAACTTTTGAATAATGGACCTTATGTTTTGGCAAAATTAGCAGGATTAAAAGCTGATGATGCATTTATAGATTGGGCGACTATTTCGGGATGGGCGCTTGGTTATGATGTTATAAATAAAAAATGGTCAGAAAAGCAAATGAAACTTTTAGATATACCTATGAGGATGTTGCCTAAAATAGTTAAGCCATGGGATATTGTAGGGAATCTATGTGATGAAATGGCAGAAAAATTGGGATTACCATCTGGAATACCTATCGTAGCAGGTGCAGGTGATACAATGCAATCTAATATCGCTTGCGGAATAATAAATCCAAACATGGCATCTGATGTAGCAGGGACTTGTTCAATGTTTACTGTAACAACAGATCAAATAAATGAAAAATTGAGCACAAAAGACTCTGGTCTAATTTTCTGTAGTGGAACATTGCCAGATACTTATTTTTACTGGGGATACATAAGAACTGGCGGGTTATCGCTTAGATGGTTTAGAGATAATATTTGTGATAAGGTTGGTGAATCTTCTTATTATGATGAACTACAACAAAAGGCTGAAAAAGTTAAGCCAGGATGTGAAGGTGTATTATTTCTTCCTTATCTACAAGGTGGTTCTGTAGGAATAGAAAATGCAAGTGGAGCGTTTTTAAATTTGACAACAAATACAGACCAAGGAATTATGTGGCGTGCTGTGCTTGAGGCGATAGGTTATGATTATATTTATGTTGCAGACATGTATAGAAATGCAGGGTGTAATTTAGATAGAATTGTTGTGACAGAAGGAGGCAGCAAAAGTTCTTTATGGAATCAAATTAAGGCCGACATGCTAGGAAGTGAAGTAGTAACATTAGAAAATGTCGAAGGTGCAGTACTTTCGGATGCAATACTTGCCGCTTATGCAGTAGGTGACATACACGATTTGAAAAAAGCACTTTTAGATGTAGTTAAAGTTAAAAAAGTTTATACTCCAAATAAAGAAAATACTAAATTTTATAGAGAGATGTTTAAAATTCAACAACAAATAATAAGAAATGATATGAAAAGTGTATTTAATCAACTAGAAAAAATGAGAAGTTTATAAATAGATTTAAAATGAGCCCTATATATTTTATATATAGGGGTTTATTGTTGATGGAAAAAATTAGAATGAAATTCGTTGACACATATTCAACACAGTGCTACTATCATAGTGTAAAAATTAAAACAGGGAATTAGGGGGCAAAATGAGGGTATCAAAAGATCCAGAAATAAGAAAACAGGAAATTATAGATGTAGCTATGCAAGTTTTTGCAGAAAAGGGATACGAGACAACAACAATGAAGGATATAGCAAAGGCAGCTGATGTGGTACCTGGTTTGTGCTATCACTATTTTAAAAATAAGCATGAATTATATGAAACAGCAGTAACCCAATATGCTAAAGAATGTAGCGAGCCATTTTTGATTTTATTTAGTAAAATAGATTTATCTCTAGATGAGATAATAAAAAAATTAAGAAGGGTTATGATACAAGGAGAAGAAAATTACAAGTATAAAAAGTTCTTTGATAAGACAGATAATGAAATTTTCCACAAACAACTAGAATTTTACATGTCAAAAGAAATAGAAAGACCTATGAAAAAGTATATTCAACATAAAGTAGATAAGGGAGAACTTCAAGTAGAAGATGTTAATTTATTTACAAAATTTTTTATAGGTGGTCAAATGGCTGTTATAAATTGTAATGAAGAAGAATTTAATGATAAGATAGAATTTTTATCAAACATAATTAATGCTTTTAAAAAATAAATTTAAAAATATATAACTAAAAGAGTAGTCTATACAGGCTGCTTATTTTTTTGTAAAAAATATTAAATAATAGTTGACAACTATGCTTGTCATATCATATTATTAATTATGACAAGAATAATTGTCATAATGACAAAAATAATAGTCAGGAGGGGTTATATGCCATTATATAATCGTTTAAAAGAATATAGAGCAAAGATAAAAGTAAACCAAACAGAAATGGGAAATTTAGTCGGAGTATCGAGACAAACAATTAGTCAAATTGAGCGTGGTGATTATTCACCATCAGTAACACTAGCACTTAAGATTGCGAAAGTCTTAAATGTAAGTGTAGAAGATATTTTCAGTTATGAGGAGGAAAAATAAATGAATAATAATCGTGTAGAAGAAATTAAAAAAGAAGATAAGAAGGCTTTTAAAAGTTTTATCATTGTAATGATTATATCAGCGATGGGAGGAGCTATAATAGGTGGAGCCTCTATATATTTACAAAAACATATAGGAGATGAGTTATCAGATTTTCTTCTAAATATACTTATGACAATTACACCTTATGCAAGTTTAGTGTTATCTATATTAGTAACAATAGTGAGTGTTATTGTTTATAATAGCTCAAGAAAAAAATTAAAATTATGGAATCAATCAGATGAACAAGATGAAATTATAGATAATATAGAAGTAAAATTATCATACGTATTATTATTTGCGTCAGTAAATTTAATAATTGGATTCTTCTTCTTTGGAGCTGGAATGGGATTATTATCTGAAGACTCATATGCAAAAGTAATTTCATTTTTCATTGGGTTCGTAGTATGTATATTATCAACTATATTAATTCAAAATAAGGTTGTTAACTTAGAAAAAGAAATAAATCCATTTTTAAATGGTAGTGTATATGATTTTAAATTTAGCAAAAAATGGATTGATAGCTGTGATGAGGCAATAAAATTAAATATATACAAAAGTTCTTTTAAAGCCCATAAATCAGTTACTAATACATGCTTAATACTTTGGATAATATGTGTAATTGGATATGATTTCTTTGATTTTGGAATTATGCCACTAGTAATGGTTACAATTATATGGTTAGTTCAAACAGTTTCTTATTGTAGAGAATCAATTAAATGTTCAAAAAATAATCTTTAGGAAGTAGAGGATCATCACTTATATATAATTTCAGTGTAATAAGTATTTCTTATTGTATATGTTTTGGAATGAAAGCTGGCATAATTATAGGAATGACAATAAAGAAAAGCAAGGCGTATAAATAAATTATAGAAAAGTAGGTTAACTAAACCTACTTTTTTTATGAGCGAAAATTATCTTTATATGTAAATATTTACAAAAATAAGTTGGAATAATACGATAATGATAATTATTATTGAATAATAATTAAAATCAATATGATGAAGAGTAAGTAAGTTAAATCTAAGTAAATAAAAAACAATAAAGTGAATAGGGGGAAATTATGAAAGAAAACAAACTTATGATACAAGATTTAATTTCAATAGGAGTGTTTACTGCTATTTATTTTGTACTTGTTACAATTGCTACTTTTGCAATAAGTGCTATTATACCAGGATTATCGTATGTATTGATACCAGCTGTATCAGCTTTAATATCTGGTTGTGTATATATGTTATTAGTAGTCAAAATTCAAAAATTTGGAGCTATAACAATTATGGGATTAGTAATGTCGATATTTTTCTTTTCATCAGGGCATTTCATACTATCATTTGTAACAAATATAGTTTTTGCAATAATTGCTGATTTAATAGGATATATAAGTAAATATAAAAATAAAGCTATGATTTTGCTAAGTTATATTGTATTTTCTTATGGATTAATGGGTCCTGTACTACCAATGTGGTTTTTAAAAGATCAATATGTATCAAATCTTGTGGCAAGAGGAAAAGATGCAGTATATATTGAGCGTTTATTTGAATACATATTACAAAATTATGTTTATTAATTATATCGAACTTAATGTTATTTTTACATGTAAATGAAATTACAGAAGCAATTATAACATTTTTATTATTAGTACCATTTTTCTTATCAGGGAAAATAAAAAGTGGTATAAAGTTAGCGATAATGTATTATGGATTTTTAATGATTGATTATTTTTGTATTCCACTATTAAATGACCGTATAGCAATTTTAGTTTCTATGGTTGTAGTTTCACTACGTATGATACTACCTTGTATTATAGCTGGAACATATGCATTTATGACGACTACGGTGAGCGAATTTATATGTGCATTAAGAAAAATTCATGTATCTGAATGTGTGATTATACCATGCATGGTAATTATTCGTTTCTTCCCAACAATAAAAGAAGACTATAGTCAAATAAGAAATACGATGGCTTTTAGAGGTATAGGGGTAGGAAAATTTAGTTTAATAACACAGCCAATGAAAACTTTAGAATATATTATTATTCCGTTATTGATGAATGGAAATAATGTATCACAGGATTTATCGATAGCAGCTCTTACTAAAGGGATTGGAGTAAAAGGAAATCATACTTGTGTAGAGCAGATAAAAGTAAAAGCTATAGACTAAATATATATATTAATTTGTATATTACCACTTATTCTCTTTAAGAAGGGAGTAATATAATGAACAATAATATTGAAATAAAAGATTTATACTATAAATATCTTAATACAGAAAGTACAACTCTTAACAATATAAACCTAGATGGTGATGTAGATTTAGGTATAGCTAGAGATTTAAGTTTTAAATTTGACTCAAGTAAAAATCCTGATGAAATAGATATTAATTTTAATAATATTTCTAAAAATGGTGAAAGTTTTTATGGTGAATATGGAGAAAATCCTAAATACACTATAAAAGCAGTAAGTGATATAGGAAATGTTAAAATAGAATATAGATAATATATTTTACTAAAAGTAGTATATAATTCTCGTGATTATATACTATTTTTAGATATTACATAATTTACAAGGCTAAATTAGGAGGAGTATATGGAAAAAGAAAAGAGGAAGTTGAGTAAGGGTGAAGAAAAACGAAAAAAATTGTACGAAGAGAAGAAAAAAGAATGAATTGAACAAGGTTATGAAGAAAAAGATTTAACAATAAGTGTAGTATATGCAAATATTATGGCGCTTGTATTGGGGTTACCTATAATAATATTTCTATTTATAATATTTATCTACCAAAATCAAAGCGGAGTCTATAGATTTTCGTTCAAAGAGCCTATATTATTCTTAGTTGTATTTGCAATATTAATTGTTTTGCATGAATTGATACATGGAATAACTTGGTCAATTTTCGCAAAAAATCATCTTAAATCTATAGAATTTGGATTAATAATAAGTAGTTTAACACCTTATTGTTGTTGCAAAGATATGCTTACAAAATCTCAATATATTATCGGTGGAATTATGCCGACTGTGGTTTTAGGAATAATCCCAGCATTAATCTCGATATTTACAGGTTCAGTATTTTGGTTTATTATGGGCGAATTGATGATATTGTCTGGTGGTGGAGATATGACGATTTTACTGAAATTATTGAGATATAAAAGTGATAAAAAAGAAATTCTTTATATGGATCATCCATATGAGTGTGGGTTAATTGTGTTTGAGAGATAAAGTGTACTATAATATCTTTATAGCATAATTTATATGTTAATAAAAAACAGGGGGATAACAATAATGATATTAGATTTTAACAAAATCGAAGAAAAAGCATTAGCTAATTTTAAAGGTGGGGAAAAGGCGCTAAATGCAAAAATGAATGTAGATGAAAATAATAAAATATTAGGTGGAAGATTAGAACCAGGGGCATCAATAGGGGAACACACACATGAAACTAATAGTGAAATAATATTTTTTACATCTGGTAAAGGTAAAGTAATATATGATGGGAAAGAAGAAAGGGTAGAAGCTGGATTATGTCACTATTGCCCACAAGGTCATACTCATACATTGATAAATGATAGTGATGATGATTTAACTTTTTATGCTGTTATACCAGAACATCCAGCAAGATAGAAATTAACTTAGATATAAATAAGTATAAATAAAAAGAGGTTCAATAGTTTTTAGACTATTTGAACCCCTTTTTGATTAAATTTTATTCTATAACTCTATATATTTTGGCTGAGAATCCTGGTAGATGTACTGAAACTTGATAGTTTTTGCCAGCACCAGCTAATTCTTTCTTAGAAAGATGGACTGGATTTTCTAATAGAGTATATTTTACATCAACATGTGGAGTGTGAGTATTTTTACAGTGTAGATGTCCGGCATCTTGGTGCCAAAGGTCAACAGATTCTACTATTTCTGGTATTTGTTCACTTTTACCACCGTATTTTAGCCAGTCAGTATTTAAAATTAATTCAAGTTTTACTGATTCATCAAATCTAACTTCATAATTTTCGTAATCATCACAAAAAGCATTTAAGAAAATAACAATTCTCTCATCACCATAAATTCTTTCATATACATATACACATTTCTCCATATCATCAGCTTGAATCCACTTATAAGATTTATCTGAGTATTCATTTTTATATAAAAGAGGAGAATAAATGTAATAACCATTAAGATCAGATATAAATCTATGGAAAGAATCGTGAGCAGGATATTTTAATAAATCCCAGTCAAGAGGCTTTGTTTCATCCCATTCTCTAAAATGTCCAAGTTCATTACCCATAAAGTTTAATTTTTTGCCTGGGTGTGTAAACATGTAAGTATAAAGAAGTTTAGCTTGTCTAAACTTATCTTCATAAGAGCCCCACATTTTATCTAATATAGTTCTTTTTCCATGAACAACTTCATCATGTGAAAAAGGTAGAAGGAATTTTTCGTTATAAAAATACATCATAGAGAATGTTATTTGATGATATGCTTGTCTTCTTTCCCAAGGTGATTTTTGAAAATATGAAAGAGTATCATTCATCCATCCCATATCCCACTTATAATCAAAACCAAGACCACCATCTTCAACAGGTTCAGTAACTTTAGGATAATCTGTTGAATCCTCTGCAATCAACATAATATCTTTATGATTTTCTTGAAGGTGTTGGTTCATATTTTTTAAAAACTCAATACCGCCTTCATTTATACCTCTGTTAGAGTCGCCCTTCCAATAAATAAGGTTGCTTATAGCATCCATACGAAGACCATCAATGTGGTAAACTTCAATCCAAAAGTTTGCAACAGATTGAAGGAAACTTTTTACTTCGCCTCTGTAATAATTAAAGCTATGAGAGCCCCATTCAGTATATCCAGTGTCGTGACTTGGATATTCATAAAGTGCACCACCGCCAAATCTTCCTAGTGAATAAGAATCAAGCGCAAAATGAACAGGGACATAGTCCATAATTACACCTATATTTTCCCTATGGCATAAATCAATAAAAGCCATTAGATCTTCAGGTTTACCATATCTAGCAGTTGGGCTAAAGAAACCTGTTATTTGGTATCCCCATGAACAATCAGATGGATGTTCACACAAAGGAAGGATTTCTATATGAGTATAGTTATTTTCCTTTACATATTTTATAAGCTCTGGAGCTATTTCCATATAGTTAAACCATCTCTCTGTAATATCTATCGGTTGATTCAAATCGTACTCACTATTTATATAGTTTTCTAATTTTAGGTCATGCCCAAGTTGGTCCGCACTTATACTATTATCAGCTCCTACATTGGCACATTGTTTAATAACTCTTGCCCTTGAAACTTCTTCATTACTTTTATGTTTCCATGAACCGAAGTGAAGTTCATAGATGTTTAGTGGTCTATCTAAGTTTTTACTTCTGTTTTCCATCCAGTTTTGGTCGTTGAATTTATATGTACTTAAGTCCACAATTCTAGATGCATTTTTAGGTCTAAGTTCCATATAAAATGCATATGGATCAGTTTTTTCTACGCAATTACCGTACTGGTCGAATACTAAATATTTATAATACATCCCCAATTTAGCATCCTCTGAGAAGTAAGTAAATATACCACTACTTCCCATTTGTGTCATTTTCCCCTTATTTCCATCCCAATCATTGAAGTCACTTATAACTTGTACTTCTTTTGCATCGGGGGCATAAACCCTGAAAATAATTCCTTTAATACCATTCTCCCTACTAACATGAGCCCCAAAAAACTCATAAGCATCAAACATAGTTCCGCAATAAAAATCATGCATGTTTTTCATATGTTTATCATCCTTTCTAAATATATTTAGGGGGTTTTTATTTATACTTTTATTATATATAAAACCTCTTTATAAGAACAACAAAATTAAGTATAAACCAATAAAAAACTCACTCTTGTATGGTGAAAAGATTTATTGACAAATAATTCCATCTTGTGTTAGTATTTTATCATAGAAATGAATATTATTATGATATTAAGTGGTCAAATTTTATGAGAAATTTGAATAAAAGGAAATTAGGTTAGAATCCTAAGCGATCCGGTCACTGTAATCTAGGGAGCAATACTTAATATATCCATTGCATGCCATTTGTATGTGAGAAGGGAAGTAACGCGTTGATCTGTAAGCCAGGAAGCCTGCTTAATATTAATTTTATTAGGAGAGCTTCCGCGAGAGCACCACCTAAATATCATGATAACCAAGGGATTATTCTATACTTTTTTAATATAAAAGAATTTAATTTTAAGTTTATTTAAAATTTATTTTGATTGAAAGAGTATAAAATGAAATCTTTGAGTATATAAGATATTAGTGGTGTCTACTTTATTTGAAGTAGGCATTTTTTAATTTTAATAAAATTTTATAATTATAGAGAATATATTATATATATTTCTTGTAGTTTAAAAATTGGACTCTCCTCAAAATTGAATAAATTTATATATTTCATTTCTAGACTATATTTATTTCTAGTTTTGATAAAAGAGGTATCAAATTATAAGGGGGAGAGATATGCAAGTTACACAGGAAAAAGTAAGTCAAAAAGGTATACTAGAGAAAGTATTTAAGTTAAGTGAGCATGGTACAAATGTCAAAACTGAGGTTATAGCTGGTTTAACTACATTTATGACGATGGCATACATACTAGCAGTAAACTCAAATATGTTAGCAGATGCTGGAATGGATGCAGGTGCAGTATTTGTTGCAACTGCATTATCAGCTACGGTTGCATGTTTTGTTATGGCGTTTTTATCAAATTATCCAATTGCTCTTGCTCCAGGGATGGGACTAAATGCATTTTTTGCATATACAGTAGTTTTACAAATGGGATATACATGGCAAATGGCATTATTGGGTGTATTTATAGAAGGGATTTTATTTATTATTTTAACTGTTACAAATTTAAGAGAACAGATAATAAATTGCATTCCAAATGATCTTAAAAATGCAGTTACAGCAGGGGTGGGATTATTTATCGCTGCTGTTGGAATGAGCAATGCGGGACTTATAAGTACAGCAAGTGGAACATTAGCATTAGCAAATATGCACGACCCACTTGTAATATTGACAGTAGCTGGTCTAGTTATAGCAGGAATATTAGTATGTAAAAATGTAAAAGGAGCATTATTATTATCTATATTGCTTACATCATCAATTGGAATGATTACAGGTATAGTCGCTTTGCCAAGTGCAATAGTATCATTTAACATTCCATCATTAGCTCCTACTTTTATGCAGGCTTTTACAGTTCCAGTAGAGCAAATATTTAGTTTAGATATGGTGATAGTAGTATTTACTTTCTTATTTATGGATTTATTTGATACTGTAGGATTTTTAGTAGGTGTAGCTGCTAAAGGAGAATTAATCGACGAAAATGGAAAAATACCTAAAGCAAAACAAGCTATGTTGGCAGATGCAATCGGAACTACAATAGGGGCTATGCTTGGTACATCAACAGTTACATGTTTTATGGAGAGTACAGCAGGGATAAGCGAAGGTGGAAAAACAGGATTAACAACATTTACTGTTGGAATATTATTTGTATTATCTTTATTTTTAGCACCTCTATTTATAGCTATTCCATCACAAGCCACAGGAGCAGCACTTGTAATTGTAGGTGTTATGATGGCAAGTTGTTTTAAAGATATTGATTTCGACGATTATACAAATGCTATACCAGCGTTTTTAACATTTATATTAATGCCACTTACTAATAGTGTTGGTGATGGAATAATATTCGGTATAGTATCTTATACTTTATTAAAATTAGTTACTAATAAAAAAGAAGATATAAATATTTCATTAATAATATTGAGTATAATATTTATATGTAGATTTATATTCTTAAAGTAAATGACTCATAGTAAATAAAAATTATAAAAAAGTATTTAAGGGATTTGAATTATAGAGAAAAGCTGTTGCATAAATTGAGGGGATTTTATGCAACAGCTTTTTGATTCTATTTATTTTTGATTTTTAATATAATATAAAATGATTTTATTATAGTAAAAATATTTAAAAGTTTAAAAAAAATATCACAATATATCAAAAAAGATGTAAAATGTAGATATCAGATGTATTTCAAACATACCAATCTATTAGTAATTAAAAATTAAGATTGCTAAATCTCACAAAAATAAATTCAGAATATAAAATATCAAAATTATCACCAAGGGATTATAAAACTAAAAGTTTTAAGTAATAGAATTTAAAATTAAATTTTAAAATTATAACAGGCTTAATTGGAATGTTCGTAATTTTAATTGAAATTAATAATAAATCTAATTAGCATATAGTATTGTTAATAAAAAATTTAATTTATGAAAAAATACATTGATAAACTATGAATATTAATATAAAATACAAGTGTATAGTTCGTTAAAATAATTTTGAAAATTAATAAAGACTTTTTAATTTGATGAAAAATTAAAATTTATATAAGTATATTATTAATGGAGGCAAATAAATTATGAAAGTTGCAATCGTTATGGGATCTAAATCAGATTACTCTAAGTTAGAAGAAGGAATTAATTTTTTAAAAAAATACGATGTAGAAGTAATTGTAAGGATATTATCTGCACATAGAACGCCGAAAGAATTAGTTTCTTTTATAGAATCAATAGAAGATGAAGTTGATGTGATAATAGCGGCAGCAGGAAAAGCAGCTCATTTACCGGGAGTTATTGCTGCATCAACATTAATACCGGTAGTTGGATTACCAATAAAATCATCTACTATGGATGGTATGGATTCATTACTATCTATGGTTCAGATGCCAAAAGGAATACCAGTAGCTACAGTAACGATAGATTCAGGATTAAATGCAGCATTGATGGCAATGCAAATAATGAGCATAAAATATCCTAAATTAAAACAAGACTTAAAATTATACAGAAAAGAAATGGAACAAAAAGTATTAGACGATGATAAAAGTATAAATCAATAAATAAAAATTAAAGTACATAAGCAATATAGTGACAATAGATAATAGAAACTCAAAGAAAAACTTATTAATAAAAGAATAATAAAAATTTATAAAATTTGGGAGGTAATAACAATGTTATTATATGAAGGAAAGGCAAAGCAAGTTTATAGTACAGATAATGAAAATGAATATATAGTTTATTATAAAGATGATGCAACTGCATTTAATGGTGAAAAAAAAGCATCAATCCAGTCAAAAGGCATTTTAAATAATAAAATATGCACGATAATGTTTGAAACATTAGAAAAAGCAGGAATAAAAACACATTTCATAAAAGCTTTATCAGATAGAGAACAATTAGTAAAAAAAGTTACAATCCTACCACTTGAAGTTATAGTAAGAAATATCACAGCAGGTTCTTTCTGTAAGAGATACGGAGTAGAAGAAGGAATCGTATTAGACAAACCAATATTTGAAATGTCATATAAAAATGATGAATATGGCGACCCACTTGTAAATGATGACCATGCAATAGCATTAAAATTAGCAACTCAAGAAGAGATAGATTATATCAGAGAACAAACTCTAAAAATCAATGAAATCATGAAGGAATTTTTCTTAAAATTAAATTTAAAATTAGTTGACTTCAAACTAGAATTCGGAAAAGATACAGATGGAAATATAATATTAGCAGATGAAATATCACCAGATACTTGTAGATTGTGGGATGTTAATACTAACGAAAAGTTAGATAAAGATAGATTTAGAAGAGACTTAGGCGACCTTATTCAAGGGTATGAAGAAGTCCTTTCGAGAATGAGTAAATAATAGTTATAGGGGGGAATAATCACATGTGTGGTATATTAGGGATTTATTCCGATAAGAACATATCAAAAGAACTGTATTACGGTTTATATTCTATGCAACATAGAGGTCAAGAAAGTTGTGGTATGGCAGTACATGATGGTAAAGAAATAAATTATAAAAAAGATATGGGTTTAGTAGGTGATGTATTTAAATCAGATGATTTAGATAAACTTCCTGGGACAATGGGAATAGCTCATGTTAGATATTCAACAGCAGGCGGAAGTCATATGTATAATTGCCAACCTTTAGTAGGTTCTTTGAGAAAGAGAAATTTAGGATTAGTTCATAATGGCAACTTGGTAAATGCTAATTACTTAAAAGAGATGCTAGAAGAGGACGGGATAATGTTTAGAGGAAAAAGTGATACAGAAGTAATTTTGTATATACTTGCTAGATATTATACAGGAAATATTGTAGAAGCAGTTAAGTTAACTATGGATCAAATAAAAGGTGCTTATTCATTAGTTATATTAACCGACCAAGAGCTTATTGCTGTTAGAGACCCACATGGATTTAGACCTTTATTACTTGGGAAGAGAGACAATGGAGAATATATTTTTGCATCAGAAAACTGTGAGATAGATATACTTGGTGGGGAATTTATCAGGGATTTAGAACCGGGTGAAATAGTAGTTATAAAGAACGGAAAATTAAAATCATACAACTTCAGCAACAACTGTAAACCAATGAAAAAGAGTTGTATATTTGAGCATATATATTTTGCAAGAAATGATGCCACTATAGATAAAGTAAACGCATACGAATTTAGGGTAGAATCAGGAAAAATATTATCACAAGATGAAGATATTAATGCAGATATGGTAGTTCCAGTTCCAGACTCTGGTTGGCCAGGGGCGATTGGATATGCAAATGCAAGCGGACTTCCACTAACTGAAGCATTAGTTAAGAATAGATATGTAGGTAGAACATTTATAAAACCTACCCAAGAAGAAAGAGAGTTAGGGGTAAAAATAAAACTAAATCCACTTAGTAGAGTATTAAAAGGAAAATCAATAATACTTGTAGATGATTCGATTGTTAGGGGAACAACTTCAAAACAATTAGTCAAATCATTGAGAGATGCTGGGGCTAAGGAAATACACCTAAGAATAACATCACCTCCAGTTAAATATTCTTGTTATTACGGTATTGATACTCCAAACCGTTCTAAATTAATTGCTGCTAACAAAAATGTAGAGGAAATAAGGGAATATATCGGCTGCGATACATTGAAATTCTTAGATATAGAAGGAATGATGAGTGCTGCTGGAACAGGAAATGAATTTAAATTCTGTAAAGCTTGTTTTGACGGAAATTATCCAGTTAAGAAAATCGACAAGGAGGAATTTTTAGAATGTTAACATATGAACAATCTGGTGTAAATATTGATGAAGGCAATAGAGCAGTAAGTCTTATAAAAGGGAAGATAAAGGAGACTTACGACAAAAATGTTATAGGTGATTTAGGGAATTTTAGTGGATTATATAGCTTGAAAGATTTTGTAAAAATGGAAGAACCAGTCCTTTTAGCAGCAACAGATGGTGTAGGGACTAAATTAAAATTGGCACAAATGATGAATAAACACGATACCGTAGGGATAGATTTAGTTGCAATGAGTGTCAATGATTTAATATGCCAAGGTGCAAAACCGCTACTATTTCTAGATTATATTGCAACAGGGAAATTAGTCCCTGAACATATAGATAAAATTGTAGAAGGTGTTGCCAATGGATGCAAAATGTCAGGTTGTGCATTAATCGGAGGCGAAACTGCTGAAATGCCGGGAATGTATAGTGAAGATGAATATGATTTGGCGGGATTTGCAGTAGGTATAGCTGATAAAACAAAGATAGTATCAGGAAAAGATGTAAAAGCTGGGGATGTATTAGTTGGGGTTTCTTCGAGCGGTATTCACAGTAATGGTTTTTCATTTATTAGAAAAATATTTTTAGATACTTATAACTATGATTTAAATCAATATATTGAAGAGTTAAAAATGACAGTTGGAGAAGCTTTACTAACACCGACAAAAATATATGTGAAATTAGTTTTAGACTTACTTGAAAAATATAATATTAAAGCTATTGCCCATATAACTGGTGGTGGAGTTATAGAAAATATTACGAGAGTTATACCTGATGGTCTAGGGCTTGATATTAAGACTGATTCATGGGAGAAACCACCTATATTTAAAATGATAGAAGGATTTAATATAGTAGAAAAAAGAGAGCTACATAAGAGTTTTAACATGGGAATTGGACTTGTATTTATAGTTAATAAAGAAGACGCACCTCAATTAGTTGATTATATAAACAATAGAGAACAAGAGAAAATAGAGATAGATAAAAAATATGTTGAATTAATGCAGGACAAGGCATATATAGTCGGGGAAGTTGTTGATAGCCATAAGGGAGTAGAATTATGCTAAATATAGGTGTATTGATTTCTGGTGGAGGTTCAAATCTACAAGCTATAATTGATGACTGTGAAAGTAAAAAGATAAACGGAAATATAAAAGTAGTTATTTCTAATAGAGAAGATGCTTTTGGACTTGAAAGGGCAAAAAAGCACAACATAAGATCAGTATTTGAAAAAGATGAAGATGAAGTAATAAAAATATTAAAAGAAGAGAATATAGACTTAGTAGTTTTGGCAGGTTATCTAAAAATAATAAGTCCTAAATTTGTAAGCGAATTTGAAAATAGAATTATGAATATACATCCAGCATTAATTCCTTCTTTCTGTGGAGATGGATTTTATGGCGAAAAGGTGCACCAAGCAGTAATTGATTATGGTGCAAAAGTTTCTGGAGCAACTGTCCATTTTGTGAATGAAAAAGCAGATGCAGGTCCAATAATAATGCAAGATACTGTAAAAGTGATGGATGATGACGATGCCAAAACATTAGCAAAAAGAGTTTTAGAAGTAGAACATACAATTCTTCCTAGATGTGTAAAGTTATTTTGTGAAGGGAAGATATCTGTAGAAGGCAGAAGAGTAAGAATAAAATAATAAATACTTATAAGCTAGGAGGGAAAATATGAAGATATTAGTAGTAGGTGGCGGCGGAAGAGAACATGCTATCTGTTGGAAATTAAGCAATGAAAAAAACGTAGAGAAAATATACTGTGCACCAGGAAATCCTGGGATTGCTGAAGTGGCTGAATGTGTAAATATAGGGGATTCAGATATAGATGAACTTGCTAAATTTGTAAAAGAAAACGAAATAGATATAACTGTAGTAGGGCCAGAAGTACCACTAGTTATGGGAATTACAGATGTTTTTGAATCACAAGGATTAAAAGTATTTGGACCTAATAAAAAATGTGCAAGATTAGAAGGAAGTAAAGCATTCTCAAAAGATTTTATGACAAGACATAACTTGCCGACAGCTAAATACAAAGAATATACAAATATCGATAAGGCAATAGATGATATTGATGATTTTGGATATCCAGTTGTTATAAAAGCAGATGGTTTAGCAGCTGGAAAGGGAGTTATAATTTCAGAAAATAGAGAAGATGCAATAAAAACACTAAAAGAAATGATGAATGATAAAAAGTTTGGTACTGCTGGAGAAAAAATAGTAATAGAAGAGTTTCTAAGTGGAATAGAAACATCAATACTAGCTTTTGTAGATAATGAAACAATAATTCCTATGGTAAGTGCAAAAGACCACAAAAAAGTAAATGACGGAGAAACTGGTCTAAATACTGGAGGAATGGGCACATTCTCCCCAAGTGAAATTTATACTTATGAATTATCAAAAGAAATAAAAGAAAATATATTAGATAAAACTTTAAAAGGATTCCAAGAAGATAATCTAGATTTTAAAGGAATATTATTTGTTGGATTAATGATAACTAAAGATGGTCCGAAGATTCTTGAATATAACGTGAGATTTGGGGACCCAGAGACACAATCAGTTTTATTCAGATTGGAAACTGATTTAAGTGAAATAATATCAGCAGTTATAAATAATAAATTAAAAGATATTGATATAAAATACAGCGACGATAGTGCTATATGCGTAATGCTTACATCAAGAGGATATCCTGAAAGTTATGAAAAGGGAAAACTTATAACAGGACTTGATAATTTAGATAAAGATATAGTCGTTTTTCATAGTGGAACAAAATTATTGGACAACAAATTGGTTACAAACGGTGGAAGGGTAATCGGTATAACTGCAAAAGGAAAGACTGTTAAAGAAGCAGGCAAAAAAGTTTATGAAAATATAAAGAAAATAAATTTTGAAGGAATGCATTATAGAACAGATATATGGAAATAAATTTTCAAAAATAAAATGGGAAATTTCTTAATGGAGGAATAATATGAGTTCAAATGTAAAAAGACTTTTAGTTGAAAAAAGGGAAGGATTCGACCTAGAGGCAAAAGCTTTAATGAAAGATTTAAAAGACAGTTTACATATAGATTGTATAGATAATTTAAGATTATTAAATAGATATGATATAGAAGGATTGTCTGATGAAGTTTGTGAATATGCATCAAAGACAATATTTTCAGAGCCAAATTTAGATATTGTATATAACGAAAATGTAGAATATGACAAAGATGCAAAAGTCTTTGCAGTTGAGTATCTTCCTGGGCAATATGACCAAAGAGCCGATTGGGCAGCTCAATGTGTTCAAATAATAAATGAGGGGCAAAGACCTAATATAAATAGTGCAAAATTATATATTTTATCAGGAGAAATAGATGATAAATTATTTGATAAAATAAAGTCATATATAATAAATCCAGTCGATAGTAGAGAGGCGAATCTTGAAAAACCAGTAACATTAGAAATTAAAACTGATATACCTACAGAAGTTGAAACAATAACAGGATTTATCGATTTCGACAAAAAAGAGCTAGAAAATTTCTTAAATAAACAAGGTTTAGCAATGACAATAGAGGATTTAGAATATATTCAAGAGTATTTTAAAAATCAAGAAAAGAGAAATCCAACCATAACAGAAATAAAAGTGTTAGATACTTACTGGTCAGATCATTGTAGACATACTACTTTTATGACACAAATAAAAAACGTTGAAATTGAAGATGGAAAATTCAACGAAATAATTAAAGAAACTTATTCAAAATACATCCAAGCTAGAAATACCCTATATATAGAAAAACAAAAAGATATGTGCTTAATGGATATAGCAACTATAGCTGTTAAAGAACTTAAAAATGCAGGCAAATTAGATGATTTGGACGAAAGCGAAGAAATAAATGCGTGTAGTATAAATATAGATGTAAATGTCGATAGAAAAATAGAAAAATACCTATTGATGTTTAAAAACGAAACACACAACCACCCGACAGAGATAGAACCATTTGGTGGTGCTGCGACTTGTTTAGGTGGAGCAATCAGAGATCCACTTTCAGGAAGAAGTTATGTTTATCAAGCAATGCGTGTTACGGGTAGTGCAGACCCTAGAACTTCACTAGAAGATACATTACACGGGAAATTAATGCAAAAGAAAATAACTACTGAGGCAGCTAATGGATATAGCTCTTATGGTAACCAAATAGGTTTGACAACTGGGCAAGTTACAGAAGTTTATGACGAAGATTTTATGGCTAAGAGAATGGAAATTGGTGCAGTTATAGCAGCAGTTCCAAAGGAAAATGTAATAAGAAAAAGACCAGAAAAAGGGGACATAATCATACTATTAGGTGGAAAAACTGGTAGAGATGGTTGTGGAGGAGCTACTGGTTCATCAAAAGAACATAGCGAAGAATCAATAGAGACTTGTGGTGCTGAAGTACAAAAAGGTGATGCCCCTAACGAAAGAAAAATTCAGAGATTTTTTAGAAATAAAGAAGTTGCACAAATGATAAAAAGATGTAACGACTTTGGGGCTGGTGGTGTTTCTGTTGCAATAGGCGAAATCGCAGAAAGTTTAGATATTAACTTAGACTTAGTACCTAAAAAATATGACGGTCTTGATGGGACTGAACTTGCAATATCAGAATCACAAGAACGTATGGCTTGTGCTATAGATGCTGAAAATAAAGACAGATTTATAGAACTTGCAGGATTTGAAAACTTACAAGCAACTAATGTTGCAACAGTAACTGACACAGGATATTTAAGAATGTTCTGGAATGGAAAAGCTATCGTTGATTTAAACAGAGCTTTCCTTGATACAAATGGTAAGAAACAACAAACTGATATACATGTTCCAAAAGTAGACGAAGAAAATACATTTTTTAATAATGGAAAAATAAAAGCAGACGGAGAAACTATATCTGATAAATTTGACAGCGTGTTGAGTGATTTAAATATCTGCTCTCAAAAAGGTTTAGTTGAAAAATTTGATAATACTATAGGTTCAAATACAGTATTACTTCCATTTGGAGGTAAATATCAAAGAACTCCAATTCAAGGTATGGTTGCAAAAATACCTGTACTTGGTGGAAAGACTACAACTTCATCAATAATGACATTTGGATATAATCCTAAAATCGGAAAATGGAGTCCATTCCATGGTGCATTATACGCAGTTGTAGAATCAATCTGTAAATTAGTTGCAGTTGGTGGAGATTACAAAACTACAAGATTAACTTTCCAAGAATACTTTGAAAAACTAGGCAAAGATTCAACTAAATGGGGTAAACCATTCTCTGCATTACTAGGTGCATATTATGCACAAAAAGAATTTGGCATACCTGCAATAGGTGGTAAGGATAGTATGTCTGGGACTTTTGAGCATATAAACGTACCGCCAACATTAGTTTCATTCGCAGTAAACACTGTAGATGCAGAGTATGTTGTATCACAAGAATTAAAAAAAGCAGGTTCTGTTTTAGCAGTTATAAAAACTCCTAGATTAGAAAATGGAATTCCTGATTTTGATATATTAAAGAAAAACTTAGACAAAATAAGAGAATTAACTCAAGCTAAGAAAGTTCTTGCTTCATATGCTTTAGGTTATGGCGGACTTGGAGAAGCTATAGCTAAAATGGCATTTGGTAATAAGATAGGATTTGAAGTAGCTAAAGATGTTGATGCAGATAAATTATTCGATCCAGCATACGGAAATATAGCACTTGAAATGGATAAAGCTGATTTAGCTTTATTAGAAGATTTAGATTACAAAGTTGCAGGTAAAACAATAGAAGGTCAATATATAGAAGTTGACGGATACAAAGTTTGCTTAGGTAAGATTTACAAAGCTTATGAATCTACTTTAGAACCAATATTCCCAACAAAAGCAGTTGAACCAACTGGCGAAATATCAAACATAAACTTTATAGTTAATGAACATCAAAAATCTTCATTATCAATAGCTCAGCCAAAAGTATTTATACCAGCATTCCCAGGAACAAACTGTGAATACGACTCAGCTAGAGCTTTTGAAGATGCTGGAGCAAAAGCTAGCATAAAAGTATTTAGAAACTTAAATTATGCTAATATAGAAGATTCAATTGAAACTATGGTTAAAGAAATAGAATCTTCACAAATAGTTATGATACCAGGTGGATTCAGTGCTGGTGACGAACCAGATGGTTCTGCAAAATTCATAGCAACAGTATTTAGAAATCCAAGAATAGCAGAAGCAGTAAATGACTTATTAACTAACAGAGATGGTTTAATGTTAGGTATCTGTAATGGATTCCAAGCATTAATCAAATTAGGATTAGTTCCATATGGTGAAATAAAACCAGTTACTGCAGAGGATGCTCCAACTATAACTTACAACAACATCGGTCGCCACCAAGCAAAAGTTGTAACTACTAGAATAGCATCAAATAAATCTCCATGGTTAGCAGGTACACAAGTAGGAGACTTACACAGTATATCAATCTCTCATGGTGAAGGTAAATTCGTAGCAAATAAAGAGATATTCGATAAGTTAGTAGCAAATGGACAAATCGCAACACAATATGTAGATTTAGATGGAAATGCTACTTATGACATAGATTATAATCCTAATGGTTCATTCTATGCAGTTGAAGGTATAACAAGTTTAGACGGTAGAATATTAGGTAAAATGGGACACTCAGAAAGAATAGGTAAATACACACTTAAAAATATATATGGAGAAAAAGATCAAAAAATATTTGAAAGCGGTGTAAATTACTTTAAATAAATATAATAAATTCTATGAAATTTTGAAATCCTAGCAGAAATGCTAGGATTTTTTAATCCTAAGCAATAGACGCACATGAACGAAACAAACTCTGGTCAACAGACAAAGTAGCCCGCACATGAGCAAAGCGAATTCTGAGTAAAGGACGAAGCTGCCCGCACATGAACGGAGTGAATTTTAAGCAACGGACAAAGTCGTTGGCGTCATGAACGAAGTGAATTTTTTCTATTTATTTAACTTTGAAAGTATGCTATTTGCGACGCTAAGTCCATTGGCAGATGCTTGTTGTAACCCTCTAGTAACAGACGCACCATCTCCCATAGCACGAAGATTTTTAACACTTGTTTCAAAATCTTTATTTACAATTACTTTATTAGAGTAAAATTTGACCTCAACTCCATAGAGTAGAGTTTCATCACTTGCAATGCCGGGAGTAACTTTATCCAATGCTAAAATCATTTCTTTTATATCGACCATTATTCTATGAGGTATAACTAAAGATAAATCACCAGGGACTGCATCTTTAAGTGTAGGAATTAAGTTATTTCTACAAAGTCTTTTTTCTGTAGTTCTTCTTCCTCTTTGAAAATCACCAAAAGTTTGGACTAATATCTTGCCATCACACAGCATATTGCTAAGTTGAGCGATTTGCTTACCGTATTCTATCGGTGTTTTAAATGGTTTAGTAAAGTTTTTAGATACTAATAGTGCGAAGTTTGTGTTGTTAGTTTTAAATTCTTTTGATTTATATGCGTGACCATTTACAACAGCTAGCCCATCTTCATAATATTCAGTAGCGACTTCACCTGATGGATTAGTACAAAATGTTCTAACCTTATCGTCAAATGTAGGCGTATAGTATACCAATTTAGCCTCATATAGGTTTTTGTTTAAAAATTCCATAACTTCATCCCTAACTTCAACACGAACACCAATATCTACAGTACCTACTTGGGTCTCTATATGGTGTTTTTTACATATATTTGAGAACCATTCAGAACCTTCACGACCGATACCACTGACAATTTCATCACCAAAGAATTGTCGGCCATCATCTAAAATAACACCTTTTGCAACATTATCTTCTATGATAATATCATCAACCATAGTGTTGAAAATCATCTCAATACCAGCTGACAACAAGTGTTCTTGAAGTTTGGAATATATTTTATATCCCTCTTCAGTACCCAAATGTCTAATTGGACATTCGATTAATTTTAAGTTAGCATTTATAGCTTTTCTTCTTATTTCAGTAATTTCCTTAGCTTTATCGATGCCATAAACTTTAGTATCAGCACCGAATTTTAAATATATAGAATCAGATTCTTTAATAAGTTCAATAGTTTTATCATAGCCTAAAATTTCAGGAAGATTTCCACCTACATCTGGAGATAGTGACAACTTACCATCAGAAAAAGCCCCAGCACCTGCAAATCCAGTAGTTATAGAACATGGTTGGCATCCAACACATTTTTTAGTTTTACGTTTAGGGCAATTTCTTTTTTCGATAGGTCTGCCTTTTTCAATCATTAATATATTTAGATTTTTGTTGTTCTCAATTAATTCATATGCACAGAAAATCCCGGAAGGCCCTGCACCTATAATAATAACGTCGTATTTCTTCATAGAAAATACCCCCTTTGTATAAAATGAAATTTATATTATTTAAGATAAAAATTATCTTTTCATCGATTTAATTATAGCCTTCATATCTTTATCAACACGAAGAGACTCACATATTTTTTGTAGTGATTTATTATATGTGAAATCATCTAATTTATTATTTTTAAGATAATTCATAGTTTTTTCCTCAAATTTTACAAAACACAGTGATATAGCCCAAGCAACAGCCATTTTTACATAATAGCCTTCATGTTTAACCTCGTCTAAAGTTTCTAAAATAAGATCTATGTAGTCTTCTGTAATGTAGTAATTTAAAATAATTACAACAGCAAATCGAATTTCAAATTCTTTATTTGATTTAAGATAGGGTTGTATAAATTCCCAAACTTTTTCCTTATTTTTATTTACAAATTTAAGGCTATTGCAAAAACTATCGCAAATAGCCCAATTATCTATCTTTGGAACAAAGCTTTCAATATAGTTTAATTTTTCATCAACATCACATTTTGCATATGCTATTACAAGGCCATTAATCATGACTTCTTCATAATAATCATTACTTGAAATTGCTAAAAAATCTTTCCAATCCCCTTTGGCAATTTCTTTAGCAATTTCTCTTAACTTTGGCAGTCGAACTCCGATTATATTATCGGTATTTGGGCATAATCCGCTGTGAAATTTTTTATATTTCTCATCAGATAGTTCAAATAATTTATCTTTTAGGTTATTCATTAAATCACCTCGTTATGTTAATCTTTTACAAGAAAATAGTAGCATAAGATGTTTAAAATTTATAGCATATTGAGGTAAAGAATAAAAAGATTGTGTAAAATAAAACCTAATATATGAACCATTGTATGATAGTAAGTGCAATATGATATATTTTAAAATGTTAAGTTAGAACTATAAAAAATTATATCTTAAAAATGGTAAAAAAAGTTGCATTAAAGCCGAAAATTATATACAATAAATATATACATATAGTGCCCAGTTATTTAAATGTATTAA
>ERZ833963.1241-NODE-1241-length-31727-cov-53.221678_pt1 | contig 31727 bp, 18 predicted proteins | sample MGYA00519693_ERZ833963 | MGnify/ENA primary metagenome ERZ833963 (study PRJEB31850, sample SAMEA3708748) | human gut metagenome | biome: human gut; feature: human-associated habitat; material: faeces | place: China | collected 2014 ... | reverse complement strand
GGTTTGATATTCTTTCCGCTCAATCCTCAATATACGTTTCGTTCTGTGCCCCATATTTATTTTATCATAAAACAACAGTTGCCTTCAATGGTAAATCAGCTGAAGAAGGACCTGCCAGAATCTCAAAAGTCCCCTTTTCCACTACAAACCGATGTGATTCCACATCATAGTAGGCAAAGGCTTCCTCATCCAGCAATATCCGAACGCGCTTGGTTTCACCCTTCTTCAAGTAAACCTTATCGTAGCCTTTCAACTCCTTCAATGGACGCGGAACAGAACATTCCACATCCCGCACATATACCTGAGCCGCTTCCGCAGCATCCATCTTTCCGGTATTCTTGATGTCAAAGCTTACCGTAACCCGGCTTCCCCCCGTCTTCTCAACACTCAGATTACTATATTCAAAACTACTGTATGACAGTCCATACCCGAAAGGATAGAGCGGCTGCTTTCCGTTCCGGTCATATCCCCTATAACCTACGAAAACACCTTCGGCATACTGCACCCGTTTATGAGGTACATTGCGATTGTCATAATAATTACCATATACCGGATTATCTTCCCATTTTTCCTCGATGCTGACTGGTAGTTTGCCACTTGGCGAAAGCTTGCCCGTAATGATTTCGGCAAGGGCCTTTCCACCCTCCTGCCCCGGATACCATGCCATCAAAATAGCTTGTACACTCTGCCCCCAATTGCGGAAATCTATTCCACCTCCGGCATTCACCACCACAGCCACATTATCATGAAGTGAAGCCACTTTATTAATGAGATATTCCTGCCCGTATGACAATGCAAACGGACGGTCGAACCCTTCACCTTCTGTACTGCTGTTGAACCCGGCACATACAATAACATTCCTGGCATGCTTCAGTGAAGAGGCCAAACGCTCCTCATCCATCATTCCTGCCTGGAAACTGACAGTCGCCTCACCCACATTATCAAAATATTCAATACGCAACCGGTATATCTCCCCTGCACTGACCTGCATAAATGCACTGCGGGTACTGAATGAATGGTTCCCCCAATCTCCGGTAATCAGCTTATCGTTTACAAACAGACGGTATCCGTCATCGCCAGCCAGCTGGAACTTGACAGTTCCATCCTTGTCAGCCTTGTAAACTCCCGTCCAACGGGCAGAAAACTGATCTACCGGCATGCCGTCGAACGGTGCACCGTATTTCCAGGCATGGTCTATGGCAGGCTCTATGGCAGCTTGAAAGAGTTCTCCGGTAAGATTACGAGTATTATAATATTCGCCCTTAAAACCGTTTTGCGTAAAACTGCCATCCGTATAAATCTGTTGGGACATATCCTTATAAAGAATGCTGTCAGACAGCAGCTCTATCTGTCTGCCGCCCTTCAACTGAACCATACCGTCATAGAGTGACACTACCGAATAAGGGGTGACAAATCCGCTTCCTCCTCCTGTGGGAATAATATCGGCATTAGGCCCGATTACCAATGTTCTACCGTTCCGGTAAGGCAACGTACCGTTATCATTTTTCAATAAGACTACTCCTTCTCTCGCCAAGTCAAGTGCAATTTCCTTAGACTGTGCATTGTCTTTATCGATAGATTTATCTTCTCTCGGAGTATCAAGTGCTCCAAAAGCAATCAATGTCTGGAGTATATGCCGGACTTTGGCGTCAATGGTCTCTTCCTTCACGATACCATTCTCTATTGCCGGAATAAGAATTTCCCTGGTCATGAATTTACCGACGGGCATTTCCAAATCCAACCCTCCATTAGCGGCTCCCACACCGGAATATACAGATGTCCAGTCAGACATCAGGATACCTTTAAATCCCCACTGTTTGCGCAGTACATCAATGTTCAGCCAGCTGTTTTCGGTGGCATGTACCCCGTTCAGCGGATTATAGCTATCCATAACCGCCCCTACTCCTGCTTCCTGCACAGCTTTTCGGAACGCGGGAAAATAAATTTCCTGCAGCGTGCGTTCATCCACATCTGAGCTGGCATGATGTCTGCTCCACTCCTGGTTATTGGCCGCAAAATGCTTCACCGTAGCCATAACTCCCTCTTCCTGCACTCCCAAGATATATTCTTTAGCAGTTTCGCCCGTCAAATAAGGGTCTTCACCAAAATACTCATAGTTTCGCCCGCATAGAGGAGAGCGGTAGATATTGACTCCAGGCCCCAACAGAATACTTACCCCACGGGCCTTTGCATCCCGGGCCAAACCATGTCCCAGCTCTCTAGCCAACTTACGGTTCCATGTCGAAGCCGACAAGATGCCACAAGGATACAAGGTACTTTGAGTATTGTTACGTATGCCTTGCGGACCATCGGCCATCCTGATTTCGGGTATGCCAAGCCGGGGTACAGCCCGGATATAAAAAGATTTGGGACCGGAAATGTAATCGATTTTTTCTTCCAGCGTCATTTGAGAAACCAACTCCCTGGCACGCTGCTCCACCTGGGGAGTAATACACACTTGTGCTTTTGCCGTGATTGCACAACAAAGCAATAGCCCGCTTAAGGCTACTTTCTTTTTAATCTTCATTTTGTCTATTTTACTACGTGTTTGTTATATTGCCGGGCATGTCCCGACCTACTTTCTTTCTTCTCAATCAATAAAAAACCGTGTCCCTTCATCCACCAACGAAGAAACACGGCCGAAAGTTATTAAGAAAATTCTGAATCTACAAGAAAGTGGACAAAAACATGTCTGTCCTGCTATCAATAAGTAAGACGTATACCGGCCTGCAACGTAAAGTTACACGGGTTCTCCTTGCGTATAGTCTGTATCGACGAACCGTCATCAAAGAAATAAGATACTCCCGGTTCCACATACAGGCCCACCCTATTGCTTATGTTATACTGGGCACCGACAGCACCCATGACAGAAAGCTGTACCGGTTTCACAGTCTCACTCTCAGTACCAATCTTGCCATACACACATTTTTCAATGGCACCCCCCGCCGAAACGTACATCGTAAAGTTCTTTGCATCCACAAAGTTCCAGTTGGCCCGTACCGGAATGCCAATATAATGCAGCTTCTGGCTTATCTTTTCCGAGCTGCCCTCATACCTTACGTCAGAAGCAAGATAGGTATACGTCAGCCCGCTTTCCACAGAGAAACCCTTCGCCAAGTTTTTCCGCACCGAAACACCGAAACTGAGCGGTTGTTTATGGTCTATATCCGCAATTTTCTTTTCGCGTCTTTGCAGATAGGGCATACCATCCTTAAAAACCAGTTCCTGCCCGTCGGGAATAGTAACAATGCCATTGGCCGTAGAGGATAAATCTACGTTACCGCCATAAATAGGACTTCCAGGCATGTAGTCCGACATCACATTCGCTTCCCCTTCATTCGCCAATGAAAAACCTCCCGTATTTCCTACGGACAAGCCAACCGCCCATCCTTTAGTATCCCTACCAGAACTGTTTCTTTCCGGAAGATGCAGTTTGTCCCGGCCTGACGGACGATAGCGGTCTTTCCTTGTTCTCTCCGGTTCCTCTGCCTGCATTGCGGTCGCATGGTCCGTATCTTCCATTACCGGCTCTTCCGCCTGCTGCCCAATACCGACAGCCTCACCTGCAGTTTCAACCGGCAACATTTCCTCCTGCCGCTCATCGTCAACCGATATTCTGATATGTTGTGCAACCAAAGGGCGACTTGCCTCCCTATTGGGTGCCGATGCATTTCCATGTGCCCGATAGGCAGGCTCTATGGGATTAGTCCGTACAGCAGGTACCGTCTGTTCCGGCAAGACATCCGGAGCCACAGCCAAAGCAGGCACTGACGTATGCCGCATTTCATTCCCTACCGGACTCTGCAACAGCCACAGACTGACGGACGATACTGCCACCAGCAGCACAGCTGCCGCAGCCACCGCCCAGCGACGGAAAGGCATCATCCTATGCGATCCGGTTATCGGAGTTCCGGAAAGGGACAATTCCTTTTCCAACCGCTCCCATCCGGCAACCGGCAACGGTTCGGAATAGTCTTCCAGCTTGTCCTTTATCTTTTTCAACCACAATTCATCTTCCATACGTTCCTTCATTTAATCATTTCTTTTCATCCACTCACGTACTTTTGCCGCTAAAGTCGCTTTAGCACGCGTCAACTGCGAGGCAGAGGATTTTTCATTAATTCCCAATAGTCGAGCAATCTCCTTATGGGATTTCTCTTCAAAAATATATAAGTTGAATACGGTACGATAGCCGGCAGGCAGTTCACTGATAAACTGCATCAGCACCTTTTGAGGAATGACATCTATCGACGAACCTTCCGGTTCCTCATAAGCTTCGGGTGCATTCTCCAAAGCCGATGACTGATTCATCACATCATTTTTCCGCAAATACTGCAATACCGTATTCACCATTACGCGTTCCATCCATGCCCGCAGAGAGCCCTCTCCCCGCCAAGTAAACTTATCGAAAGAATCAAAAAGTTTCAGAAAACCGTCATGCATCAGGTCTTGGGCAGTCTCCCGGTCACCTGCATAACGGAGGCATACGCTGAGCATGCGTCCCGCATAGCGCTCATACAGTTCTTTGCGGGCAAGGTTGTCTCCTTGCCTACAGCGTTCTGCCAATTCCTGTTCTTCCATTCTCTCTTTTAACACGTGTTTACCTTATAAATGCAATCGGCGCAAAAATACTGCATCAGGCAGAGAAGAAAATCATACTTTCATTTCTTTAACAGTATACTACGCAGTATTTAGCTTTTCACCGCATTTTCTGAATACAAAAATAAGTTTTAAACAGAAAAGAGCTAAAACCTACCACTTATGAAGAAACTGAGAATGACATTGGCAGCATCCATGCTTTTATTCCTGACTGCCATTGTATTGCAATCATGCCTGGACGATTGGGATGACAAATATGACACTTTGTTCGCCGTAGGTACGGTAAAGGTCATCGAAGGAAAAGACTACTATTTCTCACTGGACGAAGGCAGTAAACTATATCCCAGTGACACAACCTATGTTCACGACTATGCCGTAATAGACGGCCAGAGAGCTTTCATCTACTTCCGCGAACTGGAAGAGAAACTTCCAGGCTACGAATACAATGCCCAAATAAAGCACATCGAAAATATTCTGACCAAAGACATCTACTCCATGCCTGCCGAAAAGGCGGACAGTATCGGAGACGACAACATCAACGCCACGGATTTATGGATTACGGGCGAGTATCTGAACATCAAATATCAATTCTACCACAGTAACAACGAAGATAAGAAGCACATGCTGAACCTGGTCATCAATGAAGCATCCACCGGCGAAAACGACAAACCGGATTACGTCAATCTCGAATTCCGCCACAATGCCTACAATGACAGTCAGCTCACACTGGGCACCGGACTGGCCTCCTTCAAGCTGGACAATATAGCGGAACAGCTGAAAGAGAAAAAAGGACTGAACATCCGCGTCAAAAGTCTATATGACGGTGAACGGTTCATGACCATAGACATTAAAAAAGAAAACAACTAAATCTCCTGAAAACACATCTTTCAACATCTCAATGAGAAGCGGAGTGACATTGCAATATGTTGCTCCGCTTTATTTTTCCATATCCCGCTTAAATTCATCTTTTTCTTTGTCTATCCACCGGGAAACCCCTACATTTGTAAGAATTTTCACAATAGCAAACATTAAAAACGGTCCAAAGGATATGAAATACATACTGGGAGCAGTAATTGCAATACTCTGCTCGTTCACCTGCACAGACACCCTATATGGAAAATCTCTCGCAACAGACGTCGACGATATTCTGATAATCAACACTTATACAGAAGCCAATCCCTGGAGTAATGATTTCATCACCTCCATTGTGAACATGGCATCACAGAACAGCCACATCGGAGTATACACCGCACACATGAAAATGCTGACACTTGACGAGGAAAATAAACTGGAGACATTCAAAGAGAGCTTGTTCAAGAGTTACAAGAACCCTAAACTTATCGTGCTTATCGGATGCGGAAGTTTCATCATGTGCGATGAACTGAACCGGCAGTGGCCCGATATCCCCATGATATTATGTGGTGAGAGGGATTATACCGGTCCTAAGGAAACAATGATACGCGAGCACGCCCTGCCCCGCACAGAGCGTATTCCCATCAGTGACCTACAGAAGAAGTACAATCTGACCTTAATGCAATCCAGTGTATACCTGAACGAGAACCTGCAACTCATGAAGCAACTCATCCCCAAAATGGATAAGGTCATGTATATAGGGGATGAAACATACATCTGCCAGCAGAACGACTATGACTTGTCCGAGATTATCCGTGAAAAGTACCCGGAGTTGGATTACCAGTTCTTGAGTGCGAAGGACATCCGGACGGACAGCCTTTTCAATATACTGAACCACGTGAGTCCCCATACTACCGGAGTCATCTTTTCATCCTGGCTGTACAAGAGCTCTCCCCATGACAATATCATGAGGAGTAACTCCCACCGGGTCATCTCTACCGCCCCCATCCCTTTGTTTTCGCTAAGGGCCATCGGTATTGAAGAAGAAGGGGGGATTGTAGGCGGATACATTTACAACAAAGAGAATTATAATGCCCGGCTACTGGAAACCATCCACAAGATATTGAACGGTACCCCGGCACGCAACATCCCGTTATACTATCCCGACGACGGAGCCCCCGTATTCAACTATAAATCCCTTCTGCAGCGTGACCTGAATCCGAAGCTATGCCCCAAGGGTACCATATTCTACAACATGCCTCCCACCTTCTGGGAGAAGTACGAATATGTCATTATCAGTATCACTGCCGCAATCATAACTCTGCTGTTCTTTTTCCAATATCTCCGCCTACAGTCACTGAGTAGAATCAAAAGATTACAACAGCAACAACTGGACAGCAATCTCAAATACCGAAATCTGATAAACAACATGCCCATCCTATACATGTATGAGAAACTTATAAAAGATGAAAAAGGGCGCATTACTGACACCTTATATATAGATGTCAACAATTTCTTCGAAGACAGATTTATCATGCGCAAAGAGGCTGTCGGCAAGCGGGGAAGCGAATTATTTCCCGAATCCATGAACGAGTTCCTCCATTTCATGAATATTGCATTGAAGGAGAAACGTTCCGTAACTTTCCCCTATTATTACAAGAAGATAGACACTTTCTACGACATTGTAGTCAAGGCAAGCGACAATGGCGAATACATGCACGTCTTCTGCGTTGACAGCACCGAGTTGCACCACACCCAAATACAGTTGAGGTCGACAAACCGGAAACTTTCCATGGCACTCGACGTTGCCAACATCGTACCATGGAAATGGAACCTCCGGACACACACCATACTCTGCGATGTCAACAAGCCGATAGAGCTCAGCAATAATGCCGGTATCATGGACGATGAACAGCTGTCCGTACCCGACAGCCAGTATTTCTCCAAAATACACAAGGAAGACCTGGAAAAAGTGAAACAAGCCTATACAGACCTGATTGAGGGACGTATCCAGAAAGTCAAGGAGGAATACCGCGTCATCAATCATGCCGACGGACACAAACACTTCGACTGGGTGGAGGCCCAGGCCGCCGTAGAAACCTACGACGAGAACAATAAGCCGCTGACCCTGGTGGGCTCTTCGCTGGTTATCACCGAACGGAAAAAGATGGAGACGGAACTGGTTTCCGCCAAGAACCGTGCGGAAGAGTCGAATAAACTGAAATCCGCATTCCTCGCCAACATGAGCCATGAAATCCGTACGCCGCTCAATGCCATTGTGGGATTCTCCGGAATATTGGCTTCCACCGAAGAGGAGGAAGAAAAACAAGAATACGTCAGCATCATTGAGAACAACAATACTTTGCTGCTGCAACTCATCAGTGACATTCTGGACTTGTCAAAGATAGAAGCAGGCACAATGGAATTCATTGATACGGATTTTGAATTGAACAAAGTGATGAGAGAGCTGGAAAGTTCGCTCTGCCTGAAGCTATCGCCCGAAAAGAATGTCACCCTCTCCTTTGAGCCCGGACTGCCCGAATGCCACATTCATTCCGAGCGTAACCGCTTGTCTCAACTCGTCATCAATCTGGTGACCAATGCCATCAAGTTTACCCAAGAAGGCAGTATCCGTTTTGGCTACAAGCTGCAAGACGACAAGATGCTTTATTTCTACGTATCCGATACGGGATGCGGTATCCCCGAAGGCAAACAAGAGAGCATATTCGGCCGCTTTGTCAAGCTCAACAATTTTGCCCAAGGCACCGGACTGGGATTATCCATCTGCCAGATGTTGGTACAGCACATGGGAGGCAATATCGGACTGACTTCCAAGCCCGGCGAAGGCTCTACCTTCTGGTTCACCCTCCCCTATGTGCCGGCAAGCCGCATCCGGCAGGCAGAAAGCAAGACCGAACCTATAAAAGTAAAAAAGCAGAAAATCACCGTCTTGGTTGCCGAAGACCATGACAGCAACTTCCGGTTGATTGAGTCCATCCTACGAAAAGACTACAATCTGATACATGCGTGGAATGGTCAGGAAGCCGTGAATATGTTCAGGGAATACGACCCGCAGCTTATTTTGATGGACATCAACATGCCGGTGATGAATGGTTACGAAGCGACCAGGGAAATACGCAAATACTCTACACAAGTCCCCATCATAGCCGTCACCGCCTTTGCCTATGCTTCTGATGAACAGCAGGTCATGGAAAACGGCTTCGACGCATATATGGCTAAACCTATCAATGCCAATCAGCTGAGGACACAAATATCAGCTATACTGAAGCAGCATATTATCTTTATGTAAAAAACATCCGGACGGAAGAAGCATGCCAACGTCCAGATGGCGAGTATCAGAATTCATTGTTCAGGCAAGTCAGCCTCAACGAACCGTTGAACGCTTCGGCAGACAATCGCGTCCTGACCTGCACCTGCACGCTGCTCTTCGGCTGGACATCAAAATAATTGTCGCTATACACACTTTCATTGTCGGCAACGGACAAGCATACGGCACGGGCAAACTTGTCTGACGAAACCATCACTTCATATCCACCTTCAATGGAATGGACTTCAGTCTGCAAATCCACCTTCGGATAATCCATATCCTTCTGCTTGCCCAGACAGTAGTTGTTATGGTACACCCTGCCCGATTTGTCCGTATAGTCTACGCGGACATATACCGTTCCTCTATCTGCCCCCTCCAGCAGCTTGGCAAACGGTGCGGAAAAACAGACACGGCTGTCATTACCGGAAATGCCGACAGACTTGTCCCAGTGATAAACCACGGTTCCGTCGAACCGGCAGACCTGGAGCTGCAGCCGGCCGGAAGTATTCTCCAAGCGGTCGGACACTGCATATACTTTCAAATCACCCCCCTCCACTACCGGAGAAATCAGGATGTCATCATAGGCCTTGCGAGTATAATAGTGCTGCGCCTTCCAGCGTCCGTAATAGTCACGGCTCGCCCAGGAAGCTACGGGCCAACAGTCGTTGTGCTGCCAGAAAAGCGTCCCCATATTATACGGCATCTGGCGGCGGTGCGACTCGATGGCCGTCTTGATGGCATCTCCCTGCAGCACATGGTTTATATAAAGGAATGCCCGGAAATCACGCGGTTTTTTATATTCATTCAACAGGTAAGTCTCAATCAGCCCGTTGGCATGGTCGCCACCACGCTGATGGGACATCATCACCTCGGAACGTATATCCCAGTCTTCGGGGTAAGGAGCATAGCGCTTGACGGAGTCGAACTCTGGAAAAGACTGAAAGCCGTACTCGCTGAAAAAGCGGGATTTCTCGCTGTCATAATCAGAAATGGGTGCTTTACCATGCCAGACACTCCAATAGTGACGGTCCCCGTCAGTAGTACCGGACATCTCTCCCTCGAATGCGAACGGAGAAGAAGGCCAATAGAAGGTTCCGGGTGCATACTCCCTGACCACCCCGGGTAAGGTGACATGATACTGCTGCCGGTACTGTGCCCAAATCTTGTCGGCATATTCCTTGTTCTGCCGTTCTATCTCACGCTTCCAGCCCCAGCCCAGCCAGGCATCCTGGCATTCATTATTTCCACACCACAAAGCAATGCAAGCATGATTGCGCAAACGTTTCACATTGTCCACCGCCTCCTGATGGATATTATCGAGCAGGGCGCCTTCTGCTGGATACATGCTGCAGGCAAACATAAAGTCCTGCCAAATCATAATTCCATGCTCATCACACAAATCATAGAAGACATCGTTCTCATAGATACCTCCACCCCAGACGCGCAACATATTCATGTTTACACCGGCGGCATCGAGAATCGTCCTTTTATAATTCTCGGGAGTGACGCGCGGCAGGAAGTTATCCGAAGGGATGTAATTGGCTCCTTTGGCAAAAACCGGATGCCCGTTCAGCTCTATATAGAAAGTATGCCCGTCCTTATCCGGCTGATGCACCACCTTCAAAGAGCGTATGCCCACCCTTTCGGTTTTAGAGTCCAACAATTCCCCACCTGCAATGATATCCGTACGGAAACGATAAAGAAAAGGCTCCCCCAGTCCATTACTCCACCACAGCTTCGGCTTGTGAAGGACAAAATCAACGGTCACCCGATTGGTGCCTCGCTTCAAATCCGCTTGCCACTCGCCAAGCACTCTTCCAGTAACCTCATCCGTTATCGTGACCAACACTCCATTCATATCCTTATCGGCATCCAGCTCCACATGTCCGGCAATCACGGCCCTGCCTGCACCGACTTCCTTCTGCTCGATAAACACATCGTTGATTCTCAAATCGCTCCAAGCCCTGATATACACCGGACGCCAGATGCCGGAGGTAACCAGACGTGGGCCCCAATCCCAGCCATAATGATAACCCGCCTTACGGGCAAAAATGCTTATCTTCTTGTTGAACAAGCCCCCGTTTTCAGACTGGTCATTGGATGCCGGATACTGGTAGGGAAGTGCATCCCATTTGGGGACGTCTATCTTTACCGGCGAATGGAAGTACACCTTCAGTATATTATTCTCCTCCCTGATGTACTGCCTAACGGGGATAGACCAGCAGCGAAACATATTGTCCGCTTTCAGTATACATTCATCATTCAAATAAACGTCAGCGTAAGTATCCAGCCCCTCGAACACAAGCTCCATATTCTCTTTCCGCATCATGTCGGCAGCAAGAGTAAAGCAAGTTTCATAAACCCAGTCTTCCTTGTCAATCCATTGTAATCCCCGTTCGTTCAACCGGAAAAACGGGTCTTCAATAATCTTGTTCTGCAGTAAGTCCGTGTGGACTACTCCCGGAACTGTAGCCGGATACCAATTGGTCAGTCTCGCCTGCCGGAATTTCCAGCCTTCATGAAGGTTCTTTACCACTGTTTTTAGTTTCATACGAGTGTGTTTCATAGCTTTCTTTGACTACTCTAAATTACGGATAGACAAAAATACGACATTCAAAGGATACTTTATAATATCTTCTTAACGAAACATGATACAATCCCGTACACACCTACCGGGTCAGCGTCGCTGCACATCTGCTGCAGTGTGACTGCAAACGTGTTGCAGCGCTACTGCATATATGCTGCAGTGACACTGCATATGTGTTGCAGCGCCACTGCAAAGCTGAATGCAGTAGCACTGCAAAAAGCATGCACTTGCTTTGCAGTGGCAATGCATTATCCCATCGCCTTATTCGGGCTTTCGATAATCCTCGCTTCTTCGCTGTGCCCATCAGTAGGCAGCCTCAGCAACGGGAGATTGATGACACAAATTATACTTCACTGGGCGGAACACCAAACTGCCGCTTGAAGCTGCGCGAGAAGTTGGCCAGCGAAGAAGCTCCCACCTTGTAACACACTTCGCTCACAGTGTATTTGCCCGTCTGCAGCAGTTGCATAGCCGTGTTCATGCGATAAGTGATAAGAAAGTTCTGCGGTGTTTGTCCCGTCAACGACTTGACTCGGGCATACAAGCTGCTGTAGCTCATCAGCATTTCCTTTGCCAGCGAGGTAATGCCGAATGCCTCGTCATCCAAGTGCTTGTCCAGCAACGTGTGCAAATTCTCCAAAAACTGACGGTCTTGTTCATTAAGTATCGCTTCTCGCGCCTCTCCCCTCGGTAGGCTTTCCGAGGTGAGGTTTTGCACAATCCATTGCATCCGTTTACGGTTTTCCAACAGATTGTTTATGACGGCTTTCAGATAGAAGGGGTCGAAGGGCTTGCCCACGTAGGCATCAGCACCACAATCCAGTCCTTTGATACTGCTGTCCATATCGTTCTTTGCCGTTAGCAGAATAACGGGAATACGCCCCCAATCGGCACTTGTCTTGATAGTCTTGCACAACTCGTAGCCGTCTTTCCGAGGCATGACCACATCACTCACAATCAGTTCAGGCAACTCCATCTCTAATCTGTCTATGGCTTCCTCTCCATTTTCCACGACAACGATATTGTAATCTGGCGACAACAGCACTCGCAGGTATTCGCGCACCTCCTGATCGTCTTCTACAATGAACAGCGTGTTCTCCTTAGAGACTACTTTTTCTACGGCATTCGTCTCGACTGCCGGTATGGGTATCTTGTACTCATTGTCTTGTGCCCGTTCCTCGGGACTATATGCTGTCAGCGATTGTGGGATACTAAGAGTGAAGCAAGCCCCCTGAGGGTGCTTGGAAGTGTAGTCTATGTTTCCCTTATGCAGGTGTGCCAAATATTGCGCATAATTCAGACCGATGCCCTTACCATTCACATTGGGGTATTTCTTATCAGCTCCCAACCGTTCAAAGCGATCAAACAGTTGTTTCTGTTTTTCGGGCAAAATACCTTGTCCCGTATCGGCCACGCATATTTGTACGTTTTTCCCGTCGCTTTCCACAGTAATGTCGATACTCCCCCCTTCAGGTGTGTACTTAATGGCGTTACTGAGCAAGTTATAAAATATCTTTTCCACCTTCTCCGTATCAAAACAAGCCACCGTATCCTGCTTCTGTTCAGCGTGCATGTTTATCGTCAGCCCTTTTTCGTGGGCAATAAACCGGAAGTTCGCTATCTGTGCCTGAACGAAAGCTACCGGGTCTACCACGGCAACCCGGAGTTGCTTCTCGTCCTTCTCACCTTCCTTGGGGTCAAGCAACTGCTTCACAAGCCGCAACAAGCGGTCGGCATTGCGCAACATGATATCCACCAAGCCACGCTCATGTTCATTCAGATTGTTTTCTTTCGCCAGTTCTTTCAACGGGGCATATACCATGGCTAGCGGTGTACGTACTTCGTGCGAAATGTTGGTCACAAAGTCTATGTGTGCCTGATTTATCTCCCTTTGGTACTTGACCAATGCCAGTCTCTCCTCTTGTGTCCGCCAACGTATAATTAGCCGGATGACCAGTAGCACCAGCCCGATACCGACCAGCCAGTATAACACAATAACCAAGGGCGTAGCCCATGGTGCAGGGTGAACAACCACCTCCTTGGTCAGTTCGTTCTTGCACCACTCTCCGCTCAGTATGCGAGCTTTCACCTTGAACGTATATTTTCCGGTAGGCAGGTTGGAATAGGCCACCCGCTTGTTGGAACCAGCGTCAATCCAGTTCTTGTCGAAGCCCTCTAGCATATAGGCATAGTTCAGCAGAGAACCCGCCTCTAACTTTAATGCCGAATAGTAGAACGTAACTGTATTCTCCCGATAAGACAACGATAGTTTTTCCTCGCTCTTATTATGTATTCCCCCGTTCACCAATATCATGTCCAGATTCAGCGGGATATCTGGTTCTTTCTCGATGGGTACATCCGGATAAATGACTGTAATGCCACCCGAGCCTCCGAAAAACAAGGTACCGTCTGGTGCCACTGCCGCACAATTCAGCGCATACAGCTTCCCCTTGCAGAAGTAGTTATCATATAAATAAGAAAATGTTTTTTCCTGCACATCATACTTTCCTATATGCGTAGACGAACTAAACCAGATGTTCCCTTCCTTGTCTTCGATTACTGCCTTCAAGCTGTTGTCTATCAGTCCCGACGATAAATCAAACCGCTCCAGCCATTGTGTGCGTGGGTCGTAATGCACCAGCCCGGTATTGTAAGTCCCTATCCAGTACGTATTGTTCCTATCGATAATAAGTGAATTCGGGTTGGGCAAATAAAGAGAATCCAACGGGATGAACTGTTGGTCTTCACCAAATTTATAGATACCGTTGGCCACCGTATAGAGAATCATTGTACCCGATGGGCGCAATGTCTGCAACTGCGAAAACGAAATGCTGCCCGGTGCATACCGGTAAGTGAACTTCCCGTCGGCCGCCAGCGTGGCAAATCTATCAGCCAGCGTAACCCAAATACGTCCTTCCTTGTCTTCACTGATGGAAAACACATTGGCCGGGAAGGTATAATGGTTCTCTTCCCGTACGATTTTCCCCTCCCGGATAGCATACTGCCGCACCTCCGAACGGTTCCGGATGACCCACAACCTATTCTTCGAGTCAATAAAAATATGCCCGTAAAGGCCACCATCTGCCAAGTGGAAAGCTATCTTATCACCACCTATATCATAACTGGCAATATCGTGCGAGGAGCGCATCCACAAATAGCCCTCATAGTCGAACAAAAGATTTTTCACGAAGGGGTCTTCCAAGCGTTCGAAGATGGACGACAAATTGTTAAAGGCTGCCTTTTCGGGATAATAGTGAAAGTCGTTCTCTTGATCAGACAGCCATATTCCGTTGTTTGTATCGATGAAACAGACATATCTATCCCCCTTCAACTGTTGCTGCACATGGATACGTGTCAACACCCGTCGAGCCACATCGTAACGGTACATTCCCTCACCCGAAATACCTATCAGCAGGAAGTTTTGCCAATAAGGAAGCACGAAGTGTATTTTTTTGTTCTGTGTAGCCTCCATAAAGTCAGTAGGTAAAAGCAGTTCTTCCCACGTCTTTGCGTCATAACACAATAATCCTTTACTTGTAGTCACCCACATGTGGTGGCTGGCGTCTTCCACAATACTTTCTATATAGGTATCCTTAGAGCCATTCAGCGTCCGCAACAAGTTCAAGTCTCTGTCCAATATATAAATATCTGTGGCATGGTGCCTAGCGTTGGCCGTCCACACTTGCTTTTGACTGGAAATGGTAATAGCACCGACTATGCTCATGCCTGGTTGTAGATAATATTTTTCCTCTTTCAGCGTCTGCTTGTTCACCTTGGCCACCCCCTTACGATCAGTAATAATGAGCCACTCGTTATCCAGATCCAGCACACGCCCTATGGGATTGAAGCCTACCTGTTGCGGATGTCTGAATATACCATCCTCCCACACGCACAATCCGCATTCATTTGACATCCACAAACGGTTATTGGCATCAAACATTAAATTATCCACATAGTCGCTATTGAGCGCTGTGGACTCTTCTTGCGCATAATATACAGTATAATTCGAACCGCTGAAACGGTTCAACCCGTGATTGGTCCCTATCCAGATGTAGCCTTTGGGATCTTCGGCAAACGAAGTAATGAAGTTACTTGATATCTGTTCTACCAGCGGAAACTGGGCTGGCAGGGGTACAGACCACAACATCAGTAATAAGGCATAAATACCTTTCCATTGCAGTTTGAGTTTTTTCATACAAGTAGTATGTCATTTAAGGTTCACGTGAAACATCAGTATTCTTTTTCTCTGTACAAAATTATATAAAACGAGCGATAATCAAAATATATCCTTGCTTTTGTCAAAAAGTACATGAGCAATAAATGGGGTTCCAACTTAGAGATTAGCGGTTAGTGATGGGTGGATACAAGTAAGAAAGGCTTATTAGGAATATATAGGCAAAGACTTGTCTCAATGTTGAAATCATACGCTTTAAACAACATTAAGTAGATTTTGATAAATCAATTAAAGATTTTGATAACATTATACAAACGATTTTCACCACATTTGGGGCGATAAAAGACCAAATGTTATGCGAATAAGTAAATCTGGTATTATGAAGTTGAAGACGGTTTCCTTACTATGTGTAGGAAGCGTTTTGCTGTGCGGCATTTTAGCTTGCTCCAACCAGGCCAAGCAGAGCACAGAGGAAAACAATGATGAACAACAATTGTTCATTGGTGATAACATTGCCGTAGCTCAGACCCAATACGGCAAAGTGAAGGGCTTTATATTAAAGGGTATCTACAATTTCCGTGGAGTGCCTTACGGGGCAAGCACGGCGGGTGAGAACCGCTTCATGCCTCCTCGAGAACCCGAACCGTGGGAAGGCATTCGACCTGCTGTATTCTGGGGTGACACAGCCCCACAAAAGACCAAGGGGAAGTATCGCAACAGTTACAGCACGCTTGTAGACCATTGGAACTATTATGATGTAAGCGAAGACTGCCTTATGTTAAATATTTGGACGCCCGGACTGACGGATAACAAGAAGCGTCCCGTGCTGGTGTGGCTACATGGAGGCGGCTTTACCAACGGTAATGGTATTGAACAAGATGGTTATAATGGCGAAAATATCAGCCGTTATGGTGACATCGTGTTCGTATCCATCAATCATCGTTTGGGGCCTATCGGGTTTTCCGATCTTTCGGTGGCCGGTAAGGGATTCGAAGCATCGGGCAATGTGGGCATTCTCGACCTGGTCGCCGGCTTGAAATGGGTACACAACAATATCGGGCAATTTGGCGGAGACCCCGACAATGTCACTATCATTGGCCAATCGGGCGGTGGTTCCAAAGTGTGTACTCTGGTGGCCATGCCCGAAACGCAAGGGCTTATCCACAAGGCCATAGCTTTGAGCGGAAACTCTGCTGATGCCATTGACAAGAATTACAGTGCAGCCGTAGGCAAAGTAATCTTGCAGGAAGCCGGCTTGAAGCCTTCCGAAGCAAATAAATTACAGCAGATGCCGTGGCTCGACTATATTGAGTTAGCAAACCGTGCTATGGCCAAGTATAACGAACAAGCTGGTATTACCGGTCGCCGCAGCAACTTCGGTCCTATCGCCGACGGTACACATATTCCTATGGGCGGATTTTTTACCAATCCCTCAGCCCCCTCGGCCAACATCCCAATGATTTTCTGCACTACCAATTGCGAATTTTCCCTGAGTCGTGACAACTCCACTTTGGAGCAGATAGACAAGAAACAATTAGTTGAAATGATAAACCAGATGAAAGGTGGGAACGGTGACAAGATAGTCGACGCTTATGCCAAAGCCTTCCCAGACAAAAAGCCTATCGAGTTGCTTGGTTTAATATTGAGTTCACGTGAAAATGTCATTGCTACAGCCAACCAGAAGCTGACACAAAAGGCCCCGGTCTATTTGGCATGGTTCGGTTGGAATCCTCCCTTGTTCGACGGCCGCATGCGCGCCTTCCATTGTCTGGACATCTGCTTCTGGCTGAAGAACACCGACTTAATGATTACCCATACAGGCGGTGGTAAGCGTCCGCGCGACCTTTCTATGAAAATGACCGATGCTTTGTTGAACTTCATGCGCATCGGCAATCCCAATTGTGCAGGCCTGCCCGAATGGCCACAGTACACAGCTGAGAAGGGTGCCACGATGATGCTCAACGATGTCTGTGAGGTGGTTTACGATCCCGATAGGGAAGCACGTGAATCCTTAAAATAAAGCTCTTCATTTTTTCTCTAAAGATTGTTGCACTATACAACGTGAGAGATATGTTGAAAAGTAGTTTTGTGTGAACCCTAAAACACGAAAGAGAATGTATTATCCTTAATATTAACCTTATAATTAAAATGTGAGAAATGCATATGAAAAAAAGTGTAATTTTATGTTTTTGCAACGTAGTTTTGTCACTCGTACTAACACTTGCTTGTATACAAGCAGTTCCGGTACAAGCATCTCCTCTGCAGTCAAAGACGATTACGGGAGTAATAACATCGGGTACGGACGGTTTTCCCTTGATTGGAGTAAGTGTCCAAGTACAAGAAAATTCTACCGGTAGTATCACTGACCTTGATGGTCGATACTCAGTGCAAGCCAGCGAAGGGCAGACCTTGGTCTTCTCTTACATTGGCTTTAAGTCGCAAACCATCAAGATAGGCACATCTTCTATCATTAATGTGGTACTGATAGAAGACAATGAAATGTTGGACGAAGTCGTGGTTGTGGGCTATGGTGTCCAAAAGAAAAAGTTAGTGACAGGTGCCACCGTCCAGGTAAAAGGCGACAAAATCGCCGAGCTGAACACCACCAATCCTTTGCAGGCCATGCAGGGACAGACACCTGGTGTAAACATCACTTCTATTTCCGGCCAACCGGGTGAAAGCCTCAAGGTTAGCATCCGTGGTTTGGGTACCATAGGTAATGCTGAACCATTGTATCTGATTGATGGCGTTCGCGGTGACATCTCCAACCTGAACCCTGCCGACATCGAAAGTATCGACATCTTGAAGGATGCCGCTTCCGCTGCCATCTACGGTGCGCAGGCAGCCAACGGTGTAGTGTTGGTGACGACCAAGAACGGTAAGGAAGGTAAGGCTGTAGTGTCATTCGACGGTTACTTCGGTGTACAGAACGTGGCAAAAGAAGTGAACTTATTGAATACCGAACAGTACATGATGATTATGGACGAGTCGCACCGCAACTCTACCGGTTCTGGATATAATTGGAGCGGCTATAAGTCTATTTATGATGCAAACGGTAATCTCTATGATGTAGATTGGCTGGACAAAATGTTTGAAGACAATGCTCAAATGCAGAGTTATACCCTTGGTATTACGGGTGGTTCAACGGTTTCCCAATATGCCATTTCGTTGGGTTACATGTCACAGGAAGGTATTGTTGGCGGTAAGGACGTGTCTAACTTCTCCCGTTACAACTTCCGCATCAACTCTGAGCACAAGTTATTCAAAAATCTACTGAAGGTGGGAGAACAAGTTAGCTTCGTTTACCGTGATAAGACTGGTGTCGGCGTAGGCGGCCAATACGATAACTCGTTGCGTGGCGCTTACGAAATTGCTCCATTTGTTCCCATTTACAGCGATAACAACATTTACGACATGCCCTACAATGATACCTCCAATTCCGATTGGAATCAGGAAAGCGGTAACCCTTATGGTTTAATGATGATGCGCCATAATCAAAACAAAAACGTCTTCTTCTCCGGCAACGCTTATGCCGAATTGCAGCCCATCAAGAACCTGAAAATTCGTACTGTATTCGGTGCTAACTACAGTACCAATGAATACCGCAACTTCAACCCGATATACCAATTCGGTTCTACAAGCCGTAATACTAATACCAGTGTTACCCAAAATATGCAGCATGTATTGGAACTTACATGGACCAATACGGCTACTTATGACTGGAAAGTTAATGACCATGCCTTCAATGCCTTGATCGGTATGGAGTCCTACCAATACAATGGCACTTACTTAAGTGGTAGCAATTCTTCCTTGAAAGAAGGATTCGACGATTGGGAACATGCTTACATCAGCAATGGTACAGCTTCTTCTACTGCCAGTGGTTTAGGTGTCAGCGGTTATCCATTGGATGAAAACCGTACGGTCTCTTACTTCGTCCGCTTTGGTTGGAACTGGAAAGAGACCTACATGCTGAACGCTACGGTACGTGCCGACGGTTCTTCCAAGTTTGCCCGTGGCCATCGTTACGGTTATTTCCCATCCATCTCCGCAGGCTGGATCATGACCAACGAGAAATTCATGGAAAGTACCCGTAGCTGGCTCGACTACTTTAAGCTACGTGTCAGCTGGGGACAAGTAGGTAACCAAAACATTGATAACTACCAATACTTAGCACCTATCACGTCGCAATATATATATTACTATTTCGGTAACTCGCATCAAAATTCGTCTACCGAAGCTGCGGCATTAGGTAACAACTGGGGCGCTTATCCCAGCCGTTTGGCCAATGAAAAGTTGACATGGGAAACTTCTGAACAGACCAATATCGGCTTCGACGCTCGCTTCTTCGACAGCCGTTTTGGTGTGAACTTTGATTTCTATATGAAGACAACAAAGGATTGGTTACTCACAGCTCCTATTCTGAATACGGCTGGTACAGGCGCACCTTACATCAATGGTGGCGATGTAAAGAACACCGGTGTGGAACTGGCTTTGACTTGGGATGACACGTTAGGTAAGGACTTTAAATATAACATCTCACTGAACGGTTCCTACAACAAGAATGAGGTAGGTAACATTCCTACCAGCGATGGTATCATCCATGGTGCAGGCGATGAGTTGTACAACAATGCCAGCGAATTCTACCGTGCAGAAAATGGCCAACCTATCGGTTATTTCTGGGGCTATAAAACTGCCGGTATCTTTCAAAATACACAGGAAATAGATGAATGGCGTGCCGCAGGCAACGGTATCCTGCAGTCTAATGTACAGCCGGGCGATGTGCGCTTTGTGGACCGAAACCATGACGGTCAAATCAACGACAAAGATAAGGTGAACTTAGGCAACGGTACTCCTGATTTCACGTTGGGTTTGAACTTGGGCTTCGTTTACAAAGGCTTCGATTTCTCCATCGTGGCAAACGGCGCCTTTGGCCAGCAGATTGTGCAGTCTTACCGTAACCACACCCGTCCTACACCAAACTACACCACAGCTATCCTTGACCGGTGGCACGGTGAAGGCACCAGTAACCGGATTCCGCGCGTTACAGATAGCAACATCAACTATCAGTTCTCTGACCTATTTATACAAAATGGTGACTACCTGCGCCTAAGTACCCTTACGTTGGGTTATGATTTCGCCAAATTATTCAAGGGCAAAGCAGTCAGCCAAGCTCGCCTATACTTTGGCCAACAAAGGTAGCAATAATCGGTGAGATATGGAAAAGTAGAGCAAAGTTATTGAGAAATAGGCTTTTTGAGAAAATAGCTTCTGTAACCGGATGACGGGAAAAGTCAAGTCTGAACCAAGTTAGGACTTCGCTACGTTACCGATTCGTTACCCTGCATAATTGGTGGTATCGGAGCTTAGGAAAAACAGCGAAATACACTATTATATAGTGAGTTACTGACAACTCACGCAACAATTCCGGTAACGGATAATAATTGCACCGTTCCTCTGCTATTTGCGTATCGACAAAGGACTCTTCACCAAGTAATTTTGAAACCAAAAAAGTTCAGAAAGATGAAGAGTACATTTTCAGTTATCTTCTACCTCAAACGGCAGGTAGTGAAAAAAGACGGTACAGTGCCCGTCATGGGACGTATCACGGTGGACGGAAGCCAGACACAATTCAGTTGCAAGTTGTCTGTCGATCCGAAGTTGTGGGACACCAAAGGCGGGCGTGTCACGGGCAGAAGCACGGCGGCACTCGAAACGAACCGCCTGCTTGACAAGATGCGCGTGCGCATCAACAAACACTATCAGGAAATCATGGAGCGTGACAATTACGTCACGGCGGAAAAGGTCAAGAACGCCTTTCTCGGACTTGAACACCGCTACCATACCTTGATGCAGGTATTCAACCGGCATAATGAGGACTACGAGAAGCAGGTGGAGGCGGGCATGAAAGCCAAAGCCACGCTTTCCAAGTACAAGACAGTGTACAAGCACCTGCAAGAGTTCCTCAACATCCGCTACCATGTGAAGGACATCGCCTTGAAGGAGCTTACCCCTGCATTCATCTCCGACTTCGAGATGTTCCTCCGCACGGACAAGCATTGCTGTACCAATACCGTATGGCTGTACGTGTGCCCACTGCGGACGATGGTGTTCATCGCCATCAACAACGAGTGGCTCACGCGCGACCCGTTCCGGGAGTACGAAATCAAGAAGGAGGAAACGACCCGCAGCTTCCTGACGAAAGACGAAATACGGCAGTTGATGGAAGGGAATCTGAAGAACGCCAAGCAGGAACTTTACCGCGACCTATACCTGTTTTGCGCATTCACGGGCTTGTCCTTCGCCGATATGCGCAATCTCACAGAGGAAAATATCCGAACCTACTTCGACGACCATGAGTGGATCAACATCAACCGTCAGAAAACGGGCGTGGTTTCCAACATCCGCTTGCTTGACATCGCTAAGCGGATTATCGACAAATACCGGGGATTGTGCGAAGACGGCAGGATATTTCCCGTTCCCCACTATATGACCTGTCTGTACGGGATACGTGCCGTTGCCAAACGTTGCGGCATCACGAAGCATATCACGTGGCATCAGAGCCGCCATACGGCAGCCACGACGGTGTTCCTCTCCAACGGCGTGCCCATTGAAACGGTGAGTTCCATGTTAGGACATAAAAGTATAAAGACTACCCAGATTTATGCGAAGATAACCAAGGAGAAACTCAACCAAGACATGGAAAGTCTTGCCGCCAAGTTGAACACCATTGAGGAATTTACCGGATGTAACATCTAAAGCAGAACAGCCATGAAACGAGGAATCATTATCATAGAGGACAAGAAGGTCAGCGTAACCGGTAATGAGGTATGGATGACCGCCACCGAAATCGCCGGGCTGTTCCATGCAGGCGTTCCGGCAGTGAACGCCGCCATCAAAGCCGTCCGCAAGTCGGACGTGCTGAACGACTATGAGATATGCCGCTACATGCGGCTTGAAAACGGTTTGTATGCCGATGTGTATGCCCTTGAAATCATCATCCCCATCGCCTTCCGGCTGAACACCTACTGCACGCACGTGTTCCGAAGGTGGCTTGTGGAGAAGGCTCTTGCCAAAGAAAAGCAGCAGGCATACGTGATGCTCATCCACAAGGCAAACGGGTATTGCTGAACACACAAAGACATTGATTATGCCGACAACAGAAAGAGGAAACGGACAGCTCCACGACCGGGGTTGTCCGTTTCCTCTTTGTGCATACAGCCGCCTTATCTCACTCTTTCAGCGGTTTTCTATAATTTGCTTCCAACACTTCGCGCAGTCCCGATTCCGGATAAAGCACCTTTCCTGCCAGCAGGATAAAAGGCAATATCCTGTTGTTGCGGTATTCCTGCAAGGTGCGGCGGCTCACGCGGAGCAGTTCCGCCACTTCCTTGTCCGTCAGGTATCGCTCCCCATCCAATGGCGGACGGTAACTTTCCAAAAAATCGGAGAGCCATTTGGATTCCTTCCGCATCTTTTGCAGCAATACGGCTACTGATTCACAATCCATCGTGATAACATTGTTGTCTTCGTTCATAATCATATCCGTTTTAAGTCAGACAAGGCTATCTGTCAGTGGGGCAAATCGTACCGATAAGCGGGATGAGCCTTTTCACATCTTCCGGCTTGTAGTAAAAACGGAAGCCGATTTGCGAATAACCGATAAAGCCCCTGTCACGCAGTTTCTGCAACGTGCGTTGGCTGATTCTCAACTGCCCACAAACCTCTTCGCCCGTGAGCCACTTGCCGAGCCTTTTGGCATCCCCCTTGCGCTGCAAGGCGGCGACCTTCTCCACGAAGGCATCCGTTTGTGCCACCATTTCCTCGAAGGTCTTTTTCTCGATAGATACTATTTCCATATACAAAACGATTTTTGAATTTGCTGCAAAGGTAACGGCACGGGCTGAAACGCCCATCGGTTTTGTCTGAATGGCAGCTTGTTGCGCCGATTGTCCGGGTTGCGGAGCCTTTTTCATAAAAATCTTACGTGAGTCACGTAGTGAGTTGTTAAAGCCGCCCTTTTCCATTGCCGAACTTTGCCGCAGAAACAATAAAACAAGCGCATATATGAAAGTGATAACGATTGAAAGTTCCGCATACCGGACTATGCTGGAACAGATAGCGGAGATAGCAGGATATGTCCGCGAAGCGAAAGAAGAGCGACGGCGGAAGGAGGCGGAAACGAAAGACCGCCTGCTCAATACGGCACAAGCCGCCGAACTGCTGAACGTGAGTACCCGTACCCTGCAACGGATGAGGGACGACCATCGCATAGAATATGTGATAGTACGCGGCACTTGCCGCTACCGCCTCTCCGAAGTGCAAAAACTGTTGGAAACAAATACCATCAGAAGCAAGGAAGAAACGGTGGAAGCCCTGCTGCACAACTATTCGTTGCGGACGGGCGGCAAGAAAACCGACAAAGGAAGGAGGAAATAAGTATGGAACTGCTTACCCGAAACAATTTCGAGGGATGGATGCAGAAAATTCTCGAACGCCTCGACCGTCAGGACGAGCTGCTGCTGGCTATGAAGGCGCAGGGGCAACAACCGCCGTCCCTGTCCGAAGGCATCCGCCTTTTCGACAATCAGGACCTGTGCATGCTCCTCCAGATCAGCAAGCGTACCCTGCAACGCTACCGCAGTGAGGGCGCACTCTCCTACAAGACCTTGGGCAAGAAAACCTATTACAGCGAAACGGACGTGTTGGACTTCCTTTCCAAACATGTGAAGGACTTCCGGCAGAACGACATCGAGTTCTACAAGGCACGCATCCGCAATATGTTCAATAAATAACCAATTAAAATTTAATCAGATGGCAAAGAAAAAAGACGAAAAGGACGTGCTGATTGTCCGTGACGAGAAGACGGGCGAGATCAGCGTGGTAGCCGGACTGAATGCGGACGGCACGCCCAAGCGCACCCCCGCCAAGGCGGAGAACGCGCAGAGTTTCCTGCAATTCGACCGGCACGGAGACGTGCTGGACAACTTCTTCAGGAACTTCTTCCGCCAGTGCAAGGAACCCAGCCGCTTCGGTTTCTACCGGGTTGCGGCAGAGCAGGCCGACAATCTGCTGGAAGTGATGAAGGAGCTGCTGAAGAACCCCGAAGCCTACAGTGAACTGCTTGCACCCCACAAGGTGGACACTTCCGGCTACGAGCAGGAAGTGCAGAAAGTGCAGGAGGAACAGCAACAGCAAAAACAAGAAGAACAACAACCCGATCAGGAAAATAAAGAAAATCAGGAAGAACCTAAAAATCAAGAAGAAATGGAACAGAAACAAGAACAGAATCAGGAAGCCCCGCAACAGACGCAGGACAGACAGGGCTACCAGCCCATCGACGAGAACAGAATCAACTGGCAGGAGCTGGAAGAGCGTTGGGGCGTGAAACGCGACGAGCTTGAAAAGTCCGGCGACCTTCAGAAGATGCTCAACTACGGTAAATCAGACTTGGTGAAGGTCACGCCCAATTTCGGCGGCGAGGCATTTGAATTGGACGCGCGACTCTCCTTCAAGAAGGACGGCGAGGGCAATGTCAGCCTTGTGCCGCACTTCATCCGCAAGGAGCAGAAACTGGAAGAGTACAAGGAACACAAGTTTTCCGATGAAGACCGCAAGAACCTCCGCGAGACGGGCAACCTCGGCAGGGTCGTGGACCTTGTGGACAGGGAAACGGGTGAAATCACGCCCTCATTCGTCAGCATAGACCGCAAGACGAACGAGATTACGGATGTGCCGGCAAGCAAGGTGCGCATACCGGAGCGTATCGGCAAAACGGAAATCACCAAGCAGGAGCAGGACATGCTCCGCGCCGGGCTGCCCGTGCGTGACAAGCTCATCGAGCGCAACGACGGCAGGAAGTTCGTCACCACCCTGCAAGTGAACGTGGAACAGCGCGGTGTGGAGTTCGTGCCGGGCACAGGCAGGTCGCCACGTACCGCACAGACGCAGGAAGCCAAGGAGAATCCCACCCAAGCACAAGCGCAGTCGCAAGGTACGGAAAATGCCGCCGGCACGAACAAGGAGCAACGCCGCAACACATGGACCAACGAGGACGGCAGCATCCGCTCCATCAGCAAATGGAGCAATGTGAACTTTACCGACCAGCAGAAAGCCGACTACGTGGCGGGCAGAGCCGTGAGGCTGGAGAACGTGACCGACAAGCAGGGCTTCCATGCCACGATGTACATCAAGTTCAACCCGGAAAAGCGACGTCCGTACCGCTACGATACCAATCCCGACAACGCGCAGCAGGTCGCCCCAAGCAACGAAAGCCGCACGCAGGTGGCCGTGAACAACGAGGGCAAGACCAACGAGGCGACCAAGAACCTGAAAGAACCGTTGCAGAAAGGACAGACCGCCCCGAAAGACAATAACCAGCAACGGCAGCAGGAGAAACCGCAGAAGAGAACGGGCAAGGGCATGAAGATGTAATATCCCCAAGCCCGCCACTAAATCCCAAAAAATCCGAAGTAAGAAAAAAAACAATCAAACAACAAGAAAAATGAAGACAATCATTACAGAAAAGCCCAGTGTGGCACGTGAAATCGCCCGCATCGTGGGCGCGACAAAGAGAGAGGAAGGATATTTCGAGGGAGGCGGCTATGCCGTGACATGGGCATTCGGGCATCTTGTCCAGCTCGCCATGCCCGACGGCTACGGCATACGTGGCTTTGTCCGTGACAACCTGCCCGTCATCCCCGAAACCTTCACGCTCATCCCCCGTCAGACCAAGACGGAGAAGGGCTACAAGCCCGACAGCGGCGTGACGGCGCAAATCAAGGTCATCGCCCGCCTTTTCAACGGAAGCGAGCAGATCGTCGTGGCGACCGATGCCGGGCGCGAAGGAGAGCTTATCTTCCGATACCTCTACCACTATATCGGATGTTCCACCCCGTTCGTCCGTCTCTGGATAAGTTCGCTTACCGACAAGGCCATCCGTGAAGGACTGCGTAACCTCGAAAACGGAAGCAAGTATGACAACCTCTTTCTTGCCGCCAAAGCACGGAGCGAATCTGACTGGCTCGTGGGCATCAACGGCACGCAGGCACTCACCATCGCCGCCGGACACGGCACATATTCCGTCGGACGTGTGCAGACTCCCACATTGGGAATGGTGTGCGAACGTTACTGGGAAAACCGCCGTTTCACTCCAGAAGCCTTCTGGCAGCTCCATATCGCCGTGAACGGAAATGATAATGACGGAACGGTGAAATTATCCTCTTCCGGGAAATGGAAAGAGAAAGAACCTGCGACGGCACTATATAATAAGGTAAAGGAAGCAGGCACAGCCACCGTCACGAAAGTAGAGCGCAAGGAAAAGACGGAAGAAACTCCACTCTTGTTCGACCTGACCACACTCCAGAAAGAGGCCAACGCCAAGCATGGCTTCACGGCGGAGCAGACGCTTGGAATCGCACAGAAGCTCTACGAGAAGAAACTCGTCACCTATCCGAGAACGGGAAGCCGCTACATCCCCGACGACGTGTTTGCTGAAATACCCAAACTGCTTGCCTTCATCGGTGCGATGCCCGAATGGAAAGGCAAGGTGCAGGCGAAAGCGCAGCCGGCACGCCGCAGCGTGGACGGCAGCAAAGTGACCGACCACCACGCCCTGCTCGTCACGGGCGAGAAGCCGCTATTCCTCTCCAAAGAGGACAACACCGTCTATCAGATGATAGCCGGACGCATGATAGAGGCTTTCTCGGAGAAGTGTGTCAAGGACACCACTACCGTTACAGCGGAGTGTGCCGGAGCGGAGTTCATGGTAAAAGGCAGCATTATCAGGCAGGCCGGATGGCGTGCGGTCCATGGCGAGGAGGACAAGGAGGAAATCTCCATCCCCGACTGGCAGGAAGGCGACACGCTGACACTGAAGGGCTGCTCGATCACGGAGGGAAAGACCAAGCCCAAGCCGTTGCATACCGAAGCCACCCTGCTTTCGGCTATGGAAACCGCCGGAAAGGAGGTTGAGGACGATGCGCTCCGTCAGGCATTGAAGGATTGCGGCATCGGCACGCCCGCCACCCGTGCGGCGATTATCGAAACACTCTTCAAGCGCGGCTATATGGAACGCTGCAAGAAATCGCTCGTGCCTACCGAAAAAGGGCTTGCTCTTTATTCTATAGTGAAGACGATGCGCATCGCCGATGTCGCCCTGACAGGCGAATGGGAAAAGGAACTGGCACGCATCGAGCGCGGGGAGCTGCCCGCCGATACCTTCCGCAAGGAGATAGAGACGTACACGAGGGAGATTACCTCGGAACTGCTCTCATGCGACAAGCTCTTCGCCCGCAAGGATTCCGGCTGCAAGTGTCCCAAGTGCGGAACGGGAACGATGCAGTTCTACGGCAAGATCGTCCGTTGCGACAATGCGGAGTGCGGACTGCCCGTTTTCCGACAGAAAGCGAACCGCACCCTTTCCGATGACGAGATCAAAGACCTGCTTACCGAAGGGCACACGAAACTGCTAAAAGGCTTCAAGAGCAAGCAGGGCAAAAGCTTTGATGCCACCATAGCCTTTGACGGGGAGTTCAATACGACTTTTGTGTTCCCTGAAAAGAAAACAACAAAGAAATTTTCAGGACGGAAGAAATAGTGCTAACTTTTGATAAGTTAGGCAGCATCTCAACAATAGAAATAAACAGGTTTATTTCGTATTGTCTTCGATTTGAATAAAATCCTCACGCTCACAAATGTAAATATGATTTTCATTTGTTTCGCTTAATCGGATTTTTGCGCTAACTTTGCCACTGGTTCAGAGTAATGGATTGTTCTTCGATACCGGATTACACTCATACTTTGGATTTAGTGGTGGCACTCGGAGGGATACCGAGTGCCTTTTTTCTTCCTTCCTCAAATATGATTATCCCATTCATTCATCCACTAAATTCCAAAGTAATGAACAACAAGAAGAAAAACGAAGGTCAGACCGACTTTTCCTATTACGGTCTGTACCTGCTTGACTACCTCCGCAACAACCGGTTTGAACAGGCAACCGATACCGCCTTTATCCGTGAGCGTGCCGACCGCGCCGCCGAAACGTATGAGCGGGCACGGCTTGACGGCTATCCTGCCGAGGGTGCACAGGAACTGGCAATGAACATCCTGCTGCGCGGGCTTCACTACTCCAAGCATGCCATCCTCCGCGAAGTCGTGGAAAGCGAGTTTGCCGATGATGTGCCGGAGGATAAGCAGGAAGGCTTCATTGCCGGACTGCTTCCGCTCGTCGATGCGGTGTTCTCCATTTACGACCTCTCGGACGACAACTTCGCCCTGTCGCCCGACTACGACCTGCTGCGCACGGAGCTGACGGGAGCCGTCGTACTTTACATCGAGGAGTATGGCGTTTAACCGCAAGCAGAGATTACGGGACAACATCGAGGCGATACGGACGGCATTCATCCTTGACAGGGAACAGCGTACCCCCACCGCACGCGAAAGGCTGCTGCTGGAGCGTTACTGCGGCTTCGGAGGGTTGAAGTGCATACTGAACCCCGCCAAGGAACTGACGGATGCCGTCCATTGGGCGAAATCAGACCTCGAACTGTTTGCCCCTACGGTGGAGCTGCACAGACTGGTGCGCGAGAACTGCCGTGACGAAATGGAATACAAGCGGTACATGGACGCGATGAAGCAGTCCGTACTGACCGCCTTCTACACTCCGCCGGAAATAACCGATGCGATTGCCGACGTGCTGCACGGGCACGGCATCCGCCCCGACCGTGTGCTTGAACCCTCGGCAGGCGTGGGCGCATTCGTGGATGCGGTACTGGGCTACAAGCCGGATGCCGATATAATGGCATTTGAAAAAGACCTGATGACGGGCAGGATTCTGAAACACCTGCATCCCGATCAGAAAGTGCGGGTGCAGGGATTCGAGAAGATAGAAAAGCCGTTTACCGGCTACTTCGACCTTGTCATCTCCAACATTCCGTTCGGTGATGTGGCGGTGTTCGACCCGGAGTTTACGGGCAGCCACGACCCTGCAAGGCGTTCCGCCGCGAAGACGATACACAACTATTTCTTTCTGAAGAGCCTCGACACGGTGCGCGAGGGCGGCATTGTGGCGTTCATCACCTCGCAAGGGGTGCTGGATGCCCCGTCCAACGCGCCCATACGCGAGTATATGATGAGACATGCCAATCCGGTGGGTGTCGCACGCCTGCCGAACAATCTTTTCACGGACAACGCGGGTACGGAGGTGGGCAGTGACCTGATCATCCTGCAAAAGAACAGCGGAAAGAAACGGGAACTGTATGATTATGAGGAAATGTTCATACAGACAGGGAAGACCCCGATCGGCAGTTTCGAGAACGGATATGTCGGCAGCATCGGCATGATTCCCCATTCCGACCTGATAAGAAGTACAGACCCTTACGGAAAACCTGCCTATAAAATCATGCACCGGGGCGACATTGAACAGATGGCGGAGGACTTGCGGGAGCATTTAAGCATTGAAATGCTAAAGTTTGACAAGAAACTGTATGACAGGCACAGTCTTCATCCTGCGCAAAGTAAAAGCACGGAAGGTGAAATTGTTTCCACTCCCGAAATACAGCCGCATATTGAAAATGTAACGAACTCCGAAACGGTGGCAAAACCGGAAGAAGTAACGCCACAGCCCACAGACGAAAAGCCGGAGATAGAGCCACACCGCCCGATGAAGCATTCGGACGGTGTGCAGCTCTCCCTGCTTGACCTTTGGGGAATGACCGAAGAAGTCAGCAAGGAGGAAACTTCCAAGAAGAAAAAGGCAGCGAAAAAGGAAAGTGCCGCAAAGCGTACTGCGTCCAAACCGAAAGTGCAGGTTACACCGAAGGTTACGAATATACCTCCGCATACCACCTCTGTTTCTCCGGCTGAAAAGAAAACGGACGAGAAAAAGGAAGTGGAGGAAGCGGATAAGCAAAGCGATCCAGACGACATCTATGCTTCCATCAACTGGGAGGACAATCCGCCCATCAACGGTTTCTATGAAATGATGATGGATATGACACCTGAAAAGCGCAAGGCTCTTCGGCAAGTGGCGGAACGGCACAGGCAGGAACAACCGAAAGCACCCGCCGTACAACAGGCGGAACACGATACGGAGGTGAAAAAGCAGGAGGAAGTCTTGGATATGAAACCGCGTCCCTATCACCGCACGCCTGAAATGCACCTGCGTGAAGGGTCGCTGGTGGCAAACAGGGCACGCGACATCGGGTATCTGAAAGACATCACTCCCTACGGTGCGACATTCCAGCCGCTCGGACTGACCGGTTATCAGAAAGAAAAGGCACTGCTGTATGTATCAGTCCGTGACGCATACGAGAGGCTGTACCGCTATGAATCGAACAGACACGAGGCAAATCCCCAGTGGCGTGAACACCTGAACACCTGCTACGATGAATTTGTCATGCGCTACGGCAACCTCAATGCCAAGCAGAATGTGAAACTGGTGATGATGGATGCCGGCGGACGCGATGTCCTTTCGCTGGAACGTGCGGAGGGCGGCAGGTTTGTGAAGGCGGACATCTTTGAACGCCCCGTATCCTTCGGGGTGGAGTCCGCCGTGAATGCCGGAACACCGGAGGAAGCGCTTGCCGCATCGCTCAACCGGTTCGGAACGGTCGATCTCGATTATATGAGGGAGATAACCGACGGAACGGAGGAGGAACTGCTCCAAGCCCTGAAAGGGCGCATCTTCTACAACCCGCTCGTAACCGGTTACGAAATCAAGGACAGGTTCATCGCCGGGAACGTGATAGAGAAGGCGGAACGAATCGAAAATTGGATAAATGCCAATCCCGAAAATGAACATATGCCTGAAGTGAAGGAGGCACTGGAAGCATTGAAAGAAGCCGAACCGCAGCGGATTGAGTTTGAAGACCTCGACTTCAACTTCGGTGAACGCTGGATTCCCACGGGCGTGTACGCCTCGTATATGAGCCACCTGTTTGAAACGGACGTGAAAATCGCCTATTCCGCCAGCATGGACGAGTTCTCGGTGGCTTGCGGCTACCGTACCATGAAAATCACGGACGAGTTTTTGGTAAAGGGCTATTACCGCCACTACGACGGTATGCACCTGCTGAAGCACGCCCTGCACAACACCTGCCCGGACATGATGAAGTCCGTCGGCAAGGACGAACACGGCAACGACATCAAGGTGCGCGACAGCGAGGGCATACAGCTCGCCAACGCCAAGA
>ERZ833963.1234-NODE-1234-length-31859-cov-6.501666_pt1 | contig 31859 bp, 30 predicted proteins | sample MGYA00519693_ERZ833963 | MGnify/ENA primary metagenome ERZ833963 (study PRJEB31850, sample SAMEA3708748) | human gut metagenome | biome: human gut; feature: human-associated habitat; material: faeces | place: China | collected 2014 ... | reverse complement strand
CCGGCAAACACATCAATGATGAACGCCACATAGACGAAGCCCCGCCATGTGCTGAGTAGAGTAAGAGGCAGGGCGTAGTCGGACTATTTCCCTGCCTCTCCTCCCCGAACCGGACGTGCACCTTTCAGCGCATCCGGCTCTCCATTTAAATGCTGGCGAACGCCATTGCCACTTCTGTAAAGCGCGATGTATACGTGTTTCTGGTCTCCGTCCTCAGATAGGGATTACCTTCGGGTAGCCGCCAGCGGAACAGCTTCTTGCCTTGCCCCACCAACCGGTACAGTATTTCGCCGCTGAGCTTGCCGTGATTGGTTTTACCAAATAAAACCCACGTTTTGCTCTGACCCGGTTTCGGTGATTTACACCACCACCTCATCAGGGAAGCGATACCTGTACGGTATTTGCGGGCCAGCCAGTGAGCCAGCTTCCAGAACACGACACGGTCGATATAACTGAAGACTTTGGCCTTAAAATCAACGAACTGATAGAACATGGCCCAGCCTTTCAGTTTTCGGTTGAGTTGTTCAGCCATATCGACTTTGCTTTCACTGTAGTTGCCTGATAACAGTGCTGTCAGCGATGCGGCGAAGTTTCTGGCTTTCTCCTGCGGGATCGTTGAGACCACTCGCATCTCGCCATAACGACTGCGTTTGCGAATGATCCTGTGCCCCAGAAAGATAAAGCCGTCATTAACATGGGTGATTTTAGTCTTATCCATGTTCAGCCTGAGTTTCAGACTGCCTTCGAGCACACCCCGACACTCCTCCCTGATGGCTTCCGCCTGTGCTTTGGTGCCTTTGACGATGAGGACAAAATCATCGGCATAGCGGCAGTACGCCACCGCGGGTTTCCACTGCCAGTTTTCTCTGACCGCCGTACTTCGGCCCCGTTGGATACTGTTATTCCAGTACCACCGATCTTTTCTGGCTTTCCCGCTCAGGTAGCGCTCATGCAGGTATTGATCGAACTCATTCAGCATGATGTTCGATAATAGCGGCGATATAACACCGCCCTGTGGCACACCTTCACTGGCCGCCCGAAAGAGACCGACATCGATATGTCCCGCCTTGATGGTTTTCCACAGCAGAGTCATGAAACGTGCGTCACTGATCCTGCGGCGTACAGCCTTCATCAGCAGTCGATGATGTACGGTGTCGAAGTAACTGGACAGGTCGCCTTCAATCACCCAGCGTCCCCGGGTTTCACCACAGTCTGTGAGCTGTAATTTCACCGTGCGGATCGCGTGGTGGACACTGCGCTCAGGCCGGAAGCCATATGAGAGCGTATGAAAATCACTCTCCCATATCGGCTCCATCGCCATCAGCATGGCCCGCTGAACAATACGATCCCGCAACGCGGGGATACCCAGTGGTCGCAGTTTGCCGTTGCTTTTAGGGATGTAAACCCGTCTGGCGGGCAAGGGCTGGTAGTGGCCTGAGAGTAATTCATCCCTGAGGATTTGCAGCTCAACAGCCAGTCTGGCCTGTAGCATTGTTTTGTTCACGCCATCAACGCCGGGGGTATGGGCCCCCTTTGATGAAAGCGTGATCCGCGCCGCTTCAGCCAGCCATTCTGGTTGTGTTATCAGACGCAGCAGCCGTTGAATCCGTAGGGACGGATCGGTGGCTGCCCATGTGGCAAGCTTGCGTTGCATTTCGCTGATTATCAAAGGTCTTCACCTCGTTAGGTCAGTTAATTCACGTCGCAAACACATTCAAACTGCTTCCCTTCGCCATGTAATGGGCTTTCCCCATCGCGGACTACTACGGAAGCTCCGCCAGCCAGCGCGTCATCGGAGCCATGCCCCCTTAACATCCGTCGCTGACCTTCCCCGGTTTACCTGCCTGGACTCAGGCATACTGAGGAGGCTGCCCGTCGCACTCTTTATCCTTGCTTGCCGCAAGTTGGCAGAAGTCAGCAACGCAAGTGTGATAGACGCTGCTGCCCCGGTGTTTCGCATACATGTCAAAACACCTTCGACCGGCAGTGCTTACGTATCACTGCCAGTTCCTCCTGCACGGCCTGTCAGATCACGTAGGCCGTGGTGACGTTTTCAACCCACAGAGGCGGATTAACGGGTTCATGTTCTTCAGCCTTTCAGTACTTAACCTTGAGGATCATCTCGGCTTAGTGATCTCGCCTCAATCCCCGTTGTCAGCGGGTTACATCACCCTGCGGGCATGCCGCAGGTCACTGCCGCTCAGGTTCTCCACCGTCACACCCGGTGGGATTGTTGGGTTTCTCATCGTGAGTTACCGGTTCAATATTCCAGACAGACTCGCGGTTCATTTAAGCATCCATGCCCGCCCTGAACTCCGGGCACACTATAGGTCACATCACCGCACCACACCTGATTTGGTTCCGTTACGGCGAACTGTCGCTCAAGATGATTCGGGATAGCAACGTGCTCATGACCGCCACGCTTATACCGGTGAGTCGGCTGCTGGCAACTGACCAGCCCCAGCTCTTTCATGAGTCTGCCAGCAAGCCAGCGCCCCATCTGGTAGCCTCTCTGGGTTGCCATTGTGGCGATGCTTCTTGCTCCGGCAGAGCCGTGGCTGATGCCATGCAGTTCAAGTACCTGGCTGCGTAATACAGCCCGTCTGCCGTCTGGTTTTTCAGGACGGTTTTTCCAGTATTTGTAGCTGCTGCGATGGACCCCGAACACATGGCAGAGAGTGGCCACAGGATAACGCGCCCTGAGTTTCCCGATTATCGAAAACTGTTCAGGGAGTCTGACATCAAGAGCGCGGTAGCCTTTTTAATATTTCATTTTCCATTTCAATACGTTGTAGCTTTTTCCTGAGCTCACGGATTTCAATTTGTTCCGGGGTAATGGGGGAGGCTTTTGGTGTTTTTCCCTGCCGCTCATCACGTAATTGTTTCACCCATCGCGTCATTGTGGAAAGGCCGACATCCATAGCGCTGGCTGCATCTGCCACGGTGTATTTCTGGTCAACGACCAGTTGAGCGGATTCGCGTTTAAACTCTGCGCTGAAATTTCTTTTTTCATTATGGCACCTGTGTTGTTCTGAGGTGAGCATATCACCTCTGTTCAGGTAGCTAAATTTAGTGTGCCACCTCAAGGTTCTTAGTGAGCCGTTTTTAAAAGATATGATAATATATTATTGTTTATAAATTGTTGATGTTTGATTTAGTAGTATATAAAGTTCACCACCTTTATTAGGCTTTCCTTTTATCTCTACTTACTGGGTGCCAGAAACTTTAAATTTTAAACGGAGGGGGCATTTTGTTTAAAGCAAATCATGTTCCGGTATTAATGTATCATCATGTCAGCCATTGCCCAGGACTGGTTACACTTTCTCCCGAGACATTCCGGAAACAAATGAAATGGTTGGCTGAAAACAACTGGAAAACACTGTCATCAGATGAACTGGAGTTTTTTTATCGGGGCGGAAAACTTCCCCGTAAAAGCGTTATGTTGACATTTGATGATGGATACCTTGACAACTGGTTTCAGGTATATCCTTTATTAAACGAGTTTAATCTCAAGGCACATATTTTTTTAATTACCAGTTTTATTGGAAATGGTCCGGTTCGTCACTCTCCTGGAAAGGAATATTCTCATCGCGATTGCGAACATCAAATAGCAACCGGGAATGCTGATAATGTTATGCTTCGCTGGTCTGAAGTGAACGAAATGTTGCAATCTGGTCTGGTCGAATTTCATGTTCATACACATACTCATACACGTTGGGATAAAAAGTTCACTTCACGAGAAGAACAGTGTAAACATCTTCGGCAGGACTTATTGAGCGGGAGAGAATATTTAAAAAAAATGACAGGAAAATGCAGTAAACATTTGTGTTGGCCGGAAGGTTATTATAACAAGGATTATATTCAGATCGCTGAAGAACTTGGATTCCATTATTTATATACAACAGAAAGAAGAATGAATGCTCCTGCTAAAGGAACTACACGGATAGGAAGAATAAGCACCAAGGAACGGGAAAATTGCGTATGGCTGAAAAGACGACTTTTTTATTATACAACACCGTTTTTTTCATCGTTGCTGGCCCTTCATAAGGGGCCAAGATTACCGGATGACTAATAATGAATATACTATTTACGGAATCATCACCGAATATAGGTGGTTAGGAATTACAGGCTGTTGCTCAAATGAAGGCCCTGAAGAAAATGGGGCATTCAGTTCTGCTTGTCTGCAGGGAGAACAGCAAAATTGCTTTTGAAGCCAGTAAGTTTGGAATTGATATCACATTCGCGTTATTTCGAAACAGTCTTCACATTCCTACTGTATGGAGATTACTCGGAATAGTTCATAGTTTTCAGCCCGATGCAATCGTTTGTCACAGTGGACATGATAGTAATATTGTTGGTTTGGTACGGTTTTTTACCTGGAAACATCCATTCAGAATTATCAGGCAAAAGACATATTTGACACGAAAAACAAAATTTTTTTCAATAAATCATTTTTGCGATGAGGTGATTGTTCCCGGAACAAATATGAAGACACATCTGGAGCAGGAAGGATGTCGAACTCGGGTTACTGTTGTGCCTCCTGGCTTTGATTTCCAGGAATTATACGTTGATTCCCGAAACAGTTTGCCTCCGAGTGTTCTTTCCTGGCTGGCGTCCCGAAGAGGATGCCCCGTAATTGCTCAGGTAGGAATGTTGCGCCCGGAAAAAGGGCACGAATTTATGTTGAATTTACTGTTCCATTTAAAAATGAATGGACGACAGTTCTGTTGGTTGATTGTGGGGTCTGGTTCACCTGAACTGCGGGAACATTTACAGTATCAGATTGACAGTATGGGCATGCATGATGATGTTTTTATTGCTGACAATGTTTTTCCTGCCGCCCCCGTATATCGGGTTGCCAGTCTGGTGGTTCTGCCTTCAGAAAACGAATCTTTTGGTATGGTGCTGGCAGAAGCATCGGCATTTTCTGTGCCTGTAGTGGCCACTCAGATTGGTGGAATCCCTGAGGTTATTCAGAACAACCAGACCGGGACATTGTTACCGGCAGGTAATAAGCACGCATGGATGTGCGCCCTGAATGATTTTTTTAATGACCCTGGGCGTTTTTATCAGATGGCTCGCCTGGCAAAACAGGATATAGAAGAGCGGTTTGATATTAATAAAACTGCGTTAAAAATACTCACATTAGCGAAGCAAAAGTAACAATATGTTTTCTATAAGTAACTTATCATTTATCGGTTTCCTTAAAAGGATTATTTGTTCCTCAGATTCACTACCGGGGAAGTGGGAACACAGAAAATTTCGGTTCATGTACATTTTGCGATGTTCTATAAATCCGGTTGTCAGTATTCGATATTATTATGAACTGCGTTCCTTGCCGTGCATTGAGGATATTCTGGCAATACACCCCACGTTGCCAGCAAGAATTCATCGCCCTTATTTGCATAAAGGGGGGCGCGCCTGGACCCGTGGACAATATATTCTTGAGCATTATCGCTTTGTGCAAAATTTGCCAGAAAAATATTCTAAATTTTTGTTTCCACAAAAATCGGTATCATTAGTCCAATTCATCGGGAAAGATGGAGAGAATTTTGATATCCAGTGTTCTCCCAGTGGTTTTGACCGGGAAGGAGAGTTGATGTTGTCATTGTTTTACAATAAAACAGTTATTGCCCGGTTAACATTTTCAGTCATTCTGACTCAAAATGGACACATTGCTTTTATTGGCGGATTACAGGGAGCCCCTAAAAATACCGGACCTGATGTTATTCGGTGCGCAACCCGGGCCTGTTATGGGATTTTCCCAAAACGGATTATTTTTGAAGCATTTTGTGCGTTGATGAAAGCTTGCAATATCTCTGAGTGTCTGGCAGTCAGTGAGCACAGTCATGTTTTCCGGCAATTGAGATACTGGTATCAGAAACGCAAAACCTTTGTTGCGGTCTATAGTGATTTCTGGGAGTCTGTAGCAGGAAAAACCTGTGGTGACTGGTACAGATTACCAACCCAGGTGATTCGAAAGCCGCTAAGCGATATAGCCAGTAAAAAACGCTCTGAGTACCGAAAACGATACGCTTTGCTGGATTATATCCATGAAACTACTATCCGCTCTTTGGATGCATATCCTGTACACTCAGAACATCAGAATTTAAATTAAGGTTTGATGTATTCTCTGAATAAAACAGTAATGATAATTTTGGTAGAGGCATTCGCACTAAATAATGAAAAAATATAAATCTGAGTTTATTCCTGAATTTAAGAAAAATTACCTTTCCCCTGTTTACTGGTCTACATGGTTCCTTTTGGGAATGATTGCAGGTATTTCAATGTTTCCCCCTTTATTCAGAGATCCTGTCTTGGCAAAAATAGGGCGTTGGGCGGGCAGATTGAGCAAAAAAGCTCGTCGCAGGGCGACGATTAATTTATCGCTTTGTTTCCCAGAAAAGAGTGATACAGAACGGGAAATAATTGTCGACAAAATGTTTGCCACAGCATTGCAATCCATAGTGATGATGGCAGAACTGGCAATTCGTGGTCCGGAAAAGTTCCAGAAACGAGTGTTCTGGAAAGGCCTCGAAATTCTTGAGGAAATTCGACACAATAATAGAAATGTGATTTTTCTGGTTCCCCATGGCTGGAGCGTGGATATTCCTGCAATGTTGCTGGCAGCTCAGGGAAAAAAAATGGCCGCCATGTTTCATCAGCAACGAAATCCAGTGATTGATTATGTCTGGAATTCAGTACGGCGTAAATTCGGGGGGCGCTTACATGCCCGGGAGGATGGGATAAAACCATTTATTCAGTCAGTACGCCAGGGATACTGGGGATATTACCTCCCAGATCAGGATCATGGTCCTGAATACAGTGAATTTGCTGATTTTTTTGCGACCTATAAAGCGACATTACCAATCATTGGACGTCTGATGAACATCAGTCAGGCTATGATTATACCACTTTTCCCGGTTTATGATGAAAAAAAACATCTACTGACTATTGAAATTCGGCCACCAATGGATGCTTGCATTGCCAGCGCGGACAATAAAACGATTGCCCGACAAATGAACAAAACAGTGGAAATTTTGGTGGGGCCACATCCGGAACAGTATGTCTGGGTTTTAAAATTGTTAAAAACACGCAAATCAAACGAAGCGGACCCGTACCCTTGAAATTATAAAGTACAAGTATTTCCACTAGTTGTTTGTAAGCGTACAGCCTGAACCGTCTGGTCAGAATCTGACGAATTAGACAAAGTGGTGTCCACCAAATAAGTAGTGGGAACCAATGATCTTACCCACCAATAGTGGACACAGGACTAAGTGAGTAAACTCTCAACCAGAGGTGACTCATGACAAAACCAGTATCAATCAGCAAGAAGCCCCGTAACCAACATACGCCTGAATTTCGTAACGAAGCCCTGAAACTCGCTGAACACATCAGTGTGGCCGCCGCAGCCCGTGAACTCAGCCTGTATGAATCTCAGCTTTATGCCTGGCGCAGTAAACAGCAGCAACAAATGAATTCGTCAGAGCGCGAAAGCGAACTGGCCGCTGAAAATGTCCGCCTTAAACGACAACTGGCGGAGCAGGCTGAGGAACTGGCCATCCTCCAAAAGGCCGCGACATACTTCGCGAAGCGCCTGAAATGAAGTATGTCTTCATCGAAAATCATCGGGCAGAGTTCAGCATCAAAGCGATGTGTCGTGTACTTCGGGTTGCCCGCAGCGGTTGGTATGTCTGGCTCAGGCGTCGTCACCAGATGAGCCTGCGCCAACAGTTTCGGCTCACCTGCGATGCCGCTGTCCATAAGGCATTCTTTGAGGCAAAGCAGCGATACGGTGCTCCCCGCCTTGCATAATCTTGCAGTGGCGATCGAACATTACAATGAAAACCATCCGCACAGTGCGTTGGGTTATTGCTCTCCGCGAGAATATCGACGTCAGTGGGTAACGTTAACTTAAGATACAACCCCTGTCTGGAAATAAGGGGGCAAGAACACATTGACACTGTAAATATGGCATTGTATAAAACCCCGCCCCAATAATGAGTTTCATTTGCATTACTCCCATTTGCTGGTCATCCACTCGCCTGTTTACAAGGATAGCGTTTAATGAAGAAGGTCCTTTGCGCGTTAGGCTTGATGTTCACCGCCGTCAGTTCCGCGCTGGCAACAACCTACCCCCTGACGATTGAAAACTGCGGCTATCAGGAGACCTTCACCCGGCCGCCGGAGCGCGTGGTCGCGCTGGGGCAAAATACGGTCGAAATTCTGCTGCTGCTCGGGCTGCAAAAGCAGGTGGTCGCCAGCGCCTTCTGGCCGACCAGCGTTTTACCGCAGCTGGCTGAGCAAAACGCGAAGATTAAAACCTTGACGGTGGAAATTCCGAGCCTGGAATCGGTGCTGGCGCAAAATCCTGATTTCGTTCCCGCCCAGTTGCCGCTGCTGCTGGGGCCGGAAAGCAAAGTCGCCAGGCGTGAAGATCTCGCCACCGTCGGCGTGAACAGCTACGTCTCACCGGGGATGTGCGCCACCAAAAAGGCCACCGGCGATATGTACGGCAGCCGGCAAAAGCTGTGGGATATGGCCTGGCTGTATCAGGAAATTAGCGATTTTTCCCGCATTTTCAACATCGAAGATCGTGGTCAGGCGCTGATTGCCGATTTCAAAAAACGTGAAGCCGACCTGCGCCAGGAGTTTGGTAAAAGCAAAAAGGATCTCTCCTTCGTCTTCTGGTTCTCCAGCGCCTCACCTTCGGCCGATGCCTATGTCGGCGGCAAAAACAGCGCCTCCGGATTTATCGCCAGCGTGCTGGGCGGACATAATGCGATTACCTCCGAAACCGAGTGGCCCACGGTGAGCTGGGAGAGCATTATTGCCGCCAACCCGGATGTGATCGTGGTCGCCAGCCTGGATCGTAACCGCTGGGCGCTGGATAAGGCCGAGGAGAAGATCAAATTCCTCAAAAGCGATCCCGCCGTCAGCCAGCTGGAGGCGGTGAAAAAAGGCCATATCGTGGTCATGGACGGTCAGGCGATGAATCCGACCATTCGCACGCTTTACGGCGCGGAGCAGGTGGGCGAGCAGCTGAGAAAAATGGGGCTGAACTGATGAGCGTCGCCGCGATTGAGACGCGCCGCAGCATACTGCTCACCGGCTGGTGTGTACTGGCAGCGATCGTGCTGGCGCTGGTGATCGCTGTGGGCGTCAGCGTTGGCGAGCTGGCCATCCCGCTGCAGAATGTCTTTTATGCTATCAGCAACAGAACCGGCTTAACCGCTGAGCCGCTCAACCGTATCTATGAGAGCGTTATCTGGGATTTCCGCCTCAGCCGCGCGCTGGTCGCCGCCTGCTGCGGCGCCGGCCTCGCTATCTGCGGTGTCGTGCTGCAAAGCTTGCTGAAGAATGCCCTCGCCGAACCCTACGTCCTCGGCGTCTCCGCCGGGGCCTCCACCGGCGCGGTGTCGATCGTGGTGCTGGGCCTTGGCGCTGGCGCAATTTCCCTCTCGGCAGGCGCCTTTGCCGGGGCCTTCGCCGCCTTCGCCTTTGTCGCCTTGCTGACTAACGGCGCGCGCGGCGGCAATGAGCGTACGATTCTTGCGGGCGTCGCCGCCTCGCAGTTATTTAACGCCATCACGGCCTATACCATCAGCACCTCCGCCAGCGCACAGCAGGCGCGCGATGTGATGTTCTGGCTGCTGGGCAGCTTCAGCGGCGTCCGCTGGCCCGAATTCCAGTTGGTCATCGTGGTGGTGCTCGCGGGTCTGGCGGTCTGCCTGTGGTATGCCCGGGCGCTGGACGCGTTCACCTTCGGCGACGATGCCGCCGCCTCGCTGGGGATTGCTGTGCCGCGCGTGCGCCTGATCCTCTTCACCACTGCGGCGCTGATCACCGCCACCATCGTCAGCATGGCCGGCTCAATCGGCTTTGTTGGCCTGGTGGTGCCGCACGTGATGCGTTTCTTCTTTGGCCCACTGCACCGAACTTTGCTGATCGCCAGCGCGCTGGCAGGGGCGATATTGATGGTACTGGCGGACATTGCGTCGCGCCTGCTGATTGCCCCGCAAAGTCTGCCCGTTGGGGTAGTAACCGCCCTGGTTGGGGTGCCTTTCTTTGCCGTGATTATCTACCGCTCAAGGAATAAGTGATGAGTATTTGCGCTGAAAATATCACCTGGAAGGCAGGCAAAAAGGTCATCGTCAATAATGTCTCGCTGCGGGTGCCGCGCGGCGAAACGGTCGGACTGCTGGGGCCCAACGGCTGCGGCAAATCCTCGCTGCTGCGCGTTCTGGCGGGCCTGCGCCGCCCGGATGCAGGTCGCGTCACCCTCGACGGCCAGGATATCGCCCGGATGGCGAAAAAGCAGCTCGCCCGCCGCGTGGCTTACGTCGAGCAACACGGCATGACCGAGGCCAATATGCGGGTGCGCGACGTCGTGCGCCTGGGACGCATTCCCCACCACTCTCCGTTCTCAAACTGGAGCGCTCAGGATGACGAAGCGATTGCCGCCGCGCTGCAGCGGGTAGCGATGCTGGAGAAAAGCGAACAGGGATGGTTAAGCCTCTCCGGCGGCGAGCGGCAGCGGGTGCATATCGCCCGCGCGCTGGCGCAGAGCCCGAGCGAAATCCTGCTGGATGAGCCGACCAACCATCTGGATATACACCATCAGATGCAGTTAATGCAGTTGATCAGCGAGCTGCCGGTAACCAGCATTGTGGCCATTCACGATCTTAACCATGCCGCGATGTTCTGCGATTCGCTGATCGTGATGCAGCAGGGGCAGATCCTCGCCAGCGGGACGCCGGAGGAGATTTTGTCCGAAGCGCTGCTGTGGGACGTTTTCCGGGTGAAAACCAAAATCGAGATCTCCCCTTACCACGGCAAAAAGCACATTCATTTCATCGTTTAGGTTGGGCGGATATGCCTCTTTTCTCCCTGCGCCCTGCGGCAACCCTCTGGCCTCCGGTGTTACTGGGAAGCCAGTTCGTTTTTAATATTGGCTTTTACGCGGTCGTTCCTTTCCTCGCCCTCTTCCTGCGCGACGACATGCTGCTCTCAGGCGGACTTATCGGCCTGATCCTCGGGCTGCGTACCTTCTCCCAACAGGGGATGTTTATCCTCGGCGGGACGCTGGCCGACCGCTATGGCGCTAAGGCGATCATTCTCGCCGGCTGCGTCGTTCGCGTCGCCGGTTTTCTCCTGCTGGCGTGCGGGGCGTCGCTGTGGCCCATTATCCTTGGCGCCTGCCTGACCGGCGTCGGCGGCGCCCTGTTCTCCCCGTCGATAGAGGCCCTGCTGGCGCGGGCCGGTACCCACAGCCAGGCCAACGGGAAACGCAGCCGCGCCGAGTGGTTTGCGCTGTTTGCGGTATGCGGTGAACTGGGAGCGGTGATCGGCCCGGTGGCCGGAGGCGTGCTGAGCGGGATCGGCTTTCGGCATATCGCCCTCGCCGGCGCGGGAATATTTCTTCTGGCGCTGGCGGTGCTCTTTTTCGGTCTGCCCGCCGACGGGCACACGACAACAACGCGCAGACGAGTCCCATGGTGGACGCCTTTGCGCCAGCCGCGCTTTGTCGCGTTTATTCTCGCCTACAGCTCATGGCTGTTGAGCTACAACCAACTGTACCTCGCCCTGCCGGTGGAGATCCAACGTTCCGGCGGCCGCGAGCAGGATCTGGCGCCGCTCTTTATGCTAGCCTCGCTGTTGATTATCACCCTCCAGCTCCCTCTCGCCCGCTTCGCCCGGCGAATGGGCGCCGTGCGCATCCTGCCGGTGGGCTTTCTGCTGCTGTCGGCTTCCTTTGCCAGCGTGGCGTTATTCGCCGCCGCCCCACCCGCCGAAAGTTGGCTGCGGTTAATGCCGGCGGCTGGTTTTGTCACGCTGCTCACCCTCGGCCAGATGCTGTTAGTGCCCGCAGCCAAGGATCTGATCCCGCTGTTCGCCGAGGAGTCGACGCTGGGTGCCCACTACGGAGCGCTCGCCACTGCAGGAGGGTGCGCGGTGTTAGCCGGGAATTTACTGCTCGGTCATTTACTTGACCAGGCGCTCATTCCGTCGCCGCAGGCGGTTTATCCCTGGCTTCTGCTGGCGCTGTTTCCGCTGTGCAGCGCCGTCGCCCTGCGGGCGATCTGTCGCCCGCTGGCGGCAACATGACGCAGAGCGGGTAACAGCCCGCTCTGGAAGTGAACAGCTAGTATCCATATTTTCAGCTAATACTTTAGCAAAGATCCTCAGCCCTGTTTAAACCCCGGCTTGCCGTTTTTGGCTCGCCATTCCTTCACTTCTTTTACGATACCTTCATGACTGTCCTCACGGTCATCCCTTGGATAATAAATAAGATCAGAACCATCAGGGTGTTCAGCTAATCGACGAAATTCATCCACTAATTTATCGTCATCAGCCTCAGTTTCACCTTCAGCCCGGCAGATTTTTCTGACGAACTCCAGTTCAGTTGATATTCTCTCGCCAAAGCAGCTGGGGCTGGATATAGGTTTGGAGTATTTCAAATACCTGGAAGATCAATTTTGTGCTGCAGCTTTTAATTTTCTACGCAATGCTGATATGACTCAAAACGATGTGAAAGATACAGAGTCAGCTTATCGTGGATGGCTGGAGATTGACGAAGAAGATCTTGAGTAAAGCTCGATAATTCTTCTGACGTTATAACTAACGGATGTCGCGTAAGCGAGCCTTCAGGGCCGCTTACGAGCGAGTATGACAGACGTATAGGGTTTCTTCATGTTCTCAGTTTTTGAATTGTCAATTCTACTAGTTCAACTCAATACTCTTAGCATGGGAAAATTTCATTTCTCCAGGCGGCTCCCAAACCGTGATTCCAGGTAAGCCCGCATCAAGCCGGGCACTCAAAGAATGAATCGGGGATTCTGACGCTGGCCTACAACCGCCAGGATATTGACACGACGGGCCTTATCATTCACTTCATAAAGTACATGCTGCCCAAGTAAGCTAATACGGCGAACCCCTTCGCCATAGCGTTCATCTGTTTCATACAGCCTGGGGTAATCTGCCAGACGATCGGTTGCAGTGATCAGACGCTCTGTCACGTTCCTTGCATCCCAAAGAGATGCATTCTCGGCCAGATATTCAAACAACGCCGTTATATCCTCAATCGCACCTGGTCGCCATTCTATTTCATAACTCATTGCGCAGTTCCTGATAACGTCCCTGTAGTTGCTGGCGCAGTTGCACGGAACTCATTCCCGGCCGCTTATCGGCGCGAGCAGCGGCAACTTTCGCTCGGATCTGTTCGTCGTATTCCGCCCGTGCCAGTTCTTCATTAGCGAGGCGTTGCAATAGTGCAGACTTGTCTGTACTGCCTTCTGGAAAAATACGAGGCAGGCTTTCGGCCAGCTCGCGCAGGAAATTGGCGTTTTCGTAATGTGTGGTGCTATTCATAATTGACTCCCCCTTTCATTCAATAAAGGGCAATTGCAGGTTTTTTGATGCCGCACGCATGGGTATAACGAGTCAGAGTATCGATATTCGCCCCGGTGATATTGTTTCACAGGCAGGCGATAACCGGATGCATAATGCTCATTTGCCTGGCAATCTGCGTGTTGTCAGGTTTTATGCAGAGTATATAACCTTTCAGACACAGCCACCAACATATGCTTATGCCGCGCCAGCGGCATGTAAGGCGGCACGCTGTGGTTACATGTGATACCGGAGTAAAACCGACGAAGCCCGGCGTAAGCCGGTACTGATTGATAGATTTCACCTTACCCATCCCCAGCCCTGCCAGACCATACCCGCTTTCAGCCATGATAGAGCCTCTGTGCGCGGTCGGAGTGGTCCCGACGAGGGTTTGAAGTCGGGGCGTATCTCCGCGTTAGCGGGCCGTCAGGGCCGCTAACGAGCGTGTATGAGATCAGTTTGGATATTAGAAATAATTGTACCTTTAACGCACCATCATTAATGCTAATGTATGCATACATTAGCATTAATGATGAAGGAGAAGAATAACAATGGCAGTCAACCCACTTCTTTTTTGGATTTCTTAATTTTCATCTGATAAAGCCGCTTTACCCGTTCAATTTCTGCCAGCGTTGCGGACCAGTGTAGTTCAGCGGCATGACGATATCTGGCAGCCATTTTTTCCACCATCTCCGGATTGCTGTCCGCGCTGCGGTGCTGACGCCCCTTCTCCCCAAAAACTTCAACAACCAGCCACTGGCTTCCGGTTCTGCCGAACAATGCCTTGCACAAACGTCTCACAGTCAGCGGGGTTAAATCTGGATCGGGATCGTAGGCAATGGTAGCAAAAATAAAGCGCAGCATTTCTGACGTCTTGTAACGCTTTACGCTGGCAGCCAGGCGTGAGGCACGTTGCGGTGCTTCCCATCGGTCGTTACTGTAATTAGCCACTTCAGCCAGATAATCCTTTTCAAGTTTTTCAGCCGTGTAGCACCTGCCGCCTAAAAAAAGCCGCATGGCCTCCCTGGTTTTGTCTCTCACATATCATCCCTCATTAATGCTAATGTATGCATACATTAGCATTAACATGCTGACAGCCACAAGCGGCGGATTTACGTCCGGATAACGTAAATGATTGCGGTATACAGGCCAGGCGGTCAGATTTCCAGCCGTGCCTGTTCCTGCAGCAGTTCCAGATGATATGCAGCAATAGCGTTTACCACCCCTGCCGTCATCCGTGCGTCGGCGATCGCTGAATGTGCCTGCCCTTCCCAGGTCAGTCCGGCCTGGCTGGCAGCACAGGCCAGTGAAATCGTGCCATAGCGGTTGGTGGCCCCATAATATCCTGCAGCCAGCTCCATCGCACAATATACCGTCAGTTCTTCCAGCCAGTCAGCCGGATCGCTATGTGCGGCAGCAGTCTGTTTCAGAATGCGGATGTCGAACCGGGCATTAAAGATAATTACTGGTCGGTCCCCGATTGCATGCCGCAGTTGACGCGCCACATCTGTCCATGATGGTGCACCGCAGAGAGCCTGCTCACTGATACCATGCACGGCGGCAGCCTGCGCCCCGATGGCGACCGTGGGCTTCAGCCTGGTTTCAAATACCACCTGACCGGCCGCATCGGTCAGGCCGATTTCCAGGGCTTCCGCGGTATTATCCAGTCCTGTCGTTTCAGTATCCAGAAAGAGTGGTGCCAGACTCAGCCAGTCATATGCCTGCCGTGCCATCCGGCCACTGGTGCTGTTTAGTCGGGATAAAACGGAAAGCCGCTGGCCAGCCAGCTGTTGTTTACTCGTCAGAGGGCGTTTCTCACGCATCGGAACACAGTCTGCAATTCGGTATACAGCGAACCTGCCACCATAAGTGTTTTTATACCACTTAACCGGCTCAGCACCGGGGGCTGGTTTCATTCTGAATTCATCGCGCAGACGTCCCTTCGAGAAACACCTGTCTTCGGCAATCGCCTGCGCACGTCTGGTGGCCAGCTCATCATTATTCATGGTTATTGCATCTCCTTATATCCGGACAGCCCCTCTATGGCCACTTCTGTGCAGTATGCAATACACGCAGGATTGAACCGCCCCGGGTTTCCTGGAGAGTGTTTTATCTGTGAACTCAGGCTGCCAGATCATCGTTTCCGATGGAAGCATAATAAGCTTTTTCTGCTTCTGCCGGAGGAGTATGGCCCAGCCTTTCCAGCAATCGTCGATTGTTATACCAGTCCACCCACGTGAGTGTGGCCAGCTCCACTTCTGTCCGGTTTTTCGTAAGCGTGCAGCAAGAACCGTATTGACGGGGATGTGTTATTCAGTCGGCAGTGCTACGCGCCAGGGGAGCAGTTCGCAGACCCGGTTTATCGGCCAGTCGGCTATGACGTCAAGGACATAGCGGAGGTAGCTTTCTGGCTCCACTCCGTTCAGTTTGCACGTCCCGATCAGGCTGTACAGCAGCGCTCCCCGCTCTCCTCCATGATCCGAACCGAAGAACAGGTAGTTTTTGCGGCCCAGACTGACCATCCGCAACGCATTTTCAGCGATGTTATTGTCCGCCTCAGCCCAGCCATCATCTGCATAGTACGTCAGCGCCGGCCACTGGTTCAGGGCGTATGCGAACGCTTTCGCCAGTTCTGAGTGTCGCGACAGGGTTTTCATCTTTTCACGCAGCCAGCTTTCCAGGGATTTCAGCAGCGGTTTCGTTTTCAACTGACGTTCGGCAAGGCGCTGCTCCGCCGTCATTCCCCTTATCTCTGCCTCGATGGCGTACAGTTCGCCGATCCGTTTCAGCGCTTCCTCCGTCAGGGCTGACGGGGTGCGAACGTGCACATCGTGGATTTTACGACGGGCGTGAGCCCAACAGGCGGCTTCCGTTATCCGGCCATCCCGGTACAGCTCGTTGAACCCGGCGTATGCATCCGCCTGCAGTACACCACTGAACCCCGCAAGATGGGTCTGCGGATGGATGCCTTTTCTGTCCGGGCTGTAAGCGAACCACACCGCCGGCGCCAGCGTTGACCCGGCGTTATGGTCGTCACGAACGTAGGTCCATAACCGCCCGGTCTTCGTTTTCTTATTGCCTGGCAACAGCACCGGGACAGGCGTGTCATCAGCATGGAGCTTACCGTCAGTCAGCACATAGCCATGAAGCGCCTCTTCCAGCGGAGACAGCTGCCGGCAGCATGCATCCACCCAGCCCGACAGCAGTGAACGGCTCAGCTCCACACCTTGCCGGCCGTATATTTCTGACTGGCGATACAGCGGGGTGTGCTCTGCATACTTCGAGGTCAGCACGCGGGCCAGCAGCCCCGGTCCGGCGATACCCCGCTCGATGGGCCGTGAAGGCGCGGGGGCCTGCACGATGGCATCGCACTGAGTACAGGCATGCTTTTCACGTACCGTCCGGATAACCCGGAAGGCGCTGCGCATCAGCTCCAGCTGTTCGGCGGCATCCTCACCCAGACAGCTCAGCGAGCCTCCACATTCCGGGCAGCATGACGCTGCCGGCAGCAGCCGTTTTTCATCGCGGGGGAGTGATTCGGGGAACGGTTTGCGGGTGCGGGTTTGACGCAGCGGGCGCTGCACGGCCGGGTCGTCAACCCGACCGGTAAGGGTATCACTTTCTTTCTGAAGTGCCAGCAGCCCCAGAACTGCACGATAAGCCAGTTCCGGATGGGGTTTTGCCTTCAGCATGGATTCAACCACCCGGCCTGTGGACGGGCCCGTACGTTTTCCCTGCCCGATAAGGCGTTCCGGTGTCCATGTCCCGTGCTGCCGGTGGCGCTCTGGCATGTGAAGCGGATTGGTTGTGTGTTTATATTCATGTGTGCTGCGCGGATGTTGTGCCACACACTGTCCCTTGTGCCAGAGCTGTACCACCGACTGCCCCGCCTTCAGTGACAGACGCTGACCGACCAGTTCGTGTGGAACGGAGTACCAGTGACGGGCATATTCAACGTGGTAGTCAGGGCCAACCTTTACGGCTTTGTATTCCGTGTATTCATAAGGAGTCAGAGGCAGCGGAGAGAGAGCTGGCGCATCCAGTATGCGGAAGCGTTCTGCACGGGTTTGATTGCCGTACCCCTTCATTGGCCGGTTATTCATGTCTGTCAGTAACTCCCGAAGGCGCGCATTCAGCGCCCTGAGCGTGTGGAAGGTTTCATTACGGATACGGGCAAGAAGCCATCGTTCGACGATGAGGACGCCGTTTTCTGCTTTTGGTTTATCTTTAGGTTTGCGTGGTCGGGCCGGGATGATAACCGTGCCATAGTGCTCAGCCAGTGCCTGATAACTGTCGTTGATGACAGGCTCATAGCGATCGGCCTTTTTCACTGCGCTTCTGAGGTTATCGGGGATGAGCAGCTTCGGTACGCCACCCAGGAAGGTCAGACAACGGCTGTGGGCATTTAACCATGACATCATGTCCTGACCTTCGCACGCTTCAACGTAGGTATAGTTGGACGCCCCCATTACGGCCACGAAGATTGCCACGCGGCGTATCTCACCGGTGTCCGGATTAATAACAGGAACCGTAGGACCACAGAAGTCGATAAAAAGCTTTTCTCCGGCACGATGCTCCTGGCGCATGGAGAGACGTCGCGTTTTTTTCCACTCCCGGTAGCAACGGCGGAAGTGCGAGTATCCCATCGCTTTGTCACCCGCCTGTGCCTTGTATTCCATCCACAACAGTTGCCGCGTCACACCTGGTTTTCTCATTTCCGTATCGAAGTACAACATGTCAGGCATTACAAGCTCTGATGCAAAGGTGTCTTTGGGCGGAAAAATGAGTTTCTCCAGCGTGTCATGGGATATATCAGCAGGTAATGGCCATGACAGAGAAGAAGCTTTGAAGCGGGCAAGAACCTCAAAAACGGTTGAGGCGTTGATGTGTAACGTCAGTCCGATACAACGGTTAGTCAGCTTCTTGTCGAACTTGAGCTGAAGGATCTTAAAACAGGTTTCCATAGTGCTCCTGGATTTTCTCTTTCTGGACATTGACGTCTCCACTGGTTTAAACACGGCAATGGAGACTGTGGTGAAAAGAGTTAATTCCCGGAGTGACTGGCAGGATGCCAATCAATGATCGGAAGCATGCCAAATCGTGATCGATTGTGATGCCAAACTGTGATCGGAGATGGATGCCAAATCATGATCGATTCGAATGCCAACATACCCTTACCCACAAGTTTTCTGGGCTATTTCTATGGCATTAATTGATAGCATTAATCGTGTTAATCCTGACCATATTGCTTTAGGACCTGGGGGTGAATCATTTTTTCTTGCCAGGTATCCTCCTAATCTTGCAAGCATTAAAACTGCCGTTCTTATATTCGGTATGTTTTCAGGTGGAGGCGTATTCTCTACCAATATCCAGAGATACTCATATTCTTTCTTTTCGAAAATTAAATCACAGGGTTCCTCCGGAACCATTTTATACAATGAGCTAAGATAAAGTATTCTCCATGAAATTATAAGGTATAAGGCCAGACAGTTCCTTGTGCGTTCAAATGTCTCAAGTTGTAATTTCTCAACCTGACATCCGCTTTTTAATACCTTAATGAAATCTTCAATCTGCCAGCGTAATAAATACCATTGAATAAGCTGTGCGGGTTCCGTCAGCTTTTCTGGAGGTACACTACTCATTAGCCACCATACTAATGGCTGGACACTTTCTGGAGCATTTATTTCCTTTGCAAGTAATACAGTTACCGTTACCGGAGAACAACGTAACTTTTCTCTTCGACCGGTGGGTGGATGCAGCGTCAACCTTGCTAAGCGTAGCTCCTGCTGGACTTTGCGGGAGGGTTGTCCTCGTCCCTCCGGAAGGGTAAACTCAATTATCTGCTGCGGCAAAATCTGCATCATTTTTTCATTCAGGAGTAATGAGTCTCTTTTTCCTGATGAATTCAGTATAGCCCGGTTAATGCTCTTCATTCTTACGAGCCAGTCAGCCTTTATCCCACTTTCATTTTCTGCACATTCAAAGAGGCCGTAAATATCACCTTCACGGTCTGAAACAGAAATTATCTGGGTATCAGGACAGGAGCTGGCCAGTTCTGTTGCTTTTTTATATCCCTCTATCCACCGTCCTGTTTCTTTCTCACTGATATGTTTCCTGTGAAGTGAATCATTAGTTATTTCTTTACGACTTTGTTTCTGGGTTTTGAGTTCTTTTCTGAACCATTGATAATCATCATAAACCCCCAGTCAAATACCTGAATCACTTATAACCATTGAGGGTGAATAAACAAATCCCGCTCATTTTCATGTCGTCTGGGACCGACGCCCTGTTTCTTTTTTTGGCCAGAATAATTTAGTCCAGTCGTATCCTGTAAAACCAGAGCCCGTTTAAACTGTTTAGTCCTTTCGATGATATTTTTCTTATGGGGAGCCATGATTTTATCGGCTGAAATTTTATCACTGGAAAAGCAACGATAAGCAGCTTTTGTCTCACTCCAGGTACGGCAGTATACGGGAATACTTTCCTATAGTGAAGGACTAAGCACACTGAGTATGTGCTTTGTTCGCTTTTCGAGCCTGATATCACCAACATTCAGAGATTCCAGCTCCTTAATAACCCAGTTTTCCATAGTTCCTCTAAATTATGGTTAATTTTTCAACAGCATAACATCACTCGGACTGATGTGAAAGGATATGGATGCTAAACTGCGATCGATTCCGATGCCATTTTGCACTATTGCCGATGATTTCACCTTTCATTGTACAATACCGCACGGCTGGCACCAATTCGCATGACGATTTCGCCGGCTGATACTTGTCGTGTACAGAGTGCCATGACAGACTGACGTTTGACTTTAGGTCCAAAGGCCGCAAGCGGCTCGCCCGCCAAAGGAATAGTTACCTCGTCTGTCGGGAGAAAGTTAATGAACCTAGCGAGCGAGGACATCGAGCAGCGTACATTTCGCCTTGGCCGTCGTTTGTTAACGCCAGGCAGCGGCCGTCGTTGAATATATCCGTCAAGGGCAACCTGTTATTGCTCAACGGAGTAACGGTGCTTACGACGAATGGATTCTTTTGCAGTGTCCCGCGCCCATGAGTGGATCCAACGCCGCAGATATCTTTTCGAAGGGTTAGCCAACTTAGCGTATGATGGGAGCCAGTTTTCCGTCCATATGAATGTAAGCTCGACGGCGGTGATTTTTTTCTCGTCCGGATATCATGGTTATCTACGAGGGTCCATAAAACCGTCAGTTTTGTATAATCGATTACCGTGTTGGCCCTGCCCCAGAGCCTTGTTCCCAGGTCCCATAATCGAAGCACAGGTTTGATTGCGTGCCGAAGAGCGTCATCTATTGGGTATAGTCCACAGCCTGGCTTTTTCCACCTTGGGCCTCTTGTTGAATTGCCAGGCACGCCGTTATGGTAGGTCGCCCGTGGGGCAGTGGCTCCTGCCCCATAGCTCCTTTGTTGATCTATTTTTTATTATCGGCCAGTGATTGATTGGTTCCTCAATTTGTCCAGTAACCGCCAGTCAGTGTTAAAGTGTAATTACCAGTCGGCGTGAATGTCTGGTCCCCCTGAACTTTGACCCCGATAGTGCCACCCCAATTCCCTGGTACCGTGTTGTAAAAGACACCATTGTCCGTCGTCCAGTTGGATCCATCCAGCGCGCTTAACACTACGTATAGCTTATCTCCACCGTTGTCGCTTCGCATGTAGAGCTTATCCCCCTCGATGTTGTCTGCACCAGCCTGCAATGCAATCTGTCTGGTGTCGCATCCTCTCGCGGTGACGTTGAACGGACCGATCGCGGCACCATTAGTAAGCTGGCTTCGCGGCTTGGTCGTGGAAAAGTCGCCCACTTGTATTTGGCATTCTTCGGTAACGGTGACTTTGACTGTGCCGGTGTTGCCGCTATATGAGAACTGCGCATGAGCGGTGCTCACGGCAACCATCATGCTGGCCGCGGCCATGATCGCTAATTTTTTCATATTGATTACCTGTTCAGTTTTGTGAGGGGGTAACACAACAGTACGGTCTAATTCATCCCAGAATCAGTAAGCTGTCTTACCCCACATTAACCACCGTTCACAGATGTCTGCACCCGCAGCAGAGACTGTTCATTGCATATAAGTAAGTTTCTGACTGCAGGGCTTGCTCATAAAGCCGCAGACAACGTTCACGGTGATGCCTTATTCCACGGCCTGCCAGTCCGGTGGCCCCGTGTTCAGCCAGTGTTCGCCACCACGATGCGCCTGACCAGTGCGCGTCATCTGTGTGCTTCCCGGATGACGTAATTCATTCATACCGGCGCTGCGTTTTTTACCTTTATATAAACTACGACTTCCCACTGGCAGATTACCCATAATAAAACCTCCACCTTGTTTCTGATTTAAATGATTCTGACTGTTTAAATTAAATCCGGATGGCCGATTTATATTTATGTAATAAACCGCCAGCACGGATTAACTGCCTGTGTTAATCAGCTTTGTGCTTTCCTTCTCTGGTCTTTTATTTTTCCTTTATTCTTTATTCTTTCCTGTATTCCATGCCTGCCCCCTCCGGGTTGCAGGTATCCCTCCGCCTCTTCTGCGGAATATAAGTCACTGCCATCCGTGAATTCGTGTTTATTTCATTTCAGTTAATTTAATCCGGTGAAATAAATACTCTCTGTGTTTTCTGTTTTGTTTTTGTTTTATGCTGTGTTGTGCTTTTGTCTTTTTCTTCTGTTTTTCTTCTGCGCTTTATTCCTGTGGCCCCACACAGGCTCCGCCAACCGAAAACCGGTATTCACCAGGAGCAATGTTCTGATTTCCGTCCACCATCACATCAAAAAAAACCTGCTCCTCCTGACCGGGCCTCGACACCCCCTTCCCGCCTTCTCCCTTCACCGGCGACCAGCCATCTCCTCCTGTCCTGACACGAAGCTCATGACGACCATCCTTACTCTGCACCACATAGCGCTCCGCCCTGCCGTCCACCTGACGCTCATTCATCCATACATGAAAACCCGTGTGCGCCTCCCGGCAGATAATCCGCCCCGTCGCCAGCTTCTCTCCATCACGTAACTGCCCGCCGCGACTGCCGTGACTCTCCAGTGTCAGTTCCGCTGACTGCGACACACCACTCATGACCATCAGTAACATCCCGCAGGTGACACGCATCATCTTCCTTATACTCCCGTTCATCTCCGGCTCCTCCCGTCACATACACACCGTACGGGTCAGAAATATCCCCGCAGGACCCTTCTCTTCCGGAAGACGGTAATCCGCATGGCACAGACTGTTCTCTCCCCACTGCGCCTTCAGCTTACCGCTTTCCTTCAGCCCGCTCAGGTACACCTCACCACGGTCTCCCACCACACCGGCTGAGCCCGCAGCCTGACCCGCTTCGCCCTCAACTGTCACCACCGCACCAAACGGCAGCGGCGTTCCGTCCTGACGGGCCAGACTCACCAGCGCACGACCACCCACACGGGTCCTGAATCCGGCCCGGACCACTGCCCCCTTCGTCGGCACCACACGACTGTCCGTCTGCGGCACTTCCGCATCCTCCGGGAACGTCGTCGGGTCCAGTGTCAGCACGTTCTCCTGGTACGGCGAGGCATAACCGGCCAGCGTATACCCCCGGAAATCCGTTCTCACACCCGGCCAGCCACCCACAGACGCACCACTCACGCCCGGTGCCGCAATCAGTGCCACCGTATCCCCGGTCCGCTGACCAAAGGTGACCCCCTCACTGTGGGCCACCATGCTGCCGGACATCCCGGCGTTCAGCTGGCGCATCGTGCTGCTGTAACTGTACATCCCCGTCAGTTCACCATATGTCCCGTACCACGTCAGGTTCAGACGACTGGTGTCAGCATGGCTCTCACTGCCCGGCACCATCTGCTCACGGACATCCCAGTACAGCCGGCGGTCAAATGCCCGTCCGTTCAGTCCGGCCTCATACCGGGTATCCTGTCCCGTGGAACGCTGCATCTGCGCCGTGGCACTGATGTCGTTATCCGTCCCCCCAAACCAGCGTCCCAGCGGCACACTCATCCACATACTGACACTGTCTTCCGTACGCGACCAGCCACCGTAATAGCCGCCGCTGTTGCGGTTGCGTGACCAGTTAACCGACAGCGAGATATTGTTCCAGGACGTACTGTATGACGCGCCAAAATAATCACGGTGCGGTCTGTCACGGTACTCATCCCGGCTGCCGTTCAGTCCCACATAGCCCCACTGACCCAGGGACTGACTCAGACTCAGCGTGGTACGGCGACTCCGGTTCTCCGTGTGACGGTATGTGTACCGGTCATCACGCCAGGTGTCCAGCACGTCCGGCAGCGTATGGTAACCATCCGATGAGTACTGATAACTCGCTGCCGTAAAACTCGTCCCTGTCAGCTCAAACGACTTGTTATAACGGATACGCCAGGTGTCACCGGTCTCATAATCATGTCCCTTCTGCTGCCCCCGGGAGTGCGTCGTGTCCAGCGACACCGCCCCCAGACGCCCCAGTGACCAGCCAAGCCCCAGGGCCGCAGCCTGATAATGCTCCGCACCCTGAACACCCCCGTACACCGTCAGCCCCCACGGCAGACCGTACATGGCCGTCACCTGTCCCAGCGACGTCTGCTCAACCGCATCATCCGGTGAACGGTACTGACCCGCCGTGACGTTGTACTTCAGGTACCCCTCACGCAGCGCAATGGCCGGCGTGGTGAACGGCACCGTGAAAACCTGCGCCGTCCCGTCTGATTCCAGCACCGTCACCTGCAGGTCACTGCCGGACCCCGTCACCGGCAGGTCCGTCAGGGCAAATGCCCCCGGCGCCACCGTCTGACTTTGTATCAGATAGCCGTTCTGACGCACCTCTATCCTGGCCTGCGTGCGGGCAATGCCACGTACAACCGGCGCAAATTCACGCAGGTTATAAGGCACCATACTCTCATCAGAACTCATCATCGCCCCCCGGAAAGGCACACTGTCAAAAATGTCTGACGGCGTGTAATCCTCACCCAGCGTCAGGCGACTCTTTATCCCGTTCAGCCCCCGCTCAGCACGTATGTATGAACTCTCCCATTTTCCCGACTGACCGGATGACCTGTTCCAGGTGGTCAGGTTCCTCACACGCCAGGGTCCAATGTTGATTCCCGGCTGCAGACTGACCCAGTAACTGTCCGTGACACGCTTCCCGTAACCCCGGTACTCACTGCGCCCCGCATTCGCCTGCCAGTTCAGCAGAAAAGCCGGAATGCCATCATCCCATAAAGCCTCCGGCGCAATCCCCCTCAGCTGCGGACGCAGTGCCACCTGAGGGATACCCAGAACCAGCTGCTGGGCAGCAAACTGATAACTCTCCGTGGCCTGCGGTATCGCCGTCAGGTCAGCACAGGCCTCCTCCGCCACGGAGGCACCACGACCCTCTCCGGATGCACGGAACAACGCCGGATATTCCTCAATCCTGACCCCGTAACGCGCCAGCATCTCACGGGTCAGACAGGTCTTCAGATAAGGCCTGCCCTCCGCGTCCCTCTCCGCGTGAAAGGCCATCTCCTGTGAATCCACACGGGAACCATTCAGGATAATGTCAACCGGATAAATGCCGGGTAACTGCCCACCCTCCTCAAACAGGGTCAGGTCCACCCCCTTCCCGCCACCTTTCAGCATGGCCGCATCAAAGGAGTAGGTGCGCGCAATACCACTCTCCGCACGAAACATCACACAGGCCACCATCACAGCCAGCGCCAGCCCTGTCACCCCCGTTCTCATCCGCCCTGAAGAAGTATCACGCATCTGTCAGCCCGCCATTTACCCTGTTATCACCTTATGTATTCAACCCTTCAGCTCTGCCTCAAACTGCTTACTGGTCCCGCCGTAATCCGTTATCACCTTCCACTGAACCTTACCCGATGCCCCCGCAGGCAGCGGATATTCACGGGAGGAAAACGGCGCAATATATTCACGCTCCTTCACTTCCTTACCCCCCACCGTCAGCGTGGACAGGTTGATGTAAAACGGCGTCGGGTTAACCCCCTTCAGCCTGTTGCCGGCCCTCTGCCACTCCACCTTGCCGGCCACATCATCCGGTCGCCCCTTCACCGCCGGCGGACGAACAAACAGCTTGATGCAGCTGCTCACTGAAAGCTGTACATTCAGGGAGACTTTGTCAGCCTTCTTCTCCCCGTCCTTCCCTTCCGCCCACCTGTCACCTTCCTTCGGCGGAATGCCTTTCACGCAAATCCACTGCAGACTCTCACGGTCTGACGGAAACTCCCCGCCCGTTCTAACAATACGCAGACGACTCGACTGCTGACCATCAAGACGGAACAACGGCGGTGTCACCACAAAAGGCGCCGGACTCTTCTGGTCCTCACTCAGCACCTCCGACTGCACCAGCATCGGATAGTCCTGGTCATTAATCACCGTCAGCGTCTCCCCCGACGAGGCCGGGTTGTAAACCACCCGCGTGGCTCCCAGATGCAGCGAGAATACTCTGGCGTTTGTCTCCGTCGCGGATGCAGACATATTCCCTTCTCCCCCGGCGGCATATGCCCCCGCTGACAGCAAACCCGTCACTGATAACACTCCCGTCAGCATGCCAGTGAACACCGCCACAGCCCGCATTTTCATACTCCCTCCGGAACAGACAGATACACGTTGTCTTTTATATATTCATTCACCATCCCCACCCGGAACTGACTCTGACCGGACTGCATGCAGTCACCGCATTCGTGCCGGGTGGCGAAACGGATGGTGAAACTGATGTTAATATTCAGTGCTTAATGCTTAACAGAAATATCTTTAATTAGCGTAATAATATCAGTCGCACTTATTAAACCCGCTCACGCCCTTTCATCACTCTCCCCTGTGAACTTCATGACCCGCCTCCGGGAAATAAAAAGGCACCAGCCTGTATACCGTCTGACTGACCCGCTGAAACCGCTTCAGTGCACCAGAAAAATATCCCGGCGACACACTATGACGCCCGCAGGCCTCCATGCGGTTATATCCCATTACCAGATAATCCCTCAGCGCATTAATAACCTTCTCACTGTGTACCGGCGATATCTCAGCCAGTAACCAGAACTGATATTCCGGCACCTGACCGGACATCAGTATCCCCTGAGGGGTGTCAGCAAGATACAGATATCGCTCCCTCATCTCTGATTCACTCCATGCACACGAATAACATGCAGGGAATGAAGCCTTTTCACTTCAGATTCAACAGGATACCTGTCTCCCCCTGCGTCAACGGCACAAATACTACCATGGTGTTTTTCACTTAAAAATATACATTGCACGATCTTTTTATCTACAAAAAAACAAAACACCGGAATCAGATAACACAAAAAAGAATACAATCAGAATATATAACCGGGATATTATTCATGTGTAGAATAAAAGATCGTTATAATCAAATTAAATAGAATGAGTGACTATTATTGATTTGTGACAAAATTTGGATACAAATCAAAAAACAAGTTATATTTTTCATGAAAAGTAAAAACTAAATAAATAATGTAATATTAATTTGTGAAATTAAGAACATGGATATAAAACACTGATTTATATTTTCAGTATGAACATATAAGACACAGAAAGGGAAATCCGGTACATCACCTGTTTTCGTATTGTATGAATACCCGTGGCGCGACAGCGGACTTTATTACTGCAAACCGTCATGCTTCCCGGCCTCAGAGGAGAGTCACATCAGCATGAGCGACCAGGACCACACCGGTGAGTGTTTTTAAGATGAAAGGTATGGTGGCAGTCACAGTTGCGGGAACCGGCATACACCCGTGACGATAAACAACTGTGCAGAATGACAACAGGAGAAATGAACAGTAATGAGGGGCATCATTCGCAGAACGCCGGATATCATACATCATCCCCGGTCAGCTGGACGCATCACCGCCAGAGGAACTATAATCATCCGGAGGCTGACCATCTGTTAATAACGGCATGAAAATAAACAAGTTAACACTGAATGAACGTAAGAATGACATTCTTTCTTATTTCGGAGAAATCAATGCCCCCTGCAGAACCTCAGAAGTTGCTGAACATTTAGGGGTAAGTGCTTATCAGGCCAGACATTACCTGCAGTGTCTGGAGAAGGAAGGGAAAATTAAACGCTCACCGGTACGACGGGGAGCCAGTACGCTGTGGGAAATCAGCGATGTCACTGAACCCTCAGTAAAGACAGACAGGATTGCAGACTAAACGCTTCAGGCGTAATTTTACAGGTAATGCAGTGCGTAAAGCTCACTGCCTCAGGGACATACCCGACTTCTCCTGAGGTGTGATGCTTATTATGGATATGAAAGGAGTATCATGATGAATGATGACATGGATTTTTCAGTGAATTATGAACAGTTAACACAGGCTGCTGAGCAACTGTTATCCAGATGTAAGCCAACCCCGAATACTCCATCTGACTGTGAAAGGCTGAATAAGGCCTGCGGTATCTGTGAACTCTGGCACCATCTGGCGCTGAGAGGCGTCAGGGACATTTCCGGATTCCGGAGAATCAATGCTGACAGGGAAAGATTTAACGACTTTCTTCAGATAAAGTAAAACAGAGGCCGCTGCTTACTCAGGGACCAGGTGAATATCACAGGCCTGAAAACCCTGCGAGGCATCCGGTTTTCAGGCTGACTGTCAGTGAAAGCCGGAATACGGTATTCCGGACTCAGTGGTCCCTGTCAGCCTCATTGATATCCCTTCGCCATTGAGCATATGGCTGTCCACAGAAGATAAGCCACTCTGTTTCAGCGCGTTGTAACTAAGCATACTCAGTATGGCAATAACCTCTTCCGTTGTCCTGCAGCGCGAATCCAGCAGCGGTAACCGGCTCATTTAAACCGTCTGGTCTGTTTCCTCCGGCTCTACAAAAATAATGTCCATCATTTTTAATGGACACTATCGTATGAAACACCGGACCTGGATCACTGAAGCTTTACGTCTTCACTTTGAAGAACATTTACCCCGGGTTGTGGCCGGGCGTCGCCTGGGTGTACCAAAATCAACAGTTTGTAGTATGTTCGTGCGCTTTCGGAGAGCTGGCCTTTCGTGGCCTTTGCCCGCAGGCATGTCGGAGCAGGAACTTGATGCCTGCCTTTACGGACAATTTTCCACGGTACCAGTCGTACGTCCTGAAAGCACCGTTATATCCGAAGCCCCCGTGGTAAAAAAACGTCCCCGGCGGCCCAACTTCCCTTATGAGTTTAAAATCGCCTTAGTGGAGCAGTCACTGCAGCCCGGAGCCTGTGTGGCGCAGATCGCCCGGGAAAACGGAATCAACGATAACCTGCTCTTCAACTGGCGCCATCAATACCGGAAAGGTGGCCTGCTGCCTTCCGGAAAAAATATGCCGGCACTGCTTCCCGTGACGTTAACGCCGGAGCCGGATAATAAAATCCCGGCCCCCGCACAGGAACCAGAGCGGATAAATACACCGTCCGACAGTCTGTGTTGTGAGCTGGTTCTGCCGGCCGGAACTCTCAGGCTTAAAGGTAAACTGACGCCGGCGTTATTACAGACACTTATCCGCGAAATAAAAGGGAGCAGCCACTGATGATATCTCTCCCTGCAGGTTCGCGTATCTGGCTGGTTGCAGGTATCACCGATATGCGAAATGGCTTTAACGGCCTGGCATCAAAAGTTCAGAACGTCCTGAAGGATGACCCGTTCTCCGGACACCTGTTCATCTTCCGCGGACGCCGGGGTGACCAGATAAAAGTGTTGTGGGCTGACAGTGACGGACTGTGCCTCTTCACCAAACGCCTGGAGCGGGGCCGCTTCGTCTGGCCAGTCACCCGTGACGGCAAGGTGCACCTTACTCCGGCTCAGTTATCCATGCTTCTTGAAGGTATCAACTGGAAGCACCCGAAACGAACGGAACGCGCTGGAATCCGCATATAACCCGTTGTAAAGTGAGGATATGGACACCTCACTTGCTCATGAGAACGCCCGCCTGCGGGCACTGTTGCAGACGCAACAGGACACCATCCGCCAGATGGCTGAATACAACCGCCTGCTCTCACAGCGGGTGGCGGCTTATGCTTCCGAAATCAACCGGCTGAAGGCGCTGGTTGCGAAACTGCAACGTATGCAGTTCGGTAAAAGCTCAGAAAAACTTCGTGCAAAAACCGAACGGCAGATACAGGAAGCACAGGAGCGAATCAGCGCACTTCAGGAAGAAATGGCGGAAACGCTGGGTGAGCAATATGACCCGGTACTGCCATCCGCCCTGCGCCAGTCTTCAGCCCGTAAACCGTTACCGGCCTCACTTCCCCGTGAAACCCGGGTTATCCGGCCGGAAGAGGAATGCTGTCCTGCCTGTGGTGGTGAACTCAGTTCTCTGGGATGTGATGTGTCAGAGCAACTGGAGCTTATCAGCAGCGCCTTTAAGGTTATCGAAACACAACGTCCGAAACAGGCCTGTTGCCGGTGCGACCATATCGTGCAGGCACCAGTACCTTCAAAACCCATTGCACGCAGTTATGCCGGAGCGGGGCTTCTGGCCCATGTTGTCACCGGGAAATATGCAGACCATCTGCCGTTATACCGCCAGTCAGAAATATACCGTCGTCAGGGAGTGGAGCTGAGCCGTGCCACACTGGGGCGCTGGACAGGTGCTGTTGCTGAACTGCTGGAGCCGCTGTATGACGTCCTGCGCCAGTATGTGCTGATGCCCGGTAAAGTCCATGCTGATGATATCCCCGTCCCGGTCCAGGAGCCGGGCAGCGGTAAAACCCGGACAGCCCGGCTGTGGGTCTACGTCCGTGATGACCGTAACGCCGGTTCACAGATGCCCCCGGCGGTCTGGTTCGCGTACAGTCCGGACCGGAAAGGTATCCATCCACAAAATCACCTGGCCGGTTACAGCGGTGTGCTTCAGGCCGATGCTTACGGTGGTTACCGGGCGTTATACGAATCCGGCAGAATAACGGAAGCCGCGTGTATGGCTCATGCCCGGAGAAAAATCCACGATGTGCATGCAAGAGCGCCCACCTACATCACCACGGAAGCCCTGCAGCGTATCGGTGAACTGTATGCCATCGAGGCAGAGGTCCGGGGCTGTTCAGCAGAACAGCGTCTGGCGGCAAGAAAAGCCAGAGCCGCGCCACTGATGCAGTCACTGTATGACTGGATACAGCAACAGATGAAAACACTGTCGCGTCACTCAGATACGGCAAAAGCGTTCGCATACCTGCTGAAACAGTGGGATGCACTGAACGTGTACTGCAGTAATGGCTGGGTGGAAATCGACAACAACATCGCAGAGAACGCCTTACGGGGAGTGGCCGTAGGCCGGAAAAACTGGATGTTCGCGGGTTCCGACAGCGGTGGTGAACATGCGGCGGTGTTGTACTCGCTGATCGGCACATGCCGTCTGAACAATGTGGAGCCAGAAAAGTGGCTGCGTTACGTCATTGAACATATCCAGGACTGGCCGGCAAACCGGGTACGCGATCTGTTGCCCTGGAAAGTTGATCTGAGCTCTCAGTAAATATCAATACGGTTCTGACGAGTCGCTTACCAGCAGCGCAAGGAACTCTCCAACAATATCCGGGTCAATATTTGTGCCTTCTGTTTCTTCTGACATGACAGATTATCCTTAAAAGTGATTGTTTACGACGTTCCTTTTACTTTTACCCGACCGGACTGCGCTTGCGCTGACTGAGCGCGCTGATATCCAGCCTTTCCTGTTGTAAAGATGGCGACACATGCAACAAACAATATTCCCTGCGATGTAAAATCCATTCCCTCCGGGCTTCTGTGTACTCTGTATCAGCCATCACAGCAAATCAGCGAGCCGAAGCCCTGCGACACAGGCCGGCCTTTTCCAGCCCCAGGGCCACAGCATCATTTACTGTTTCCTTTTTCATGCTAAGTTTATCAAACCACTGAATACGAAAATCCTTCTGATGACATTATCGCACTGTCCATGCCGGACTGAAATTCTCTTCCTGAAACAGCTCCGTCAGCCCGCTAATCTGCTTCAGTCGCAGCACTTCATCCTGGTCCATGCCCAGCTCTGAACCAATACGTTCATCCGTCCAGCCCAGCCGCGACAGGTCCCTGACAATATCAGACATTGAAGTTATCTGGTGCTTCCCCCTGGCCCGGTTATGTCGAATGGTCGCAGCAATGCGTGCTGCCTGTCCCTTTCTCTCCGGATTAATACAGGCTACAGGCAACCAGCCTTTCAGACGTTTTCCTGTGCCTGCTTCCCTGCCCAGCAACTGACGATGAAAACCATCCACGACCAGATAATGCTCCTTCTCTTCCGAGACAACCACAGGCTGCGTGAACCCATCCTGCTCCAGCGAATGTTTCAGCAGTTTCTTCTCACCCGGTGCCATGACATTGGGGTTATGTCAACGCCACGATGTTTGACCGTTATTTGCCATTTTCATGCCCGCTAAGATACTTTCGTTACTGATGCTGTCCGCTTTTCACCATTTCATCATCACTGATTGGCGTTGTGTTTTTGGTCAGCACTCCAGCTTTA
>ERZ833963.1233-NODE-1233-length-31898-cov-3.972741_pt1 | contig 31898 bp, 18 predicted proteins | sample MGYA00519693_ERZ833963 | MGnify/ENA primary metagenome ERZ833963 (study PRJEB31850, sample SAMEA3708748) | human gut metagenome | biome: human gut; feature: human-associated habitat; material: faeces | place: China | collected 2014 ... | reverse complement strand
CATAATAATAGTAATTTCCATCTTCTGCCTTACTAAGACCATTCTTCTTTTCAACAACTCCTGTTGCCGGTATCTCTGTTACATCTGTCTTCGCATCACATACTGTACAATGGTGGCTCTTGCTTCCTGGTGTTGTCTCTGTTGCTTCAACATCTACTGTCCACTCTGTACTGAAGCTGTGTCCCTTTGCTGGAATTGTTTCTGTGTATGTCTTCTTGTCACATGTTCCTGTTGTAGATGTACATGTATATGTAAGCACTCCTGCCTCTGTACATGTTGCCTGCTTTGTTATCTTTGACTCATACTTATGTGTATGTGTTGTCTCTGATGTTCCAGATGGTGTATATACCATATAGAAAAGATTGATTGCATCTCCCTTTGTTACAGTTACAGCACCCTTAGCAACATCTACTGTTAATGTACCATCAGAACCAACTTTTTTGCTTGTTCCATTAACTTTTACGCCCTTGCCAGAAGCTGCCGTTGTTCCGCCAAATACAAGTGTAAGCTTTCCAGCGGATGGTGCTGTGAACTTAATACTTGTTGATGACTCCATCTTAAGGCATTTTGTAAGTGTAAGACCGTTGTATGTTGCTGTACCTTTATTTGTTGCTATGCTTCCTGTAATACTATAGAAGTCACTTGTTGTTCCTGATTCTGTAAAGTTATGTACCTTTGCATCTCCTGATACCGGTGTGTCAGGTGTAATAGGTGTATCTTTTCCAATAGCTGGAATAACTGCTGTTTCATTATAACCACATCCTGTACATGTGCGGCTCTTAAGACCTTCTTCTGTCTCTGTTGCAGCCTTAACAACTGTCCACTCACCATATGTATGTGTATGTGAAGTGCCAGATACGCTTCCACCACCTACTGATACAAGAGATGTCTTGTATGCATTAAGCTTATCCTTTAAAGGTCTGTTGAGTGAATAGCTTGTATCATCAACACTGTTGTCAAATGTCCACTTGAAGTCGCCACCCATAATACGTCCTGCATACTTAGTTACAATTGAAGGAACATCTGCAGGTGCATCAATATCAGCAGTATCAACACCTAAATCAACCTTAGTATCAAAGTTAGAATATGTCTTTCCGCCCTGCTTTGCCTTATAAGTTGAAGGTACTGTCTCACTTCTTGATGCTGCAAGATATGCATCGAAATCAGTTGCACTTGCACTTGTTGTGCCTGTATCTGAATTAGCATATATAACAGACTTCTGACCTTCCATATAGTTGTTGTATGCTTTGATGACACCACCATTCTCTCCTGAGAATATTCCGCCTGCAAGAACGTCGCTGCCCTGCATTGAACTGAGCATTGGATAATTACAGTTTCTGAAATAGTTAGCCTCTACGAATGCCTCGCTATCCTTTGCAGCGCCTACACCATATTTAGCATTGCCATCATAGTAGTTATTATATACATGAACTGACATTGTTCTGATACGAGGATGTCTTGAATCAGAATGGTCAAACCAGTTATGGTGATATGTAATCCAGTTCTCACCTGACTCTGACTTCATGCCACAAAGTGACATCTTTCCTGAATCCCAGAAATGATTGTAAGATACTGTCACATACTGAGAATTATCCTTTAAATCCATAGAGCCGTCGCCCTTAGCCTGGTCACCATCTGAACCAGCATTACCATAGAACACATCGTTGTTATGTACCCATACACCAAGTGACTGCTTAAGAGATATACCATCTCCGTCGCCTCCACCGCCCCAGTTCATAAGACCAAGGTTTCTTACTTCTATGCCTGTTGACTGGAATACAGCCACACCTGCTTCATATAAAGTAGCATCATCACCAATACCCTCAAATGTTACGTTAGCTGCTCCCTTAACACCAATTGCATATGCTGATGATACATCTTTGCAGGCAAGTCCGCTTAATGTAACCTGACCTATAATACGGATAGCAACTGGCTGGCAGTTATTCTTAGCCTTAATTGCCTGTGTAATAGCTGCTACACCTGTATATTCTGTGTTACCAATCTTCATCTTAACTGTATTCTTATTAGCTTCTGTAACATAAAGAACAGATGCATTAGACTTTAATGTACCATCGTTGTTATATGCACCAACACCATTCTTTACCGGTGAATTACTTGAAAATGTGAATCCGCTTCTGTCATGTGCCTTAACAGTAAGCTTATCTGAAACGATAGCAGCTGCTGTATTCTCCTTGCCATTGTTCAGCGGAACAATCTTCATAACATAATCGCCTGCTTTTAATCCTACAGCATCCGCTCTCATGTAAGACGGATACTTTCTGATAAGCTCATCATCCAACTGGACATAAGCTGAATCTGAGGCACTTGCAGACTTAACATATACATTGTAACCTGTAGCTCCTGTTACAGGTGTCCACTTAACATATGCTGTCTCAAGCCAGCCTGATGCTTCTGTTATTGCGCCAGAAGCTGCATGTACTGGGTTCATGTCAAATGCTATAACTGACACTGCCACCATTACACATGCAAGTAATGCACTCATAAACTTTTTTACTTGCTTTTTCATTTTTCCTCTCCTTTTCCTTTATGCACGTTTTTGTGCAGATTTGATATGTTTTATTCACAAATCAAATTCATACTAACATTATTGCACAATGTTTTCAACCATTTTTTTGCATATCAAAGAATTATTTTCGTCATTTTAACACATTATTTCTTTTTCTAATGCAAATGAATATATAATTTTTTCTTTTACAGTTTTTCCGGTAAGCTGTGCCAGCGCTTTTGCATAGTAATCAAGCTGGATTGCGTATCTTTTAACAAGCTCTTTTTCACCCGCTTTGCCCTTCATAACCCTGTCGGTCTTATAATCAACAATCACAAGTTCTCCGTCCTCTTCAAAATACAAGTCAATTATACCCTGTATAAGCTGTCCTTCATACTCAAATACAAAAGGCTGTTCTCTTCTGACACTGCCACAGTTCACCGCATTTGCAACTCTCCTGCCTGTATCTGATTGTACAAATGTATATATATCCCACGGATTGACACTTTTCACCTGCAATTCATTCATCTTTCCGGTTTCTAACATCCTCTCAATATCAGTTTTAACTCCATCAAGGTTCACACTCACTGAATAGTCAAGACATTCCATAACCCTGTGATATGCGCTACCACGCTCATTAGCAGCAAGCTTTACTTCCTTGCCGCTTATAAATTTAGGAATTATTGAATTTGACAGTTCAACCGTTGCTTCACTGTCTGTCTGCTCATCGTCTGCTTCCTTTTTAAGTGCTGTCTTCACAGATTCATCCATGTAAGCATTTTCCTCTGAATCATCATCCGCCTGCATAGCCTTAAGCTGCGAAACCGTCAGCTTCATCCTTCCGGCTGCGTTATCATCAGGAACATACTCCGGAAGCTCCTCTAATAAAGGATAAGACACAGCTTCCATAATTTCATCAGCCATCTCCCCGATTCTAACAGCATTCGCTTCACCAGCCATCTCCCCGGATTCATCCGCATCAGCCTCCGAATCCTCTCCGTCATCAACCATAACTTTAAAGCTGCCTTTCAATTTATCTGAATCCATAAGGCACACTGGCATTATCATATCAAGATAGTTCTTTATATTCTCACTGTCTGCGAAAGACAGCATTCCATCTGCCTCAAGCTGCTTTGCACTTCTCCTGTATTTATCAAGTGTCTTGTCTGCATCTTTTACAACTCCAGTGATTATCAGTTTTTCTCTTGCTCTTGTCATTGCAACATAGAGAAGTCTCTCTTCTTCTGATATCGACTCCCTTACAATTCTTCTTGCCATGGCACCTTTTATTATGGTAGGTGTCTTGGTTCTTCTTTCAAGGTCAACATAATCAATTGCAATTCCTAAGTTCTGGTCTACAAGCACCGGTGCTGTTGCATCCATAAAGTTAATGTTCTTATGTGCTCCAGCAAGTATTACAATCGGAAATTCCAGACCTTTGCTCTTATGAATACTCATAATTCTTACAAGATTCTCATTGTCAAGGCTGGCAGCCCCCTCTGCAAAATCTTCGTCAAACTTCTTAAGTCTTTCAATATATCTTAAGAAATTAAACAGACCTGAATAACTTGATTTGCCATATCCCGCTGCTCTTTCCAGCAGGACATTTAAGTTAGCCTGTCTCTGTGCTCCGGCAGGCATTGTTCCCACATAATCGTAGTAGCCTGAATCATATATCATCTCCCAACACAGATCATATAGTGACTCAACACTGCTCTTGTCTCGGTATTCTGTGAGCTTTGCAAGAAATAATGCACATTTGCCGGACAGCTGCTTAACATCCTGCTCCTGCACCTTCCCAGCTTCACCAAGCACTGCAACTGCTTTCAAATGTTCATACAGATTATTATGCACATTCTTATCCACATACTCTCTGCCAAGCTTTCTCACCATTCCAAGCTCTGCTGCCGTAAATCCTCCAAAATAAGACATCATTGCCGCCGCAAGGCTTATCTCCTGAACCGGATTATCTACTATTGTAAGCATGCTTAAGATTACCTGTATCTCACGCACGCTGAAATATCCTGTTGACGAGTCAGTATATGCCGGTATCCCCCTATCCATAAGGGCATCTGCAAATGTATCTGCCCAGCCTGTCACTGACCTTGTAAGAATTACTATATCCCTGTATTCTGCCGGTCTGTATACATTTTCATCTGCATCATACACATTTACACCAGAAGCAACTATTCCCTCAATCAGCTTTGCAAGCCTGTCTGCCTCAAGCTCTCTTGTCGTAGCTTCTTCTTCATTCTCTGAAGATATAAGAATAACGTCTGTACTCTTGTTGGCTTCATCACCGTAATTACTGTCACTATATTCAGGATATGGAAATCCTGCATTAAGCCTTACCGATTCGTCATACCCGATTCCTGAAAAATTCTTATTCATGATATGACTGAACACATCATTGGCACACTCAAGTACATTTTCCCGGCTTCGGAAATTCTTCTGTAATTCAATTCTAACATTATCGCCAGTCTCGCCGTATGTATCGTACTTCTCTATGAAAAGCTCCGGGCAGGCAAGACGGAACTTGTATATGCTCTGCTTTACATCACCAACCATGTATATATTGTTATTCTCACCGGACAGTCTCGTCTTCGACACCGCATTAAGAATAACCTCCTGCAGCTGATTGGAATCCTGATACTCGTCTATCAGTATCTCTTCAAATCTGTTCGCAAGCTTGTCGGCAGTCTCTGTGTATACAAGCTTTCCATCTTCTTTCTTTACAAGTATTGAAAGAGCAAGATGTTCCATATCATTAAAATCAATTATGCCCTTCTCTCGCTTCACCTCTGAAACACGCTTGGCATACACCTTTGCCACTTTAAGTAAAGTCCGTATCTGGATGCCTGCTCCTTGCATGTCTGCAAATATTCCCTCATCATCTTTTAAGAATATCTTATCATTAAGCCGTCCTATGTAATCTTTGAACAACTTTCGCTGCCCCTTAACATATTCCTTAATATCCGGGTCTGCTCCTGCATCCTTCTTTCTTGACAGGGCTTCAAATGAAAATATTCTTATCCTTCTGCCAAGCTCTCCAAAATCCTGTGAATTAATCATCTCATTAATTCCAAGCAGGTCAGACTGCAAAGCACCTGTATATGCTGCAGGTCCTGCTGGCTCAGAACAGATATCTACTAATCTGTTGTATTTATCACGGTAATCGAAAAGTGCATTTTTAATTGAATCATACAGCTCCTTAATTGCAGGATTATCGTAAGTCTCATCATCATAAACTAACATGCACTCGTCAAACCACTCATCAATCCACGGATTGCTTCTTGAAAAACGGTATATTTTATCTATAATGCTCACAAGCCCTGAATCGTCCCGTCCCATGCCAAATGCATCAACAAGATTAAAGAATTCTTCATCTGCTTCGGCATAGAATTCCTCAAGCACATCTTCTAACACATCATTTTCAATAAGCTTCTTCTCACCCTCATCCATTATCCTGAACCCCGGGTCCAGATTAACCTCTGGAAAATGATTTCTGATTATCCATAGACAGAAACTGTCTATCGTTGTTATCTGTGCGTTGTTAAGCAGTGTTATCTGTCTTAACAGGTTCGTATCACCCGGATTCTCATCAAGCATTGAATCCAGCGCTTTTCTAATCTTATCCTTCATCTGGGCTGCTGCCGCCTTTGTAAATGTAACAACAACCAGCCTGTCTATATCTATATTCTTGTCAGAGTCTGTAATCATGGAAATAATCCGCTCAACTAAAACAGCGGTCTTACCTGAACCGGCAGCCGCTGAAACCAGCACATTACAGTCTCTTGTATCAATCGCGTTCTTCTGCGCCGGTGTCCATTTTCTTTCCATTCTCATCAACCCCTTCCTTTATATTATTCCATAACACTTCATCATCGAATTTCTTTAATTTTCTGTAATTGCAGCCCGGCAAATCCACTGAAAATCCGCACACTGCCCCATAAGGACATCTGTCACAGCTTGAAAACTGTCCGTCTTTATAAGGACTTCTCCTGATATCACCACCTGCAATTCTATCCGCAGTATCAACCGCCCTTACATCAACGAATCTTCCAAGCATGTTAAACTGCTCTGTATTCATCACCTTGCTTCTTCTTGAATCAAATCCGCCATCAGCTTTTCTGCTTACAGGGATGTTAAGCGATGTTCCTTCTGTATTGTCCATCTTCTCGGCAATATCCTTATCAGAATTAACCATTCCTTTAAGACGCAGTTCACCCTTAATCTTATCCTCTATCTCTTCCGCACTCTCATTTGTTGCAGATACAATCGGGTCGCTTATGTTGTAGTAGAATACTCCGGCAGGAAGCACATTTTTACCCGGACGCATCTTTGCCACAAGCTTCATCGCCGCTTCCATGTAGACCATAAGCTGGATATCTATTCCATAGTAGGTCTTTACTATGTTGAAATCCTTCTTTCCTGTCTTGTAATCAATAATCCTGACATACACATCTGTGTCGTTCTCACATATGTCCACGCGGTCAATTGTTCCGCTCATAAGCTGCTTTCTGTCTCCGTCTCCGACTTCCATATTAAACTTATGCTCGAATACAAATGGCACGAAATCACCACATTTTAACTGCTTACCCATCGCCCATATAGTACGGTCTGCAAGGTCTTCCATCCGCTTAATCATGAATGAATTACGGCTTGAATCCTTAAGGATACTGTTCTGGTATATGTCAGTAATTGCAGCGACACTTCTTTTTACCATCTCGCGGCGCTTCTCCTCTGATATCAGATAGTACGACTCACCGTTTTTCTTGATTTCATCGCACACCTCACGGATAACCGCATGCAATACGACGCCGAAGTTTACTGGTGAAAATGTGAATTCTTCCCTTTCCTTTAAGTCAACTCCATACCTTAAGTAATACCTAAGCGGACACTCTGCAAAGTTCTCAAAAGAAGTTACGCTTCCGACAAGCCTTCCGCCTGTAAGTGAATCTATAATGTCCTCATCTACATTTGCAGCAGTTTCAGTCTGTTCATAGCTGTAAGCCGCATGTGGTATTGTTACATAAGAATTCTGCTGTGCTGTGTCTTTGTAAGATAACTTAAGGCACTGCGGAAACATTTTTCTCATGCTTCTTATAATATATGAAGGCATCAACGCCGCACCCTCGCTGTTTTTTACCGCATATGACATGTAAAGCTTCTCCGCACTCTTTGTCATAATAAGATACAGATAGAATCTCTGTGTAAATGCTTTCTCCCTCACGGAAGCTGACATAACTATTCCCTTATCCTCAAGATACTCCCTGTCGCTTTCTGACAGAACGCTTCTTGAATCAGCCTTCTTAGGTACATTGCCGTCATTGATTCCGACAAAGAACATGACCTTGATATTGTCAAGACGGGTTCTTTCTATATCTCCGATAACAACGCAGTCGTTGGTCTGCGGAATAAGTCCTATCTTGATCTCCTGAAATCCTGACGCAAGTATCTTGTTAAATTCTTTAATACCAACCTTCTCGCTTCCAAGAAGGGCATACATTTTATCTAATACTTCTATAACTTTCTTATATAACTGCGCATATTCATCCCCAGTGTACTCGCTGTCATTAAGCACACTTACCTTCTGCTCCATATCTTCACGCACAAGGAATTCGTAAAGAGCCTTTACCATATCTGCAACATTAGATTCCTTTGACTTAAGCACTTCTTCCAATGGATCCAACATATCCGTTATCATTGTTCTTAGTGAATTAAGCTTCTCAAGGTCAGTATTATTGACTGTTCCCCTGAACTTTCTTATCCATGGTTCATGCCATTTCCCCCTACCTCTGATTCCAACTGCAACACAGTAATTGTCTAACAGATCAATATCTTCGCGCTCCATTCCGCTCATTCCGGTTCTTAGGAATCCTAATATGCTGTCATAGCTGTAATTATTCTCTATTATTCCAAGTGCACCGTTAATTGCCGCAATAAATGGATTGTCCGTCACATGGCGCTTGTAATCTAAGAAATATGGTATATCGTTCTGCTTTAATATATTAGCCGCCAGTTTGCCGTAGCCATCCATGTCCGCAGTAACTATCGCAATCTCGTTATATCTGTATCCACACAGTCTTGTAAGTCTTATTATTTCTCCTGCTGCAAATGTTAATTCTTCCTTGGCAACAGCTCCCTCATATATAACGATATTGTCAGTCTTCTTATTAAATCTTCCCGAATTGTTTCTGAAAAGATTCTGTTCCAGGAAATCCAGTTCTTCTGAATTCTTAAATCTTGAATTAACATTTACAATTACATTCTTTCCCGGTACTGCTTTTCCTGCAATATACACAGGTTCAAGGACTTTCACATGTTCTTCATCACATATCTTATAAAGCTTTGATACGCAGTCCTTACTCATGAAAAAAAGTTCTTCCCTGCCTCTTACTGAATTTTCACGCTCAGATGCATCAATTGTCAGAGAAACATATATCTTCGGACACATTGAAAAAAGAATTGTCATTAAATTGTACTGAATCGGAGTAAAGCCTGTGAATCCGTCAAATACTATCTCGCAATTCTTTATTCTCTCTGACTCTGTAACCTTGCTGCATAATTTATCCAGTATTTCTTCTTTAGTTATATAATTCTTGTCTATGTACTCTGCAAATGCGTTGTATACAAGTACGATATCATCAAGCTTGTACTGAAGTGCTGCACTTCCCTCTGAATCACTGTATGCTGCACCTGCCGCATCCTGCATAACATCCGGCTTGATATCATACTGAAGCATCTCCGATATAACAGACTTCATCTCTGACACAAATCCCGTATTAGACAGATTACTTCCAAAATATTTTAATCTGTCCTTGTTCTGCTCCAAAACTCTTTTAATAATCAGATTCTTTCCTGTGTCATCAAGAACTTCAAGATTGTCCTCGCCTACTTCCTCAAATACTTTATATGCAAGTCTTTCAAAACTCACAACATCTATATTAAGGATTCCCTTTCTTGGGTGCATGGACACCAGTCTTTTCTGAATTGCCATAGTGTACTGCTCCGGCACAACAACTATATAATTCCTGTCAGGATTCTTCATTGATTCTTCAATTATATGCGTATACAGATAGTGCGATTTACCCGCACCTGAGCTTCCCAGAATTAATTGTAATGACATGTGTTACTCCCCTAATCTTTCTATAATAGACTTTACCATCATTTGCTTTACCATAATGCACTTTTTCATATCATGTCTCATCATGGTTCGAAATCAACCGCTTCATATTCCACCGTATCTGAATAGTCCCACCATTCTCCCTGATAGCCTGTAAATCCGTTATTTTCCATAGCATTCTGTAGAATCATCACATTTTTCACAGCCTCTTCATCTTCTATATCAGAATAATCTCTATCTGCTTTTAGAGAGAAATCATCAAATTCTGTCGGCATTGATATAACAGTTCCATCAGCAGCAACCATTGTAATATCCACTGTTCCTCCAAGATTATGCTTTTTCATTCCGTTAGCCGGATTTGCCACATAGTTAGGGTCCGGATATACTTCCCATAATTTCTGCTGTGCCTCAAACGGTCTGTATGCATCCCAAATCTTTAAGCTGTACCCCTGTTCTTTCAGTTCTTTCTGCACATTTGCAAGCTTCTTAACTGTTCCGTATCGAAGGTATGCGTCTGTGAAATCATATATTCTGACACCTGTAAAGTTATTGTCTGTCGCATACATCAATTCGACATATATATCCGGTATGTATTTATTTACAAGAACATATTCGTCATCTTCCGGTTCTTTTTCGGTTGTAATCTCCTGTGTTATAATTTCCTGTGCTGTCACTTCCTGTGCTGCAGTCTCCTGTATGTTCGCCATCTCTTTTTCTGATACATCATCTGTTGTGACATTTTTCTTTTGTCCACACGCTGTCATGCCTGCCATTATCATGATTGCTGTTATAAATGTTTTAGTAAATCTACGTTTCATAGTCATTGCCCCTCTTCATTACCTACTATTTCATCATATTTAACAATTTAGTAGTTTTTTTTCAAGCTATTAGTTGCTTTATAATGCTTCTTCCTAACTTGAAGACCTACTAAACAAACACCATTCACACTTTTAGTAGGTCTTTTCCATATTGTCAGTTGCTTTGTAATTCTTCTTTCCAACTCAAACGCCTACTAAATAAACACGGTTCACACTTTTAGTAGGTCTTTTTCTTATATATCTATAATATTAGACAATTCTAATCATCAAAAAAACCTACTATTTTGGCATAAATTATCAATTTAATAGGCAATTTTCTTTATCCGCATTAATTATCCTCTGATTTTTCTCTCAATATACCTACTAATTCATCATATTTAGCAGCTTTAATAGGTTTTATGCCCCATTCATACATTAATTTCATATGCCATTTTACACTATCCAATGCATTTGTGATTATTATATCATATTTTAATCATATTCTCCCACCCCACACCATATATTTTGTAATAATGAATATGAAGGGCAGGTTTCTTTGTGATGAGTCAGACTAAAATTGTTGTTATTCCATTTAAAAAGCTCCTTATTGGAGCGGTTATCGCTGCTATTATAATAGCTTTTATTATATTCGCTGTTATCCGTCTTGGCAGCAATAGTTCTGATAATTCCAGGAATACTACTAAACCTAAGAGCAGCACTGTAAATGCTTCTGCTTCTTCTAATATTGAGACACCCCTTGATAATGCCGACGCTCCTAAATTCTGCCCCGGAGTATATACCGCCTCTATTCTGTTAGACGGCAACCCCGTTGATATCCAGGTCACAGTTGATTCCTCTAACATTAACAGCATTGAGCTTGTTAATCTTTCTGAATCAATCACAACTATGTACCCTAAGCTCACAACTTCATTTGATGAAGTTGCTGCTAAAGTCATGGAAGCCGGCACAACCAACATAACCTATGATTCAGCCAACAGATATACATATTCCGTCTTTATAGAAGCAATAAGCGCAGCCCTTAAAAAGGCTGCGCCATGATTAATATCTTAATATTTTCTGTCTTGTACCCCACATGCCTGCTAAATCCGTCTGCCACTACTTAGAATAAGTCACAGCCTCACTATTCTCATCATAATCAAACATGCCATCATTCTTTTCTTCAAGTGCCTTGATGATGTGATATGTATATTCATTATAAGGTGTAGCAATTCCAAGCTCTTTTCCCATACGCATCATTGCGCCAGAGAACATATCTATCTCTGTGTGTCTGCCTGCATCAATATCCTGAAGTGTAGAATATCTTGCTGTTGGCGGAACAATGCTTCCGCGCCCTGATGATGAATCACATCTGCTCATATCAATGCCTTTGGCTGTAGCTACAGCTTCAACCTCCTTACGCAGTCCTGCGCTGATTGCTTTCATATGCTCACTGTCTGTATAACAGCCAACACCTGCTCCAATAATAGCTTGTGGAAGATTGTTACAGATATTAAGTCTATACTTGCTCCATATCTCTTCTTTAATACAATCAGTCACCCTGTAATTAATTCCTGTTCCGTCAAATAAATCTCTTATTGCCACAACTCTCTCACTCTCAAATGGTGCAGCTTCCTCACCATATATAATGCCTATTGTAGTCTCAGGATTGAACACATATTCCTTTCCTTCGCGGTGTGACGCCACCTTTATAAGTGAATAAATGATATGTGATTTATCTATCTTGGTAGATATTATCTCTTCACTGTCAACACCATTCATAAGACTCATGACAATTGTATTCTCACCGACGGCTTCCCTAATATCATCTAATGCACCTGCAAGTGCGCCGTATTTTAATGATACAACAAGAAGGTCAACACCTTTTGCTTCCTCTGGTGTCAATACCTCCGGGTGGTATGTCTTTCCATTAATCAGACAGCCTTCTGCCTTAAGTCTTTCCGCTCTTTCGCCCTTTGCAATAACGCTTAAACTTATATCCTTCTTTTCTGAAAGTCCCCATATAACATAAGAGCCGACTGCTCCTGCTCCAAGTACTGCCACTGAATGTATCTTCATATACATTTTCCTCTCAATCTTTGTAATTTCTTCAAATATATATACACTTCAATTCTTTCCGCGTCAAATGCTTTCATCTTCCCACAATATCGCCCTCTTCAAAATCGTATGTCAGCTTTTTTCCATATGCCATGACATATGCAGCACATTTCTGCTCATAGTCTGTGTGCTGCATCCTTATACTTGCTGTTCTTTCATCAAGCTGTCTGTCCGGATATATTACTGGCAGGACATGTACCCTGAATGTGTGCAAATGTGTACTTTTAACCTGCTGTTCAACAAACAGCGAAATCACCGGCACATTAAACTTTACCGCATACAGATATGCACCTCTTTTGCATGGACGGGGCTTCCGATAATTAAACCACATTTCCTGCTCAGGATATATAAGCACAAGTTTGTTTTCATCAAGTGCATTCTCAATCTGATTAGGAAACTCAGTCTCCATAAACCATTTCAGGCTGCTTACGGGCATTGTGTCGGCATATTTTTGCATATACCCGACAAAACCTTTCATTGCAAGGTTAGAATCTTGATTAACAATACTTATTCTTCTGAATCCAGCTTTTCTCATTGCAAACCTGACAATTGCAGAGTCTAACGGGCTGAAATGATTGCATGTTACAATCGCAGGACCTCTGATTCCAGAAAGATTCTCAAGTCCGTCAACTTGTGTTATAAGCCCCACCGCAGAAGTCCCGGCATGAAATATAGCTTCTGCAATATATTTCTTCACACAAAAACCATATGCTGTGCGGTAATCAATATAATGTCTTAGTAATGCTTCTTTATCTTCGCGTAACAGCTTAGGGTCTCCCGGCTCAACCTTTGAATTCAACTGATTAAGGCTTACAGCCGTCTTAATATTTTCATAGACCTGCTCCCTATCACCAATCATATCTCCTCCGACATAATTTATTTTGCAGCATCACTGCTATCCTTCACGAAACCACTATCCACAACAAATCTGCTTCCCACAACATCAGAAAACTTAACCCCATCACCGTCCGCAATATTCTCAGCCCTTGCAAGAAGCTTCTTTAAATTCTCACGGTCAGCTTTCCTTTCATTATCCCCATACTGCTTGCGCTGTTTAATCAGCAACGGATAAAATCCCGACTCCGCCGCATACTGCCAGAAATACTCCTCATACGGAATCTCGCTGTAATGCCATGGCTTGTCAAACAGGTTATAATGTATCAGCTTCGGTCTTGCTATATACTCCCCGCCCTTGTTAGGCATAACATTCCATTCCTTATCAAGAAAATATATTTCTTTTGCACACATAGCATTAATATAATCCTGGTCAGGTGCAACACTGTCAAAGTGATATTCAGCCATAAGCTTTAAGAATCTGTCTGCCAGATGAGCCTGTCTTATCTTATCAAGATTCATAAGAAGCACTCCTGAATTGACATATTCATCCCGCTCTATTCCCACTACATTTTCAATGTAATGAGCCAGTATTGTATTCTTTCCTGCAAATGTATCTCTTACTGCACCAAACATTGCATCTCCCATATCAACTGAATAAAGCTTTGCAATGTCATCATTTATTACGGTATCAGAGTCAATATACACAGCTTTATTAAGCTCTGGAAAAAGCTCTGCAATAAATAACCTGAAATATATCGTCAGTGTAAACTCGCCTGAATAAAGCCTGTTTTCCTGCCTGTCAGTAACTGTCTGTCCAAAACTTTCAGAATATTCGTACATTTTCTTTCTTATATCAACGAATTCAATATCTATGTTTTCATAATCCTTTATCACATTACGAAGCTGAATCATCGTAATATTCTTCACATTATCGCACATAACAATAATGCGGTAACGCTCATCACAAGCCACATGTACAGCCAGCGATTTAAGGCACACTGCCAGATATGGTGCGTACTGTTCATTAATCGAGAAAAACACAGGAATACGTGAAACTGCCATGTACTCTTCATGCTCCCTGTTATAAGAATCCAGAAGCTCATCATATTCATGAAGCCCAAGTATATTATGCATTTTATCAATCTCCCACGGCTTGACTGAAACAGTCCTTATCACCGGAAACACCCGGAAGGTAGTTGTAAAATGCTGAAAAACAGTGTTGTCATGCAGCCTCCTCTGGTCATTAAACTTTCGTCCGCACAGATTAACTCTTGTTGCAAATGTATTAACAGCCGTCTGGTCAGGCATAAACATTTCCTTTCTTATGCACTGTTCACGACATTTTTCCAGAAGCCCGTTCTGTCTTATCATCCTCATATTCATAAGCATTACTCCGGAATTAATGTAACCATCACCGAAAAGCCATCTGCCATAATAATCAGAAACTCCCGCAATCTCTATGCCATCCATATTCTGATAATAAAAATCCCTAAAATCTTTTCTGCACAACACATCAGTATCCAGATAAAGAACTCTATCCTTAATATCTGTCTTATCAGCAAAAAGGCGCAGCATACAGCACGCAGTAAATCTGCTCTGCATATTTGCCTCCGGCAGCTCCTCAACAAAATATCTTGTAACATCAACAAGAAAGATATTTACTTTAATGTCCGATTTATTCAATTTTTCTTTCAGATATTTTGCAAATGCTTTATCAACCGGCTTGTAATTAATACCTTTTTCCCTGTAATCAACCGTGAGAATATATATATTTAACGGTTCATCCACATTTTTAATAAGAGACATTGAAGATAAAAGAATCCCCTTCTGCATTGGTTTATCACCACAATACAATATGTTCATAAATCCGTATCCTTTCTTAATTTATTAAATATGTCTGATTTATCCTCTCTGTATTGATTTTCCCCAGTTTCTTAAGTAAAATACATATAAGTTTTAAACGATAATTAAAGAATTGAGGAATGTTATGATATTTAAGATTTTCAAAAAAGATTTGAAAGGTCTTAGCAGGAATATTCTGGCTTTAGCCATTGCGCTTGGTCTGTGCCTTATTCCATCGCTTTACGCATGGTTTAACATATATTCCAACTGGGATCCTTACGCAAACACTGCGTCTGTCCAGATTGCTATTGTTTCTGAAGATGAAGGCTACTCTGAATCTGATGATTCCACTATCAATATGGGAGAACAGATTGTTGAACAGCTTCATTCGAATGATAAATTAGGCTGGCGTTTTCCGGAAACTAAAGATGAAGCCATGAATAAACTGAATGCCGGGAAGTACTATGCCGTTATCGTTGTTGGTGAGGACTTTTCACGAAGCCTGTATGACTTCCTTGACAATGGTCTTAATCCACCAACAGTTACATATTATGAGAATTCCAAGAAAAATGCTGTTGCTTCCAAGATTACAGATACAGGAAAAAACACTCTTCAGAACACTATCAATTCCGAATTCATTGATGTGTGTGTTAAGACTATTATGCAGGGACTTAACGAAATAGCTGAAAATGATCCTTCAATTATTGAAAAGACAGTTAAGGATTTACAGAGTGTATCTGCCAATATTAATTCTTACGATACCATGATTGACATGTTTATTAAGAGTAATTCAGACCTGGCAGATAATCTTGCAAAACTTCAGGAGGTTCTTCCACAGATTAAAGATGTTCTTACCGGAACAACTGATGTTGCTGATATTGCCAATAAATCTCTTGATAATGTCACAGATGATATTGCAAACCAGATTGATGCGCAGCTTAAAGCTATGAATGAATTAACTGACAGTGCACTTGATTCTCTTGATAAAGCTGTACAGCTTTCAATAACTGATGTCGGACAGGCTGGCGTTGAGCTTAGTAAAGCCAACAAACAGTTAAAGGAACTTATAGACCAGAATAAGGCTCTTGAAGACGCTATTGATTCCCTCAGCAAAGTAGATGGCATTGATCCGGCAGTTATCACCGCCCTAAAGTCAGCTCTAGCTTCTGTTAACGCTATGGAGAATATCGCATACAACCTTGTTCAGCAGTGTGCCGATATTCTTACTGATTCACCTGAAACACTTCAGGCAAAATATCAGTTAATCAAGTCTGTTGTTGAACAGTGCCGCACAGAGCTCCAGAAGAGCCAGACAATTATGCAGACTGTAATAAGAACTAATGTTAACCTTCTTAAGGCTTCCATTAAGAATGCCGTAAGCAGCCTTGCAGCTAATATAAGCAGTGCCGGAGACAATATTAATGGAATCTCGCAGATGCTTCTTGGAGTAAGTGATATATCAGTAAATATTAATACAACTCTAGAAAGCACAAAAACATTACTTGATTCTCTCAACAAAAGACTTGATACCATATCTGGTTCAGTAGGAGATATAAGTTCATCTTCTACATATAAACTGATAATGGATTTCATCAACTCAGACGCACAGTCAATAGCGTCATTCCTGTCAGAACCTGTACAGGTAGAAGAAATCTACGTCTATATGCAGACTAACTATGGAACAAGTGTTACACCTTTCTATACAACACTTGCTCTCTGGGTTGGAGGAATTGTTTTAGTTGCCCTTATGAAAGTAAAGGTTGACTATGAGGATGATGAATTCAAGGATGCCACAGAACATCAGAAATATATAGGCCGTGCATTACTCTTCCTTGCAATGGGACAGCTTCAGGCTCTTGTAGTTGTTCTTGGTGATTTGTATATTTTAAAAATTGACTGCACCCACCCATTCATGCTGTGGCTTGCAGCCGCTATAACAAGCTTTGTATTTACATTATTTATATATACACTTGTTCTTACATTTGGTGATTTGGGAAAAGCTATTGCTGTAGTTATGATTGTGTTACAGATTGCCGGTTCAGGCGGAACTTATCCAATAGAACTTCTTCCTGAATTCTTCCAGAATGTGTACCTTTACTTCCCATTCCCTTATGCAATCAATGCCATGAGGGAGGCAATAAGCGGATTATATCAGTGTGATTACGCTGTATTTCTTGTGAAATTATGCGCTTATGCTGTTATTTCCCTTATTCTGGGACTTGGAATCAGAAAGTCACTTCTTGAAGTACGCGAGTTCTTCGAACGCCGTATGAAAGAAACACATTTTATGTAAAGGAGAAATGAATTTATGCAAAATGATGATTTTAATATAGATGTTGTTATTGCGGAAATCACAGCGTTTGCAGAAAATATGCACGCTAAGAACCAGCACAAGAAAAAGGTCTGCTTAAGATGTATGATGATAATTCCTTTAGTATTCATGGTGCTTATGTTTACCATGGATACAGCTAAGGTTGTTTATCTGCTTCTTTGGGTAATCTCACTTTTTATATTCTGTGCTTATCTTATAGTTATTGATTATATTGATGACAAGCTCGCAAGAAAGCTCAATGAGCTCAATATTGAGATTAAGGAAAAACAGGCTGATACTTCTCTTACAGACAGTATCAAAGCATTTTTAAGTGAGGTACAGTTATGAAAAATATATTTAAGATTATACGGGCTGACCTTCGCCATATAAAAACAAATGTAATTGCACTATGCGTAATTATCGGTCTTACCGTTATTCCTGCATTGTATTCGTGGTTTAATATCCTGTCAAACTGGGATCCATATGGACAGGCTTCCACAAGCAGGATTAAAGTTGCCGTTGTATCTGTTGACAAAGGTACTTCTCTTGAAGGAACGGAGCTTAATGTCGGTGACACCATAATTGATGCACTTAAAACTAATAACACTATCGGTTGGCAGTTTGTTGCTTCATCAGATGAAGCAATCGAAGGCGTATACAACGGTGAGTATTATGCAGCCCTCGTTGTTCCAGAGAATTTTTCCAAGAATCTTATAAGCTTCTTAAGTGATTCCATGGAACATCCTCAGTTAAAATATTACTGTAACCAGAAAGCAAACGCTATTGCACCTAAGATAACAGACAAGGCTAAAACAGCAGTTCAGCAGCAGGTAAACCAGACATTTATAGATACAATCGTATCTACGATTGCCGGTACTGGCGACTCAGTTATCAAAGATGCAGATAAAGAAACCGGTTCTCTTATGGATGCAGTTATTAACAGACTTACATCCGCAAGGACTACACTTTCAACATACGATGTAATTCTTAACTCAATGCTTGCAATTACTGACCTTACATCATCAATAAGCAGCAGTTCAAACAGTGCTGCCCCACAGATATATACACAATTACAGTTACAGCAGCAGCAGTTAATAACCTTACAGGCACTTGTAAATGGTAATTCCGCTGAATCTTTAAATGAATTATCATCTGCTCTTTCAAACCAGATGTCCCAGATTCAAAGCATTATGAGTTCATTAACAGAGCTTTATTCTGACATGAACATGGATGTTGCAGACCTGTCTGCTGCAATTAAGCTTACATCGGGTTCACTCACTCAGACTAAAGAGCTTCTCAGTGACCTTGAGACAAAGCTTGATAACGCAATTAATACATTAAACACAATCACTGAACAGGATACATATGGTTTATTATCAGAGATGTTAAATGCAGATGCCAATACTTTGGGAGATTTTCTCTCTGCACCTGTAAATATAACAACAGAGCAGGTATATGCTGTTAAAAGCTATGGAACAAGCGCTTCACCATTCTACACAATACTTGCACTGTGGTTTGGTGGACTTATACTTGTTGCTATTATGCACACACCTGTGCATCCTGCTCCAGATATTCCAGCAGATGCAAAGCGATATGAAAAATTCTTCGGAAGGTATTTTATCTTCTTTGCAGTAGGACAGCTTCAGGCACTGCTTATAACGCTTGGAAATCTTTTCTACATAGGAATCCAGTGTTACCACCCATTCCTTTACTGGGTTGCATGTGCATTCTCAAGCTTCGTATTCACCTTCTTTATGTACAGCCTTACTGTTGCATTTGGAAATATTGGTGAAGCACTTGGAATTGTCCTGCTCGTTATACAGGTTGCCGGCTCAGGCGGTACATTCCCTATAGAAGTACTTCCTAACGCATACCAGATAATATACCGGTTCCTGCTCTTCCCATATTCAATGGATGCATTAAGAGAATGTATAGCAGGAATGTACAGATACGATTACATAAAGAACCTCGCTTTTCTTTCAATATATATAGTTGTTTCGCTGATTATTGGATTGTTCTTACAGAAACCATTTGAGAAGCTGAATCATATGATTGAGAGAAGTAAAGAGAAGTCGGGGGTAATGTTGTAGGAAGTTGCTCCCCTAAAGCACGCCCAGCCGTGTATATTAGTAAAATCAAAACACGCTTCCGCTCGGATTCCGACGCAGCGGTACTAAGATTTATAAAGGTTGGCCGCCTATGGCGGCTGCCTTTATAAATCAAGTGCCGGCGTCTTCATACGGTTTTGATTTTACTAATATACACGGCTGGGCTTTTCTTTACCGGACAACTGCTCCGCCCCGCCTTTGGCAAGGTTGGGGGCGAGAGAGATATTCTCATCTCCTATGTAGAAAAAACTCCCGGAAGTTCGGAGGCAGGTGGCTGTGGGGGATGTGGTATGCCGACTGTAAACTGTGCGCATAATAAAAGCATTGAGCCGGAAGGCAACACCAGCGTACACACGCCACGGATGGCGTGTGAGATGTCTCGCACATGGATGTGCGTAGACATCGTTAGCGGACGGTGTCATAACCTAAACGCTCAATGCTTATTATTATGCAGTACAGTTTACCGGAGGGATTCCACATCCCCCACTGCCACCTGCCTCCCACTCCCGGGAGTCACTTTTCTAGAATAACCCAGTTATTACCCCATCATCATTAACATCTATATTATATGCCGCTGGTGATTTTGAAAGTCCTGGCATTGTCATTACTGAACCTGTAAGCACTACTATGAAGCCTGCACCAGCTGATACATATGCTTCTCTTACATTCATCTCAAATCCTTCGGGACGGCCAAGTAATGTCGGATCGTCTGAAAGCGAATACTGTGTCTTAGCCATACAGATTGGAAGATTACCAAATCCTAACTGTTCAAGCTGTGCAATCTGCTTATTAGCTGCTGCCGAATAATTAACACTTCCTGCTCCATATATTTCTTTGGCAATTGTCTCAATCTTTGCTTTAACCGGCTGGTCTGTCTCATACAGACAATGGAAATTGCTCTTCTTTGTCTCAAGTGTCTTAAGAACCTTTTCTGCAAGCTCAATTCCGCCTTCTCCACCCTTTTCCCATACTTTGGCAAGGGCGAATTCACAGCCTTTATCTTCACAGAACTTCTGTATATAATCTAATTCTGCCTGTGTATCTGATACAAATGCATTAAGTGTAACAACTACAGGCACGCCATATTTCTGCAAATTCTCGATATGCTTTTCAAGGTTTACGATTCCCTTCTTTAATGCGTCAAGATTCTCTGCTGATAATTCTGTCTTAGGAACTCCGCCATTGTACTTGAGTGCTCTTACTGTTGCTACTAATACAACTGCATCCGGCTTTAAGCCTGACTTACGGCACTTTATATCGAAGAACTTCTCAGCTCCCAGGTCTGCACCAAATCCTGCCTCTGTGATAACATAATCTGCCATCTTAAGTGCTGTCTTAGTTGCTCTTACTGAATTACATCCATGTGCGATATTGGCAAATGGACCACCATGCACTAATGCAGGTGTATGCTCAAGTGTCTGGATAAGGTTAGGCTTTAATGCATCCTTTAATAATGCCGCCATTGAACCTACAGCCTTGATATCTGCAGCAGTAACAGGCTGTCCCTGATAATTGTATGCAACTACCATCTTGCCAAGTCTTTCCTTTAAATCCTTCATATCTGTTGCAAGACATAATACAGCCATAATCTCTGAAGCAACTGTTATAACAAAATGATCTTCTCTTACAGTTCCATCAACCTTAGAACCAAGACCTACAACTATATTTCTAAGGACACGGTCATTCATATCCATGCATCTTTTCCATGTTACGCATCTTGGGTCAATTCCAAGTTCGTTGCCCTGCTGGATATGGTTATCAAGAAGTGCAGCGCATAAATTGTTAGCTGATGTAATTGCGTGGAAGTCACCTGTAAAATGCAGATTCAGTTCTTCCATAGGAACAACCTGTGCATATCCACCACCTGCGGCACCGCCTTTGATACCGAAACATGGGCCAAGTGATGGCTCACGAAGTGCTATAACAGCCTTCTTTCCAAGCTTTCCAAATGCTTCTCCAAGCCCTACAGTAATTGTTGTCTTTCCCTCTCCTGCCGGAGTCGGGTTGATCGCTGTCACCAGAACGAGTTTTCCATCCGGTCTGTCCTTGATCTCCTGCCAGAGCTCATTGGAGATCTTTGCCTTGTACTTTCCGTAAAGTTCCAGATCGTCCTCAGTAATTCCATACTGGGACGCAACGGTGGTAATCGGGAGCATCTTCGTCTCCTGTGCAATCTCGATATCGGTCTTCATAATCGGTATCCTCCTTTTGTAGTAGCATATCATTTCTGTGGATCTGCGGATTCCGCAGCCGGCAGCCATTTCAATTTCAACAGCCGCAGGCTTTAGTACCCCGCTTCCAGGAATTCTTCGAACTCTTCCATGGACATCAGGATCTTCCTTGGCTTCGTTCCTTCCTCTTCCCCCACAACACCGGCCTCGGCAAGCTGATCCATGATCCGGGCAGCACGGTTAAAGCCGATCTTGAACATTCTCTGAAGCATGCCGATCGACGCTTTATCCTTCTCGATAATGAACTTGCCCGCATCGGTAAACAATGCGTCCCGCTCATTCTGTCCGCCCGCTCCTCCGGCTAAGGAGGACTGGGTCAGTTTTTTCTCGATTTCCGTGTTATATCCTGTATCCTCGTTCTGTTCTTTTAAGAACTCGGTTACATTTGACACCTCGCCGTCCGATACAAAAGCGCCCTGCACACGGAGCGGCTTCGGATAACCGGACGGGTAAAACAGCATATCGCCGTTTCCTAACAGTTTCTCTGCGCCGTTCATGTCGAGGATCGTTCTCGAATCCACGCCGGACGCAACAGAGAACGCGATCCGTGACGGCACGTTCGCTTTGATCACACCTGTGATGACATTGACGGACGGACGCTGGGTCGCGATAACAAGATGAATTCCCGCTGCCCGGGCAAGCTGTGCCAGACGGCAGATCGCGTCCTCCACCTCGTTTGAGGCAACCATCATGAGATCCGCCAGCTCGTCGATAATGATCACGAGCTGCGGCAGTTTCTTCGGAATCTGGTCCGCAGGGATATCCCCGCTCTCCGCCAGAGTCTGTACCTTCGCGTTATACCCTTTCAGGTCGCGGACATTCGAGGAAGCGAACTTATTGTATCGTTCCATCATCTCCGCAACTGCCCAGTTGAGAGCACCGGCCGCCTTCTTCGGGTCGGTGACTACCGGGATCAGCAGATGTGGGATTCCGTTATAGACGGAAAGTTCAACCACCTTCGGATCGATCATAATGAGCTTCACATCATCCGGGGATGAGCGGTAGATCAGGCTCATGATCATCGTGTTGATCCCTACTGATTTACCGGAACCAGTCTGCCCGGCGATCAGAAGGTGCGGCATCTTTGCGAGGTCTGCAATGACTACCTGTCCGCCGATGTCCTTACCCACCGCAAAAGCCAGTGTCGATTTATGATTTTTAAATTCCGGGCTCTCTAAAAGGTCACGCAGATAGACCATGCTGTTGACCTTGTTCGGAACCTCGATTCCCACGGCTGCCTTCCCCGGGATCGGCGCCTCGATACGGATATCCGCCGCAGCGAGGTTTAACTTGATATCGTCCGCCAGCGACAGGATCCGGCTCACTTTTACCCCCTGCTCCGGGTGAAGTTCGTACCGGGTAACGGTCGGCCCACAGCTGATATTCGTAACAGTGACTCCGACACCAAAGTTTCTTAATGTCTGCTGGAGCTTGATCGCCGTATCCTTAAATTCCTGTTCCGACTGCCCCGTCACGGGAGCGCCTTTCTTTAAGAGGTCAAGCGGCGGGATCATATAAGGTTTCTTCGGTTTTTCTTCCGTCTGCCGGATCTCCTTTAATACCTCGTTTCCTGCCTCTTCCCTCTCGGCTGCTTCCCGCTTTCTTATTTCCGCCTTTTTCTTTATAATCTCTTCTGTATCCGTTTCAATGACTTTTCCGGACGCGGTCACGACCTGACGGTGTTCTTCGGACGGTTCCTTAGCGGCCGGGCGTTCAGGGGATTTCTCGCTGCTGCCGTGTGCTGCCACATATGCACGGCTTCCCGGTTCTGCTGCCTGAATCCAGTAGTCCTCATTTTCCACATAAGGCTCTGTGTCGAGAAATTCGTCATCTGAAAGAACGCTCATGGATTCTTCTCCAGCGGCAGGAATTCCGGCCGTCTTTTCATTTTCTTCCGTCTCCGGGAACTCGTTTTTTTCCTCCTCTGCCGTCTTCGAAGTCTCTGCAATTTTGCCTGGTTTGGCATTCTCTGCCCGGAGTCCGTCCGCTCTTCTCTCCGTGTTTCTTCTCATGGACGCAAAGATCTCGTCATCGTCCGCCGCGGGCTCATCTAACGGGATATCCGGGATATTGGATAAGACGGACACCTTCGGTTTTTTCTCCCAGGCCTTTGTCTCCCTTTTCTTTTCGTCCGGGAACATATCCTCATCATCAAAGGCACTCTCCCCATGACTGATAAACACGTCCTCATCCTCATGGATTCCGGCCGGGACAGCATCTTCCTCAAACGGAACGCGTTCCACATCCTTCATCGCGTCTTCTCCGGACCGGCCTTCCTTACTCTGATCCTCACTGGAAGACTCCGGATTTTCTACCGGCCTGCCTCCCATCGTGATCTTTCCTTTAAAGATATCTGCAGGATCCGGCTGCATACTTCCTGTCTCCGCCTTCGGATCCGCCGTTTCTTCTTTATATGTATCGGAAACATCTATTTCCTGTTTCGTCTCATCTGCCTCGGACACAGCCTCAGCATCCACAACGCCCATATAGCCACCGGCAATTCCACCGAAATCCGGAGTTCTCGAGAGATCTGTCGCAGCAAGATCCACGCCCTGAACGCGCTGCTCTTCCCGGAGTCTGCGTTTTTCCTCCTGACGTTCCTCGTGGAGCTCTTTTCTTCTGCTGTAGTCTTCCTTTGCATACCGATATGCCTTTCCACTTCCGCTCTTAACAGCGGACACGAAGGATTTTTCCGTGATGCACACCAGTGAGATGATCATAAATACGAGAAGGACCACATAGGCCCCGATGGTTCCCACCGCTGTGTGGAGAACCATAACAAGGACACCGCCGATCACGCCGCCGCCAAGTCCACTTACTCCGGCGGACTTATAGATGTCGAGGATCGTCTGACCTTCCCGGTATCCGCCGCCGAACACAAGCTGCGCAAGACCACAGAGCACGATCAGAAGGACTTCCACCGCGATCATCTTGTAGACTGCCCGGATATTCCCCTTATTCGAAGCGTAGAATAACAGTTCTGTGAACAACAATAACGGAGCCAGATAACCGATACAGCCGAACACGCCCAGCATGATCCGGCTGAAAAAGTCACCGAGGAATCCGCAGATATGGAAGTTGCTCAAGAATAACAGCACACATACCGCGAAGGTGCCGAGGATCACTGCCTCAGACTGTAAGAATCCGGTATCTTCCTCATACTGCGGTTTCGTTTCTCTTCTCTTTTCGGAAGCTCTCGCCCCTGTCCTTGTTGTCTTATTCTTAGGCGTCTGTGCAGATTTCTGCGTTGTCTTTGATGTGGTTTTTGTTCTCGCAGACGCCTGTGATTGTTTTGTCGTTTCTTTTTGTTTTCTGGTTCCAGCCAAGTGCTTTTCCCCCTTTAACTTTACGGGGCAAGTACCCCAAAATATAGTATACAAAAAAAAATGCCAAAATGCAACCGTAAGAAATTATAAATCGAACATATTTTCGGTCAGTCGTTTTTTATCAGCGCATTCAGCTTTTCGATGGCGTCCCTGATTCCGCCTTCTCCGTCGATCAGTCCGCACTCCACCGCCTCTTTTCCGACCAGAACCGTCCCGAGATCCTTCGTCAGCATCTTCGTATTGTGCATGAGCCGTTTCAGTTTTTCCCGATCGATCCTGCTGTGCTCTGATACAAAGCTTATGATCCGTTCCTCGATCATTTCAAAATATTCGTAGGTCTGTGCCGTCCCGATCACCACCCCGCTCATCCGTACCGGATGAACCAGCATGGTCCCGGTGGGTACGATGAAGGAATAATCTGACGCCACCGCCAACGGCACACCGATGGAGTGGCTGTCCCCGATGACTAAGGAAACCGTCGGCTTGCTGAGGGATGCGATCATCTCCGCCAGTGCAAGCCCGCAGCTCACATCCCCGCCGATGGTATTCACAAGGATCAGGACCCCTCCGATCTTCTCATCGCTCTCCACCTTCGCAAGTTCCGGCAGAATATGTTCATACTTTGTAGTCTTCGTACTCCCGGATAGATTGTCATGCCCTTCGATCTCCCCGATGATAGATAAGAGATGGATCCTCTTCCCGTTCTCCTCCAGCGTCACCTGCCCGTTCTCCCGGATCCGCTCCTCCTCCGCCTTTGTCTCCTTCTGTTCCTTTTCATTCATAACAAAAAAACTCCTTTCTGACATGCCAGGTACACCCAGTATGTCCAGAAAGGAGTTCTCATATCCATTTTTATCACAATTTACCCGATCAGGACCTGTTTCCAATTACATCCACGATGCACACCGGAGTTCTGTAGTTCCAGGTAGAGATCTTGATTCCGCTTCTTCGGCTCGCTGCGTGGATGATCTGTCCATTGCCGATGTACATGGCAACATGGTTGATCCTTCCGCGGCTGCTTCCGTAGAAGATCAGGTCGCCCGGCTTCATCTGGCTCGACTTGATCCGTTTTCCACTGTTCGCCTGAGAACCGGAGTAATGCGGAAGGGAGATTCCGAAGTTTTTCATAACCGACATCGTAAATCCGGAACAGTCCGCGCCCTTTGTAAGGCTCGTACCACCCCAGACATATGGATTGCCCAGGAACTTCATCGCGTAGTTTACGATCCGGCTTCTTAAGGAAGCACTTTCTTCCGTCGGTGAGAATTTGATCGCCTCAGACAGGGCATATCGTACTTCCACAAATTCTGAAGAAACATACGCGGAAGAAATCTCATCATTTCCATCGCCTTCTCCGCTCTCATCGAATTCGATCTTTACCCATCCGTCAAGCTGCTCCGCGACATGATACCGCTCATTCTCGGAGATCTGGGTCCAGATTTTCGCGTCGGTGGACGGCTCTGTTCTCGCGTTTAAGCGGTCCGCATGGACGATCGCCATAAGCTCCGCATGGCTCATGGCTGCTTCCTTCGCTGCGTCACCGGTCAGGATATATTCACTCTTTACATATCCGGTAATTCCACCGGAACTGATCTTATACCAGCCGTTGGCGTCCTCTAAGATCTCACATCCGGCATAGCTTGGGAGCTTTCCGATGATCTTTTCGCTCTCACCTGCGCCCGCACGGATATTTAAGTAATTGGAAACGTTGGATACGCCCGGACGGTCATAGAAATTTAAGACCATCGCCTTCATATCCAGCTTGTTTGCCTCGTTCATACAGAACCGTTTTTCCGCGTAATCCGCAGAGATATAGCCGCCGGAGATCTGATACCAGCCATCTGTCTCCCCGAGAAGTTCATGAAGTTCACCCTGAAGGCACTTACCAACGATGTTTCCGTCCATAGAAGGTGTCTCACGGATATTTAAATTGTCTGCGGTAATATATACACGTTCCTTTACAAGGTCTTTCGCCGCGGTCTTTGCTTCATCCCCGGTCAGGATATATTCCGCGCTGGCATATCCCTCGACCTCGCCGGAGCTGATCTTATACCAGCCCTCCAGAGTCTCCAGGATCTCGCAGGCACTTCCATCGGAAAGTGTTCCGATCACATTCGCTGCCTCATTCGGGTCTTTCCGGATATTTAAGTAGCCTGTGACCTTCGCAATACCAAGATTCGAGTAGGAATCGATCACTTCTTTAATCTTTGCATCCGTTTCCGCCGACTCGGATTCGATCTCTGCACGGCTCTCCTCCTCTGCCTGAAGAGAAGCTTCCTCCGCACTCTCGCTCTCCGAGGCGGACTCAGATGCAGCCTGCGCCGCCGCCATTTTTCCTTTTACGGCGTTCACGGCCTTTCCGCCAAATACCACCGCCACAACGATCACTGCAAGGACAGCCGCCCCGATCACAAGGATTCCGTACTGTTCCCAGAAAGACGGTTTCCTTCTCCGCTTTCTGCTCGCCTTGTTGATAGAATCCATATAGTTTACTGTATCTTTATCATCATTCATGTGTTTATCTCCATTACTGTTTTCCGTCTTCCTGTACGATACATACGAACAATAGTGTAACATATTTGTAATAAAAAATCAAAATTTTTTCTATTAAAAAAGTATGAACGGATCCGGGGCGATTTTGTATTTTATTTAACACAATTTCAATTCATAATTGATAATATTGCCGGTTTTCTGTATAATATTTTTAAATATTTGTCCATATTGCTGTAGTTTTCCACCACCTGCAGTACATTCCAAGGCAAAGCAGCAACCCGTCCACCTCTGCATAAGTCACCAAGACTTCTCTATACCCCGGGAGGTACCAGCTCATGAAGCACTACACAAGTCCCCGCATCCAGAGAGCGCAGCTATTCCTTATGAAAGTCTCCTCCTATCTGGAGATTGTCTGCGCCCTGATCCTGATCGTCGCGATCCTGATCGCCTTTGTGCCGGTTCCCCACAACCTGTACAGCCTGTATCTCGACAATGGCTTCGATCTTTCCGATTTCATGAAGAAAAGCTTCGATCTCGTCATCGGCATAGAGCTTTTAAAAATGTTCTGCCGCCATGACATCGACTCCATCGTCGAAGTCCTTCTCTTCTCCGTGGCAAGACAGATGGTCATCGACCACCTTGCCATCAAAGAAGCTCTTATCGGCTGTGTCGCCGTTGCGATCCTCTTCGCTGTCCGCAGGTTTCTCTTCGTACCCATTCTGGATAATCCCGATGAGCAGGAAAGAAAATTAGAAAAAGACCAGTACATCAAAGAGCGGATCGCGGACGCGATCGCAACCTACAAAAAGGAGATTGGCGCAACCTCTTTACGGGAACGCGCAGAATCATCTGTCAACACGGCCGCTGCCGACCAGCTAAACGAGAAGGAAGGAAGCGAGTAGAGGAAATTCTCCTCTGCCCGCTTCCTTTTCTTTTTCTGTATGATGCCATCCGGTTCTTTCCCCGCAAGGCCGTTTTTCTCCTGCGTTCTCCCTACATCAACGGTGCGATCAGCCGCATTGCCTTTCCGCAGAACTTATGCAGTGCCGGAAGCGCCTCTACGCTCTCTTCTGTCATACGCACACATTTCGGCAGTGTCTCATCAAAATCTTTTTTGATCTGCTCTACCACCGGATTCTCATAAATATAAACCCCGCACTCAAAATTCAGATACTGGCTTCTGAAATCCATATTGACGGATCCAACCACAGCTTTCTCCCCATCGCTGACAAACGTCTTTGAGTGGACAAACCCCGGCAGGTACTCGTAAATCTTTACCCCCGCCTCTATCAGCTCCGTATAGTAAGAATGGGCCAGCATGAACGCTGACTTTTTATCGGGAATATGAGGCATGATGATGACCGTGTCCACCCCGCGCTTTGCCGCATAGGTCAGGGCTGTGATCATATCATCATCGAGCACCAGATAGGGGGTCATAATGTACACATATTTCTTTGCCTGATAGATAATATCCAGATAAAGCTGGTGTCCCACCGGTTCCCCGTCGATCGGGCTGTCAGAAAACGGGATCGAAAATCCGTCCATGTCAAGCTCCGGAGAATGGAAATAATCCCCGGTATCAAGATACGGGCTGTAATCAAAATCCGAATCCAGCTTTTTTGAGCAGACATCCCACATCTGGAGGAACATCACCGTAAAGTTCTTCACGGCTTCTCCCTTCAGGCGGATCGCATTGTCTTTCCAGTGGCCAAACCGGACTTTCCGGTTGATATACTCATCCGCGAGGTTCACGCCGCCGGTGTAGGCGGTATGGCCATCGATCACAAGGATCTTCCTGTGATCACGGTTATTCTGGCTCGTAGAGATCGCCGGTCGGATCGGATTGAAGATCCGGCAGCGGATTCCCTTTGCCTCCAGCTCCTTCGGATAGTCGTGGGGCAGGTTGGAAAAGGAGTTCATGCCATCATAGAGGATTCTTACCTCCACGCCCTCTTTCGCCTTCTGCTCAAGGATCTTCAGGATCGAATCCCACAGGATCCCTTTTGAAATAATGAAATATTCGACAAAAATATATCTTCTGGCCTTTTGGAGCTCCTGAAGGACATCCGTATAGAACTCATCTCCCAGCGGAAAATATTTGAAGTTCGTGCGGTCCCAGGTAGGATAGCCGCCGCTTTTCTTCATATAATGGCTGAGATTCGCATTTCTCCGGCTCCTGCGGCTAAGCCGTTCATAGACAGCCGTGTCCTGCTCCAGAAAGTGGTCCGTCCTCTTCTGAACCTCGGCGATCCGTTTGGCGAAGATCTTCGTCTCCATCTGAAGCTGGACAAACACGTAGAACAAGGTTCCGAATACCGGAAACAACAGGACAGGGATCAGCCACGCCATTTTAAAGCTGGCGTTCTGCTTTTCGTTCAGAATATGGATCGTGAGGATCGCGCTGATCAAAGCGAAAGAACCGTATCCCCAGGCCTGATATTTGTTATCCAGCCATACATAGATCCAGAAGAAAAACGCCAGCTGCAGCGCGATAAACAGCAGGAAGAACATGGTTCGTCCGAATACGACTCTTAAAAGACCACGCTTTCCTCTTCCCTTCATTTCATCCATTTCGATCATAAATTATGCCTCATATCTTCTGTTAAGCCGCCGGAGACTGTTTCCCCGGCGGCTTCTTTTCATCTGGTCCTCAACGCAGCCTGTGCATCAGGAGCATTTAATCTTCCAGTGCCTGTCTTAAATCTTCAATAATATCATCCGCATCCTCAATTCCAACGCTGAGGCGGATCAGGGACGGATCAACTCCCGCCTCCACGAGCTGCTCATCGGTAAGCTGGCGGTGGGTATGGCTTGCCGGATGGAGAATGCAGGTTCTCGCATCGGCAACATGTGTGACGATAGCAACGAATTTCAGTTTGTCCATGAACTCTCCTGCCGCCTGTCTTCCGCCCTTTAATCCAAAAGAGATCACGCCGCAGCTTCCGTCCGGCATATATTTTTCAGCCAGAGCATGGTACTTATTTTCCTTTAAGCCCGGATAATTGACCCATGCCACGTCCTCTCTCGCAAGCAGCCACTCCGCAACCTTCTGGGCGTTCTCGCAGTGCTTCGGCATTCTGAGGTGCAGGGTCTCAAGACCAACATTTAAAAGGAAGGAGTTCATCGGGGACGGGATCGAACCCAGATCACGCATAAGCTGCGCGGTCGCCTTTGTGATATAGGCTTTCTTACCGAAACGCTCGGTATACACGATTCCGTGATAGGAGTCATCCGGTGTGGTAAGTCCCGGGAATTTATCCGCATGAGCATTCCAGTCGAAGTTTCCGCTGTCAACGATGCAGCCGCCGACAGTCATCGCATGTCCGTCCATATATTTTGTTGTAGAATGGGTCACAATATCCGCGCCCCACTCGAACGGCCGGCAGTTGATCGGTGTCGCAAACGTGTTATCCACGATAAGCGGCACCCCATGTCTGTGGGCAAGCCGCGCAAATTTCTCAATATCGAGAACGACAAGAGCCGGGTTCGCGATCGTCTCACCGAATACCATTTTTGTATTCGGACGGAACGCCTTCTCGATCTCCTCCTCCGGTGCGTCCGGATCCACCAGTGTCACATCGATTCCCTGTTTCTTCATTGTCACTGTAAACAGGTTGGATGTTCCGCCGTAGATCGTCGCTGCGCTGATAATATGGTCACCCGCATTGCAGATATTGAAGGCCGCATAGTAGTTCGCCGCCTGTCCGGAAGATGTGAGCATCGCAGCCACTCCGCCTTCCAGCTCACAGATCTTTTCCGCTACCGCATCATTCGTCGGGTTCGCAAGTCTTGTATAGAAATAGCCATCTTCCTCCAGATCAAACAGTCTTCCCATCTGCTCGCTCGTCTCATATTTAAAAGTTGTGCTCTGATAAATCGGAAGAACTCTCGGCTCTCCGTTCTTTGGTTTCCATCCGCTCTGGATACAGATCGTTGCCGGTTTTCTCTTTTCTCCCATGATCGTTTCCTCCATTATGTCTGACATATGGACTGCGCAGAAAGCGCAGACCTGCTGAATGCTTCCATCATAGCACACTTTATCTTTCGCATCAACCTACTAAAGTCCTATAATTGTTCTGCGGTTATTGTATTGTACAGAATTTTCCGATCTAAAAATTCTGTACAATACCGCGGTGGCATTGGATTTTTCCGCCGCTTCATGAATCTGGCATTGGAAATTGACTTTTTCTTCTAAAAAGATTAAAA
>ERZ833963.1232-NODE-1232-length-31917-cov-34.288839_pt1 | contig 31917 bp, 27 predicted proteins | sample MGYA00519693_ERZ833963 | MGnify/ENA primary metagenome ERZ833963 (study PRJEB31850, sample SAMEA3708748) | human gut metagenome | biome: human gut; feature: human-associated habitat; material: faeces | place: China | collected 2014 ... | reverse complement strand
CTGCCGCACCTCGCTCGCCGTATCGGCACTTAGAATTATGCGGTATTGCCTAAAGAATAGGAGCCTGTAAGTGAAAATTGCTGCGGTAAAAAAATTCACACAGGTTTTGGTTGCCATGGCTGTTGCTGCAGTCATGGCAGCTTTGCTGTGTGCGCCCAAAGCATTAGGCACCACGATCGGGGAATTTTCCATTGAGCAGATCTATGTCAACGTGCCGGAGCTGGACGTGTTTGTTCAGGCAGCGGATGCACAAGGCCAGCCCATCAGCCCGGACCTTGTGCGGGCGGCAGGGGTGGAGCTGTACCTGGGGGATGAAAAGATCCCCACCGGCAACATCGGTATGGCGAACGAGCCGATCTGCTATGTACTGGCGGTGGACAACAGTGTGGACGAAACCACGCTGAAAGAATACCGCATTGCGCTGCGGCGGCTGATCAGCGCCAAAGGCGCAAAGGACCAGATTATGCTGTATACCCTGGCCGGGGATGCAGCCTGCGTTCTGCCCGCGACCATTGATACCAGGGCGGCAGTGAACGCCGTGAACGCGCTGGAAAGCCAGGAAGAGAACGAGCCCAACCTGGTGCAGGCAGCCACAATAATTTATAACGATATCAACGAAAATTACCAGAGCATTGCGCCGCGCAAGGTGATCTTTGCCCTGACGGAAGCGAGCAATACCGCCACCAGCACAGCTCTGCTGGGCGCTGTGGCCAAAGATGCTGCCAGCCGCCTGAACATGCCGCTGGATATCTTTGTGACGGTGGATGATGACAACCCCCTTGCCGAGCTGGGCCAGGCCCTGGGCGGCGATAAGCTGGATGTGGTGCATGAAAGCGAACTGGCCGATACCCTGGCTGAAAAACAGCAGGCCCTTGCCAATGCGCTGGAGATCAAAACCGCGGTGGATGAAAAATTTTACGGCGAGCGCCTGGATGTGCTGACCCTGAGCGTGCCGCAGCTGGGCAGCGCAGTGAAAACCAACGCTACCGTGTATATGGGCCACCGCCTGGCCAAACCGGCGGTGGAAAGCGTAACGCTGCATGGCCGCTATGCCATGACCATTCGGTTTAACCAGGCCGTGGGCCGTGCGGAGGACCTGACCTGTTACAGCATTCAGAGCGAGGATATCTGGGGCTGGCATGTAAAAGTTAAACAGGCCATTGCCAGCGCGGACGGCAGAAGTGTTTCGCTGTACACCGAGCCGCTGTACCAGGGAACCTATACCATTAAGCTGAACAAGATGACCAGCGCCATGACCGCGGCCAACGTGAGCGATTCCGGCACCGTATACCGCTTTACCGTGGAGGATTGGCCCAAGGACAGGGCGTTCTATCTGGCACGATTCCGGCTGCCTGCCATTATTCTGGGCGGGCTGTTGGTAGTGCTGGCCGCGGCAGCCCTGCTGCGCGGCCGCAAGGAGCGCACTGAGGAAAAGCTGGCCGAAGCCGAACACCTGCTGACCGATGCCGCCCCCGTGCAGCAGAGCCTGCCGAGGCGGTGGATCACCCTGTACCTTTCTACCCGGCGGGGCATTGCAGAAACCCGCTGGTCCGCCTATGTGGAAAGCAGCCTGATTATCGGCAGCGATGCCACCCAGTGTGACCTCTGCCTGGCAGATGGCCGCACCCGCCCCCAGCACGCAGTGCTGGAAGTGGAAAGCAACGGCGTGACCCTGCGCCCGCTGGATGGAGCCGCCGTGATGGTGAACGGCGACCCCATCGGCGGAGAATACCGCCTGCAAAACGGCGATACCATAAAAATTGGCCGCACCACCCTGCGGCTTGTGCTGTAAACGCGCCCGAAGGAGGAAAATGATGAAACTGACCAAATGCCCCAACGGCCATTTTTATGATGCCGATAAACACCCCGAATGCCCCTATTGCAATGGCGGGCTGGAGGCCGGCAGCGCCATTGCTCAGCCCGGCACCGCTGCCGAGGTTGACCTTGCCGCACCCAAAGGCCCGGTGGCCGGTTGGCTGGTGGTACTGGACGGCCCCGCCCGCGGGCAGGACCTGCGTTTGGGCGAAGGCCGAAACTTTTTGGGGGTGGATGCGGCCGGGAACCCCGCCGTGCTGGATGCCAACAGCCCGCTTGCGGTGCGGCGCGGTATTGTGGTGTATGACCCACAGGATAACAACTGGTGTGCGCTGCCGGGATCTTCCAACGAGCTGTGCACCCTGAACGGAAAAAGCCTGATTGAAAAAATGCCGCTGACAGCGGGGGATATCTTTGCTGTGGGCGGCGCACAGCTGCGTTTTGTGCCGCTGTGTGGGCCGGAGTTCAATTGGAATGCAGCGCCGAAAGAGAGGAAGTGACTCCCTTGGCCAGTGAGATTATTTTAACCGTCAGCGAGCGGCGCAACCGCCAAAAGCTGACCCTTTCCAGCACGGCAGCTCCCTTTGTGTTTGGCCGTGGGCGCGATTGCAGCTTTGTGCTGCGCCGCAACAACGTGGGGGAACACCAGTTCACAATCGAATACAAAAACAATGCCTGGCTGATGCAGGACACAGGCTCCACGACCTGCGGCACCTGGTACAATAACCGCTATATCCATTCCGGTGAGGAAGTGACCCTGCAGCCGGGGGATGTGATCGGCCTGAATACCGACGGCAACGAAACCACACAGGAAATCACCTTCCGCGTGGAGGAAATCCGCCAGGGCGAGGGTACCGCCGCCCTGCGGCGGGAAACGCCCAACGCCACCGTGCTGCGGGAGCTGGATGTGCGCCGCAAGCGCCGCATCCTGATCGGCCGCGGCGAGGACTGCGATGTGCAGCTGACCAGCGACCGTGTTTCCCGCCACCACTGCGAGGTGGTGTATAAGGACGGCCACTATGAACTGAATGACCTTGGCTCCACCAACGGTACTTACCTGAACGGCACCCGCGTGCGCAATGAGCTGCTGACGGACGGCGCTGTCATCAATGTGCCCACCCAGGTGTTTGCATTTTCCGGCGGAATGCTGCACTACCATGAGCATAAGGTGGGCATCAGCATTGAACTGCTGGATGTGTATAAAACCGTCAAAAACCGCAACACCGGCAAGCCGCTGAACATTGTGGACGGCACTAGCATGGGGGTGGAACCCAACAGCTTTGTGGTTGTGGTGGGCGGTTCCGGAACCGGCAAATCTAGTTTGCTGGGCTGCATCACCGGGGCGTCGCCCTGCACCTCCGGCAGCGTCTGCTTTGACGGTATTGACACCCGCGGCAACCGCAATGCCTTTGATGCCGTGCTGGGCTATGTGCCGCAGAAAGACATTATGCACGACGAGCTGACGGTGGAACAAAGCCTGACCTACACCGCCAAGCTGCGCATTGCACGCGATGCCACCCGCACCGAGATCAAAGCTGCTGTGGCCCACGCCATTGAAGCCGTTGACCTGGGCGGGCGGGAAAAAACGATGATTGCAAACCTTTCCGGCGGGCAGAAAAAGCGGGTTTCCATCGCCATGGAACTGCTGGCTTCGCCCCGGCTGCTGATATTGGACGAGCCCACCAGCGGGCTTTCGCCGGATCTGGACCGCAGCATGATGGAGCTGTGCCGCAAGCTGAGCCACGAAAACTGCACCGTGCTGATGGTTACCCACAACATGTCCAACATCAATCTATGCGATAAGATCGCCTTTTTGGGTACGGGCGGCGTGCTGTGCTATTATGGTTCGCCCGAAGCGATGGATGAATATTTTGATGTGGAACTGACCAGCGATATTTTTGAAAAGCTGCACGACCCCGAACAGGTGGAATATTACCGCCGGAAATACTTTACCAGCCCGGAATTCAATCGCCTTGCAGCGCGGTTTCCGGCAGCAGCCAAGGAGGCGGAAAAACGATGCAAAGCGTAAAAATCGGCAAGCTGCTGCGCCAGCTGGCGGTGCTCATCTCCCGCAATTTTCAGCTGATCTGGAACCAGAAGCTGACCCTTGGCAGCTTGATTTTGCAGGCCCCGCTGATGGTGCTTGTCATCAAGCTGGTGGGGGAGCCGGACTGCTTTACCTCCAACCTGATCAACATCGGCAGCCGCACGGTGCTGTTCATTGTGTGCGCCATGGCGTCCTTTATGGGGCTGCTGAACTCTTACCGCGAGATCTGTAAAGACCGGGAAATTATCTTCCGTGAAGCCAGCGTCGGCGTTTCGCTGCTGGCAACGGTGCTCAGCAAGGCCATCACTCTGCTTCTGGTGGAAGCCGTGCAGGCGGGCATTTTGACGGCAGGCTTTGTGGAGATCATCCATATTCCGCAAAACCACCTGCTGCTGGATACCAATGTAGAAATCTTCATTACGATTTTCCTGCTCATGGCAGCATCCAGTGCCATGGGCCTGCTGGTATCTGCCAGCCTGAAAAGCAGCGAAGCCGCGGTGCTGCTGGTGCTGGTGCTCATCATCGGGCAGGTGGTATTCAGCGGCGTTATGTTCAGTATGACCGGCGCGCTGACGGCCATCAGCTATATCATTGTCTGCCGCTGGGGCATGGGGGCGCTGGGCGCTTCCACCGATTTGAACGACCGCCTTTCCTGGCTGAAAGCAGGGCTGGACAGCCCGATGTACGATGCCACCGTGCCCAACCTGGTGCACAGCTGGCAGATGCTGGGGTTGATTACCCTGGTGTGCGTGGCGGCGGCATGGCTGGTGCTGTATATTGGGTTCAATCGGAAAAAGGGATAATCGGTACAGCATAATCGGCATTTTTTTCACGGTAGGATAGGGTCACCCAACCCTACCACACATTTGGAATGAAATCATCAGGTTTTAATGGCTGCCCACCCGTAGGGGCGCAGATTGTGCGCCCGCGGGTGTTTGCGGTATTCAGGGGCAAAATATTTGGCAAGGCCCGTCATGCGGGCCGATGCAGGTGTCGTTCCCTGCAAATTTTTAGCCTGGCAGCGGGAAACCGCCCCTCAGGCCGCTTCGCGTCCAGCTCCCATCAAAGGGGAGCCATCGCATACCTAAAGTAAGAGATTGGCTCCCTTGGAGGGGAGCTCCGGCGAAAGCCGGTGAGGGGTGGTTCCACGCCACAAACCTTAAAAATCCCAAACTACAAACAAAAACAACAAAACCGCCGGGCGGCAAGTGCTTTGCTTGCTGCCCGGTGGCTTTTGGTATAGGGAGATATTTACTTGTCTTCTTTTTTCATGGCGTTCTTGCCGGTTTTTACGGCCTGTTTGGCGGCGGCTTTGGCGCGGGCGGTGGCTTTGGTCAGGCCAACGCGCAGGGAGGCCAGTGCTTCGCGGCGGTCGGGGACCATGTCCGGGAAGGCCCGTAGCAAACGGCCGGTGCCAAAGAACCGCTGCTTGCTCAGGCGGATGGTGGTATCGCGCAGGGTGCCGGCTTTGCCTGCCAGTTCGCGCAGCTGGTCACGCAGCTCGGCGGCGTTGGTGGCACCCTCCATGGCGGCCAGGGTCAGCTGCAGTTTCTGCTCATCCAGCAGGGTGTCCATCGTCATGGCGCTGGTGCCGATCACTTCGGTCAGGGCATCGCTGGTGGTGCGCATGGCTTTGCGCAGCTCATCAATGCGGGCCAGCTGTTTGCTGAAGCCGACAGCCTGAATGGCGGATACGATCAGATCCGCCAGGAACAGGCCGCCGAAAATAACATCCAGCCAGATCAGCACAAGGGTGGGGATAGCGGCGCTCGGCTTGCTGAGCAGCGGGTGAACCACCACCATCAGCAGCACGCTGCCCAGCCCCCACAGCAAGGAGAACTGTGGGCAGATGAACCCGCCCAGGTTAAAGCGATACATGGAATAGTCCCACCAGCGGGTGTGGAACATCTTGTACAGGATGTAACCGCCAACCAGCTCCACCAGCGTGGTGATGACCATGCCGCCGAAAAAGGCAACCAGTACGTTCTGGTACCATGCCATATCGCTGCTTGGCATGGTAAAACGGCCGAGAACGGCGATCATTACCGTCATGCCGCAGCCGTAAATGGGGCAGATTGGGCCGTTCAAGAATCCGCGGTTAACCAGCTCCCGCGTGGTGATGGCTGCATAGGCAACCTCCACGCACCAGCCCAGGAACGCATAGACGAAAAAGAAAAATATCGTATGCAGCAGGGCATAAGTGGTCATTCCTGCACCTCCCCGGCGGGGTCGGCTTCTTCCTCCGGTTCCAGGCGGCGGGCCAGCTCTTTGGGCTCCACCCAGGTCACGCTGGAATCCGGCCCCTTGCGGGCAATCAGCGCCTTGATGGGAATGCCCTGTTCGCTGAACATGCCCTCGTGCTCGGTGCGCAGGTTCCAGTCCGGCTCATTCTTGTGCAGATCAAAGGTCTGCCAGGTAATCTCGAACCCGGCAGCGGGAAAGTAACCCAGGCTGTCCCGGAACAGGTCATCGTCATCGGTCTTGAAGTAGATTTCGGAACCCTCCGGCATCAAAGCGCGGTACTGCAGCAGCTGGCGCGGGTGGGTCAGGCGGTGCTTGTTGCTGCCAGCGTTTTTGCTCCACGGGTTGCAGAAGTTGATGTAGATGCGCTGCACGGTATCCGCCGGGCTGAACACGCCGGAAAGCCGCTCGATATCCAGCGAGGCGATCTTGACATTATCCGGCGGCAGCTGAGCGGCGGCGTAAGCGGCTTCCACCTTGCGCTTGGCCAAAATCAGGACCTTATCCGTGATATCAATGCCAAGGTAGTTGATATCAGGGTGCAGGGGGGCCAGCTGGCTCAAAAAGCCGCCCTTGCCGCAGCCAAGCTCCAGGTGCAGGGGCTGCTCCGGCCGGGCATACAGCCCATGCCAGTGCCCGGCATGGGTCAGCGGTTCGTGAACATGGAAATCGCAGGCCAGCAGTTCCGGTCTGGCATAGGGCTTAAAACGCATACGCATACAACAATACCTCACTCATGATAATTCACTAAAAAATTCTGGACATCGGCAAAATCAGTGCAGGCAAGGCTGCCCTGGCAAAAGCCGGGCTTGCCGCCGCCCCGCCCGCCGAACGCTTCATTCAGCGCCTTGCACACCGGGCGCACATCCCCGCCGGGCAGGCAGAGCGCATAGGCGAGGCCCTGCCCGCCGGAGGCCAGCACCGCCGTCAGCGCGTTGGTGCGGGCCGATACCGCCAAACAGATCCGCCGCAGTCCGTCGCCGTCCGCACCGTCACAGTGCAGCACAGCAGGCTGGCCGGGTACGGCGGCTTGGGCCAGTGCTTCGGACAATGCGTTCTGCATGGCGGCAAGGCGCTGCTTGAGGGCAGCTTCCGCCGTTTGCAGGTTTTGCACGGCGGGCAGCAGGCGACCGGGGGCGGAGCTTAACAGGGTGCCCACCGCGGCGGCATCCTGCCAGGCGGCAGCAATGGACTGATGCGCACGCTCCCCGCACACAACCGCCAGCCGGGTGCCGCCCTTGTAGCTTTGGGCGCTCAAAATTTTGATGGCCCCCACCTGGCCGGTGGTGGAAACATGGGTGCCGCAGCAGGCGCACAGGTCGGCCCCGCCGGCATCTACCAGCCGCACCGCACCGTCAATTTCCTTTTTGCTGCGGTAGGTCAGTTTTGCAAGGTCTTCCGGCGCGGGGTACCAGCAGCGCACCGGGGCGTCCGCACGGATCACCGCGTTGGCCTGGGCTTCTGCTTCGGCCAGCTGGCCGGCGGTCAGCGGAACGCTCATATCCATCCGCACCGCGGGGGAACCGATGTGAAAGCCCACATTCTCCGCCCCAAACAGGCGGTGCAAAGTGCCGCTTAAAATGTGTTCACCGGTGTGCTGCTCCATATGGTCGCGGCGGCGCGCCCAATCAATGCGGCCTTCCACCGTCTGCCCAACCGGCAGCGCTGCGCTGACAGTGTGGGTGATCACGCCGCCATGCTCCTGCACATCCGTTACAAGGGCGGTGCCCAGCGCACCGGTATCGCAGGGCTGGCCGCCGCCCTCCGGGTAAAAGGCGGTCCGGTCCAGCTGCACGGCAAACTGTTCCCCGGCCGGGGTGCAGACAAGCACCGTGGCGGTAAAAGTTTGAACATATGGGTCTGTTTCGTATAGTTTTGCCGTTGCGGGCATGCAAGGTCATCCCCCTTTCGGAATATTTTTACATTATAGCATAAAACGGCAGTGGAAAAAACAGTTCAAATCCGTTATAATAAAAATCAGCTATAATTCCGGCGGCTCCCCGGCAAGGTGGGAGCCGGAAAGGGGGCGGGAACCATATGAAAAAACGAATCTCAGCACTGGTTTTGAGCAGCTGCCTGCTGGCGGGCTGCGCGGGCCAAGGGGCGGCTGCTACCGGCGAAACCGCAGCACCCAGCCAGGCCGTGCCCACCGCGGCACCCCAAAGCCTGACGGTGAACGGCCTGCTGGACACCAGCGCTGCTGTTGGCGCGCTGGAGCTGTATGCCCAGGCGCAGAATGTGACGCTGCAAAACAGCTTTGAGACCGAAACGGCGGACCTGGTCATTCTGGATGCCCTGCCGCAGGATGATGGAACCTGGAAGAATCTGGCGGAGAACGAGCTGCTGGCCGCCGCCGCGCAGCGTGCCGGACTGGATACGGAAAGCACCGTCACCGCCCTGCCGGTGGGCCAGAGCCTGTATGCCTATTGGGCGGATAACCGTGTGCTGACCGAGCTTTTGCAGAGCGATGCCGCGCTGGACGACCTGCGCGCTGCGACCTGGGAGGAATGGTTCGATTTCGTAACAGCTGTGACCCATTGGTGCGCGGAACCCGGCGCTGTGCAGGTAACGCTGAACGGCAATGTTTACACCCTGCCCGCTGAGCGGCGGGAGACACTGGCAAACCTGAACGGCGTGTTTGCCGCCCAGGGACCGGAGGTTAGCGGCAACAGCGGGGATGGCGGCGTGGCGGAAAATACCCCTGCGCTGTACACCACCGCCCTGCTGGCGGCGGGGGAGCCGCTGACCGAAGAAAACCTGACCGGTCCGCTGAACGCGCTGGAGCAGGAGCTGCGGCTGGAAGATGCCAACAGCGCCTGGCAGGCCGGCATTGCAGACCTATGGACCAGCAAGTATCTGTTCCAGCAGGGCAATGCCCTGTTCTACCGCGGCTACCTGGCCGACCTGATCAGTGACAGCGGCGCAGCGTTGAGCAGCGCCCAGAAAGACGCGCTGGTGTGGCTGCCCATCAAAAATAACCTGACCGAAGCCGACATTGCCAACCAGCGGTTCAACCTGGCCGGGCTGATGAATTACCCCATTTTGGCCAACCGTGCCTGGCTGGCTATCCCGGCGGATGCCGATGAGGAGAGCACCCGCGCCGCAGCCGCCGCTATTTTGTGGCTGTACACCAGCAAGGCGGGGGAGAGCGCGTTGATCGACACCCTGGACCTGATCACCCCCTGGGGTACCGGCAGCAACCAGAACGCCGCCGCGGCCATGCAGGCGGCGCAGGTGACAGCCGGTATTCTGCCTGGCGCAGCGCTGGACAAAACCCAGGCCGCCGCATTGCAGCAGGCCCAGCGCGGGCTGTATTATGAAGCGGACGGCATTACCCAGCGGGATGGCCTGTGGGATGAAGATGCCGCCGCTGCCTGGCGCAGCGCCGTGATGGCGGCCCTTGGCGCAGAAAGCGCCGAAGCAGACGATAACTGATGCCCCGGGGTGTACCTGAAAAACAGGCGCACCCTAGATGGGCTTTGCGGAATACAAAAAGTTTTAAGGAGAAGAGAAAAAATGAAGAAGCGTTGCAGCGGTATCCTGATGCCGGTTTCCAGCCTGCCGGGCGGGTATGGCATTGGCTCCATGGGCCAGGCTGCCAGAGATTTTGTGGATTTTCTGGTGCTGGCCGGACAGAGCGTGTGGCAGATCCTGCCCGTTGGCCCGACTTCGTATGGCGACAGCCCGTACCAGAGCTGCTCGGCTTTTGCAGGCAACCCGTATTTTATTGACCTGGATCAGCTGGCTGCGGATGGCCTGCTGAAGCCGGAAGATTACGCCAAAGAAAATTGGGGCACCAACCCCAATTACTGTGACTATGCCCTGCTGTACCAAAAGCGCTACAAGGTGCTGCGCAAGGCATACGCCGCATTTTTGCAGCAGCGCCCGGTGCCGGGGTACGATACCCCCTACAGCGATGACTGGTACCGTTTTACCTTTTTGAGCGATGCCTGGCTGCCGGATTACTGCCTGTACATGGCAATCAAAGAAGAAAACAAGATGTGCGACTGGCAGACCTGGCCTGCCCCGCTGCGCCTGCGCGACCCCAAGGCGCTGGAAGAGTTCCGCACCGGCCATGCCGATGAACTGGGCTTCTGGGCCTTTGTGCAGTATGAGTTCGCCAAGCAGTGGCAGGCCCTGAAAGCATATGCCAACAGCAAGGGCATCAAGATCATGGGCGATATTCCCATCTATGTGGCGGCGGATTCTGCCGATGCGTGGGCAGGCCGTGAGCTGTTTGAGATGGACAGCGAGGGCCACCCCCGCCGCGTGGCTGGCTGCCCGCCGGACTATTTTGCCGAGGATGGCCAGCTGTGGGGCAACCCGCTGTATGACTGGGCCTACCACAAGCGTACCAACTATGCCTGGTGGGTGCGCCGCGTGCGCCATGCGCTGAGCATTTATGATATCCTGCGTATTGACCACTTCCGCGGCTTTGATACTTATTGGGCTATCCCGGCGGGGGACGAAAACGCCCGCGGCGGCAAGTGGGAACAGGGCCCCGGCATGGACCTGTTCCGCGCTCTGCGCACCGCTCTGGGTGACCTGCCCATTGTGGCCGAGGATCTGGGCGAAATTTTTGATTCCGTCCGTGTGCTGCTGGCGGAAAGCGGATTCCCCGGCATGAAGGTGCTGCAGTTCAGTCTGAACGGCACCGATAGCTTGGACCTGCCGCATAACTACCCGGCCCACTGCGTGGCTTACCCCGGCACCCATGACAATAACACCCTGCGCGGCTGGCTGGAAAACGAAACCACCCCCGCCCAGCGCAAACAGGCCAAGGCATATTTTGCCCTGACCGAGCAGGAGGGCGAGATCACCGGCCTGCTGCGCGGTGTGCTGGCAAGCCCGGCGGAGCTGGCTATTGTGACGATGGCCGACTGGCTGGAAAAAGGCAGCGAAGCCCGCATGAACACCCCCGGCAACCCGGCGGGCAACTGGCAGTGGCGCGTTGCCGCTAAGGACCTGACCCCCGCGCTGGCGCGGAAGATCCACGAGATGAGCGCACGGTATTTCCGCGCGGAACCCCTGCCGGAAGCGGAGCCGAAAAAGGAAAAAGCGCCCGCCCCGCAGCCCAAGGCCAAGGCGGCTGACGCAAAAGAGGAAAAAACGACAGCACCGGCGAAAAAAGCAGCAAAAAGTGCAAAGTGATTTTTTGAACAGTAATACTTTTATTATTAAGCAATTCTTTGTGTAATGCGGGTATGGGAAAAGCATGCACGGTATGGTAAAATATACAAAGATTTTATGTCAAGTTGTAGCATTACAACATTAGGACAACATAAAGAACCGAAAAACGCTTTGTTGGATCTTGTATGTTTTACATGGAGGAAGACGCGTCATGCAGGAATTTACTCTGGAACAAATTGGCATGCAGGTTACCGCATTGCAGAATTTTTTTGACCAGGTTACTTTGATCGACCCGCTGGCCCAGGCCGAGGTGGACCCCGCCACCCTGCAGGCCACCGGCCATGCCGATGCTGTGCCTGTGCTGAATGCAGATGGCCGTGGCTGGCAGCCGATTTTGGGTGAGGATACCGGTTTTGTGTTTTACCAGAACATCCAGGTGGAGAACCGCCCGTTTGTGCTGGCTGCCACCTATTTCCTTACGGCAGATCTGCCCGCCAATGACCGCGAGGCAAACGCCCTGCTGCGCCTGCTGGGCCAGTACCGCGAGGAGATGCGCCGCGATTATGTGACCGGTGTATATAACCGTGCGTTCCTGGATTCCGCTTACCGCAAAAAAGTGGCGGCTGCTGCCTGCGCAGGCAAGCCGGTCAGCGTGGTTGCTGCCCGCGTGAACGAGTATTGGAACCTGCTGCGCGAGGAAGGCACTCACGCAGCAGATTGCTGCCTGAATACCGCAGCCGGTATTTTGCAGCTGGCTGCCGGGCCGGACCAGCAGAACGCTGTTGTCCGCCTGGAAGACGGCATTTTCCTGGTGGTGAGCGTTGGCACCCCGGCGGCAAAACTGCAGGCTGCGCTGCATGAAGCGCTGGGCGAATCCCGCCGCACGTTCGGCATCACCCTGTCCCGCCGCGGCGAATTTACCGTGTCGCTCAGCTCTGCCGATTGGGGCGAAGCCGGCAGCTGGGACCTGATGGTGGCCCTGGCCGAGCAGCGCCTTTCCGGCTGCTGAAGAAGCTGAAACACTGAAGAAGCTGAAACAAAAGAATAAATCCCCCTTGTGGAGCCATACTAGCTTTGGGAACATTCCCAAAGGAAAAGGTTGTACACAAGGGGGATTTTTTATGCCGGAAAACCAGAATATGCAAAAAACCAGTGATAACGAAGCCATGCTGCAGGAGATCGTGCAAAACACCGAGATGGGCAAAAACACCCTGGATGAGCTGATGGGGCTGACGTATGACCAGAAGCTGAAAGACGAGATGATGCGCCAGAAAAACGAGTACCGCCGCCTGAACCAGCAGGCCCACACGGCGCTGGATGCCATCGGCGCACAGGCCAAGGGTCAGAGCGCCGCCGCACGCATGAGTGTGAGCATGGGCATCCGCACCCGCACCATGCTGGACAAAAGCACCCGCAACCTTGCCACCATGCTGGCGGAGGGCAGCGGCCAGGGCGTGCTGGACTGCAAGCGCGCCGAAACCGACTACCCCCAGGCCAGCCCCGGCGCCCACAAGTTGATGGAAGAACTGTGCGCGTTCCAGACCGGAGCGGAGCAGGCGTGGAGAGAATTTGTGTGAGCAATTAGAAATCAGGAATTGGAGTCGGGGAGGGGCGGCAGCAGAACAGTTTATAATATGCGATGATATTATAAATATCGGTAGGACGGGGGCGCCTGACCCCGCCAAGGGGGCAACGAACTGACAAAATTATTTGTAGGGGACGATGCCCCTAATGGGCGTAAAAATCATTGCACATTGGGCAATAAACGCATATCTCACCCATAGGGGCGCACATTGTGCGCCTGCGGACGTTTGCCTTATTTGCCGGATGGCGGAATATTAGGTAAGGCCCATCGTCCCTACAGATGAACCAAACGAACCTACAAATAAAATAGCCGCAGCGGTGGGGGAATGATTCCCTGCCGCTGCGGCTGTTTTCGATTTATCCTATAATTTATTCTATATTCTATTATAATTAAAGTTTTTTCGCCGAAGCCTTTTTTTCAAAAAAACTGAAAAATCCCCGTAATCGCTACCAGATCGTATCTTTCGTCGGCTGTTCTTTGATCAGGCCGGTGCGGTAGGCGGAGATGAGGCGGTGGAGGTCGGCCACCTGGGCGTACAGATTGGCGCCCTCGTCCATATGTTCCACCAGAACGCGGTCGGTGTGGTTATCGTCCACCACATCCACGCGGGACAAAATATCCAGGTTTTCCTGCACTGCTTTGGCGGTGTTTTCAAATGGCTGGTGGGTGCGCAGGCTCATGCCGTGGCTGGAATACACCAGCGTGTACCCCGCAATACCGGTGCGCTCGTGGTAAGCACGGCAGAACCCGCCGTCAATCACCAACAAGCGCCCGCCGCCCTTGATGGGGCTTTCGCCGGCTTTTTCCCGCACGGGTACATGGCCGTTCACAATGTGGCAGTTGGCCGTTAAGCCAAACTCCGCCAGGATGCGGCAGCAGATGGCTGCATCATCGTACCAGGTATAGTAGGGATCCTTGATCTCCTTGTGGGTTTCTGGGTCCTCAATGTACAGCCGTTCAAAGGTGGTCATGGCGCTGCGGCCAAACAGCGGGGAGAGCTTGCCACACCACAAGTACCACAAAAAGTCCTGCCCGCTCTGCCGCTCCGGCGAGCCCTCCGGCGCAAAATAGCCCAGGCGGGCGCGCAGGTCACAGTAATCCAGCAGCGCGCGGCCCCGCAGGGAATGGCCCTCAAACGTTTCGGCGGCAAATTCGCCCTCGTCCGTCAAGGGCACCGCACCGTGGTACAGCAGGCAGCCGTTCTCAATGTGGTATACGCTGCCCTTGGCATACAGGAAGGCAACGTGCTTTTGCAGCTTTTCGCTGTGGCGGAAGGATGCCACCAGCTTGTCCAGCACAAACTTTTCGTCGGCATTCAGGCGGGCCGGGTTCTCTGGATCTACCGTGGGGAAGCTGCGGTCCCGCAGGGGATAGATCTTGCCAAAATAATCCACCGTTCCGGCTTCGTAATCAATGCGGCGCAAAAAATCCCGCCCCTGCATCTTGAAATCCGGGTTGCGGTCGATCACTTCGCACTCCAGCTTCAGCATCAGGATGGTGATGGCCTTGTGCATGACAGCACAGCGGTGCAGCATTCCGTCCGTGTAGGGGCCGCGGGTGGCGTCGGTGTGCGGCATCCAAATGGTCAGATCCTCATTGCCGTAATACTGCTCCGCCATGCGCAGCAGGTGGCGCAGATTGATGCCGTAAAAATCTTCAATCATGCCGTGGTTGTGGTAGGCAAGGGTGGTTTTCAGCACCGTGCAGCAGCACAGCGCGCTGCCAGCGGCGGCACCCATCCACACAACGTCGTGGTTGCCCCATTGGAAATCCACGTTGTGGTGGGTCATCAGTCGGTCCAGGATCAGGTCCGGGCGGGGGCCGCGGTCAAACAGGTCACCAATAATGTGCAGCTTGTCCACCGCAAGGCGCTTGATCAGCTCACACAGGCGGATGATGAAAGCGTCCGCGCGGTCATTGGCGATAATGCTGCCCACGATCTGGCCATAGTAGAGGGTTTTGTTGTGGTCCTCAAAGTGGGCGTGCAGAAGCTCGTCAATGATATGCCCACAGCCCTGCGGCAGGCAGGAACGCACATATTCCCGTGTGTGCTTGGACGAAACAAAGCGGCATACATCGATCAGGCGCAGCAGCGTCTGGCGGTACCAGGCTTCCAGCTCAAAGCGTTCCGGGTAGCGGGCCTTGAGCAGGGGCAGCTTGCGCGCCGGGTAGTAGATCAAGGTGGCAAGCTCGGCACGGATGGCCTTGGGCACGTTTTCACCCAGGACAAGATCAACTTTTTCGCGGATAACACCGGAAGCGGAGTTCAGCAGGTGGATAAAAGCCTCGTCTTCGCCGTGCAGGTCACTGATATAATGCTCGGTGCCCTTGGGCAGCTTGGCGGTGGCTTCCAGGCTGATAACGGCGCTGGCAGCCGCGGCCTGGGTGGGATAATCCCGTGCCAGCAGCGAAAGATACTTTAACTCTGCCACGCTGGTGGTGGGGATAGCAGCGGAATTGGAACCCATGGAACAGTATTCTCTCCTTTTTGAAGGGCTTGAATCAAAGCACGCAATTGTATTATTGTTGCAAAAATTGGTACTTTTATTGTACGCTGTCCCATGCGGTGCGTCAATCGGAAAAGTGCCGAAAAAACTTGTGCTGCATCCGTTATATTTGACTATTTGATAATCCTTGCCCTACAAAATGGCAGGGCTTGCCGGGGGAGGATGACGTTGTAATAGATAAAATACAGAAAACTGGCGCACCATGCAAACAAAAACAGAGATAACGCGCTTGTGTCTGTACCCGCCCAAGCGCAACCCGGAACCCATATAGTCAATGAATGAGGAGATGCAGGATGAAAGTAAGGGCAATACCGCATAATTCTAAGTGCCGATACGGCGAGCGAGGTGCGGCAGATGCCAAGCCAAAAGCGCAGATAATACTGGATGTCTTATCGAGCATTTTGGCAACGCAGATGCCGTGCCGCAGCTGCCGGAGCGGTGCTTAAGCCGCAAGGCGGGAATTGTGCGGTGTTGCCTAAGATTGTGGCAAACAATGTTTTCAATAGAAGAGAGGAAAAATTGGCATAAATACACCGCCCTGCTCAAAAGTGATTGACTTTTTGCGTGGGGAACGGTATGATACGGTTGTAATCAAAAAGAAAGCATCTTTTGTGAGAACGCCGTTACTGACGCCGTTCTCATGTTCTTTATATACTATCCCCAGACCGGGGCATGACTGAGTATGACTATTTTTTGCAGCGCAAATCGGAACTGTACTGCTACAACCGTAACGATGTAAAGGTTATGGTCGGCTGGATTGTGACAGCCCCGCAGGATTTAGACCCGGAGCGCTACGATAACTTTTTCTACGCAACATACAATTTTTTGGCAAATCGTTATGGTGAGGAAAATGTTGTGCAAGCCATTGTCCATGATGACGAGGGCGGCCAGCCGCATTTGCATTTTTGTTTCGTGCCCGTTGTCGAAGACCCGAAGCACGAGCAGGGCTATAAAATCTGTGCGAACGATGTGCTGGACCGCCGGGAGCTGCGAAATTTTCATCCGGACTTGCAACGCTACCTGAACGAGCACGGTCTGGAAGATGCCCGCATTATGACCGGCGTAACCAAACGGCAGGGCGGCAACCGCACTGTTGCAAAGTTGAAAGCCGAACGCAAACAGGAATACCAGCAGGAAGTGGAACGCCCTGCGCTATATTTTGGAGAATCCAAAATTGAGCAGGGGCTTCACTTTTAATAAGTTGCGACCATGAAACAAGTTATATTGATTATCAGCTGTTATCTCTATGGCGTGGCGGCAATTCTACTGGTTATACTGCTGCTGTTGGTGTATCTGCGCGGGCAGGTTAATCATCTGCCAAATCCATTTTCCAAAAAGAATCTTGCGTATCGGCAGCCAGCGCAAGCAAGAGGAATCCTGTTTGGCAAGAAACTGAGCCTATTGGCCTACTCCCCCGAACAGGACGAGGGACATATTCTCGTACTGGGGCCGTCTGGCACAGGCAAGACCAGTGCGCTGCTGATTCCAACGCTACGCAGCTGGCAGGGAACAGCGCTGGTGGTAGACATTTCCGGCGACATTTCAGCTAACGTCAACACGCCCAACAAAATTGTATTTGACCCGACAGCGGAAAACTGCATCCCGTATGACGTGTTTGCCTCAATCAACGCGGTGGTGGATAAGACCGAACGGCAGGAACGCTTGGAACAACTTGCCTACCTGCTGTTGCCGGACAAAGCCAACGACAGCGAGGCAGGCATCTTTTTCACGAAAAATGGCCGCAAAATGATAACGGCAGCGCTTATCTGCTACTATGGCATGGGCTGGGGCTTTGTCCAAATCTGCGAGTTCTTCCTCGGCCATGATTGGCGCAGTTTGCTGAACGATATTGCAAAGCAGCAGAATCCGATTGCTAATATGTTCATCAGTTCCTTTGCAGGCGCGTCAGAGCAGAACACGGCGGGCTGTAAGCAGGCGGCAGACGATGCCTTAAAACTGTTTGCCACAAACGAAAAAATTAAAAATGCACTTCGAAAATCAGCCAGCTATGAGCAGTCAATCAGCCCGGCTACGCTGGAAACAAACAGCGTTTATATCTATATCCCTGATGAAAAGCTCAAAATTTATGGCGACCTGCTGCGCATTATCACGGCCCAGTCGATGGAATATTTTTCATCCAGACCGCCAGAGCATAAGAAAATGATTCTGTTTTGTTTGGATGAATTTGCTTCGTTTGGCAAGCTGCAAATCACCGAGGCCCTGCGCAAGCTGCGAAAGCGGCACATCCGCATTATGGTGCTGACGCAATCGCTGGCTGACCTTGACATGATTTACGGAAAAGATGAACGGAAAGCTATGCTGGGCAACTTTAAGTTTACTGTTCTGCTCGGCTGCAAGGACACCGAAACACAGGAGTATTTCTCCAAAATGATTGGCGAGAAACACTCCCTGCTGGCAATAGACCCAAACCAAAAACCACAGCTTATCATCAAGCCAGCTGACCTTGCACATTTGGAACAAGACCTCTTTGTAATCTGTGATGACGGGGCAATCCGATTACAAAAGAACTTTTATTTCAAGTAGAAATAAAGAAAGAATAAAGGAATCTTCTTGACATTTTATTTATACTGGCATATACTATAGACAAGAAAGGGGTGCTGTATATGTCACAAGCAGTTAATGTCAATTTCAAATTAGACGCAGATGTTAAAAAGAGCATGGAACAGGCGTGTGCAGATATGGGCCTGACTATGAGCGCGGCATTTACCGTCTTCGCTAAGAAAGTCGGCAGAGAAAGACGGATACCGTTTGAAATTACCGCAGACCCGTTTTATTCTGAAAGTAACATGGCACACCTGCGCCGTGGTGTCGCTGCCCTTAATGCGGGGAAAGGCGTTGAGCATGAACCCATTGAGGTTGACGACGAATGAGGAAAATATGGTTTGATGAGGCTTGGGAAGACTACCTGTACTGGCAGGTACAGGATAAAAAGACGCTAAAGCGCATCAATGCCCTGCTGAAAGATATTGAACGCAACAATTTTGATGGCATCGGCAAGCCGGAACCCCTGAAAGGCGATTTGAGCGGATTTTGGAGCAGACGTATTGACGACACCAACAGATTGGTGTACCGCATCAACAACAGCATACTTGAAATCTTGTCATGCAAAGGCCATTATGACGATTGATTAGGAGGACGGGTGACCGTCCTCTTTTTCTTTTGTCACAGTTCATTCTTTCCATCAATCAAAAAATAGCAGCAAAAAGCGGGTGACATACACCCGCTTTTTCGTTATAATAGATAAAAATATGTATCTTTGGCTGCAAGTCCGATTTATAGGATGGCGCATTTGCTACAATATGCATAGGGTTAAAAAGTGTACTTAAAATTTGGAGGAATCACAATGCCGGATAATAAAAAAGAGCAGGAACGCGAAGAACTTCACCGCGCAATATGGGCGATTGCGGACGACCTGCGCGGGAGCGTGGATGGCTGGGATTTCAAATCCTACGTTCTGGGCATTATGTTCTACCGCTATATTTCCGAGAACCTGACGAACTACATCAACGCGGACGAAATCGCGGCAGGCAACGCGGATTTTGATTATGCCAAGCTGTCTGACGAGGAGGCCGAGCAGGCGCGGGATGACTTGGTGCAGACCAAAGGCTTCTTTATCCTGCCGTCTGAATTGTTCGTAAATGTCCGCGCCCGTGCGCCGCAGGACGATAACCTCAATATGACGATGGAGGCCGTTTTCCGTCATATCGAGGATTCGGCCAAAGGCACCGAGAGCGAGGACGACTTTGCCGGTTTGTTCGATGATATTGATGTCAACAGCAACAAGCTGGGCGCTACGGTGGCAAAGCGCAATGCAATGCTTGTCAAGCTGCTGGACGGCATCGGTGCCATGAAGCTCGGTGAATACAAGGAAAACACGATTGATGCGTTTGGCGATGCGTATGAGTACCTGATGAGTATGTATGCCTCCAACGCGGGCAAGAGCGGCGGCGAGTTCTTTACCCCGCAGGAGGTTTCGGAACTGCTGACCCGCCTTGCTGTCGTGGGCAAGACCGAGGTCAACAAGGTCTATGACCCGGCCTGCGGCTCCGGCTCCCTGCTGCTGAAAGCGGCTAAGATTCTGGGCAAAGAGAATGTCCGGCAGGGCTTCTTCGGTCAGGAAATCAACCTGACGACCTACAACCTGTGCCGTATCAATATGTTCCTGCACGATATTGATTTTGATAAATTCAATATTGCGCATGAGGATACGCTGATTTCGCCCCAGCATTGGGACGAGGAACCCTTTGAGGTCATCGTCAGCAACCCGCCCTATTCTATCAAATGGGAGGGCGATGATAACCCGGTCTTGATTAACGACCCGCGTTTCTCTCCTGCCGGTGTGCTGGCCCCGAAATCCAAAGCGGATTTGGCCTTTATCATGCACTCGCTGGCATGGCTGGCGACCAACGGCACGGCGGCCATTGTCTGCTTCCCCGGTATTATGTATCGCGGCGGCGCGGAAAAGAAGATTCGCCAGTATTTGATAGATAACAACTTTATCGACTGCATTATCCAGCTGCCCGGCAACCTGTTCTTTGGCACCAGCATTGCGACCTGTATTATGGTGCTGAAAAAGAGCAAGGCCGAGAACAAGACGCTGTTTATTGATGCCTCGAAGGAATTTGTCAAGGTCACGAACAACAACAAGCTGACCGAGGATAACATTGCAAAAATCGTGGCCTCGTTTGTTGACCGCGAGGATAAGGACTATTTCTGCCGTCTTGTGCCCAATGACGAGATTGCCGCGCAGGATTATAACCTGTCGGTATCCACCTATGTGGAGCAGGAGGACACCCGCGAGGTCATCAACATTACGGAGCTGAACGCAGAAATTAAGCGCATTGTGGCGCGGGAACAGGTTCTGCGGGACGAAATTGATAAGATTGTTGAGGAGATTGAGGGATGTTAAGCGTTAATATGTACTCACTGTGGAAAGATGACACTTCCAATATCATCAAGGGCATTGGAGAAGCCACAAATAATATTGTCAATTACCGCCATAGCCTAAATGTGACAGAAAAAAGGTTCTGCGAACTTATCGAAGATGTTCAGGCAGTTTGTGACTTTTGGACTGGAAATACATCTGTTGGTGTTCCCAAGGAAACAGCAGAAAAAGAGGCATTTCAAAAATTCTTTTCTGAGCTGATGCAACTTCTGTTAGAAATGAAAAAGAGCGGCACAATTTTTGAAAGAAGAATAGCAGCGAACATGCTCTATACGGGAAAGGTTTATCGATACTTGGGTAATAAATTTCAACCAGAAAAAATTGTAAAACCTTCCTATGATAATATTTATGTGTCATGGAGTAAGCATCCGCAAAACGATTATATTGAAAGCAAATTAGGTGGAAATATAACTTGGCTTTCTTGTGAGATTACGGCCCCAAGATATGGAATTGATTTGGAGGCTATTAAATCTTCAAGAGGAAACGAGGCGGAAGTTGTATTTCCGACAATAAAAGAGTGTGTCACCGAAATTCGGTATATTTCGGAGGAAAATGATGAGCAGGATTGAAGAGCTTATAAAAGAGTTTTGCCCCGACGGAGTTGAATATAAAAAACTTGTAGATACAGTTACCATTGAACGTGGGAAGCGTGTGGTTAGAGAACAGCTTTCGCCTAATGGAAAATATCCAGTTTACCAAAACAGCTTAACACCGTTGGGATTTCATACAGAATATAATAATATAGCAAACACGACTTTCATTATTGTCGCAGGAGCAGCGGGAGAAATAGGATATAGTGATGTTGCTTTTTGGGCGGCAGATGATTGTTTTACGATTGTATGCCCGCCATCTGTTATAAATAGATATATCTACTATGCACTTCTTAGGGCGCAGCCACAACTTCTTTCAAAGGTTAGAAAAGCAAGTATTCCTCGATTGTCAAGAATTGCAATTGAAAACTTGATAATCCCTGTTCCGCCGATGCCGGTTCAACGCGAAATTGTCAGGATACTTGACAATTTCGCAGAGCTTACCGCAGAGCTTACCGCAGAGCTTACCGCAGAGCTTACAGCACGCAAAAAGCAGTATGAATATTACCGCGATACGCTTTTGACTTTCGGTGTCCACAGGGGGGGGACATTTAAGTTTGGGAATGGTGCGGAGTCCAAGAACGTACCGCTTTCTGAACTGGCGCAGTTTACCTATGGTTACACGGATAAAGCGAAAGATACAGGAAATGCGCGCTTTATTCGTATAACGGATATAAATGATGACGGCTGCTTGAATCCTTTTGATGCAAAATATATTACACTGACAGATGAAAGTAAAAAGTATCTTTTAAAAAAGGGAGATTTGCTCCTTGCACGAACAGGCGCGACGTATGGAAAAACTTTGTATGTGCCAGATGATACTCCGGCAGTGTACGCTTCTTTTCTTATTAAGATTACGCTTGACAATAGTAGAATCCTAAACCGTTATTACTGGCACTTTTCCAAATCAAACCTATATTGGACGCAGGCGGAAAAGTTTGTATCTAAGGGTGGGCAGCAGCAGTTTAACTCTTCGGCGGTTGGTCGTGTGGTTGTTCCACTGCCCTCGTTAGATGTACAGCAAAAAATTGTTGATGTACTGGATAACTTCGATGCCATTTGTTCTGACCTGAACATCGGTCTTCCTGCTGAAATTGAAGCTCGTAAAAAACAGTATGAATATTATCGGGATATGCTCTTGACGTTTGCTGCGGCTGACGACATAATCTTGACAGACAGACAGACAGACAGACAGACAGACAGACAGACAGGCAGAGCCTAATTAAGCTCTTGCAGTATGTGTTCGGCTATGTCAAACTTCCACTCAATGATGTGATTTTGTCGCTGAATACAGGATTGAATCCACGACAATTCTTCAAACTGAATACTGATGATGCGGTAAACTACTATGTGACAATCAGAGAATTGCAAAATAACCGTGTCGTAGTAAGCGAAAAGACCGATAAAATCAATGATGAAGCGCTTCGACTTTGCAATAATCGTTCTAATCTTGAAAAAGGTGATGTTCTGTTTTCTGGAACAGGAACGATTGGAGAAACAGCATTAGTCAGCGAAACACCGACAAATTGGAACATTAAAGAGGGCGTATATGCCATTAAGCCGGACAAAGAGCAAATAGACTCGACCTTTTTAATGTACTTGCTTCATACGGATAAAATTCGCTCTGCATTTTTGGCAAAAGCTGCGGGTGGCACAGTAAAAAGCGTTCCAATGGGTGAACTTCGGAAAATGCTGATACCTGTTCCCCCCACTAAAAAACAGAAGCAGGTTGTTGAAATCCTAGACCGCTTTGACACCCTCTGCAACGACCTCACCACCGGCCTCCCTGCTGAAATCGAGGCACGGCAAAAGCAATACGAATACTATCGGGACAAGCTCTTAACATTTAAGGAGTTGGGTGCATGAGCACTTACAATGTAGTTGCTGCCAGCAACGAAAGTACCGTTGTAACAGAATACGAACCGCAAAGCAAACGCTCTGACGCTTACCAGAGCGAGGCTGCGCTGGAGCAGGCATTTATCAGGATGCTGGAGGAGCAGGGCTATGCCTATCTTCCTATCCACGATAACGCTGACCTTGTGGCAAACCTGCGCCGTCAGCTGGAACTGCTGAACAACTATACTTTCACGGATAAAGAGTGGGACTTCTTCTTTAAGGATAAAATCGCCAACGCGAACGATGGCATCAAAGAAAAGACCCGCCGCATCCAAGAGGATAACATTCAGAACCTGACGCGGGAGGACGGCTCCACCATCAACATCACGCTGTTGGATAAGAAGAATATCCACAATAACCGCTTGCAGGTTATTAACCAGTATGTGGAGAACGGCGGCAACTATGATAATCGCTATGATGTCACGATTCTGGTAAACGGTCTGCCGCTGGTTCATGTGGAATTGAAGCGGCGCGGTGTGCCTATCAAGGAGGCATTCAATCAAATCAACCGTTACCAGCGGGACAGCTTTTGGGCGGGCAGCGGCCTGTATGAGTATGTACAGATTTTCGTTATCTCCAACGGCACGAACACAAAATACTACTCCAATACGACCCGCGACAGCCATATTAAAGAAAGCGCCGGAACGACCCGAAAGAGCAGCAAAAAGACAAGCAACAGCTTTGAATTTACGTCCTTTTGGGCGGATGGGAAAAACCGCGTCATTCCCGATTTGGTGGACTTTACCCGCACGTTTTTTGCCCGCCATACGCTGCTGAACATCCTGACGAAGTATTGCGTCTTTACGTCCGAAGACCTGCTGCTGGTGATGCGTCCGTACCAGATTGCGGCCACCGAGCGTATTTTGTCCCGCATTGAGGTTTCGACCAACTACAAGCAGACGGGAACACTGGCGGCAGGCGGGTACATCTGGCACACAACAGGCAGCGGCAAAACGCTGACCTCCTTCAAAACGGCGCAGCTGGCGTCCAATCTCCCCTACATTGATAAAGTTCTGTTCGTGGTAGACCGCAAGGATTTGGACTACCAGACCATGAAAGAATATGACCGCTTTGAAAAAGGAGCGGCCAACGGCAACACCTCCACGCAGGTGCTGCAGCGCCAGCTGGAAGACCGGGATGCCAAAGGCAATCCGCATACTTATAAAATCATCATCACAACGATACAAAAGCTGGCGTTGTTTGTCTCCCGCAATAAGGGACATGAGATTTTCCAAAAGCACGTTGTCTTGATTTTTGACGAGTGCCATCGCAGCCAGTTTGGCGATATGCACGAGGATATTGTCAAGTATTTTAAGAATTATCACCTGTTTGGCTTTACGGGTACGCCGATTTTTGCGGCCAATGCCGGCACGCGCGGCAAACCTACGCTGAAAACCACCCCGCAGGCGTTTGGCGGTGAGCCTGATGCAAACGGCAAAAAAGTCTTGCCGCTGCATACCTATACGATTGTTGACGCTATCAACGATAACAACGTTCTGCCGTTCAGAATCGACTATGTGGATACCGTCAACCGCAAGGCGGGTATCGGTGATAAGCAGGTCAAGGCCATCGACACCGAAAAGGCCCTTGCAGACCCGCGCCGCGTAAAGGAAATCGTCAAATATATCTTAGAGCATTTTGACCAGAAAACAAAACGCAACGGTAAGACGTATTCTTTCCGTGCACTGCGCAACATCGAGGCAGTGGCAACTGATAAAACACGCGGGCAGGTCGCAGAGGTCAAGGACAGCGTGCGTCTGTCGGGCTTTAACTCCATCTTTGCGGTCAGCTCGATTGCAATGGCAAAGGCGTACTATCTGGAATTTAAGCGCCAGATGCAGGACTTGCCCGAAGCAAAGCGTCTGCGTGTGGCAACGATTTTCAGCTACGCCGCCAACGAGGACGTGGAAGATGCAAACGGCATGCTGGGCGAGGAAAATTCCGATGATACCAGCCAGCTTGATGCAAGCTCGCGGGACTTTTTGGAGTCTGCAATCAAGGATTATAATGCACTTTTTAAGACGCATTATGACACCTCGGCCGACAGATTCCAGAACTATTATAAAGACCTTTCCCTGCGGATGAAAAACCGCGAGGTTGACATCCTGATTGTCGTAAATATGTTCCTGACGGGCTTTGACGCTACCACGCTAAATACGCTCTGGGTGGATAAAAACCTTGTCATGCACGGCTTGATACAGGCGTTCTCGCGCACAAACCGTATCTTAAACTCCGTAAAGACATACGGCAACATTGTCTGCTTCCGCAATTTGGAGGAGGAAACCAACAAAGCCATTGCCTTGTTTGGTGACCGCAATGCGGGTAGTATCGTTCTGCTGAAAAACTATAAAGCCTATTACGATGGCTATGACGAGGACGGCAAACACCACGACGGCTACGAAGACCTGATTGCCAAACTGCAAGATAAATTCCCGCTGGGTCAGCCCATTGTTGGAGAGCAAAACCAAAAGGACTTTATCGCGCTGTTTGGCGCAATCCTGCGGCTGCGGAATATCCTCACCTCGTTTGACGACTTTGCAGGCAATGAACTGCTCTCCCCGCGCGATATGCAGGACTACCAGAGCAACTATATTGACCTATACCAACAGCTGCGGCCTAAGAACCCCGATAAGGAAGTCATCAATGACGATATAGTTTTTGAGATGGAGCTTATCCGTCAGGTGGAAATTAACATTGACTATATCCTTATGCTGGTTGCCAAGTATCACGATAGCAACTGCGAGGATAAAGAAATTCTTGTTGACATCCGCAAGGCCGTGGATTCCAGTATGCAGCTGCGCAGCAAGAAAGACTTGATTGAAAACTTTATTGCGACCATCAATACGGCTACTAAGGTAGATGACGACTGGATAAAGTTTGTCACTGAACAAAAGAAAATTGACCTTGATACACTTATTGCGGAGGAAAAGCTCAAGCCGGACGAAACGCGCAAGTTTGTGGATAACTCTTTCCGCGATGGTGTATTAAAGACTACCGGCACAGACGTTGACCGCATCCTGCCGCCGGTCTCGCGTTTTGGCGGCGGCAACCGAACGGCTAAAAAGGATGGAATTATTGCAAAATTGCAAGCGTTCTTTGATAAATATTTTGGGCTAATATAATGCAAAAAAGATAGTGACATTCTGTGCGAATCGAGGCATAATATATATGTAACCTCGAAGAGTATATAAAAACTTACGCGATTACATTAAAAATTGAATATGGGCCAATAAAGAGCCTGTACAAAATTTATTGCATCCCTATTGCGGAATTGCAGTTTATGTTTGTGCAGGCTCTTTTTTTGTACATTGAAAAAAGAATAATACGCATCATCGGCAACCCTGTGATGGATGATAACTGCAAAATGGTTGCAAAGGTCAAAGCAATAACTTTATGAGTAGTGCCAACTTTTTGGGAAGGTGTCGACCTGCCTGTAGCTTATTTCCAGAACGTAAAAATGCAGCTTACCGTTACGTTGCTGACGTTCTGAACGAAACGTCCCGCCCAAGATTTAGCACACAGCCAATAGGGAACATGACAGCCTGCTTTTTGGGCTGCAAGCAAAATGGCGCTAAAAATGCAGAGGGTAAAGGCAACGCACAACTTTCAAAATAAGAGGGAAGTGCCTGCCCTACATGAAAGCTGTGTTCAGAACGTAAAAAAGCAACCTACCATTGCACTACAGACATTCTGGGTGAAGTGTTTCAGCCTAAATCATAGTGCTCAAAGCGCCTAAAAGTGCATGGCAGTCAACGCTTTTGGCTATAACGAAAGGTGGCGTTAGTAATGTAGGAAAAACCACTAAACATAAGGAAGCTGCTGCCTTTCAAGATAAGATGAAACCATTGCCAGCCAGAAAGTTGTGTTCAGAACGTAAAATGCTATCAATGACTACACGGTCAATAAAATGGACAGATAACCTATTACTAGTAGAGCAAAAAGCTACACGCTGCAATGGAAGCGATTAAGAATTTAGGCATAGCAATAAGGCAAAGGGTTCCATCAAAGATACAGCTTATTTTTCCCCTATGCAGACCGCGAAGCGCGAACTTATAGGAAAAGATAAGAAGAAACTTTTAATGTGAAAGAAATAAATAATGAAAGATATAGCAGTTAGCTCTTATTTTCTACCTATCATCTCCGCGGAGCGTGAACTTATAGGGAATAATAAGTTGTTTCTTATTTTTTCCTATTTATCCCGCAAGGCGCGAACTTATATAGGAGAGAATAAGGAAAAGCGGATAAACAAATGGAAAATTTATGGGTTAGGATGCAACTTTCCGCAATACTCCTTATTTAATTCAATGATATTTCATGAAATGAATAACATTGAACAATATAAGATGAGAGACTTGGCATTTTTGAAATGGAAAGTGTAGAAATATAACGACATATAATTAAATATTTAGAAAGGAAATATTTTCCAAAAATACACAAAGTATCATGGAATCACCCCTAAAGTATCAAGGAGCAATACAATGAAGAAAATGAGCAAACAGGACGTTGAAACTGTCATTTTTGAGAATGCAAAAACTGGCGAGGCATTAGAGTTTCAGCACGAGCAGCACAAAGCCGAGTACGGGGCAAAGCATTTTTGGAAAGCAGACAAAAAATTCTTTGAACTGCTTTCAACGTTTTCCGCGGCAGAAAGCAAGGTGGTGGCATATATCCTGCAAAAAACGCAGCCCACAAAGAATGAGTTTATCGGAGCCTATAAAACCATTGCTAGAAAACTGGAATGCGATGTTACAACAGTTCGTAACACATTCAAAAAGATGATGGAAAATCCAGCATTTTCGCGGCGGCAAGCTGCACTTTGTCGTACAGGTGACAGACAGCTTTGCATTTGGTGAGCATGATTTTGGTACAGCGCTCTTTTTGGACTTGTTTTCGCATTTCTTTGACGCTCCTTAATGTAAATTTGGGGCGTCCGTTCACCGAAGAAAAAGGAAAATTACTTGTGCCCTTTTGGGGCAAACTTCCGTTCCACATTTTCCAAAAATCGAACCGAAAAGAACGAAATTGGGAAAAAGTGGAATTTCAGTGTGCCTTTTGGAAAATCTTGATTTTTTGCCTGCCTTATGGATTTGTCGCTAGGATGGTACAAAGCGATACTAAGAGGCAAAACAGGATTCCACATTTTCCGATTTTGCATTGACCGTACTATATGCGCGGGCACCCGAAAAAATCCAGAAAGGCGCAGAGGAAATCAAGAGAGCGCATAGGAGCTCGCTCCACTCCGTTCCGCTCGCAATCCGCCTAATCTCCAAGCCAACTCCAAGAACATTCCAAGTCCACACCAAGCAAAATCGACGCATTATCTCATGTTTTCCCGCATGGGACAGAATGAGAGAGGATTGGAAACAAAAAAGAAAGCAGGCCCCGGAGCCGGATGGCGGAGGGGCCTGCGTGTGGATTCTTAACTTGTCTCTTTGCTCTTCGGTGAATGCCCTGTATCAAAATTTTGCCCTTAGTGCTGGGGGTTCAGGATGGTACGCCAGTCAAGGTCGCCGTGCTCCAGGCCGTGGATCAACACCTCGGCAGTGGCAATGTTGGTGGCAACCGGAATATTGTGCACATCGCAGATGCGCAGCAGGTTCATCTCGTTGGGCTCCGAGGGCTTAGCGCTGATGGGGTCGCGGAAGAAAAGCAGCATGTCCACTTCGTCGCAGGCGATGCGGGCAACGATCTGCTGGTCACCGCCGTGGCCGCCCGGCAAAAAGCGCTGTACGTTCAGGCCGGTGGCTTCGGCCACAAGCCGCCCCGTGGTACCCGTGGCGATCAGCCTGTGCTCGCTCAGAATCTGCCGATAGGCAATGCAGAACTGAACCATCAGTTCTTTCTTTGTATCATGTGCAACAAGGGCAATCGTCATAAGAAATCCCCCACTTTCTATAAGTTACAGCATAGCATGGCTATGCGTTTTTTGTCAAAAACAGGTCAGCGGAATGCGCTCGCCCAAAATGCGGCCCGCAAGGGCGTGCCCGGCAATGGCGGCGGGGCAGTCCTGCGGCAGGGCGGTGCCTGCGGCACCGGCGCGCTGCAAGGTGCGGCTTTCCGGGATAGCGGCAATCAGCTGCAAACCAACGGTGTCAATGCACTCGTCCAGGTCAAACACCGCAGCATCCTTGCCAAAACTGGAACGGGACACACGGTTCATCACCAGCCGCACGGCGCTGGCGGGGCGGCCGCTCTGTAACAGGGCATCCGCCACAATGCGCCCATCCCGCAGGGCGACCGGGTCCGGCGTTAAAACAACCAGTGCGCGGTCCGCCAAGCGGTTGGCGGCGGTAAACGGTGCGCCCATGCCCGCTGCAGTATCCAGCAGGATATAATCAAAATATTCCCGCATGGCCAAAATCAGCCCGGCCAGCGGTGCTGCGCGGACCTCACCGCCCTCATAGGGTGCGCTGATGACCGACAGCCCAGGGTACAAGGGGCTGGGCACAATAGCTTTGCTGCCATCACACCGGCCGCACAGAACATCCTCGATATCGTAAACCGTCTTGCCGTATACCCCGGCAATCATGTCCACACTGCGCAACCCGGAGTCCAACTCGATCAGCAGGACGCGGCGGCCCCAGGCACCCAGCTGGGCACCCAGCAGGACCGATACGGTGCTTTTGCCCGTGCCGCCCTTGCCGGAGCAGATCATAATGGTTTGCGCGTTCATATGGTGGAAGTCCCCGCTCTCTTGTAGGTGTTGCCCTACAAAAGAGAAAACACCCCTTTTATTATTCTATCACAAAGAATACAGCGAAACAACTGCTTTAACTATGAAAAATTGCTGAAATTTGTGCATCGGTTGCCGACAGTTCCTACAACCCCATAAGTTTAATGGAAGCCCCCGCAGCCGCACAGACACAGATATATACTATTATAAAGGAAAAGGAGGGGACAGTGCAAGTAGTTTTGAAAAGTCATACTTTTGACTTTTACAGAAACAGTTGTCCGCCAATGAACGGCTGTTATAAAATGCAAACGTTTGAGCAGTTACAGCGGATGCGGTTGGTTCCACGCGCGGCGCAGGCGGGCAAGGGCGTGCTTTTCCAGCCGGGATACATAGCTGCGGCTGATGCCGAACTGTGCGGCGATCTGTTGCTGCGTCTGCGGGACGGCGCCATCCAGGCCGTACCGCAGGGTCAAGATCTGCTGCTCGCGCTCCGGCAGGGCGGTAACCAGCTGGCGCAGCTGAGCGGCGGCATCCCGCAGTTCGCAGTCTTCTTCCATTGTAGCCAGGTCGGGCAGAACATCCGCCAGGGTCAGCATGCCGCTGTCCGCGCCGGTTTCCAGCGGCTCCTGCAAAGAAACGGTGCCTGCTTCGCGCCGGGTGTGGCGCAGCTGCATCCGCAGCTCGTTTTCAATGCAGCGGCTGGCGTAACTGGCAAAGCGGGTGGTGCGGGCGCAGTCATAGGTATCTACTGCTTTGATCAGGCCGATGGTGCCGATGCTGATAAAATCATCCTGCCCGCCGGAAACGGTATAATACTTTTTTACAATGTGTGCCACCAGCCGCAGGTTGTGGCAGATCAGCGTTTCACGCGCGGCGGCATCCCCGGCGCGCATGGCGGCGAAGGCGGCTTGTTCCTCCTTGGCGGAAAGCGGCTTGGGAAAGCTGCCGGTTTCCAACCGGAGGGCCAGGTAGAGCAGATGCGAAGCAGCCGACTGCAAAAAAAGCCATAAAATCCCGATCATATGAGTTCACCCCTGCACCATGGGTATGCGGGCGGCGGGAAAAAGATGACGCGGGATTTTGGGGGCGGGAGAAATGTGGTAATATTAAGATGATAAGTAATGATGGGGCGAGGGGGCTTGACACAATGTGCGCCCCTACGGCAAAAATTATATTGCGCATGATGACATCCCACCGGAGGTACAGGCGGCATTTGAACGGCTGCAAGCGGTTTATGGCACCCAGACCCGCGCGGCCAACCCGCTGTATGCCAGCAAATAGCTGTTGAACATTCTTGCTAATTGTTGTATAATATTGAACATTCTGGATTGAAACGTGCAACATATGGCACGGGCACAGAGGGAAAGGAAAACAGAATGGAAGTTACAACAAAAAAGCAGAACAGAAGAAAGATTGTCATTGGCGTGTTGATTGCCGTGGTGGTGCTGGTGGCGGCGGTCATTGCGTTTGCCAGCAGCTACCTGGTCAATTATGCCATTGGGCGCAGCGGGGACGGCGGTGACCGTGAGGTGGCGCTGGATGTGGAAGCCCCCACGGATGGCGTGGAACAGTTGATTGCCGAAAACCGCGCCGTACAAAAGCAGGCCAATGAGGAATTTTTGCAGCAGAATCCCGGCCAGACGGTGCAGATCACGGCAGCGGACGGCCTGCGGCTGAACGGCGTGTATTACCCCAATGCGGGCAGCCACCTGTGGGTGATTGCCCTGCACGGCTACCGCGGCAGCCATACCGGCGTGACCAACCTGGCCCAGCACTACCACGATGCAGGCTACCAGGTGCTGACCCCTGATCTGCGCGCCTGCGGCGACAGTGAGGGCGATTATGTCGGCATGGGCTGGCTGGACCGCAAGGATGTGCTGCAATGGATCGACTGGGTGCTGGCGCAGGACAGCGAAGCTGAAATTGTGCTGCACGGCGTTTCCATGGGTGCCGCCACCACCATGATGACAGCAGGGGAGGACACCCCGGAACAGGTAAAAGTGTTTGTGGAGGACTGCGGCTACACCAGCGTGTGGGATATTTTTTCCAGTGAGCTGAAACTGCGGTTCGGCCTGCCGGAGTTCCCAATTCTGTATACCGCCAGCGCCACGGCAAGAGCCAAAGCGGGCTATGGCTTTAAGGAAGCATCCGCCCTGCAGCAGGTGCAGAACTGTGAAAAGCCGATACTGTTCATCCACGGCACCGCGGATGATTTTATCCCCTATGAGATGATGGGTACCCTGTATAACGCCAAACCCGGCACCAACAAGGCCACTCTGACCGCCGAGGGCGCAGGCCACGGCGAGGCGATGGATGTTCTGGGTGATACCTATTGGAATACCGTGTTTGACTTTGAAGGCCAGTACATGGCCGGCTGAGCGTTTGCCAAAACAAAGAATAACATAAGGCAATACCGCACAATTCCCGCCTTACGGCTTAAGCACCGCTTCGGCGGCTGCGGCACGGC